>Ga0137373_10001600_pt1 | contig 24639 bp, 25 predicted proteins | sample SagtaG_5_FD_104912 | JGI IMG/M metagenome (GOLD analysis project Ga0137373, IMG submission 104912) | Vadose zone soil microbial communities from Sagehorn Ranch, Mendocino, California, USA - Sage1_R_80_16 metaG | ecosystem: Environmental > Terrestrial > Soil > Vadose zone | place: USA... | reverse complement strand
GGCCTGCTCCGTTTGGAGCGGGGGAAAGGCCGTGAGGCCCTACCTATCGCTATTTGAAAGCACCCTGTGCCGCGCGCCTCGGCGGCAGCTGAAGCGCGTGCCGTTGAACGAAGCGCTGCGCGCAGGTGACTCTGCCCTGCCGTTGGTTGCCCTTCCCACTTGTCATCGTTCCGCATGAGTGTGACCATCCCTCCTATCGGTCATTGGTTTATCGATAGGAGGTGTTCCCATGACCCCCTTTCGCCAACGCATGCTTGAGGATATGCAGCTGCGTGGCCTAGCCGCTCGGACCCAAGAGTCCTACCTCGCCGCCGTGCGCCAATTGGCCATCCACTACAACACCTCTCCTGACCTACTCACCGAGGAGCAACTGCGCCAGTATTTCCTCTACCTTCGTAACGACAAACACCTGGCCCCCAACACCACCAATGTGGCCCTCAATGCCGTCAAGTTCTTGTTTCTCCACACTCTTCACCGCCCTTGGCCGCTCGGCGATCTGGTCCGCCCACCCAAGGTCCGCAAACTTCCGGTCGTCCTGACCCCCGAGGAGGTCTGGCCACTCCTGGCCCAGGTCCGCCGCCCACCCTATCGCGTCTGCTTGAGCATCATCTACGCCTGTGGCTTACGCCTGCTCGAAGGCGTTCAGTTGCGCGTCGCCCAGATCGACAGCGCGCGGATGCAACTCCACATTCAGAGCGCTAAAGGCAACAAGGACCGCTATGTCCCGCTCCCGCCCAAGGCCCTGTGCCTGTTGCGCCAGCACTGGCGCACCCATCGCAACCCGATCTGGCTGTTTCCCAGCCCGAATGCCAGTGGCGACCCGCAGACCAGCACCGCTCCAATGGCTGAGAGTGGTCTTCAGAAAGCCTTTCACCACGCCGTCCAGGAAGTCGGGCTGACCAAGCCAGCCAGCGTGCATACTCTACGTCACTCCTGGGCCACCCATCTGCTGGAGGCCGGAATCAATCTGCGTGTTATCCAGGTCTGGTTGGGTCACAGCTCGCTGAGCACCACCGCGCGCTACACCCATCTCACCCGCAACGCCGAGCACCTGGCCTTGCAGGCCTTGGAGCGGCTGACCGCCGGGCTGTCATGATCACGCTCGGCGAGATCGTGCGCCAGTATGGGCCAGCCTATCGGGCACAGTTCGGCGAGCAGATGCTACCCAGCCAGCAGGCTGCACTACGGGCGATTGAGCTGTGTCGCACCGAGGCCTTGGGCGGGCCTGTCTACAGCTGTGCTGTGTGTGGCACAACCCGCTACAGCTATCACTCCTGTCGCAACCGCCACTGTCCGACCTGCCAGCACGCCGCCGCCCAGACCTGGCTGGAGAGCCAGCAGGAGCTACTGCTACCCGTGTCCTACTTCCTGATCACCTTCACGCTACCTTCCGAGTTGCGTGATGTCGCCTATCGCCACCAGCGCACCCTCTACAACCTGCTGTTTCGTGCCTCAGCCGCCGCGCTGATGGAGTTGGCCCGCGATCCGCGCTTCCTCGGCGCGCAAATTGGCCTCGTCGGCGTGTTGCAGACCTGGACCCGCGACTTGCGCTATCACCCGCACGTGCATTACCTGGTGCCTGGCGGCGGTTTGGCCGACGATGCTCGCACCTGGATCTCAGCCAAGGCTGACTTTCTGGTTCACGTCAAGCCACTTGCGGCGCTGTTTCGGGCCAAGCTGCGAGCGGGGCTGCGCCAGACCGCACTTTGGAACGAGATCCCCACAGCAGTCTGGGAGCAGCCCTGGGTGGTCGATTGCCGGCCGGTCGGGACAGCGCGTGCCGCGTTACGCTATCTGGCGCCGTACATCTTTCGCGCGGCGCTCTCGAACAATCGGATTGTGCGTGTCGCTGATGAGAAGGTTACGTTTCGCTACACCGTTGGTCAGAGCGGCCAGACGGCCTACTGCACCCTTCCTGTTCAGGAGTTTCTCCGTCGGTTCCTGCAGCATATCTTGCCCAAAGAGTTCGTCAAGGTGCGCTACTACGGCCTGTTCCGCCTTGCTCTGCGCCGCAGCCTCTCCCGCCTACGCAGCCAGTTGCTGTTGCTCCAGCACATCGCCGAGCAGGCGGTGCCGGTGCCAGCCGCCAGTGACGACAGCACGCGGATGGTGAGCTGTCCGAACTGTGGACAGCCGATGCTACTCAAGCAGGTGCTGCTGAGGCACAATCGCGGGCCACCCAAATGCGCCGACCAGCAGCCGTAGGGTATGCTCGACCTGTGCCGGTGCGGTGTGGCGTGGCGTCCGATCCGCCTGCCTGCTTCGGTGTGCCCTAGAGTAGTGCTGAGGACCAGGCCGGTAGACCCTTCCAGTGGCGTCGCTCCCAGTTGTGTGCTGATGCGTGCGCTGGTGCAGTCGCTCGGCACGCAGGGGCTGCATGGTTACGGACCGGTGAGCCTGCATATCACCATCGACCAGCGTTTGAGCGGTCGTTATCCCACGCCACCCCCAGATGAAATCCCATATATAATGGTCAGTGGTACGCGCCGGCCTCGTTCAACGAGGATTATGTCGCGGCTGCACGCGACATGAATCCTTATTTCGTTGGGCCGCAAATCTGTTCTTCCTCAATGTGAGTATTCGTGTTATGCTGTATGGGTGGGCAATTGGACCGTGCCATAGAATTCAGGCTGAACGTCTGACATACTACGAGGAACGATGAGTACGCACGGCATCAGATCTGAAGCACTAGCTACCTCGTCCAGCACCACACCGGATTGCTCACTCGGTGGCGCGGCCGATAACCACGTTGAAGTGCTTTTTCTCACCGGCCAGCCAGGCGCGGGCAAGACCGCGGTTGCCAAAGAACTGAGCGAGTTACTTTGGCAGCTTCGTGAGCCGCACGCGGTCATCGATCTTGATGAATTTTGCCGCGGTGTCTTGCCAACCCCAACGATGAACTTCAACCGCGCCCTCGCCGTTGCCAACCTTACCGCAGTGTGGGCGAACTTTCACACAGCAGGGGTTCGGCGGCTGATCTTAGCCCGGATGATCGAGTCGCTAGACGATCTCGAGCGGTTTGGTAACGCCATTCCAAATGCTCATGTCACGCTGTGTGTATTGCGGGCACCAGAGCGCATGATCCGGCAGCGCATTATCAAACGCGAACCCGGCACCGCTCGGACATTCTTGCTGACAGCTTCGACCCGCATCGCAGCGCAAATGGCAGATCTGAATCTATCTGGTATTTGTGTGGATAACGGCCAACGCTCAATCACCGAGGTCGCCCGTGAGATTCTTGAGCATGTTCACTGGCCCTGCCCACCAGTCTGATACGTACGCCGTTCATAGGTTTGGTAGCCACCCTTGCGGCCCAACAACGGCATGCACCCGACTCGCTTGGATCATAGCGATTTTGACAGCCTGTGGTGTGCTTCTGCCCGTACCACTTGGGAAAAGCAGTACCAGCCTGCCGCGAGCGGGTGATGCCCAAGGCGTTGGGCCGCCATCCATCAAGGCCGTACTTGCTCGAAACTTGTCAAGGATGGCTGCATAACTCCTATTTCCACTCCAAGTAGCGAGGAAGGACGAAGGATAAGCCAATGACAACCTTCCCAGACTTACAGGCCCGGCTCGACCAGGGCAAGGTCATCATTCTGGATGGCGCGACCGGCACGGAACTCCAGCGCCGCGGCGTGCCCATGCACGGCTTCGCCTGGAGCGCAGCGACACTCGACACCCACCCCGAGACCGTCCGCGCGGTCCACGAAGACTACATCCGCGCCGGCGCCGACGTGATCATCACCAACTCCTTCTCGACGGCCCGGCACGTGTTGGAGCCGGCCGGGCTGGGCGACCGTGTCCGAGCGTTGAACCAGCGCGCCGTTACCCTGGCCCAAGCGGCGCGTGAGAACGCCGCCAGTGGCCGGCCGGTCGCCATCGCAGGCTCGATATCGAGCTTTCGGGCCGATGGCACTCCAGCCGAGCAGTTGGAGGCGAACTATCGCGAGCAGGCCGAGCTGCTGGCCGAGGCCGGCGTGGACCTCATCGCACTGGAGATGATGTACAACGTCGAGCAGGCTGTCCCCGCCATCCGCGCTGCCCTTACTACCGGCCTGCCCACCTGGGTCGGCTTCAGTTGCCGGGTGGCCGGGGATGGCACGGTCCAGCTCTTGGACGGTAGCCCCTTCGCGGCTGGACTGAGGCAAAGCCTTGTGTTGCTGGCAGATCTCCCCCAGGGCGCCGCGGCGGTGACGGTGATGCACACCCTGACCGAGGACATCGCCCCGGCCTTGGAAATCGTCCGGCAACACTGGTCCGGGCCGACTGGCGTGTACGCCCATTCCGGCGAGTGGATCGATCCGAACTGGCAGTTCGTAGATATGATCTCCCCCGAAGACTATCTCACGCTCGCTCAGCAGTGGGTCGAGATGGGCGCCCAGATGATCGGCGGCTGTTGCGGCATCGGGCCAGAGTACATCCAGCTGCTTAAGGAGCGGCTGCCGTAGTCTCGAGCGCCGACCGCTGACATGCCAAGTTACGCTCGGCCGTCGTCCGTCAGCGGTCGTCGGTCACAGATGCAAATTTGGTACTTCTAGTTAATCAACCGAATATACCAAATGGCGGCCCAACCGGCGCTTGGTGATGACCGGTCGCATCCGCACACGAGATAGGATAGGAGGCGACCGGTTATCTGGTGGGGAGTCACGGCTCGCCGTGATGGCTGGTTGCAGCCCGATAGCCTTCGGCGCGCGAGATTGGTGGAAGAGAGCCACCCCGCTGGCCTGATTGCCCGGCGGGGCAAAGCACGAAGCCGCGCCGGCGCTAGGCCACATGAAACAACTGGCGCGAGACGTAATGCCTCGCGCCAGAACCGCTCCACATCATCAAACCCCACGATCGGATCGTATTATACAGCCGTTACCAAGATGAAACCACGCAAGCCCAAGGCGCTGGCACTGGCCAGCGCTCTTTTGTGTGTGCCAGGAAAACATCACCAGGGCTGAGCGCCGGGGGCGCGCAGAATGCGCAGGTGGCATGAAACCGTGACCTCTTCCACACCTTTCACATTGTGTGGAACCTTCCAAAAATGTAAAACAGTAGGAGATCCAACCTGATCGGAGTTCAGCATGTGGAGTCATTGCAGACGACGTATATTAGGCAGGTGATATCTGCTACTCGAAAAAAGGGGTCAAACAATGCTATCAAAATACGGCGTTGCAATGCTGATCGCCCTCGCTGCGTGTCTTGTCATCGGGCCAGCGCTTGCCATACCACAGGCACCTATCGACATCGTCGATTTTGCGTTTCAACCCGCCACAACGACTGAAGAGATCGGCGTTCCGATCACCTGGACTAATGCTGGTTCCTCTGACCACACCGTAACATTCGACACCCTGGGCATTGACTCTGGTTCCATTGCCCCAGGCGAAACCTTCTCCGCTACGCTGCAACTGGCAGGAACCTACACGTATCACTGCTCGATCCACCCGTTCATGACTGGAACGATCAATGCCGTCCCGCAACAAGCTCCACCTGTCCTCACGCAACGCTTGTGGCTTCCCATCACCATGCGCAGTCAAGATTAGATCAGGCATCCTTGTGCCGTAACTATTACGTGTCTCGGGTGTTCTTCTCATAAGAGAAGAGCGGAGACTCCCCTTGCGCCCTGACTGCTCCACGGTCGGGGCGCCTCCTGTTCTTAGATCGCGCCCCGCTGGCCTGGTGCTGGCGGGGCAAAAACGCAGCCGCTCGACCTGGTTGGTCGAGCGGCTTCAATCTCCCGAAGCGGAGTAGTTACGCGGCTACTGGATGTACTCCAAACCGCTGGGCGACGGCAGGGGTGATAAGCCCTAGGAGCGCATAGCCAAGACCGGCGATCACGATACCTAGCACGGTAAACCCGACGCCGAGCGCGATGGCGCCGTAAGAGGCGCCGATAGCCATCGCTGACAAGCTCAGCGAGGTAACCAGGCCGGCAGCCGTAAGCTGGGTGTTCCGGGCTTGGTTGGCGACGGGCTTGCCGTTGGCGTCTTTCAACGCCTCCTCCGCCTTATTCGTGCCAGCCGGATCACCACTCGCAACCGCAAACTTGCCCATCTGGGCATACGTTAAGCCTTTTCCGCTGCCAGCCGCATGATGCTGAATAATGTTAGCCATGCTGAGCGCGGTGGCCATTCCGGTAACCGGTGTATTTGGAATTGAGGCATCCTCGGGTGTTGTGATTTGTTGTGCGGTCAACTGCTGCACGACGAAATTTTGGATATAGATACCGGCACCCGCAGCTACCAAACCTGCAAGAGCAAATGCGATTCCAACAACGATCACCATCTTCGGAAAGAGTCGTAGAGCGTTCATTTCGTTCATCCTAGATAATTGTGTAAACTTCGTGACTGCTGGTACGAAGTATACTGGAGGGAATGATACGGTTTCGTGAATTCTTGACCACCTACGGGAAACACGCCACAACCAAAAGTTTGCCCCAACCGAAGCCTCTAAATAGAGTTGTCATAGCGTTATTTTCTGTGAAGGATTCACAACATTCACGCTATCGAGAAGACCTATACTGATCGTACGGCCGTACAGCAACCCGCACCCAGTGAGCGCGGGTGCGGCCCATCTGCACAGCCTGTATGTTCCTCCTGGCGAGGCGTGGAAGTGACTATCCACGCCTCGCGCTTTTATTCTCACCAGTCAGCGGTTGCTCGGCGGGATCCAGCTCGAAAAATTATCACGAAGCTAGACGCGCTGAGCGGGCTTCTGCGCTTTCACCCTACTGCGATATGGGTGCGAGTCGTTCAGCGGCCCCGCTGGCCTGATGCTGGCAGGGCGCTATAATATTCAGGGACAGATATTGTGGAAAGGAATGTGCAATGCCGAAGAAACGCGACCAGGCGAAGATCGACGCGCAAACAAAGGATTTTATGGGGTTAATGGAAGAGATCAAAACGCAGAGCGATCGCGCCGCTGCAATTGTCGCCGCCGCGTTTATCGACGAACGCCTGCGACAATATCTCTCTCGATTTCTCATTGATAAGCCAAAAGAAGTCGAGGAGCTTTTTGGATTTGATCGCCCTCTCGGATCGTTTGGCTCGCGCATTCGCGTGGCATATTGCTTGGGGCTGCTCGACGATAATGAATACCACGATCTCAAAATAATTCAGGATGTCAGAAATGCTTTTGCGCACGAGCTTCATGGGTTAACGTTTGCCGATCCATGGGTAGCGCAGAGATGTAGGGAGCTCATGCTAATTACGCGCGGGGTCGATCGGAGCGTGTATGCAAACGACGCGCCCCGGAACATATTTCTCCATACAGTTGCCGATCTGGTTGCAGCAATGGCCATAGGGGAGTTCCATCTCCATGCAGACACTGCCCGATGTGTTGTGCCCGCTCCACGAGACTAGCGCAGGTAATCGCAAGCGGGCCAGTGATGGCGCCGAGTAACTCTCGAATCAATACTGGCGATGAGCCAGGGGCGTTGCTATTTACCGCTGTGGTACAATACCATTATGAGCGATGAATCAAAAGTAAAGCTCTATGCAGCCTCGTTCGTGGCGTATCGTGAAGTCAATGGCCAATTGACGCTCCGAGTTAAGGCCGGCTTAGTGATCGCCTTCTCCGATGACGATGCCCAGAGAGATGGTATGGAAGGCGCGCGGTCGGTATTTCCTGAAGCTGAGGATTGGAAGGCGCATGAAGTGACCCTTACAGAAATACCTCGCGACTTGTCGCTCGGGCACTACCACGTGAAATGGGACGCGGAGCCGGTACGCCCATAATTTGAGGTGAACGATGAGTCGAATGACAACAGCTGGCACCGTGGGCTACTCAGAGGTCTATACAGAATTACGTCTACCGTCAACGAACATTCTTTCTGTAAATCGCGGCCCTAACACCGAGTACATCGAATGGAAATACGATGTCGTGCTGCCAACCAAACAACCGCCGGTCAACAGCGCTGCGCTCGCACTACTGCAATCCTGGGCTGAGGATGGCGACGAACAAGAGCAGCGCGACACCTGGGAGTACTTGAAAATAGTGCTTGATGAAGATCGGCTTTCTGACCGGAAACTGTTTCCATGAGCCGGATAGTCCTCTTAGACTCCACGCCGCTCGGAATGGTGACAAATCCACGAGCAACACCTGAAAACCAGGAATGTCGAGCGTGGCTCGCCTCGTTAATTCAGCAGGGAATTCGTATATATGTCCCTGAAATAGCTGACTACGAAATACGCCGCGAACTCATTCGCGGTGAGAAACACCCAGGGATACAGCGACTCAACCAACTCGCTGCCACGATTGGATATCTCCCACTAACAACAGCAACAATGCATCGGGCGGCTGAGTTATGGGCACGAATACGCCGACAACGCCTACAAACAGCGGATGACAAAGCTCTTGACGGCGATGTAATCCTCGCGGCCCAGGCTCTAATGCTAACCGCGCCTGACACTGAAGTCATTATTGCCACAAGTAATGTGGGCCACCTCGGGCGTCTTGCGCGAGCAGCAGAGTGGCGAGATATAAAATAAGCCCCACGCAACTCTACCGTCCCCCTCCAACTTCTCCAGCCACCGCTGCCAACTGGCCAGGCACTACGCATGGTACCACCGGCTCTCGGGGTCGGTTGCCGCGTGGCGCTTGGCTGCGCATCGGGCAATCTTTGCCTTAGCGCGCTCGATCTCGGTCATGGCTCTGTCGTTGGCACGATATGTGCTTTATGAATTACTGATACTTCCGCCTGAGAAGAGCGGAGAAGAAAATAGGGGAGCGATATACATCAGTGTGTATCGCTCCCTAGTTGTCTCAGCACATCACAGCAGGAGTATTCGGCTCCAAGACACATCATAGTACCCCCTCTTCTGATCAGCTTACCCGCGACGGCGTGACGATGGTACGTCGCGAGCCGCTCGTGCTCCAATGCCAGCACTGTGGCGCAGAGTGGCTTGTTCAGCGCTGGTCCAATGGCCGCCTCCCTCGGAATTACTGGCGCTGTCAAAACGGCTATAACCGAAAACCAAGATAGCGCAAATGTTACCTGCTTTCGCGTGCATTGACGCGCTGTGCGCCATTCTGTCGCGCCAGCCAAGCAAGGATATCCGGCTCGGGGCGCTCTTTGTGTCTGCCCCGCTGGCCTGGAGAACGGCGGGGCGTTACGAAATGCGGCGTAGGGCTTCCTAGCAATTTCGTGACAGCGAGGTGCCCAGATACACTAAAAACGCCGGCGTGTGCGTTTATCTAGTGAGTCTGCCACAGGAATGTTTTGGATTGACTAGACGGAAAACGGCCCAACGCTCGTTTGATATAGATAAGTTACGGATGCTGGTTGAGCTGCTTTTTGTGCATTTCGATACCAGCAAGCTAGCCGCTATCCAACGCAACTCGAGGAAGCCTAAGTCATTTGTTCGCACCTGTCACCGTATCGCTTTCAACTCCCTTGCTCGTCTGTTGCTGGTGGCTTTCGTATCAAGAAAGAAAAGGTGGTTGCAATGGCAGTTCTGTCACAGATGATCGTAGTCCTCTTTCCACCAAAGTTCAGGCAACTGCTCAGCAACTGGCCGGAGCTGCCCAAAAAGTTCAGGCAGATGCTGAGCGAACTGCCCAAAAAGTTCGGGCAGATGCTGAGCGAACTGCTCGAGGCACTGGGGCTCAAACATAAAAGAGATGACAAAACACCAGAGGAAAAAGCTAACGAAGTTCTAAATCACATGGCGGCCACCTATAGTAACCTGCGGTACGGCCTGGCGATCATCAGCGCCGTGTTTCCACTGTGGTTGAAGTACATCGGCGAATTGTGGTACGGTATATCACCACAAGGCTCGATGAGCGCCTACTATTGGGCAGAGTCAACCGGCGACGGGCCTGGCCGAAGAGCACTTAGAAGTCTAAACCTAGTCCTACTGAACGATTTCGGGTTAACAGACTTAGGAAACAACCCGCCCATGCGAACCTGGTTCGTCGGCATTCTATTCTTGCTGGGCTTCTTTCTCTACCTCTACAAAGGATCGACGTTTTGGGAAAATGTCTTTTTGAATGCAGCCGGGTTGTCCGCTTTGGGCGTCGCAGTGTTCCCTATGACGAGCGCGTGCGCCCTTAATTCTTCGTGTCCAGACTATGGAAAACTTCATGGTGGATTTGCTCTTATTACCTTCATTTCTATTGGCATAGTGGCGCTCGTCTTCACAAAAAATACCTTGGATTGGTTACCACCGGAAGACACGACAAAGACCGCAGCCTATAGGTGGTGGTATAATATTATTGGCTGGCTTTTTATCGGCCTAGTCGGCGTTGCACTCGTTACAATGCCGGGCGACAACTGGCCACAGCGTATCTACTACCTCGAGTTGTTTGGTGTAATCCTATTTGCCGCTTATTGGTGGCTGAAAAGCAACGAACTATCAGAGAAGCGAGACGATTCTAACCAGCAGTTTGAGAAGCTTGCCATAAAACAGAACCCTGAACAAGAAAAAGATCTACAACCACAAATGATCCCGGCCGCTTCTACTCAAGGGCAAGCTGCCGCTGATTAATACGTAAGCGCGAATAAGCGCCGGGTCAACTTGCGACCAGTGGGAGCACCTGCCGCTGCTGCCAGTACCGCTCCCAGCCACCATTCAACATCAGCGTTCGGAGGGCAGCCAGCGCATCACTTGTCTCCAAGCTCCATTGCATTCCGCGCCCCTTCTGCCGCCGGGCGACGATCAGATCGTTGGCTTTCTCCACATGCCCGCTGCCGACATACTGCTGGTTGATGCGCCGCTGCCGATAGTTCGGCATCCACTCCGCTCGTGCCTGGAGATACGCGATCAGCGTCTCCAGCATCGCCACGTTCTTGGTGTGGGATCGGTACGCTTCTAACAGAGCAACGGCAGCAGGCACGTCACCACGCCACAGGCGCCGGTACAAGCGCCAGAGGAAACGCGCACGCGCTCCTTTGCCCCGGCAGATCCGGCTGCTCAGATCCATGCATTTCTGCTGCAGGTGGTACCAATCCAGGATCATCGTCTTGTTAGGGATGTGCGCCAGGGTCTCCGTAAAGAACGCCCGGATCCAGCGCTCCCCATCGGCAATCAGCAGCAGTGAGCGTCGTGCCCCCAACGCGAGCAGCAGCACAACCAGCAACTGCTGGAGGAATGTCTGCCCCACGCCGCTCAGATAGCGGTATCCCTGTGCGGTGACCACCCGCGCGGTTCGCACCTCCCAGAACCGATGCGGCTCGGGCTTGCGTGTCAAGACCTCATCAACCGTTGCCAATATCTGATCGGGCGCTAGCTCCGGCCCCAACCGGCGAAGTTCCTCCACCGTACGGGTCGCATCAGCCCGTCGTGCCGCCAGCACCCGCGCCCAATCGGCCCATGACACCCCGCTGGGCGGGCACACCTGTTCAGCCGCCACTGCGACCTCGACCGCTGCATTCAGTTCTTTCGGCCAGCCAACGCGCTGCCGGGGCTGGTCGTGCGGCACGAGATGCAGGTCCAACGTTGCCAGCTCGTCGCGCTGCAGCAAGGCTGCGACTTGCGCCTGTTCCGCCTGGCGCACGATCTGCCCATGGGCGCGCACAACGCTGCGGATGGTGGTGTCAGAGAGGATCTGTGCCTCCTGCGCCTGCCAGCCCAACAGGCGCGCCACCGAGGCAAACGGCAATTCTTGTGGCAGTAAACAGGCCCATTCCTGCAGGCCGCGGGTGATAATCATGCCGTGGTGGGATGGCAGGATCGCGTTGCCGGGCATCACGTGGGTCTGCGTCTGCGAGTGCTGGCAGACCTGGCGCGATAGGGTGAGTGTCCCAAAGCGGCTTGCGACCGTGATCGGGTCATGGCCGTCAGCGTGGATGCTGGCGCGGGGAAAAAGACCGGCGGTGCTGCTCGGTCAATTGGGCGTCGATGATATCCCATTGGGCCTGGAGGAGATGCCGCAAGATGGCGTTACCGGTCGTCTGGGTGGCAGCTTCCAGATCGTCTAACGCGGTGTCTGGCTGGAGGGCGGCGACATGAGCTGCCGGGAGGTCGAAGGCCGCGAGTTCGGTCAGCGTATCGCTGGTGGGCTCGTCCACGCGGCAGATCAGCACACGAATGTGGCTCATGGGTGGCTCCTTCGTCAGGCTGGCTGCCCTATGGTACCACATGTGGAGTATGCCAGGGCGTAACTTGTCCCGGCACTTATTCGTGCTTCCGAATTATCCACCATATCCGATAGGAGCACCGTCGGCCATGGGAGCGCCTCCTCGCAGAGCCTATCTCAAAATCGCTTCTCTCCCTTTGGGAGGGTCATAGATCGCCAACATTTGCTGCAGTTCCGCTTTCATTTGCGCTCGCCAGGCTTGCGGCTCGACCAATTCTGCCCCCGGCCCAAGCCAGCGCAGCAATTCGAAGACGATCGTCTGGTTCTCCTCCCCCAGCGTCATGATCATTTGATCGCCTGCGCGCTCTTCAAATCTGGCATGGCGATAATACCAGTCCTGTTGGAGCCGCTCCGCCTGCGGTCGCGTGAGACGAATGATGACCGGTGCAGTGCGTTGCCAGTGATCCATGGCCGACCTCAGCCACGCGCGCCCTAAAAGGTCCTGTATGTCAAACGCTGCTGGCGTGTTCATTGCTGAGGAACCCCCCATGAGAGAGACGACCCGATCCGCTCGCCACAACCGCATCGCCGCATCACCATCTGCTCGCCTGCCTGCGAGATACCAGTGGTCACGGTCCCAAAACAGCCCCAATGGGATGGCTGTCGTCGCTTGCCTTTCTGGCAGTTGATACGGTGACCTGTACCGAAGGTGCACCAGCGAACGATTCAGGATGCATTGCAAAAAGGTCGTGACGATCTGGCTTTCGGAAGTGTCACCACCCGTTTGAGGTGCCGGCGGGGGTTCTGGGTGAAAAATATCACCAGGAAGGCGCTCAAACCCAATCACCTTCTCCGCTTGCATCAGGGTCGTGCGTAAGGGATCTGGAACAGCGACGAGGAGTTTCTGGACAGCCGTCTCCACCTCTTCGGGAAAAGGAAATGTTCGTAGACTCCGCAGCAGCGTCAGCCCTAGCAGCAGCACGATGGCCTCGCCCCGCGAGAAGGTCAATGGAGGCAGAAAATACCCCTCAAGAAGGCGTATGCCACCTCCATGGCCACGGGTGGCGTAAAGCGGTACACCAAGCGCACTGAGTGCCTGGAGGTCACGATAAATCGTCCGTGTTGAAACTTCAAACTGCCGAGCTAACTGCGTTGCCGAAACCGATCGCGCCTGCTGCAGGACCAGTAAAATGCCGAAGAGACGGTCAAAGCGACCCATGCTCATTGTCCCCCAAATATGACAGGACGTTGGCACAATCTGGTGCTATGCTATGGCTATACCGCTCGTTGCGAGCGGAGCCTCCCCTTAAATATGACAGGAGTATACCATACGCCGCTACGGAGTGTAGAGAGGATACTCATCAAGCAGGGGAAAATGCGATGGAGGATGTCCTCATGGTTGATCAAGAATTACGGCGTGCCCTCACGCTGTGGGATGGAATGGCCCTCGCCATCGGATCGATCGCTGGTGCTGGTATCCTGTACCTGCCGTCACTGACCTATGTGCTGGCGGGTCAGGACGTCCTGCTCGTGTGGCTGGGTGGGACGCTGCTCGCTCTGCCGATGCTGTTCATGTTCGCCGATATGGTCCGACTCATTCCCGATGGAAGTGGCATAGAGGGCTTCGTTGCCCATGGCCTTGGCGGAAATGTGGCTGCGACCGTTCCGCTGTTGTTCCTGTCAGTTGTGGTGCTCGGCATTCCTGCGGGCGTGCTGGTTGCCGGCGAGTACCTGCGCGCCGCGCTCGGAGGCGGTAGAGTCGTGCAGTTGGTGGGCGCACTGGCGATCCTTGCCGTGGCAATTGCAACGAACCTTGCCGGCGCATCAGTAGGAGCGCGCGTTCAGCGAAGGGTGAGTTGGGCACTGCTCCTCGTCGTGGTTGCCCTGTGTGCCCTCAGCTTTCCCGACACACGTCAGGGTTACAGCGCTGTGATACCAGCCTTCGGTGCTCCTGGATCGATCCTATCTGGCATTGTGATTGCCTTCTGGGCCTACGCTGGCTTTGAGAACCTCACGTTCATCGCGGGTGAATTTCGCAATCCGCGCCGTGACTTTCCGCTTGTCATGATCGTGGCCTTCCTTGTCTATGGCGGGCTGATTGTCACACTAACGGTGATCATCGCGGCGCTCATCCCGCGTGACCAAGTCGCTGACGTCAGTGGACTGTTCCAGCTTGCTGAGCGCATCAGACCTGCCTGGCTCGCCACAGGCGTCATTGCTGTCTTCGCGCTCACGGTGATGCAGCTCAACGCAGCGAGTTGGCTGTGGGGGATGTCGCGTCTCGTCCACACCTCTGCACGGAACAAGCGCCTGCCGCGCTGGTTTGCCTACGTTGATGACCGAGGTCTTCCAAGACGTGCGATCCTGGTGCTCGGTGGCGTGTTTGTGATCATTACCGCGATTACCACCGCCTTCACAAATCTGCTGATCAGTGCATTCACCGTGGCAAGTTCTGTCTTCCTGTTTCTCTACCTGCTCTGTCTCGTCTCCTACTTGCGCGTCACCCGGAGCTATAGCAAACGCCTGGTCTATGGTGCGCTCTTCGTGTTCCTGCTCGCCACGCTGGTGAGCGTTGGCCTGAAGATTCTCTATCCGATTGCGGTCTTCCTCCTGGCCTTGTTTGCATCGATGACACGGGAGCGACGGCTGGTCTCGTCGAGGCCTGAAGATACGCACAAAGCAGGGGAGCAAGCGTGCGAAGAAAAAGGGAAAGCCTGAACGGAGGCATGCTGTCTTGGTGGCAAAACTATTTCGGCCAGCCCCACTACGCCGCCAGCCAGCCGCCGTCGACCGCCAGGATGTGGCTGGTGAGCCATGCGGCGGCCGGCGACGCTAGGAACAGCGCCGCACCGACGACGTCGTCCGGCACGCCGATGCGCTTGATCACCAGCCGCTCCAGGCTCTTGCGAACGTACTCCGGGTCGGCCAGCCGCGCCGCCATCAGCTCGGTGCGCAGCGCGCCGGGCGAGATGCCGTTGACGCGCACGCCGCGAATCACCCCACTCCAGCACCAGCGAGCGCGTCAGGTTGATCACGCCGGCCTTGCTGGCGTTGTACGCGGCCGCCTTGTGGACGTAGCTCCCGACGTGGCCGTGGACCGAGCAGATGTTGACGATGCAGCCGCTGCCCTGCCGCAGCATGATCGCGCCGGCGGCCTGGCAGCAGATGAACGTGCCGGTCAGGTTCACGCCGATAATCCGATTCCACTCCTCCAGGCCCAGCTCCTCGGCCGGCTTGGGGATGTTGATCCCGGCGTTGTTCACGAACACATCGAGCGCGCCAGACGTCTGGAGCGCCAGGTCGCACAGCGCCTGCACCTGCTGCGGGTCGGTGATGTCGCAGCCGGCCGCGACGGCCGAGCCGCCGCGCTGTCAATAGTCGCCCGAATGAGTTCATCCGCAACTTCCGTGATCTCGCAGGTTGGGCTGGTGGCGAAACCGCATCACAGTGGGGCTGGTTCTGCTGCTTTCACGAAAGTTGCGGATCCCCCGAACGGGGAGCTGTGGTCGACACAGCAACAGGCGTGGTGGGAGAGCCTCGAACTCCCTTCGGTTGAGCGGCTGCGGGCGCGGCAGGATCTGGCTACCATCCAGCACCTCACGAATCAGCTTGGAGAAGTCGAAGCCGAGCTGGCTCACTTGAGTATGCAGGAGCCCTGGGCTGAGCAGATGCCCTTTCTGCTGCAATTGCCCGGGATTGCGCTCATCACTGCCATGACTGTGCTCAGTGCGATTGGTGACATCAGGCGCTTCCCAAGCGCCAAGCGTCTGGTCGGCTATAGCGGCTTGGGGCGAAGGTCCACGCCTCGGGCCAGACTCACCGGACGGGCGGCATCACGAAGGTCGGGCGCCGCGAGCTCCGTGCGGTCCTGGTGGAGGCAGCCCACACGGCCACCCAAACCGCACCGATCTGGCACAAGCGATTTGAGCAGTTGGCCGTGCGGATTGGGAAGCCCAAGGCGACGGTTGCCCTGGCGCGTAAGCTGTTGGTGCTGATCTGGCATGTGCTGACACGCCAGGAAGCTGATCGGCAAGCGGACCCAAGTGGGGTGGCGCGCCGGATGCTGCGCTGGGGGACAAACTATGGCTTGGCGACGCGACACGGACTGAGCCGCGCCGCGTTTGTGCGAGACAAGCTTGATCGGGTCGGTGTCGGTCAGGATCTGAGAGAGCTAACGTACGGCGACTACATCTTCGATCTGCAAGGCCTCGGGCCGCCACGCGCCCTCCGTAAGCGGACAGCACCGAAGCGGCAAGAGGCGATGGGCCTACGAGCAGCGCACGACGAGTCCCGAGTTCGCGACCGGACAGCAACCAGCATACCTGCGGTATCGTGCTTGGCCGACGGGATAGTCGAGGGTGTCTGCAATGCGCACGTGGCAGCACAATTCTATGGATACTCCATTCCTGCCTGACCCGATCAGGCGATACCGAAGCTGCGGCGGCCGCGCCCTGCACGTTCTCTTAACGCGCGTACAGCTGGGTTGGTAGACGAGCGTTAGCAGGACACTGCGGTCGGTCTCCCCTCACGCGCAGGGCAGTGGTTTGAGGGAGCGCCCCGCGCATGACCAGGGGCGAATACGAGGACGACGTCCGATGGAATCAACCTGATCTCCCACTTGACAACGTAACCCATCGGTATACGGTCTCCCCAGGTTGCGCGCCACCACCTCCCACAGCGTCTCTTTGCGCCGCCAGTAGTCCTGCGCGTCGAGGGTGCGCCAGAACCGTCTTTCGACCACGATCTGGCTCCGCCGCTGGCCCTCGGGCTTGATCAGCAGCGGGTTCACCTGGACGGTTGGCTCGATCCGCGCCGCCGCCGCCTGCACCGCGATGCTGCGGGCGATCTCGCCGCCATCGGCCGTGACTGCGGCGTTGTTGCTCATATTCTGGGCCTTGAACGGGGCGGCCCGAATACCGCGCCGGGCGGCGATTCGGCACAGCGCCGTCACCAGCGTACTCTTGCCAACCGACGAGGCCGTGCCGAGCACCATCAGCACCGGTGCGCTCATTAGGATCTCCTCCCACGCTTCCAGCAAGCGCGCGTTGTCGTCCATCCGACCACCAGCGCTGTGCTAAGCAGCACCACCGCAGCGCGCACAACGGCACGCGACTCGCCGCTCATCGCCACGTCGGGCGTGCGCTGCCCATCGCCCAGCGTGTAGTGGCCGCGCCGGCGGCGAGCTCTTTTTGTGGGACGCGCAAAGCGGCGTGCGTCTGGCCACGCTGGGCGTGCGCCCCGGCGTGGTGTCTGCCCTGGCCTGGAGCCGCAGCGGGGATGTGCTTGTCAGCGGCGGAAGCGACGGCGCGCTGAGCTGGTGGGATGTCCAGAGCGGGCAATGCGTGCGGACGCACCAGGGGCATCAGGGGACGGTGCAGGCGCTCAAGCTCAGCCCGGATGACAGGAGGCTGGCGAGCTGCGGCGATGATGGGGCGATTGTGCTGTGGGACATGCGCAGTAGCGAGCAGACCCAAACGTTGCGGCGCGATCGGCCCTACGAGCGCATGGACATCACTGGCCTCACCGGTATCACGGATGCACAGCGCGCCTCGCTGATCGCCCTGGGGGCGGTAGAGCAGCCCCGTGATCGGGCGATGCTGCCCACACGTGCGACCACACCCGCCGATGCTGGCCAGCTGAAACGCGACCAACCTCCGGCATGCAACCTGTCGTTGCAGCCGACCTCGTTCATTGGCCGTAGCGAGGAGTTGAGCGCAATCGCCAGGATTCTCGCCAACCCATCCTGTCGCCTGCTGACGCTGACCGGGCCCGGCGGGATCGGCAAAACCCGGCTGGCGCTCGAGGTGGTAGCAGCCCAAACCGCGGCATTTGCCGACGGTGTGGCGTTTGTGGCGCTCGCCGCGGTCGATACGCCACGCCAGATTGTTTCGACGATCGGCGATAGCCTCGGTCTCGCATTTGCTGAACACCCCAACCCTATCGCACACCTGCTCGGCTACCTACGCGCGCGCCACATGCTGCTCGTGCTCGACAACTTCGAGCATCTCCTGGCCGGCGCCGATCTGATCCCCGACGTGCTCGTGAGCGCGCCACAGGTGACGCTGCTCGTAACGTCACGTGAGCGGCTCAACCTGCAGGCCGAATGGCTGTTCGATGTGGGTGGGCTAGCCTACCCGCTCGAAGACCTACACGGCTCGGCCCTGTTGCAGAACCAGACTCAGCTTGCCGACTACAGCGCCGTCCAGTTGTTCGTGCAGCGTGCTACCCAAGTGCAGCCGGCGCTGGTGATTGATGCGGCGACCCTTCTGACGATCGCGCATATTTGCCAGCATGTCGCCGGGATGCCGCTGGCGATCGAACTGGCCGCCGCAGGCGCGCGGACGCTGCCGCTGTCTGAGATCGAGCGGCAGATCCGCGCGAACCTAGATGCGCTTGTCACGACCATGCGCGATGTGCCGACCAGGCATCGCAGCATGCGCGCGGTGTTCGACCACTCGTGGAAGCTGCTTGATGCGCACGAACGCGTGCTGTTGAGCCGCCTGGCGGTTTTCCGCAGCGGCTGGGCCGCAGCCGGTGCCGCAGAGGTGGCAGGCGCAACGCTCCCCGCGTTCCTGTCACTGGTCGACAAGTCGCTGGTGCGCCAGAGCAGTGGGGCACCGGGCGCGCCAGAGCCACGCTTCACGCTGCTGGAGCCAATTCGCGAATACGCGCTGGAGCAGCTGGTAGCGCGGGGCGAGGCGCAGGCACTCCAGCACGCCCACGCCGTCTACTATCAAACCCTGGCCGAGGCAGTCGCCGCACAATGGGGCACCGCAACCTTCGACCAGGCAATTGCCCAGCTTCAGCGCGAGTACGACAACTTGCGCGCCGCCCTAGCCTGGGCCGGTGACAGCGGCGATAGCCTGCTTGGGTTGCGGCTCGCCGAGGCGCTGTGGCAATTCTGGCGGAGCTACGGCTATATCAGCGAAGGACGCGCGTGGCTGGAGCAATTCCTGGCGCTCGATGCGATGCCCACTGATCCGAGTGCCCGCGCCGCACGCCAACACGGCCTGCACGCCGCCGCATGGCTGGCGTCAGACCAGCACGATTACGCACAGGCCGCGCGCTACTTCGCGCAAAGTATGGCTCTGCGCCAGGCGCTCGGCAAAACCGGGGACGACACGGATTTGCTGCTCAATGCGGCACGGCAGGCGCGTGCCGAAGGCAACTACCAGCGCGCATTGGGGTTTTTGGAGCAGGCGCTGGCATGGCACCGCGCGCAGGGGCATGACATCGCTCAGGGGAGCGTCAATGAGGAGGCCGCGCTGTCTGCGTTTGGGCAGGGACGGTCAAGGCTGTCAATCGCACCGGAAGCGGGGCGCGGAATTATCCACTGCGAAAAGAGGAAGCACCGCAGCAGTTGCAAGCAGAGGATCTGGCTCAGTTGCTTGCCGATATGCAGCGCGAGATCACGAGCGGCAGCGGTCGCCAGCGTCACTTGGCAAACGTCGTTGGGGCGATCGACGAATTGACCACGCTGGCGTCCGCCGCTCAAGAGCATGACCCAAAGCTCGATCAGTTGGTGTCAGAGATCCAGACTATTCGCGCGGCCGAACCGCAGACCAATGTGTTGATCTACACCGAGTATACCGATAGCCAGCGCGCCGTCGTACAGGCGCTGGAATGTGCCGGACTCGGAACGGTTCTGACGATGAGCGGCGAGGATAACGAAACTCGGCGGGGCGACATCACCGAGCGCTTCCGTACGGCCAATAACCTGATCTTGATCTCAACGGATGCCGCCGCCGAGGGCTTGAACCTGCATCAGCGCTGCCATCACCTGATCCACTTGGAACTGCCGTTCAATCCCAACCGCCTGGAACAGCGCAACGGGCGGATCGACCGCTTTGGCCAGGAGCATGACCCGATCGTACGCTACCTTTCGTGGCGATACTCGGTTCCAAGAGCAACGGGGCCAGGCTTGGCGAATAACTGTCTCAGCCCGCCCAGGTCGGCGGTGCATCGAAAAACCGCCCACAGCCTACTATGAAAAACCACGTATTCTTCATTATGATCAAGCCGGCGCACGCGTTGTAGGCCGGACATGCTCCTGCCATATTCTAGCGCATCCATACTGGACCTGCATATGCGCTGTGAGTGGTACATCCAGGAGGTATACCGCCCGAAGAGGCGCGGTAGTGGCTGGTACAAGTGTCCAGGTTCACTATGGTATACTCGTGTGACCATTATTCGCTCGCGTACCTGCCTATGCTAAGGCGGACCGCCGATGCCAAAATCAGCTGTTGTGCCCATCAACCACGATCTCGCCCTGGATCACGCTTCGCCGACTCCGCTCTATCGCCAGCTCTACGAGCGGCTGCGCCGCGCCATCCTCAGCGGGCAACTGCATGCTGGTGAGCGCCTGCCATCGACCCGTACGCTGGCCAGCCAGCTCGGCGTCTCGCGGAACGTCGTCTGCCTGGCCTGCGACCAACTGATTGCCGAAGGCTACATCACAAGCAAAGTCGGCCGTGGCATGCACGTCGCCCAGGTCATCCCAGAGGCGCTCCTCACGGTTCCGACCGCTGCGCACGCCCTAGCAGCGTTGGAGGGCCTTACTGCCCATGCGGCCGCGTCCCGCCGTGGCGCACGTCTGGCCCAGCCGGTCGTCCATGCCGATAGCACTGTTCCCCCTGACCACGGCTCGCGGCCGATCCGTGCCTTTCGCGCCGGTGTCCCAGCCCTCGACGCCTTCCCCTACCAGCTCTGGGCCCAGATTGTGGCTCGCCACGCGCGGCACACCCTGCCTCATCGCTCCGACTACCAAGAGACCGCTGGCTACCGACCGTTGCGCGAGGCCATCGCCGCCCACATCGGTATCACCCGCGGCGTCCAGTGCACCGCGGACCAGTTGCTGATCGTCACCGGCGCTCAGAGCGCCCTGGACCTGGCTGCCCGCGTCGTGCTCGACCCCGGCGATTGCGTCTGGATGGAGGATCCAGGCTGTCATGGCGCGCGCGCCGCGTTGGCGGCGGCAGGCGCCCAGCTGGTTCCTGTTCCCATCACCGCCGCGGGCCTCGATGTGGCCGCCGGGACAGGGCGCGCGCCTCAGGCGCGCCTGGCCTACGTCACCCCCTCGCATCAGCTGCCCCTCGGCGTCACCATGAGCTTCGCGCAACGGCTAGCCTTGCTCGAGTGGGCGTACCAGGCACAGGCGTGGATCCTGGAAGACGACTACGACAGCGAATACCGCTTCAGCGGGCGCCCCTTGGAGGCACTGCATGGGTTAGACCGCGGGAACCGCGTGATTTATCTCGGCACGTTCAGCAAAACGCTCTTTCCTGCGTTACGTCTGGGCTTCCTCGTTGCGCCGCCGGAGCTGGTGGACGCCTTTGTCGCCGCGTACTGGTCGGTGGGCCGGCACGCGCCGATTCTCGAGCAGCTGGCCCTCGCCGAGTTCATCACCGCGGGGCACTTCATGCGCCACCTCCGGCGCATGCGCGCGCTGTATGCCGAGCGCTGCGCCGCGCTGATCGATGCGCTCACCCACGAGCTCGGCGACCTGCTCGCGGTGCAACCTCCGGAGGGAGGCATGCAGCTGGTCGCCTGGCTGCCGCCGGGCTGTGACGACCGCGTTGCCGCGGCCCATGCCGCCGCCCACGACGTCGACGTGGTCCCGGTGTCGCTGTTTAGTCTGGAGCCGCAGCCGCGCGGCGGGCTGGTGTTGGGCTACGCCGCCATCAACGAGCAGGAAATCCGCGCTGGCGCGCAGCGGCTCGCCCGCGCGCTCCACTCGTTGCCCCGGTCCTGAACGGTGGCAGCGCTATAATGGCTCCATGCTTTCACCCAAGATTGGCTCTTGGATTGAGACCATTATTGTGCTAGACTCATGCGCACAGGTGATCGCCAACACGGCCCGCGCCCAGCGGTACGCACCTAGCACGCGCTGGGCGTCAGGAGGGTATGATGTCAGCACGAATAGATTATGCCAAGGCGGCTCCCGGCGTGGTGAAGGCCATGTCGGGGCTGGAGCAGTATCTGGCGAGCTGTGGCCTGGAGCCGGCTCTTCTCGACTTGGTGCGGCTGCGGGCTTCCTATCTCAATGGCTGTGCTTATTGCATCGATATGCATAGCAAGGACTTGCGCGCCAGGGGTGACAGCGAGCAGCGCGTCTATGGGCTGGTCGCCTGGCAGGAAGCGCCCTATTACACGGAACGCGAGCGCGCCGCCCTGCACTGGACGGACGCCGTCACCCAAATCGCAGCGGAGCATGTCCCAGATGACATCTATGCCCGAGCGCGTGAGCAGTTCAGCGAGCAGGAGCTGGTCAACTTGACGCTCGCCATCGTCGCCATTAACGGCTGGAACCGCCTGGCCATCAGTTTCCGGAAAGAGCCCGGCACCTACCAACCCGCACATCACACCACCTGAAGTTAGCGCGGGTGACAGCGCTGCCGGGGCCACCAGTCGTGTCCCGGCACCAGGCGATAGCATGGCCATGATCGTCCACCCGACCCACCTCTCGGTTCGGCGTGCCCGACACGTGCATCATCGGCATCGGTGCAGGGGCGGCGATAGTCAGACATGTCACGGCGGTCCACCGCGTGGCGGCGGTTGGCTGGGTCGTGGACGCCTGCGAAGAGCTCGCCTTGCTGGCGTTGGTGCGCAGCGTACGACCGGTCAATAAGCAACCACACGAACATGCCACGATTCAGTGGTTCACGCTGGACCAGGCCATCCGCCTGGATCTGGCCCATCCGGCCTACCCGCAGCTCTTCGCACGCTGCCTCTTATATCGAGCGCCGGTGTAGGCCTACCAGTGCATCGCGTAACAGTCACTGGAGCAGGGTCAGATCGGATAACTGCAGAAAGAACGTGCGATCATTCTGACTCACCCAGCACTCAAAGGGTCGATGGCGCCTGTCACTGAGCCAGAAGAGGAGGCCCAAGCGCGACGATTTCACTCGACTATAACTGATCGTCTACCATGCAAAATAGCCGGATAAGGATCTCGTCCGTTGGCATACCGTCCTCCTGATGCTGTGATGTGGGCAGCTACAGCGTCGAGAACGGTCTTGCTGTTGGCAAGGGCCGACGCGCATCTGTGCGGGAGCAATACGATGACACCAACTGAGTTGCCAAGCCGCCTCACCCTGATTTTTGACGGTGCGTGAGGTTTTTGTACGCTGTGTGTGCGCCTCGTGCAGGCGCTTGATCGGCAGCATCGTGTGAGAGCCGTCCCGTTTCAGAAGCGGGGGGTGCCCGAAGCCGCGGGACTCACGCTGGCTGAATGTAAGCAATCTGCCTGGGCGATTACGCCCAGCGGCAAGCGGTTTGCGGCGGCGGCAGCGGTGAATTTGGCGCTCGCTGTCGCGCTCGGAACACCACTTCCACTCGTCGTGTACCGGCTGCCCCTGATCCAGCAGGTGCAGGACAGCCTCTATGCATGCGTAGCGGCCCATCGGCAGCACTTGCCTGGTGAGAGACCGTATTGTAGCCAGTATCCAACGGAGTGCGCATAATACCAATTACGCATGAACAGATCATCTATTCGAGCCGCAAAGAGCGCAAAGGGAAGACGTCAATCTGTGCGTCCTTCGCGGTGAAATGACGATCGTCCCAAAGGCAACTGGTATAAGGAACCAACTTTCCTCGATCGCCCGAACGAACAACAATGGTTAGGAAGAGTCAATTGGTACCATTATCAGACCCGCAAATGGCCCTTGGAAGAGCGCCATTTCCGTGCTATCGTTGGCGCTAACCCGCATGCGGTTGCAGATGCTGCGCCGGCGTGTGGGCTTACGATCATGCTGGACGTGCGTGCGGAGCATCAAGGCCGATGTAAAATGTACGTCGGCCTTGACAGGGAGACGCTCAGATGAAACGACGAAGTGGCGAGCCCTGGATGCCGGCCAGGGAGTATGGACACTCGCTCACGGCGCTGACCGTCAATCTGCTGGTCCATGACATTGACGAAGCGTTGGTCTTCCAGCGGGAAGTACTCGGCGTGGCCGTCGTGTACTGCGACCCGGATTTCGCGGTGCTGCGCGGCTACGATGCTGAATGGATGCTCCATGCCGATCACACCTACGAGCACCACCCGCTGAGTGCTGTGATCGCCGGCGGCGGGCAGCGGGGGGCGGGGATCGAGCTGCGCCTCCACGGCTGCGATCCCCACGCGGCGGAGACGGCCGCCCGCCAGCGTGGCTTCACGGTGCTGGCCAGCGCCAGCGACAAAGGCCATGGTCTGCGCGAGGCCCATCTGGTAGATGCCGATGGCTACGTCTGGGTGCCCGACGTCCCGACCATCGATGCGATCACGCGCGAGCCGCCAGCCCAGGAATAGACGCATCCGCGGATGGAGGGAACGGCATCGGAGCCCAATCCGAGGTGGGGTCATTAGTTATGCCGCGGCAGGTTGTAGATATGGACGATTTTGAGAGCTACCGCCCATTGCTCTTTGCAATCGCCTACCGGATGCTCGGCAGCGCCAGCGATGCTGAGGACATTGTGCACGAAGCCTACCTGCGCTACCAGTCAACACCGGCGGGCGAGATTCGCACGCCGAAAGCCTACCTCAGCACGATCGTCACGCGCCTCTGCCTCGACGAGCTGAAGTCAGCGCGTGCGGCGCGCGAGGAATACATCGGCCCATGGCTGCCCGAACCGCTGCTCACCAGCACCCCCTCGCTGACG
>Ga0137373_10001593_pt1 | contig 24723 bp, 16 predicted proteins | sample SagtaG_5_FD_104912 | JGI IMG/M metagenome (GOLD analysis project Ga0137373, IMG submission 104912) | Vadose zone soil microbial communities from Sagehorn Ranch, Mendocino, California, USA - Sage1_R_80_16 metaG | ecosystem: Environmental > Terrestrial > Soil > Vadose zone | place: USA... | reverse complement strand
GGTGGTCGAGGCCGGTCGGGTCATCCGGCTGGTCGAGAAGCCGACCGAGCACATCTCGGACATGGCCATGTCCGGCGTGTACATCTTCACTCCGGCCATCTTCGAGGCCGCGTCGTCGATCCGTCCGTCGTGGCGCGGCGAGCTTGAGATCACCGACGCCATCCAGTACCTGGTGGATCACGAGTACTCGGTTCGGGCCGAGCTGATCAGCGACTGGTGGAAGGACACCGGCAAGGTCGAGGACCTCCTGGAGGCAAACCGGTTCGTCCTGAACGATCAGGATCGGTGCATCGAGGGCGACGTCGACGAGGCCTCGCACATCGTGGGCGACGTCCACATCGCCGCGGGGGCCGTGGTCCGCGACAGCGTCATCCGCGGCCCGTCGACCATCGGCGCGGGATGCCGGATCGAGCACTCCATCATCAACCCCTGGACATCGATCTACGCCAACACGAGTGTGGCCGACAGCGAGATCGGCAACTCCATCGTGATGGGGGAGTGCCACATCAGCGAGGTCCACCGCATCCGTGAGTCGCTGGTGGGACGCAACGTTCAGATCTACCGGGCGAGCCCGAGCCCATCACTGCACTTGATGGTGGGAGACAACTGCGCCATCGCGCTGCCCTGATCAGGAAGAACGTTCGAATGAGGATAGCCCAGCGCCGTGGCTCCAATGCGAGACGCAAGAGTCCCGCCCCCACACCGACGTCCACGCCCGGCCAGAAGACCGAGCTCGAGTCCGGACGCGAGGGCGACCGCATGCGGCGATTCCTTGGCACTAGCCGGGTGATGGGAAACGGCAACGGGAAGGTACCTGCCTGGACCTCTCTCCTCGACCGGCCCGACCAAGAGGGGCAGGCCGCGGTCTCCCCGGCGGTCCCCGCCCGGCCAACCGTCCGCGGAAAGTTCCTCTTCGTCGGTGACGAGAAGTTCTACGTGAAGGGCGTCACGTACGGCCCATTCGCCGCTGGCGGCGACGGCTACCGCTCCCCCGAGACCGTCGAGCGAGACTTCGGGCTGATCGCCCGAAGCGGACTCAACGTGGTGCGCCTGTACACGGCCCCTCCCCGGTGGCTCCTCGATGCCGCCTTCAGACACGGACTCCGGGTGATGGTCGGGATCCCCTGGGAGCAGCACGTCGCGTTCCTGGACCGCGGCCGCCGAGCTCGCGACATCGTCCTCCGGGTTCGTCACCAGGTCAGGGCCTGCTCGGGTCACCCCGCGGTCCTGTGCTACGCGGCGGGGAACGAGATCCCGGCCTCGGTCGTCCGGTGGCACGGGCGCCGGCGCGTCGAGCGGTTCCTGGCTCGCCTGGTGAAAGCGGTGAAGCGCGAGGACCCCGGAGCGTTGGTCACCTACGTCAACTACCCGTCGACCGAGTACCTCGACATCCCGGGCATCGACCTGTTCTCGTTCAACGTCTACCTCGAGCAAGCGAACCGCCTGGATGCGTACCTGGCACGTCTGCACACGCTGGCCGGCGACCGGCCCCTCCTCCTCTCCGAGATCGGGCTCGACAGCCGCCGAAACGGCGAGGAGCAACAGGCCCGGACACTGGCGGACCAGATCAGGACGGCGTTCCTTCGGGGTGCGGCTGGCGCGATCGTGTTCGCGTGGACCGACGAATGGCACCGTGGCGGAGCCGACATCCTCGACTGGGACTTCGGGCTCACCGGTCGGACCAGGAGCCCTAAGCCCGCGCTGGAGGCGGTGCAGAGGGCGTTCCGGGAGACCCCCTTCCCATCGGACTGGCTGTGGCCCCGCATCTCAGTGGTCGTATGCACGTTTAATGGCGCGCGAACCCTGCGGGAATGCCTGTGGTCGCTCCGCCGGCTCGAGTACCCAAACCACGAGGTCATCGTGGTGGACGACGGGTCGACGGACGACAGCGCCACGATCGTCCGCGAGTTCGGATTCCCTGTCATCAGCACAACGAACATGGGGCTCTCGAGTGCACGGAACACTGGTCTGCGGGCGGCGACCGGCGACATCGTGGCGTATCTCGACGACGACGCGTACCCGGATCCCCACTGGCTCCGCTATCTGGCGGCGACCTTCATCGCGACGGACTGCGTTGGCGTGGGTGGCCCCAACTTGCCTCCGCCGGGCGACGGCAGCATCGCCGATTGCGTGGCGAACTCCCCAGGCGGGCCGGTGCACGTATTGATCTCCGATCAGCTTGCGGAGCACATTCCGGGCTGCAACATGGCGTTTCGGAAAGGCGCGCTCGAGGCCGTCGGCGGCTTCGATACGCAGTTCTGGGTCGCGGGCGACGACGTGGACGTGTGCTGGCGCCTTCAGGACCGGGGATGGACGCTCGGGTTCAGCCCCGCCGCAGTTGTGTGGCACCACCGCCGGAACTCGGTGGCGTCCTATTGGCGGCAGCAGCGCGGATACGGCAGGGCCGAGGCCCTTCTGGAACGGAAGTGGCCGTCGCGGCACAACTCGGTGGGCCACATCTCTTGGGCGGGCAGCGTGTACGGCGGAGCCATCCGGCTGGTGTCCGGTCGGCGAGTACGCGTCTACCAGGGGACGTGGGGCACCGCGCCGTATCAGAGCGAAGAGCCCGCGCCCCGCGTGTGGTCGGCGCTGATGGCGATGCCCGAGTGGTATCTCGTCGTCGGGAGCGTGATCGGGCTCGCCGCCCTGGGAGCCTTTTGGCGCCCGCTGCTACTGGGCCTCCCGATCGCGGTGGCCGGGCTGACGCTGCCGATACTCCAGGCGTGGCGGCGGACCACGCGCGCCCAGTTCCCGAGCGCTCGAACGGCGCCGCAGCGCTACGTGCGACGCGTGATCACCACGGCACTTCATCTCCTGCAACCAATGGCGCGGCTATACGGCCGGATGACCTACGGGCTCACACCATGGCGTCGCCACTCAATCGGTCCCCACGCGGTGCCCGTCCCCCGTAGGCACCGGCACTGGCGCGAACAGTGGCGCTCTCACGAATCCACGTTGCAGGGAGTCGAGGAATGGCTCCACGAAGCCGGTGCACGGGTCGGCCGGGGTAGCGGCTACGACGAGTGGGATCTCGAAGTTCGGGCGGGTGGTCTCGGCGCGGCCCGACTACTGATGGCGACGGAAGAGCACGGGGGTGGCCGCCAGCTCGTCCGCGTCCGATGGTGGCCACGCCCATCGTGGGCAGCAATCGCACTCTGTATCGCGCTGGTGGCTGGAACGGCCGCCGCAGCGGTGGGCGGCGCCTGGATCGTGTGGGGCGCGCTAGGGCTGACGGCGACCGCTCTTGCAGTGTCGATCACACGCCAATGCGCAGCCGCGTCAGGTGCGATTAAGGCAGCGGTTCGGGAGCTTCGATGAGCTGGGAACGGCCAGATCCGACCAAAGACGGCAAGATACAGCCGGGTTTCTGGGAGGCCTGGAGGGAAGCTCCCTACTCGCTACGTTATGCCAAGCCCTACAGGAAAGTGTGGTTTGGTGCCGTCGGGCTGATGGCGGTGACCGCGGGCCTTGCCATCCTTGCGCCTTGGCCGTTCGCGTTCCTGATCGATAGCGTGCTCCAAAAGAAGTCAACCATCTTCAAACCCATCGCGCGGCTGATTGGTACCGATCCGATCACTCTCATCGTATTCGCTGCCCTGGCCACCCTGCTCATCACCGGACTCATGCAGGGGGTTTCCCTCCTGTACGAATACATCACGACGAAGATGGACCAGCGCATGACGCTGGACCTTCGAAGCGACCTCTTCGAACATGCGCAGCGGCTGTCGCTGACATACCACGATCAGTCCAAGACCGGGAATTTCATCTACACGGTCAACAGCATGGCCACGTCCGCCGGCAACATCGTATTGGCGGTTCCGCCGATGGCTCAGGCGTTGTTCACACTCGTCGGAATGTTCCTGGTGACGTTTCATATCGATCCTGTGCTCGCCCTTCTTGCGATGTCGATCACCCCGCCCATCTACTACGCGCTCGGGCACTACAACCGGCGAGTCCTCCCAGCCGTACGAGAGGTGGCCGGGCGTGAGATGCAAGCACTCTCTATCGTGCACGAAGCCCTAACGATGCTCCGGACGGTGGTGGCGTTCGGTCGTGAGACGTACGAACACCGCCGTTATCGGACGCAGGCGGAGCACGTCGTCCGCGCGCGCGTGGAGGTCACCGTTCGCCAGACGCTGTTCTCACTTGCCGTGGAAACGCTCACGGCGGCGGGCACCGCGCTCGTCATGGGCCTGGGCGCCTACCGCGTGTTGAGCGGACACATGACGGTGGGAGACCTGACCGTCGTCTTAGCCTACATCGCCGCTATATATTCGCCTGTGCAGCAGATCAGCGGAACACTTGGGCACCTCCAAATCGACCTCTACCACCTGCACAGATGCAAGTCGCTGCTGGATACGGACCCCGAGGTCAAAGAGGTCGCAGACCCCGTGCATATCGAACGGGCATTGGGCCACATCCGCTACGAGCATGTCGACTTCGCATACTCGGGGCGGGCGAGCACCCTAGCCGATGTGGATTTCGACATTCCGGGTGGTCAACGGGTCGCCGTGCTCGGCCCAACCGGGGCGGGCAAGACGACACTGATGAGCCTGCTTCTTCGGTATCACGATCCGAAGCAGGGGCGCATTCTTCTGGACGGGCGGGATATCAGGACACTGTCGCTCCAGTCCCTTCGCGACCAGATCGCCGTCGTGCACCAGGAGGCGGTTCTCTTCTCGGGCACGATCGCGGACAACATCCGCTACGGGCGCTTGGACGCGTCCATGCGCGAAGTAGTAGAGGCAGCCAAAGCGGCCAGCGCGCATGAGTTCATCATGCGGTTACCGAAGAAGTACGACACGGTGCTCGGGGAACGTGGGTCGCAGCTCTCTGGAGGTGAGCGACAACGCATCAGCATCGCCAGGGCGTTCATCCGGAACGCGCCGATCCTAGTCTTGGACGAGCCCACTTCGTCGATCGATTCGAAGACAGAGGCCGTCATCCTCGACGCGCTCGAGCGCCTCATGAAGGGGCGGACCACGATCCTCATCGCTCATCGTCTCTCGACGATTCGAAGCGCCCAGGTGATCCTCGTGCTAGACGAAGGCAGACTCGTGGAGCAGGGGAGCCACAGCAAGCTGTTGGCCCTGAATGGACTCTACAGCCAGTTGTGGAATGCGCAGGTCGGGTCGCTGCCCCAGACCGCAGACTTCGCTGCGGGCCACGAGGCTGGCCCCAGAATTGCCGAGCTTGCCCGAGCACTGGCCGCGACAAGTGATTCCGAGCGGACCGCCGCCAGAGACGAACTAGCAAGGTCCGACCGACAGGAGCTAATCGCATGGTCACGGGATGCGATCCGGTCAGGCAGTGTCGATGAGGCGGGTGCGGCTGCCCGGCTCGCAGAGACATTGGGCCTGTCCGATGTGGCCGTTGACATACTCGAGCGGGCGGCTATCGTCCCCCTAGTAGGACGCGCCCCCCTAGTGAGCGCCTTCCGTTCCTTCGCTTTTGACCCCAAGAGTCTGGAGGCTACTCTCCTCGCCATCGGACCAACTCGCCGTGGACCAGCAATCGAACTTCTCATTGGGATCCTCGGTCCCGAAGCCGTGCCGGAATTACAACGCCTCGTCACCGAGGGTCCAGCGTCGATCCGCCACGTGGTGGCCAAAGCACTTCAGGACGCCGAGGAAGTGGACGGATTGAGAGAGATGCTTGCCCAGACTCCTTCCGAGGCTGAGAGCGTGCCCGACCACCGCGAGTCCTCAGCGACTCCATCCGTGCCTGCACCCGGCCACATGCCCGACGCCGGCTCCGAGCGCCGACGTCCCCCCGGGCCCGACTCGGATCCAGTACCCAAGGCTGCCCGCCCTCCCCATGGTCCGCTGCTCAAGAAACGCCCTCGAATCGTAATCTTCGGCATGATGACAAAGATGCCCGTGGCGGGCGTCGTCTGGCAGACAGTGCAGTACTTGATCGGCTTCCGCGAACTCGGTTACGCCGTTACCTATGTTGAAGCCCACGGCCGCACCCCAACCATGTTCATGGCCCAATCAGGGGATGATGGCTGGGCAAGAGCCGCCCGCTTCCTCGCCGGGGTCATGGATCGATTCGGTTTCGGGAAGGAATGGGCCTACCAAGCTCGGGACGCGGACCGCCACTTCGGTCTCGACGAGGCTGAGCTCAAACGCCGATTCGCTTCGGCGGATTTGTTGATCAATCTGCACGGCGGGATGCTCCCACTTCCTGCCCTCGTGGAGACGGGACGACTCGTCTACCTCGAGACCGACCCAGTCGAGGTGCAGGTCCAGCTCGCGGAGGAGCGCGCCGAGACGATCGATTACCTCGAGGCGCACATTGCCCATTTTTCGTTTGGAGAGAACTTGGGAAATCACGACTGCAAGGTTCCCGTCTCCGATCGGTTCACGTTCCTGCCCACCCGCCAACCGGTAGTTATGGACTTGTGGCGGCGCTCCTGGGACCGACCCGGCGATGCGTTAACGACCGTCGGTAATTGGGAGCAGCCATGGCGGCAAGTACGTCTGGGCGGAGAGGTCTACACATGGAGCAAGCATCACGAGTTCTTGAAGTTCCTCAACCTACCTTCGAAGACGACACAGCCACTTGAGCTCGCGCTCTCAAGCAGTAGCATTCGCCAGGAGCAGCGGAATCTTCTGGCAAACAACGGTTGGCGATACCGTGATGCATTGGAGTTTTCGTTGGACCTCGATGCCTACAGACACTACCTCATCTCGTCCCGGGGAGAGTTCACGGTCGCAAAGGACCAGAACGTCCGGCTACGGAGCGGGTGGTTCAGCGACAGGAGCGCCGTCTACCTCGCCGCTGGAAGGCCGGTGATCACCCAAGGAACCGGTTTCAGTAACGTGCTCCCAACGGGCGAAGGACTGTTCTCCTTCGCCACCATGGACGACATCTTGAACTCCATCGATGCGGTCAATTCGGACTACGAAGGCGAGGCCAAGGCCGCGTACGAGATCGCCCGAGAGTTCTTCGCGCATGATGTCGTGCTGGGACGGCTGCTAGAGGACTGCGGGCTCGAAGGCGGTCTGGGAGCTTCGCGAGCCCCCCATCGCGGGACGCCACACCCGATTCCTAGCGATCTCGTTCTAACGCCAACGTCGCGACGGCCGCTGCGCTTACCGGAAGCCACCTCTCGGCGCCTCGAGGCAATGCCGGTCCCCACGGCCGCGAACCCATCGGGGATACTCCACGATGGCGATTCACCGCTAGCTTCAATCGTGGTCGTCTCGTTCGATGGCCACTTGCTGACCAAGCTTTGCCTCACGAGTCTCCTGATCAATACGAAGCACCCCTATGAAGTCATCGTCGTCGACAATAGCTCGCGGGATGGCTCTCAGGCGTATCTCAGCCGTGTCGCGGACCGCCACCAGCACGTTCGGGTCGAGATCAACCCGAAGAACAGGGGCTTCGCAGCGGCCGTGAACCAGGGAGTGGCCACGGCGAATGGCCAGTTCGTCGTAGTCCTCAATAACGACACGGTTCTGGGGCCGGGATGGCTTCCCACTCTGCTCCGGCATCTCGATGAGCCCACTGTGGGCTTGGTAGGCGCGGTCACCAACCGATCGGGAACTGGTGCCGAGGTACCGACCGATTACTCCACCTACGCCGAATTCATGCATGCCGCATCGAGACGGTCGCACGACCAAGCTGGCGAGCACTTCGACATTGATACCGTAGCTATGTTCTGCGCCGCAATTCGTCATGCAGACTTCGATGAGATCGGCCCGCTGGACGAGGCCTACGGACTAGGCCTGTTTGAGGACGACGACTACTCCATGAGGGTTCGCGCCCGCGGCTACCGCGTGGTCTGTGCCGATGATGTACTCGTCCATCATTTCGGCGAAGCCTCGTTCGGTAAGCTCGTCCCGACTGGTAAGCATGCCGAACTCTTTGAGGAGAATCGCCGTCGCTTCGAACAGCGGTGGGGATCTTGGGTTGGCCACGCCCGTCGGAGCGACGCTTCCTATGAGAAGCTTGTCCATCGCGTACGCGACACCGTCAATGGGGCCGTTCCTCAAGATGCCACGGTGGTTGTGATCAGCCGGGGAGACGATGCCATGCTCGACCTAGGCGGTCGCACAGCGTGGCACTTCCCCCAAGCGGACGGCAATGTCTATGCTGGGCATTACCCGGCGTCAGATGAACAAGCCGTAGCCCATCTCGAGGCACTGCGCCAGCGTGGCGCCGGCTTCTTAGTGCTTCCCGCTACCGGGTTCTGGTGGCTCAGCCACTATGTAGGCTTGGCCCGCTATCTCAGTCACGCGTCTCTCGTGGCTGACGTGCCCGGCACGTGTTCCATCTACGCTCTGGGCCCGTTCGACGCGGCCATGTTGGCATCTGAATCTCAGCCGCTGACCAGACAGGGAAGCAAGTGACGCGCGCATCAGTCGTCATCCCGGTGTTCAACAGGGCTGCCCTCACTCGCCAGTGCCTCGATGCGCTGTTCCGCCATACGCCGGTGGTCGACTTCGAGGTTATCGTTGTCGACGACGCATCAACAGACGCGACTCCGAATATGTTGCGAACCTATCAAGACCAGATCCGAGTCGTCCGTCACGACGCCAACATGGGGTTCGCCACCGCATGCAACGACGGAGCTGTCGAGGCGACCGGTGAATTCATAGTGTTCCTCAACAATGACACCATTCCCAAGGCTGAGTGGCTGGATGCGCTTGTCCGGTACGCGGACGATCACCCAAAAGCAGCAGTCGTTGGGAGCAAACTCCTCTTCCCCAATGACACGATCCAGCACGCCGGGGTCGTCATCTGCCAGGACCGCTACCCTCGCCACATTTACACTGGCTTCCCGGCTCAGCACCAAGCTGTCTCGAGATCCCGGCGCTTTCAGGTAGTTACTGCCGCGTCCTTCCTCATCCGCCGGGCCGCGCTGGACCTGGCGCGCGGCTTCGACACGACGTACTTGAATGGCTACGAGGACGTTGATCTCTGCCTACGGCTAGGCGAGTTGGGTTACGAGATCCACTACTGCCATGAAAGCGAGGCCTATCATCTCGAATCCGTGTCAGACGGTCGGCTCAACAACGTGGATAGGAATACGCGGCTGTACGTTGAGCGATGGAGTGACCGTGTACGGCCTGATGACCTGGCGTTCTACGCGGAGGATGGTCTCCTTCGGGTCGATTACTCGCAGTCATACCCGCTGACCTTCCATGTGGCACCACTGCTAGGCAGCGGAAGGGGGGGCGATGGAGACGACCCAGCCCACCGGCTCATTGCAGCCCGCTCCCGGCAGGTCTTTGACTTGCTACGCGACAATGTCTTGCTCAATGTCAGGGTTCGGGAAGCGGAACTCGGCCATTCCATGGAACCCCGAAACGGGACCCTCGACCCGAATCAGGGCGGGGGACCGTCTGGCCGGGGCCGCGGCGCTGGCCGGACGCGGGGGACCCTTCATCATGCCCGCCTCGTATCTCGGGGCGAGGTGCACTGGCAGTCGTCGGAGCCAACAGACCGGCTCATCTCAGTTATCGTGCCTGTCAAGAACGCCGCAGCCCAGCTTCAGCGCCTTCTTCCTCGCATCCTCGAGCAGGAGACGCGAGACCGGATTGAGATCATAGCTGTGGACTCCGGCTCATCGGACGCGTCCGTGACGGTATTGCAGGAGCACGGCGCGACGATCCTCGCGATCGATTCGGAGGCGTTCAACCACGGTGCCACTCGCAATGCTGCTGCTGGATACGCGCGAGGCGAGATTCTAATCTTCGTCAACCAAACTACGCTCCCTCGGGATAAACGGTGGCTCAGTGCTTTGATCGCCCCTTTCGCTGCGGACCCACGGATCGCAGGGATATGCAGCCGCGTGCTGCCCCATCCCGGCGCTGATCCACTGACCAGGTTCGACGGGATGCGTGACCCGAGCGGGAGTGCCGATCGGCAGCAGCGATCGATCAGCGATATCGATGAGTATGGCCGCTTGGCCGGCCACCAGCTGCGCATACTGATCAACTTTCACACAGTCAGTGCGGCGATCCGAGCGGACATCTTCCGTCTCATTCCCTTTCGCGAAGTGCTGATGGGTGAGGATATCTTCTGGGCGAAGGATGCTCTAGAAGCGGGCTACATAATTCAGCACGAGCCTGCCTCGGTAGTGTGGCACTCGCACAACTACTCGATCTTTGAGGTTCTGCAGCGGAATGTTGACGATGGAATGGCCAATCGCCAGATCGTGGGCCGCCGGATTGCCGTCGAGCGGATTGAGCCGATGATCGCCTCCATGGCCGCGGCCGACTGGGAGTATTTGGAACGTGACGCAGAGCTCAAAGGCGCCGATCTGCAGGAGTGGCGGGTCCGCTCGGTACTGCGGCGAACTGCCCAGGCGGTCGGTCAATGGATCGGGACGAACGGCGATAGGCTCCCGGGTGAGATCGTCGAGCGCCTCTCCTTGACTGAAACAATGAAGCGGGACGGCCGAACGCGGGTTATACCCACGACGGGGGATTGAAATGCGGGTGCTGTTGGTGGCTCATAGATTCCCCCCCGATGGTTTTGGAGGGGTAGAGCGGTATACACAGAGCTTGACGACGGAGCTTCAGCGCCGGGGAGAACGTGTGGCGATCGTGGCTCGTCGGGAGTCAACCGCTTCTTTGCTGCCACAGCTTACGCGGGAGAGGCTCCCCGAGGGAGCAACTCTCTATCGCATTGTTGGCGGCACGGCGGCGCCCGCCCGCTTCCTTTTCGACAACGAGCGGCTACGTCAGCTCTTTACGGCAGCCATGATTGAGTTCTGCCCTGATGTGGTTCACGTGAATCATCTGTGGGGTCTATCACCTGACCTGGTGTCTGTCGCCCATCGATATGGCACGGCCGTGGTGATCTCTCTCCACGACTTCTATTTCGCGTGCCCTTTGGTTCACCTCCAAAAGCGGTCTGGTGACTTGTGCAGCGGGCCCGATGCTGGGCGGGAGTGCGCGGCGACATGCTTCAAAGCGGAAGGGAGGCAAGCGCCTCTACGGTGGGGTCTCCGGGCGGCCTATTTCAGGCGCCTCCTGCTCATGGGCCATCGTATCATCGCCTACTCGAATCACGTGGCTTCCTTCTTTGAACGAAGCGGCCTGGCGACCGAACGAATACGAGTTATTCCCAATGGTGTTTCCTTCCAGGAGGAGACGTCAGCTTCCATTCCGAATGAGCCGAAGGGTCGTCGCCTGAGGCTAGCCTTCTGCGGCGCCGTGGTCCGACACAAGGGACCGCATCTGATCATCGAGGCTCTTGATGTCGCCAAGCTAGAGGCGGCGCACTTGCTCCTCTTGGGGGAAACGCCCGATCCAGGCTACGTGGGCCAGATCCGGGAGCGAGCTTCGGCAATTCCCGGCCTGACGGTGGAGTTCGGTGGGCCATATGAGCCGAGGGAGATGCCCGACCTGCTGAAGGAAACAGACTACGTCATTGTACCATCACTCGTCCCCGAAGCCGGGCCGATCGTACCGCGAGAAGCACTTGCGCTCGGGATTCCGACGATCGTGTCAGACGCTGGCGCCCTGCCAGAGGCGATCGGCGCAGGAGAAAACGGGCTGATATTCCCGGTCGGGCGTGCTGGGGCACTCGGCGGCATTCTTCGTCGGCTATCTCGGGACCGCTCTCTTGGCCGTCGCCTGCGCCAGGGGGCTGGGTCGACCGCCGTGTCCACAGTGGCTGCGCACGCGGCCCAAGTCACAGCAGTCTACGGTGAGGCGGTTAGCCTCGCCGAGTCATCTCGTGCGCCCTCCGAAGGGGAGTTTCGGGAATTGGCCGTTCTGCTGGATTCGCTCGAGGACATCGGGTTTGGGGGACCGAATGATGTGGGTGAGCGGATGCGCAGGTGGGTGGGCCAGAGCCATGTTTGAGATCCTTGAAGTCGCCCGATCTCTGGCCGATCCTAGCTCGCTGGCCGGCGCCGCCATCGATGCGCCCGCGCAGGGTACGCGCGTGGATGGTCATGCACTAGACATCAAGGGTTGGGCCTTAGGCAGCCGTTCGAGAGCTGAGGCCATCGAGATCACGGGCCCGGATGGAGTCATCCGGTCCGTGCCGGTACGTATTCCCCGTGCAGATATTGCGACCCGTTTCCCGCAGCTAGAGGGTGCCGGAGCGGCTGGGTTTCACACCGGGGTCGGGTTACTCGGCCTGGGTACCCGGTTCGAGCTCCATGTCAGGGTGGTTCTCGGAGATGGCACACGGGTCCCGATCGCTCGTATCGTAGGCACGCGACGGTTGTTGACAGTCGACACTAAGCCCCGGCTTCGGCCTCTGATCGTTACCAGCCTTGGGAGAACCGGCACGACTTGGTTGATGCGAATGATCCTGGAGCATCCGCAGATTGTCGTGCACCCGTCCCATCCGCACGAGGTGCATGCAGCTTCGTACTGGTCCCACCTCCTCAAGGTCTTGGCGGAGCCAGCGGACCACGTGCATTCTGCCCATCCGGATGGGTTTAGGACGACGCTGAAACACGCAGGTCATCATCCGTTCTTCGGGCCGCCTGTGACTGGAGCGCTGGCGATGTGGGAGTGGTTCAGCGAGGAATATCCGCGCCGATTGGCTGACTTCACTCTGGGGAGCATAGATTCCTTCTACACGCGCCTAGCGCATATCGAAGGCAAGACCGATGCTGAGTACTTCGCGGAGAAGTTCCATCCCGATCAAATCCCGTGGCTGATGTGGGAACTGTATCCAGACGCCCGGGAGCTCGTACTCGTTCGGGACTTCCGCGACGTTGTGTGTTCCATACTCGCATTCAACCGGAAGCGGGGCTTTGCGGACTTCGGGCGTGAAAGCGTCACTAGCGACGAGGAGTTCGTGCGACTCTTCAGCTCTCGCTGTCGCCGCCTTCTAGAGGCCTACCAGAGCCGGGCGGATCGAGTTCACTTGCTTCGCTATGAGGACATGATCCTTCAGCCCGACGATTCGCTCAGGCAGCTTCTCGGCTACCTCGGTCTTCCTGCTTTCGAGGGGGTAGTGGAGGGGATGCTCGAGAGATCCGGATCGGTCGATGGTCCGCTGGCGGGCCACCGGACGACGGACAACCCAAGGCACTCCATTGGTCGGTGGCGCCGAGACCTCGACGAACCCATGCAGCGGGTGTGTAACGAGTCTCTCTCCGATAGCCTTCGGGACTTCGGCTACTGGGGACACGGGAAGGTTGCATATGCCTAGGAAGGGCGATCCTCAAGGTGCGGATCCTTCATCTGCTCCGAACCGGAGGACCAAACCCACAAGTCGGTTCCGGTATGACCTTGAAATCGACATGTCAACGCGAAGTACCCAGGCAAGGGTCGTTCGTCTCGTAGGGAACGACAAGAGGGTATTGGAGCTCGGCTGCGCAACCGGTTACATGTCTCGGGTTCTTCGTGAGCGAGGGTGCCGGGTCGTGGCTATCGAGATTGACGGGGCGGCGGCAGCCCGCGCAGCAGGCTTCTGCGAGCGGGTGATCGTTGGGGATATCGACAGAGTCAACTTCGCCCAGGAGTTGGGCGACGACTTGTTCGATGTCGTAGTGGCGGCTGATGTTCTTGAGCACCTGAAGGACCCAGCGCGTGCCCTCCGGCGAATCAGACCGCATCTCACCCAGGGCGGGCGTGTGGTCGCGTCGATCCCGAACATCGCACACGGGAGTGTCCGCCTCGCTCTCCTCGCGGGCACCTTCCCCTACTCTGAGGTTGGGCTCCTCGACCGCAGTCATCTGCGCTTCTTCACCAGGGAATCGGTGGAACAACTGTTCAGCGACGCCGGCTTCAGTCTCACATATGTCCATCGGCAGCGCAGAGCGATTGAGCGGTCCGAGGTACCGTTCAACAAGGAAGCTGTGCCGCGTGAGGCCGTGGAAGCCGTCGTAGCGGATACAGAGGCGCTCACGTATCAATTCATCGTCGCGGCGGAGGCGGACCCCGACGCCGAACAGGAAGATCCCGAGGCTTCGGATGTCGCCAACCAAGAGGCAGAGTCGCCGGAGGTCGCCGGCCTGCGGCAAGTCGTCGATCAGCTTCAGGAAGCCAACGCTTCCTTAGAGCGCCGGGTGGCGGCGGCCGATCGCCAGCTGAAGGCCCTCAAGACCGCGAAGCGGCGCGCTGCACTCGAGCGAGCTGCGCTAAGCCAGGATATGGAGGATCGTGAGTCGAATTCGTCGCAAAGGATTCACGATCTCAGCGAGGAAGTAAGGGTCGCGCGCGATGAGATCGAGAGCCTCGTGGGTACCTTACGCGAGAGGGAGGAACAGCTCAAGCGCCGGTTGATTGCTCTATGGAGTCTTAGCGAGGAGCAGGAGCATTTGCAGACGCGAATCCGCGACCTCGAACGCGAGCGAGATGCCGCGAGTGAAGAAAGGGACGAAGCACAGCGCAGCCTTTCCGTCGCCAGAAGGGAGGGCGAAGCGATCGTCCGGTTGTTGGATGGAATGCGGCAGAACCAAGAGCTGGTCGAGCAGCAGCATCGGGAGATCGCCGAGCTGCGCAGGAAGGTCATCAAAGTGGCCGATCGCGAGACGAACTTGCGGGAGATGCTCCTAGACGCCCACGCCCAAATGATTCACCGAGATGAGGAGTTTCAAGCGATTCTCAGTGAAGTGCTGAGACGATCAGAGTCATCGCGCGGGGTCTCAGCGGATCGCGATGGCTACGCGAGATCCGTCCCGAGCAAACGCCTTCGATATCAGGAGCTGACTCGTGAGATCCACGAGGCTGTCGAAGGATGTATCCCTCGAGACGCCACCGTCCTTGTCATCAGCAAAGGTGATCCTGAGCTCCTAAAACAGGGTGGCCGCCGGGCTTGGCACTTCCCACGGACCACCGCGGGCGAATATGCCGGATTCCATCCAGCAAATAGCGAGGACGCGATCGCCCACCTGGAAGACTTGCGAACGAAGGGTGGGGAGTTCCTTCTACTTCCTGCCACCTCTTTCTGGTGGCTGGAACACTACGCGGACTTTCGGAGGCACCTCGAATCCCACTATCGGACCGTGGCGGACATCAAGGACGTATGCATGATCGTGGACGTTCGAGCCCAGTTGGCTCCTCCGGAGACGGCGGAGGGGGTGGGCGACGCGGCCGCCGCCAATGGTCATGGTGGCGGGAGACGGAAACTGCGGTTGATTCACCGGTCACTGCGCGCGCCACGCAGGACCCGGTCGGCGGGGTGATCTTGTGGGGCAAAGGAGACCTCCACGAGGCTCTCATGGGCGCATCGTCATCGCCGGCGCCCTAACGCAGCGATCCGAGTACGGAGGCCATGTATGGGCGTTCTTGCAGTACGTGCTCGGGTATCGCCGACTGGGGTGGGACGTTTTCTTCGTCGATCAACTCAGCGCGGACATGTGCGTCGACGAGAACGGCCGCCGGTGCGCCCCGCATCGATCGCCGAAGGTGCAGAGATTCGCCCGCGTTATGGAGGACTTCGAGTTAGAGGACAGGGCGGCGCTCCTAGTTGACGGGCAGACTGTGGTGGGCGTGGAGAAACCGAGACTCGTTCAGAGAACGCGGGACGCGACGTTCCTGCTGAACGTGATGGGATATCTCGATGACCACGATATATTGGCGGCGGCAAGCCACCGAGTCTTCCTCGACATCGACCCGGGTTTCGGGCAGATGTGGCGTGCTCTCGGGCTTGCCGACGTCTTTGCGGGACACGACAAATTCGTGACGGTGGGTGAGAACATTCAGCGTCCTGGATGCGACATCCCCGACTGTGGTCTGGAGTGGATCACGACGGTGCCCCCTGTGGTCCTGGATCTATGGCCTCCGTGCACCGGAGGACGGGACGTCTTCACGACAATTGGTGCCTGGCGAGGGCCGTACGGTCCAGTCGAGTACCGAGGGCGAAGCTATGGTCTCCGCGTTCACGAGTTTCGTCAGCTGGCCGAGCTCCCTCGTCGGGTCGACGTGGGCCTCGAGGCGGCCCTTGACATCGGCGCCGCCGATGAGCGCGACCGAGACACGCTTCTCTCCGGCGGCTGGTCACTCGTAGATCCGCAGGAGGGGGCAGGCGACCCGGCGACCTACCGCGACTACATCCAGGGCTCGATGGGCGAGTTGATGGTCGCCAAGAACATGTACGTTCAGACCCAAGGCGGCTGGTTCAGTGATCGGAGTGCCTGCTACCTGGCGTCAGGTAAGCCGGTGGTGGCCCAAGACACGGGTTGGACCCATAACCATTCTGCCGGTGAAGGTCTGCTGTCATTCAACACACCGGAGGAGGCGGCATCAGCCCTGCGCGAGGTGTGCCGTAACTATCGCCGACACGCCAATGCCGCACGGGAGCTTGCGGATACGGTGTTCGCCTCGGATATCGTATTGGAGCGTCTGGCATCGCAAGTGTGCGAGACGGAGTCCGCCGGAGCCATCACGTGAGCGTGGCGGTGGTCGCGGGGCCCGTGGCCAACAAGCCACGGAACGGCGGCAACGCCTGGGTTCCTTATGCTTACGTCTCCGGGCTTCGGCGGTTGGGATTCGATGCCTTTCTACTCGAGCAACTCGACACCTCGACCTGCATCGACGCGCGGGGGGCTCCTGCACGGTTTCGCGATTCTACGAATCTCGCGTATTTTGCTGAAGTTGCCCGCTGTCTCGGGGAGCCCGGCCATTCGGTAGTCATATGCGGACGTGATGCATGGGGGGTGTCGCCCGAGACGGTTCCCGACGTCCTGGCTGAGGCGGACCTGTTGTTTAATATCTCCGGTCATCTTACAGGATGGCTCCGGGATCTGCCGGGGAGGAGCGCGTACATCGACTTGGACCCCGGGTACACCCAGTTCTGGAACACAGCGGGAGTCGTCCACGGTTCGCGTTTGGACGGTCACGACGTCTACTTCACCGTCGGCCAGAACGTCGGTCAATCGGAGTGCGCGATCCCGACGTGCGGACTTGAGTGGCGTCCCGCGCTGCCTCCCAGCACGGTGGAGGAGCCGCCGGAAGCTCTCGGCGATCCGGGGCGGTTCACTACCGTGGGCAGTTGGCGGGGCTCGTTCGGCCGCATTGAAGCCGGCGGAACGACCTACGGCCTTAAGGCTCACGAGTTCCGGCGATTCGCTGGCTTGCCACGAGACGTGCCTGGGGTGATCTTCGAGGTCGCTCTGGACATCGATCCCGCCGATCACAAGGACCGCCGCGCGCTCGAGGAGAACGGCTGGCGCCTCATCGACCCTCTGGCCGTCGCCGGCGAGCCGGCTGCATATCGTCACTACATCCGGAACTCGTGGGCCGAGTTCTCGGCAGCCCAGGGCATCTACGTGGAGACGAAGAGCGGCTGGTTTAGCGATAGGAGCGTACGCTACTTGGCCTCCGGCAAGCCCGTCCTCGTGCAGGACACAGGATTCGGTCGAACGCTTCCCGTTGGGGAGGGCTTGCTGGCGTTTCGGACTCTCGATGAGGCCGCGGCGGGCGTTCGGGAGATCGAGCGTGACTACGACGGACATGCAAAGGCCGCCCGAGCCCTCGCAGAGGAGTACTTCGACTCGGATCGGATACTCGGGCGGATGCTGGAGGAAGTTGGGGTCTCCCCATGATTAACAGTCACCTGAGCGTGATCGTCGGCGGCAGGGTCGCGAGCACACCACACCAGGGCGGAGCTGCGTGGGCGGCGCTGCAATACGTGCTCGGCTTCGACGTGCTCGGCCATAGAACGCTCCTGCTCGACGAGGTGAGCACGGACCAACTCATGCCCCGGGGAGCACCGCTCGAGCGATCCGACAATGCCGCGTACTTCGGACGGGTGGTTCGTGAGTTCGATCTCGAGGGACGGGCCGCCCTCATGCTGTCCGGTGGGCGCCAGACCGTTGGTCTCCCCTTCGAGCACGTCCTGGAAGCGGCGCGGTCCGCGGATCTGCTCGTGAACGAATCCGGGGTCATAAGGTCGGAGGAGATCCTGGAGTCGATCCCCCTGCGCGTGTACCTCGACGTCGACCCCGGGTTCACACAGGTCTGGCAGGAGGCCCACGGCATCGATATGCGACTCGGTCAACACAACCGCTTCGCGACAGTGGGACCGTTGATCGGGCACCCTGGCTGCACAGTCCCGACCTGCGGCCTCGACTGGATCCCCACGTTTCCGCCGGTCGTGTTGTCCGAATGGCCAGTCGCCCAAGGACTCCAATACGACGCGCTTACCACGGTCGGCAATTGGCGCGGCTATGGCCCCGCCGAGCGGGACGCAGTGGTCTACGGCGGGAAGGTCCACTCCATGCGCTCCTTCATGGAGCTGCCGACCCTGACGGATGAGCGGTTCATGACCGCATTCGCCATCCATCCCGACGAGGGGCGGGACCTCGGGGCACTTCGGGACAACGGATGGTGCCTCGTCGATCCGGCCGTCGTGGCGGGTACCCCCAGCGCGTACCGGCGATTCATCCAGGGGTCCAAGGCCGAATTTGGGGTGGCGAAGAGCGGATACGTCCAGGCTCGGTGCGGATGGTTCAGCGATCGAAGCGCTTGTTACCTGGCCTCCGGCCGCCCCGTGCTCGCCCAGGAGACCGGATACGAGGACCTCCTTCCAGTCGGCTGGGGCCTGCTACCGTTCTCGACGACCGAGGACGTATTGTCCGGCGTCCAGGCGCTCGCCGAGGACTACGGTGGTCACTCGGCCGCGGCCCGGCGCATCGCCGAGGAGTACCTGGAGTCCGGTCGCGTCCTGAACACGCTGCTCGATCGTGTGGGCGGCACGACGTGACGGTCCGTACCGCAGACCTGCGGGAAGCACTAAACGAGGCGTTCCGTCGAACGCCCGGAGTGGGCGTGCGATCCATCGTGCGGAGTCCCTACCCCTACCGCACGAGCTTTCCGCTCGAGGACCTCGACGTGTCGCTTAAGGACGGACGCCACCTGCGGCTGATGTTCAAGGATATCGGGTTCGAGCGCTTGGAGGGGCCAGCGAAGGTCGCCAAAGCCCGGTCGCTCCACGACCCGCTCCGCGAGATCGAGGCGTACAAGCTGCTAGTGGGAAGAGGCCTCGGGACGCCCAGGCTGTATGCGACCGTCGCCAAGCCCCCCGGCGGGCCCTTCTGGCTCTTCATCGAACGCATCGACGGGGTCCCCCTCTGGCAGGTCGGGGAACGGGATGTGTGGGAGGCGGCGGCGGCCTGGCTCGCACGGCTGCACCGGAGCTTCCTTGGATTCGTCCCAGTGTCCGGCTCGGCGCTGTCGGCTTGCGACGTACGGCGTTCGATGGAAGCGCTGGGAAGGGCTATCGGACACGCCTCCGGGGGGACCCGAGAGGTCCTGGAGCGGATCGCCGTCGGCTACTGGGACGTCGTCGACCGGCTCAAGCGCCTTCCCCGCACGCTCGTCCACGGCGACTTCCACGCATCCAACATCCTCATTGACCGGTCCTGCTCGCCGCCTCGGATCGCCCCAGCGGATTGGGAGATGGCCATGATGGGCCCGGGCCTCCTGGACCTCGCGAGCCTCGTGTCCGGCCGGTGGTCGGTGACCGATCGATCGGCCATGGTCTCCGCGTACGCGAATGCCTATGCTGGAGGGGCTCCCGATGAGGAGTTCCTGACTGACCTGGAGGCGTGCCGGTTGCACAACGCAGCCCAGCTGCTTGGCGCCTCGCCCGAATGGACCCCGCCTCCCGACCACGCCCACGACTGGGTCGGCGAGGCCGTCTCCGCTGCGGAACGGCTCGGGATTCTCTGATGGACGGCCGCGTCTTGATCGTTAACGCGGACGACTTCGGGCAAGGTCCCGGGGTGAATCGCGGCGTCATCCGGGCGTTCGAGGACGGCATCCTGACTTCCGCCAGCGCCATGGTCCGGTGGCCGGCGGCCCGGGAGGCGGCGACCTATGCGCGTCAACATCCATACCTCGGCGTCGGGCTGCACCTCGATCTTGGCGAGTGGGCCCTCCGACGGGGCGAGTGGGTCCCACTCTATGAGGTTGTCCCAACGGACCGCGATGCCGTCCGCGAGGAGGTGGATCGTCAGATCACCGCGTTCCGTGAGTTGTTCGGTCGCGATCCGACCCATCTCGACTCCCACCAGCATCGTCACCGGGAGGAGCCCATACTGTCGGCCGCACTCTACGCTGCAAACCGGCTGGGTGTGCCGTTAAGGGACTACTCCTCCGTTCGCTACTGCGGGAGTTTCTACGGCCAGACGAGTGAGGGCGAATTCGTGCCCGAATGGATTGGCGTCGATGCGCTCGTCGGCCTCATTGAGGCCTGCGGGCCTGGCGTGACCGAGATCGGCTGCCACCCTGGAGATGGCACCGATCCGGAAATCCCCACCATGTACAAGCGGGAACGAGCCGTCGAGCTCGAGGCGCTCTGCCATCCGCGGGTCCGAAACGTGGTCGAGCGGCTGGGCCTCTCCCTATGCTCCCACAATGAACAGAGGCTCCAGTGAGATGCTGACTGACTCGCCCGAAGGGTCGGCAAGTCGCAGCCTTGAAGCCGTTGGTGTTCAAGCAATCGTCACCGACCCACAGTCCGCTCAACTGCGTGAACACGCAGCCATTCTCCCAACGCGTCGACTCAACGACTTGAATAGCTCCGACTATGCTGATAGTATAACGCTATGATACACGCTAAGAACGACGCTCGAGATCAACTACTGCCGCCAGAGGAGTTGCGCCGACGTGTCGGGGCCGGTGACTTTCAGGCTATCGGCGCCCGGTTCCTGGGGTTCTTTCGAGACTTGGCAGGGCTTCAGCCTAGCGACCGAGTGCTCGATATCGGCTGCGGATGTGGACGGATAGCGCTCCCCCTGACTGAATACCTCGGCCAAAAAGGGGCCTACGAGGGATTCGACATCGTGCCAGAGGCGATCTCTTGGTGCCGCGACCACATCAGTACCCGATATCCAAACTTCCAGTTCCGCGTGGCCGATATTTTCAACGGCTCGTACAACCCGGAGGGCCGGCTTCTGGCTGAGGAATACGTTTTTCCGTACGAAGATGAAGCATTTGACTTCGCGATTCTCACCTCAGTGTTCACTCACATGCTGCCGGAGAGCATGGATCATTACCTGAAGCAACTGTCCCGAGTCCTGAAGGGGTCCGGGCGCTGCCTCTTGACGATGTTCCTTGTCAATGAAGAGTCGAGTGGTCTAATGGAGGCAGGGAGCAGCACTCTGGATTTCGAGAACAACGCTGGCGTATACCGAACTCATATTGTCCAGACGCCGGAGGCTGCCGTCGCCTATGAAGAAGAGTTTGTAGCCCGGCTCCTGGACACGCGAGGCTTCGATCTGGTGAGCACTCACTACGGGGCCTGGCCAGGGCGAGCCTCGTTTCTGGCTTATCAGGACCTGCTGATTGCCCGGCGCCGAACCTGATGCCTCGTCTAACGGTTGCTTTCTGCCCTTCAGGGGGAGCGGCTCCGTAGGCCACGTCGCTTCGTAATCGAATCGCTCCGGGGAGCCTGCCGTCACCTGCCCGTGGTCCATCGAACCGAACCGCGGGGCCGATGTGGCCTTCCTCAGCGTGGGAACGACAAGCTGGTGTGGGACCCGGGCGACGGGGGCGACACGGTGGAGGGCCAGGCAGGCACCGACACCATGTGGTTCAGCGGCTCGTGCGCTTCCGAGAACATCGACTTGTCCCCGAACGGAAGTCGCTTGCGGTTCTTCCGCGACGTGGCCAGCGTCACCATGGACGTCAACGAGCTGGAGACGGTCGATTTCCAGGCCCTGGCTGCGCCGACACCGTCACCGTGCACGACTTCACGGGCACCGATGTGGACACCGTTGCGGTCGACCTCGCCGGCACCCTCGGCCCGCCGGCGACGCCCACTCGACCGGGTCATCGTGAACGCGACGAACGACAACGATCTCATCAGCGTCCTCGGAAGCGGGACCCACGCCTCCGTGGTCGGGCTCACCCTCTTCGTGAGCATCAAGCACGCCGAGTTGCCAACGACCGGCTCGACATCAACACGCCGGCGGGAACCGACACCGTCGACTCGAGCGGTCTCGCCAACGATGTGATCCAGCTCTTGTGGACGGGTGGCAACAGTAGGACGCGGGGCCGCATGATTCGACTTGGTGGTGGGCCCCGGCGGCTGCGCTCGGCGGTACACTTGGTCCGACGGGCCGGGTGTGACCCGGCCTGTCGTGCTGTCGGCGGGGTGGCCGAGTGGTTAGGCACAGGTCTGCAAAACCTGCTACACCGGTTCAATTCCGGTCCCCGCCTCGGAGGCCGCCTGCGTCACCCTCCGGCCCGGCGGCTAGACTGACCCCGAACGGGCGGTTAGCTCAGGGGGAGAGCGCTTCCCTGACACGGAAGAGGTCGGAGGTTCAAATCCTCCACCGCCCACCAAGTCGGATAGCAGGTCAGAGGCCCAATCCAGCTCCCAGCGCTTGCGCCATGCCCTCGTCCCGGATAACGTAGAGGTAACAAGAGCGGCGGGAAGGCTCATATGGGCTGGGAGAGGACCAAGCGACCGGGGATCTACAAGGCCGCCACGGCCACCGGGACGCGGTACAAGGTCTATTGGCGGGACGCCGGGGGGAAGCAACGGACCAAGACCTTCCGGCGTTGGAAGGACGCTGAGGACTTCGCCAACGGCGTCGGTCACCGGCGCGCTATCGGCGACCTGCCCGACCTCGAGCGAGGACGGATGACGCTCCGGGACCTCATCGCCGAAGTTCACGCCGCCCGGTCCTACGCGCCGTCCACGCTCCAGGTCCACGCCGCGTGCATGACGAAGCTGGACGGGCTGCCGGACAAGGAGCTGCGTGAGATCACACCCGAGGCGGTCGAGTCCACCTTGGAGGCCATTGACAGGCCCGTAATGCGCGAGAAGACGCGACTGTTCCTCTCGGCGATGTTCTCCTACGCGATGTCCAAGCGGTGGCTCATGACGAACCCTGTCCGCCGGCCCAGCGCGTCCCACACGCGGGCGGACCGTATGCGACGGCGGGAGGCTGGCAACGGCACCAAGAAGCGATACCTCAGCGAGCAGGAGCTTGGTCGGCTAATCGGAGAAACCCCGGCCCGCTGGCGCGCCATGGTGTCACTCATGGCCCGGATGGGGCTCCGACCGGGAGAGGCCTACGCGCTCACGGTCGGGAAGTTCGTCCCGGCTACCGAAGTTCCCCGGCGTCGCCCGCCGACGCTTATGGTCGATACATCCATCACCGGGTTCACCAAGACCGGCGAGGCCCGCGAGCTGGTTTTGCCGGCCAGTGTGGCCGAGATGGTGGCCGACCACATCGCGGCGTACACGACCGGACACCCGGACGCGCCCATGTTCACGAACGACCGGGGGCACGCCATCGCGGGGAAGAACGCGGCGGACGCATGGCGTCGGCGGCACTTCGCGCCCGCGGCAGAGCGTGCCGGGATCGACCATGGGTTCACGCCGAACGCCCTGCGGCACTCGGCCGCGAGCTTCGCCATCGCCCACGGGGCGAACGTCTACCACGTGCAACGGATGCTCGGGCACGCGAAGCCGTCGATCACTCTCGACGTGTACGGCGAGCTATGGGACGACTCCCTCGGAGAGCTGGCCGAGACCCTCGACGCCGCCATCCGCCAGTCGGCCAGCTCCGCAACGTGACGCAGGGCTGTTGCTACAGGTCCAGGACACCACCAACTGGGGTCGGGAAGTTCGCGCCCACGATGGGCTCGTTCCGACGGCACCGGCGGCATATCACCCGGAACCGCTGCCGCAGTGCAAACGACTCTCCGTACACGCCCGTCCCAGTCCGTGGTCCGCGAGCAGGGCGTCCGTCGGAGAAGGCCATGACGAACGCCACGCCGTCGTCGCCTCGGACTATCTCGACTCGGTAGGTCCCGAAGAGACCCCGGCATCGCCGACACCGCACGAGGACCTCGTTTGACTCGTCGCGCTCCACGGTGCAAGATTACATCCGCAGAATTCCAACGGTGCAACTCAACCGCACCGCGGCGAGACCGGCTACGTCGAGCCTCCGGTCATGCAACCCCGAGAGGGGTGAGCTGACAGGGGGCTGCGATGCAGCAGCTAGTTTCCCCGGAGCCGCCCCGGCTCTGGGTCGCCGAGGAAGTCGGCCACATCCTTGGTCGGCACCCGCGTTCCGTCCTCGCTCTGGCTCGCTCAGGCGAGCTCGCTTGCGTTCGGATCGGGCGTCGCGGTGTTCGGTTCCGGCCAGCGGACGTGCAGGCGTTCATTGACCGTCATGTCGAGGGCGGCGATGCGGCGTGAGGGCCGACGACAGAGCCCCGGCCGGGGGAACCGACCGGGGCCAGGAGGACCACCACACCGCTGCGCCAGTCCGACAGCATCATACAGGCCGCCCCTGCTCCAAGTGCGGCCGCAACCCCGTGATGGGCGACGAGGATCCGCTGTGCGTGCTCTGTTTCCTGGAGGCTCACGAGGCCGCCGAGGAGGGGCACCGAATCACCGTAGTGCGCGGGCTGGTGCCGCCCACTCTGGCCGACTTGCTCGGCCGAGTGGAGACGTTCGTCGGGCGCTTCGTCTCGTTTCAGAACCGCCACCAGCGCATCGCGGTCGCGCTGTGGGTTCCGCATGTCTACGCGATCGCCGGCGCCCCGGCAGCGGCGTACCTGCGTATCAAATCGGCGGCGGAGGAGAGCGGCAAAACCACGCTGCTCGAGGTTCTCGAGCTCCTGTTGGGACCCCGGGGCATCAACGCCGTCAACATCACACCGGCATCGGTGTTTCGCATCCGGGACAAGATCGGGCCCGTGGCGCTCCTGCTCGACGAGATCGACCAGACGCTACGGAACCGCCAGGATGACGGAGCACGCGACCTCCTAGCGCTGGTCAACGCCGGCTACCGGCGCAGCGCGACCGTGTACCGGACGGTTGGCAGAG
>Ga0137373_10001569_pt1 | contig 24955 bp, 40 predicted proteins | sample SagtaG_5_FD_104912 | JGI IMG/M metagenome (GOLD analysis project Ga0137373, IMG submission 104912) | Vadose zone soil microbial communities from Sagehorn Ranch, Mendocino, California, USA - Sage1_R_80_16 metaG | ecosystem: Environmental > Terrestrial > Soil > Vadose zone | place: USA... | reverse complement strand
TTCAGCACCGGACAAGCAGGCAACGGTTTCATCGACATCTACGCGATTCGCGGCACGAAAGCATCAACCGAAAAAGGCCCGACCATCGGTGGCAACGTCCGCAATTCCTCGACCTTCAACGACTGGACGCCGCGATGGGCGATCGGCAATCTCAATGGCCTGTACGGATATGCGACCGACACCTACGGCTGCGCGTTCGGCGTGCCGACCGCTGCGTGGGTGAAGATCGATCCGACCAACGGCGTGCGCATCGGACACAACACGACCACAAACATCCAACTCGATGCGAGCGGCAACGCATCATTCACCGGCTCGATCACTTCTACGAGTGGCTCGATCGGCGGTTGGACGCTCGCACCGACGACACTCTCCGCGACAAATATCACGTTGACCAGCGGCGCGGCCAACGCGGCGAACATCACCGTGGGCACCGGCGCTACGGCGGGTGGCCTGAACTCGGCGAACGCTGGGACGGACATCGTATTTTGGGGAGGCAGTACCTTCGCCAACCGTGCGACTGCCGACTTCCGCGTCACGGCGGCGGGCGCCCTCACCGCCGCGAATGCCACGATCACCGGGACTATCACTGCCACAGCGGGCGCGATTGGCGGCTTCACCATCACGGCGACCGAGTTGTATGCCGGAACCGGCGCGACGCGCGTGGAGATGCAATCGTCGGGCGGCTTTTGGGCCGGGGCGACCGCGTTCGCTGATGCTCCATTTAAGGTATCGGTGGCCGGGGCATTGACCGCTACGAGCGGCGCGATCGGCGGCTTCACTTTGGATGCCACCTCGTTCAGCTCAACGGGCCTGAAAATCAAATCAGACGGCACGGCCTCGTACATTGCTTTCGGCACCACTCCACCAACAGGCCCATCCACCGGAACCGGCGTCTACATGGACAAGACCGGACTGTTCGGGCTGTCGTCGAACACGCAAAACTTCAAGCTCGACGCGACGAACGGAAACATCACGGCGAACGCGGGAACAATCGGCGGCTGGACTATAAGCTCCGGCGCGCTGGTCGGCTCACTCAGCACGACGAGCGAGATTCGCATCGGCGCGAGCGGCTACAACAGCGGCACCGGCCTGTGGGCGGGCAACAACGGCGGCGTGGCTAAACTGTATCTCGGAAGTTCGGCGACTCACATCCTTTGGGACGGATCGTCGATGTCGATCGCTGGCAGTACGCTTTCCTGCACAGGAACGATCTCGACGGAAGGCCACATGACCGTCGGCATCGACTTCAGTTGCGGTGGATTCGTCGAGTCAGATACGGAGTTTCGGGTGGGCAGTAACAAGGTTGTCGGTGCGCGGGGCGCCGCCATCGCTGATGCTGACGGAACGCTCGCTGACCTAACAACGAAGTTCAACACCTTGCTCTCACGTGACCGCACGCACGGGCTGATCGCCACATAAAAGAAAAGAAATGCTTGAGAACGAGAAGCGCGAGAAAAGCAAGAAGAACTGAATCACTTCGACCACCAAACGATCCATGTGGCGCCGTAGGTCGCGACACCCTTCGTCGCTACGTGCTTGGAATGATAGAGCCAAAGGGCGGCTCCAGAATCGTCCGTGATGCCGAAATCAAACGGGCCTTCATTGTCTCGACCACCATCGCCGGTGACGGTGGAGAAAACAACGTAGCGCGGCGCAGTCTCGTTCGTTTGAACCGTCACCCTCGTCGTTCGAGTCACCGCAAAGGTGTACGCTTCTTGTGGCGATGAAAAGACGGCCACCTGCCAGATGAGCGGCGTTGCTACTGGATTGATGACTGTTCGCTGACGCGTATTCGCCTGTACCGCCGAGGCTGCGACGATCAGGGCGAGCGAGAGAACGAGCCCTTTCATCGATTCCTCCGATTAGCTGTGATCGTTGCGATGGAAAGAGCAATTGCCAGCGTGGACAAGACGAGACTGATAGCATCGATGACTTTCAGTTCTTTCTCCGTCGCGGCGTGCCGCCGCGAATGCATTCCAAATGATCAATTGCCAGATGTAGATGCGGTGGAATATCGCGGACCCCGCGCTCCCACCGTGAAATCGTCATGACATCGACGGATAGTTGCTCAGCCATCTGCGCCTGAGTCATGCCCAGCAGATCGCGGCGCTTCCTAAGATCCGTCGCGGTCATCACCGCGAGCAAGATAGGCCGCTGGTCTAGCAATGTCAAGGGGGGGATACAAATGTCAGATGCCACCTGTACGACTCCAGTCCAAGATCAGGTCACGGCCATTGACGTTGACTGGATCAACATCTGCCCGGCCGACTCACTGATCCGCTATAGCCTCCGCGAAACATGGGCAAGCGGGAAGATGACGATCAGAAACGGAAGCGTGAGCAACGCTACCGCATTCGCCTCCTGCATTAGCAGCTTCTGCCAGGCGGCACCCCGCCGTAAGTTTCTCAACTGGTTGGTGTCCGCTGGATATGAAACGAACCTTACGGTAAATTAGCGATGGCTGATCTTGAACGGTCGTCTATTTCTCATCTGCTGAGAATGCGTTGCCCACCGTACGTTGTCAGGTCGGTAGTTGCCATTTGTGTCGATCCTATCAATAGAGTGCTTTGGCGATGGACGATGTCCAACATCAGCGAGAAAGTTTTCGAACGTTCCGCCCATCTTCGGGTTCCACCGAGCACAGACCGCGATGCCTCTCCCGCCATAATACCTGAATCCGACGTGCTTCTCGTTGTAGCAACGTTGCAGCATCGAATGGTACGCGTAGAACTCTGGGCTATCGGTCTGCCCATGCGTTCGGTTGCCGCGATTGCCGACCCCGTGACGGTTGCCGATGGATCGTCTCGACAGGTCCTCCCGCTTCCAGCATCCACAAGAACTCGTATTGCCGTAGACCAAGTGCCCCTTCGTGCTAACAACCGAGTTCCCGCAGTCACACTCGCATACCCACAGCGCTGCGTTACGGGCTGTACGTCTGTTATGAATGCGAACCGCAACGAGTCGTCCGAATCTTCTGCCCGTGATGTCCGCGCGCGCTTGCACGCTGGTCATTATACATCCCCCCAAAAGAAGCTGCTGACGTGGCTCGTCTCCAACGGCTATGAACCTAACCTGACCATCACATGAGCTTCACCAGATCGTTGCGCCGCCGGGCGCGAAAGGATTATCACATGACCATCGATTTTTCGCAGACCATCACCAAACTAAACGGGCAAGTATTCCCCGACGACGACGGACAGCCGTTGACGCTCGGAAGGGCGGCGGCGAACGCCCTCGGCGTGGTGAACGTGAATCCCGACAGCAGCCAACCGCTCACGCCGAAAGAGGCGCGCGAGCGGCGAAAGCTGGCCAAGCGGCTGCACGGCTCCAGCATGGCAGAGGTATCGCTGGACGAGGCGGCGATGATCCAGAAGATTCTCGTGCGCGCGTACGCTCCGGCGGTATCTGGCGAGGCGTGCGACATGATCGAGGCCGCCGGGAATTCCCACTCGGAATAGCCGATGATCGGCATGGCCTACGGCCCGCTCATTGTCGGGCAGGCGTTCTGGATGCTAGAAGGCGATAAGCCCTCCGACAACGCCAGCCGCAAGAAGAAGTAAACCGGCGCTCCACAAAATCTCAAATGCAAGGACGGCAAAGCCATGTCAGTTGACTGGGGCAATGGGGCTGTTGGTGCGACCGGCGGCGCCATCGCCGCATTCGTAGCGTGGATGCTCGGGCGCAGCGACTCCGCACAGCAGAGACGGGAAGCCGAGACGCGCCGCATTGCGCGTGAAGTCCTCATAGAGCAGGCGATCGACAAGCGCGTGACGTTGATCGAGGTCGCGCTGCCACGAATCGAAATCAAGATCGACGACACGGCGGAAGTGGTGCTCTCGACAAGAAAGACACTGGAGGATCTGGTCCTCTCTGGCCGACTCCAGATCAAGCGAGACGCGCAGTAAATCGGCGTGCTGCTGCCTCCAGCGGTTGTTTTCGTCCAGCAGGCGCGGTCTGTCGAATCGATGTGCGTCAACGGAGACTTTGACATGCAACTGACCGACGAACTCCGCAAGGAGTACGAATCGCGATTCGCCGTGTTGCAAATCCGGCCCGAGCGCAGCAAAGAAGTGGACGCCCTGATTGCGAAGATGATCGGCGGCCGAACGCGTTATGAGGCCGTCTCTGCCGCAACGAAGGTGCCTTGGTTCGTCATTGGATCGATCCACGGCCTCGAATGCTCCTTCATGTGGGATTGCCACATCTTCAACGGCGACCCGCTCGACAGGAGAACGGTGCATGTTCCGTCGGGTCGTCCGGTGAAGGGCCAACCGCCATTCACGTGGGAAGAGAGCGCGATCGATGCGATGGAGTTCGAGGGATTCACGTCCTGGAATGACTGGTCAATTGCGGGCACCTGTTTCACCGTCGAGAAATACAACGGCTTTGGATACCGGAAGCGCGGCATCCCGAGTCCATATCTGTACGGCGGGACGCAGTTCCAGATGAAAGGCAAGTTCACGTCGGACGGACATTTCGACGCGTTCGCGGAGACAAAGCAGATCGGCGCAACCGCCATCTTTCGCCGTCTACTAGACAGCAGCGTCATCATCGCTCAGGACGCAGCGTCGATCGCCAATCAGTGAAGCGAGCCGGCACGTTTCTGCGCGAGCGCATCTCATCGGCGCTGACGCTGATCGTGTTCGCAATCCGTCACGCGCAAGAAGGCGTAGCGCCTCCACGCGAGCGACGGACGTTCGACATTGATTGCATGAACTGCGACGGCCGCACGTATCTGGTGGCAACGAGAGTCACGGCGTGCTGTTCATCATATCAGTGGATTCCGTCCGGCCGCGTGGAGTCCCGCATTCTCAAGGAGACCCATGTACCGAATCGTCTGCATCGCTTTCGCCGCTCTGCTCGTCACCTGCTGTTCCGCCTCGTTTTTCAATCTCGGTTCCGTGCCTCGCACGATTGAGGTACGCGATTGCAGACGGATCACGGGCAAGGGTGAGAGTGCGGACGCGTGGTTTCTGATGTCAAAGGATGCGACGTTGTATCTCGATCAGAAGCAATACAACTCCGTGAAAGTGGGGCGGGAAGTCTGCGGGCCGTGGAAGGACAAAGAGAAGGCCGCGGAGCCGAAGATCGAGCGAAAGATTCTGCCTGACGTTGACTGCGAAGAGCCGTGGCGGATCGAGCAGCGCTGCAATAAGTCGCTGAAATCCTAACGCCGCCTGCGCACACGTCGAGCACGTAGTGAGCGCGCCGCCAACTCAAAGGTTCGCGGGATCGGGATCGCCCCGGACTGGTAGCGACAGACGGTAGAGACGGCAACGCCCATCGCACTGGCGAGTGCAGTAAGCGAGTAGCCGAGACGGAGGCGGAGGGTGCGAAGTTCTGGGCCGGTCACTTTAACTCAAGCGGTCATCGGACTCGCCGCCATTGCGCCGTCAGTGCGCTATTAGACCACTCAGCCTCAAAGAGTGCGACGACTTCCGGTGTGAGGTCTGCATCGTCGGCTATTTCAAACTCGCAGTTGCTGAGCGGGATTGCTTCGCCGTCAAGGTCGTACAGTCCTCCGAAATCTCCGGGCTCGTCGTCATCGTCTGCCAATTCTGACTGCACGACGATTGGCGACTCGCGATCGAGTAACTCCGAGTAAAATGACTCCCCCTCAATCCGGACGAGCGAGAGCAGCTCTGAGGACCCATCAAAGTCTGTTCGTAGAAATGTGACCATCTCGTTTCTCCTTAATCTCGAATCGCATACTACCAATCTAGGTCCGCTACTCGCTTCGCGCAAGTAGCAATAATGGAAACAACCGCAAGAAACGGAAATAAGGTGCCACGATGCGCGTGCTCGCTGCTCTGGCTGTGCTGTGCATGTCGTGCGCCTCGGTCGCTGTGCGTCATCCATCGATCGGGACACCGATTCACGGTTGCTATATCGGCTGCCCAGAGGGCTATTCGTTGTTCGGATCGTTCCGCCAAGAGCAGTTCCGCTGCAGGAACGGTTCGCGATGGCTGACTGACATCGTCATCACCGGCGAGGACGACAATTCGAACGATCCGAACGAATCGCGCTGGTTCACCGGCTATCTCAACACCGCCGCTGAGGGGCTGATCGCCAAGCGCCTCTCCACACGCGGAATCACGCGGACTTCGCGAGAGTGGTCGTCAGAGTATGGCGTCGAAGAAAAGAAGATGCGCGCTGAGTACGGCGACAGCGCGCGAGCGGCGTATCTGAAAATTCACGTTGCGCTTGAGTCGTGTGATGCGCTCAAGCGCGCAGCTTGCCAGATCAGCGACAACTGCGCCACCCATCCAGGGGAGCCCGACCCAACCGGCCGCGATCACTGAATGCAAATCGTCGAGCAATTCGAATCGGGGCCGCTGCCGTTCGGTAGTGGCGCGTTTCTGCAGCTCGCGCTCCTGACCTTGTTTCTTCTTCTCGCCGTCGTCGATTCCATAACGAAATTTGGTGAGGATGAGGAATGAAATGGCCTATCTCAATGACGATCCGGCGCGCTGCGTGTGCCGCGGAACTGGCGAATATTGGGGCATCAGCGAGCCGGGTAATCCCGAGATTCTCAACGTCTTTTCTCCCTACATGGGCGACAACGGCCGGTTGATCGATCCGTACTTTCCCGGCCTGGATCGACAACTCGTGGCCTGCGAGAAACACGGTCTCGGTCAGGCGTACACGGCGGGCGACGAAGAGATGCTGATCGTCGCCGGCATCCTTCCTCCGCACGATGAAAGCCGATTACCAACCGCAGAGGTGAGCGCATGCGAAAGGGTTTTGCCGTAGCGTTTTTCCTCGTCGCGTTAGGCGCAATCGCAATTCTCTCGTTTCAACTCTGGCACTCACAGCAGGCGCAACTCCGCGCCGAGTGGAAACTACTCAACTGCCGCGAAGCGGCATATCTGAAAGGACTCCATGAAAAAACTCTACGTTCTCGGTCGCATCCATATCCCGATCATCGTTCTCCCCTTGCTTCTCCTTGTGAACGGAGCGGCGCTTGCCGCTGACCCTCCGAAGGTTCTCATCGTCGCCAACGACGGCGGATATTCGACGCGGCTTTTCGTCGTGAATAATTCCGATTCGGCGGCGTCATTCACGTACAAAGAGATGGCGCCGACGCCCACCTGCTACAACGTCACGGTCGCCGAGCCGCTGGCCCCGCATCACGGCGCCGTGTACACGTCGGACAAGGTGTGCGACGCGATGGCTCTGATTGCCGCTCCGTTGAGCCTCGACGTGCGCTCGATCATCTCATTCGACAACGGCAAGAATCAGTCGAGCTTCGTCGTCGGGCCGCTCAGCGCGGTGACGATCGACAAACCGAGCGTCGTCCGGTCGGTGATCTCTGACGAGAAGATGCAGGCATACATCACCGGCTTCGCGACTGAGCACACGGCGCTCACGGTCGAAGTGTTTGATGGTGATCCCGCTTTCGGCGCTCAGCCGCGTGCGGGCGATCCTGAAACGATCGAAGTTTCGAATGCTGGACCGTTTCAGTATCGCCTCAAGGCGCAAGGCGTCGTCTACTTGCGCGTCTCGCTCGGATACAAGCAACTCGGCCTGATGCCATCTCGCGCGCCCGTGTACGGCTTTGTTTCGAACGCCACACCGCACAACGGCAACTCAATCATCAGTCTGTTCGGGGAGTAGCCGCCCAATGGACAAGACCGAAACTCTGAAGACGATCGCCGCGAATGTGGCGACGGCGAAGTCGGCCCTCTCGCTTCATGCGCGCCATTGGGCGGCGCGGTACAACGCGAGCGTCTATCTCGTCGGATCGATCCGCTCAAAACCGGAGCCGCGCGACATCGACATTCGGATCATCATTCCCGATCACGAATTCGCCGCGCGGTACGGTCACGAGCTTCGCCCGACAGAGATCGGCGAGTCGCACCCGCTGCACAAGCGGCAGCCGGCACTTGTGAAGGCGAGTCTCGTCGATTGGAACGGCGATGGCCCGACGCAACGATGGATCGATGACATCGCGAAGTTCGGCGCTCAGCTCTCGCTGAAGATGAGACACAACATCGATCTTCAAATCTGGCCCGATTCGTATTGGCGCGAGCCGTACCCGCCGCCGATCCTTCTCGCCACTCCATCTCCTTGCTGGTTTTTCTACGAGAGCGAAGCTGAGAAGAAGATTGCGAAGAAGGCGCGGAGAAAATCATGATACCTGAAGATCTGCTGCACGCGAGTGCAATCGAGCACGGCAACATGACGCGCGACGAGCGCGACGAATGGCCGAGTGACGTTCCGATCGGCACTTTCGAAATCACTCAGAACGGCGTGCAGGGTTATCCCGACGCGAAGGCGCACATTCTTTTTGTCTGCCCAAACCAGAAGCGCTGCGCGATTCTGCTCGGCGATCGTCAAGTCGATCGGCCCGCCGAAGGAAAGCTGTGCATCTGGGCATGGAACGGCGATCTCGATCGACCGACGATCACGCCGTCGATCAACTGCCTCGCCGAGAAGAATGGCAAGCCGACCGGCGGATGCGGGTGGCATGGGTTCATCACGAACGGAGTCATGCGGTGACGGTCCGCGATCTCTTCCGGTGAAATGCGACCCGACGACCCGCGCATCGAACGCGCCGCCGTGATCGTCCATCGCCGGCTCGCGCGGGATCACTTCATTTGCTTTGTTTTTCATATTTGGGCGAGGTCGTGGGGTCACGCGCTCGTGCATTTTGCAATGTGGATTTATGACCGCGAAGCGGTCAAGCGGCACGCGAAAAGACTTCGCTGAAGGATGGCACTCCGTCATGTTCTGGGAAGTTTTTCTCTCATGCCCGAAATGCGGGACGCGCCATCTGCTCCTGGAGATCGGGTTCAACCCGCAGGGCGATGTCGATCTATCGGCGCGCTGCTGCGGAACGACGATCGGGCATCGGATGACATGGGAGGAGGCCGTCGCTGGTGCGATCAGGCAAGAAGAACGATTCCTCGCCCAGACCGCCGATGGGCGCAAGCAACTTGAAAAAACCTGGCAACGCGAAAACTGACCATATGGCCCATGTCATTTACCGGATCTCGCAGGGCATCCTCATCGTGCTGGCGATGCTGCTTGCCTACGCGCTTTTCATCTTTCAGCTCGGCGGGATCACAACCAATGAAGATTTGATGATGCTGGCGATCGCGCAGCGATGCGCCGCTGCCCGACTTAGATCGGGAGCGTCAACTCCGCCGGAAGCGGCGGTAGTTCGGCAAGTGACCGGGAAAATTCCTCGTTGACGGTCAGCGGATGAAGCGACGGTAGTAGGCAGCGTATCTGCCGGGGGCGTCGTGGACGTGCGGACGACGGTGATTGCCAGCATCATCAAGTGGTCGGCCTCTTATGTAAGGCACGCGAAACGATTGAAGTGAATTGGCGGAAGGCTAGGGACTCGAACCCTAGAACCCTTTCGGGCCAGCAGTTTTCGGGACTGTTTCCTCGACCAGCCGGACGCCTTCCGTGGTGCCGCGTCAGAGAGTCGAACTCTGTGGGGGCCGAAGCCCGACGGATCTACAGTCCGCCCCGCCTCCGTAGCGGTCTAACACGACTTGGCGGAGAGTGAAGGAATCGAACCTTCGCGCGATTGCTCGCGGCGGCTTAGCAAGCCGTTGCCTTACCACTCGGCCAACTCTCCGATTTTCAAAAGAACAAAAAAGGCGACCGCGCGGGTCGCCTTTGAACTCGTAACGCTGTATCGATGCACCGCCTACATCGACACACCTCGTCCGTCAGACGACGAACTCGAGGTGACGACGTAATAGGTACGCTTCATTGCTGAGTCCAATCGTAACACAGAAAGGCGGTCGGCCTCAGATCTGTCGCTGAAAAGACTCTGGAATTCAAGACGCTCCGAGCCAATCACGGCCGGAAAGCGAACAAGGAGAATTCGAATGGAAACCACGGTTGCATTTCTTCGTGTAGTGGGCAGCAGCATCAAACCGTTCACGTATCGCGGCGGCGATGTCGGCGAAGTCTCGCTGATTAAGGCCAACGGCGGCGTCGGTGTTGGCCACGAACAATTCCCAGCCTCGTTTCACTATCAGACGCCTCCCGGCGAAACCATCTCTACCCCAACTGGCGACTGGATCAAGGTGACGATCGAGCGCATGAGTGCGGAGGAGATGCAAGCAATCTCGCCGGGTTATCTCGCTCTCGCTGTCGTCAAGTCGTAAATCCGTAAAGCGGTCACCCTCTGATCTGTCGCTGATCGGTAGGGCGAGCGCGAAGGCCGGAGAACCGGGGAAGCGATCTGGAACAACCTCCACCAGCCTGATTTCTTTAAGTAGCCGGTACGGGCGCGCCGGTCGGCCGCAAGGCGCCCAACTTCAAAACGGGTCAAGAAAGGCGAGATCGCAAAATGAGGGCTGCGCCATGCTGACGCTCTGCATCATCTCTGCGTTCATCGCCGGAACGCTGATCGCCGGATGGTTCGCGCTCATCGTCCAATCGCTCGGCAGCACTGGATCGCAACAAACCTTCTTCGCCTCGGAATGCGACCTTCGCCGAGAGCCGGACGATGACTATCTATTTGTCCTGCTCTCCAACTTCACTTTCTACGACTCCAACGGTGTGAAGTGGACGGCGCCCAGGAGTATGCAGACGGATGGCGCGAGCGTAGGCGCGGCGATGACGTGGCCACTCGTTGGACTCTTGATCCGCTGGCTCATCGCAGGGGATCCGTTGACCGGCCCGCTCGCTCCCGCCGCCGTGCCGCACGATTACATCTACGCCGGCGCGTCGGACGGCTCATGGTGGCGCGCGCTCATCTCCATGCGCCGGGCAGTTGGCGACCGCGTGATCTTCGAAGCGGCGCGCTGCACTCGCTACGTCATCAAAGGAAAAACGATCCTCCGCAAGACGCCGCTCCAAACCTGGCGCGCCTTCCTCGTCATGGCCATTCTCCGAATTCTCGGAGCAAAGGCGTACCGCGATGACTCGCGCGCCTCTCAATCACTTGAACGGATGAAGAAGAAAGGAACACGCTGATGTATTCGAAACTCCTCCTCTACGCCGCTGTACTCGCCCTCGGTGCAATCCTTGGCGGATGCGCCACGGCCGGGAAGTCTCTGCCGAAACAAATCCCAGATGCGATGAACGCGGCCTGTGATCTTCACCAGAAAGCGCGACCGCTCGTCATCCAAGCACGCGAGTACGCAAAGCAGCATTGGGACGACAAAGTTCCAGGCACTGATACGGATCTGATCCCACCGGAAGTTAAAAAGGCGCTGGCGGATTTCGATGCACTCCTGCCGAAACTCGACGCTGCTGGACTGGCGATTTGTTCGGCAGCCGAAGGGATCAACGCGGCGCAGACGATCGGCAATCAGGGCGGCAAGATCAATTGGAACGAAGTCTTCACGGTGATCATCAAGGGCGCATCGATCGCACTCGACATGAAGCAACGCGGCGTCATCTGAAGCCATGAGCGAATATCCAGAATCATCGATCCCGAAGGATTCTGAGGATCACTACGTCCACGTCGGTGACGTTTCGTCGGACACGCGAGAAAGACTTCGGCGTCTGGTCAGTGTCTTCATTACGTTGTCCGACGAAGAACAGGAGCTCGTGACGCAAGAGATTGAACAGGATTGCCGATGAACATCTACGCCGTCCTGCTCATCGGCTGGTGCGCACTGACGCTCTGCGTCCTGATCGGCGGCCTGTTTGTTGCGCACGGCAAGTACAAACTGCGGCGCGATGAATGGGATTTCATCATGCGCGTGCCGCAAAGGTCGAGATGAGCGAGTGGATTCTGTGGGCTTGTCTTTTGATCGGCCAGCAGATCGGCCAGACGTGGACGGCTCGAGCGCGTAACACAAAGAGCCTCAGCTACAACGCGATCGCCTCCGTGTTCTCCAATGGCGTCTGGTTCGCGAGTCAGTTCTTCATCGTCAAATCGCTCATCGCTGCGCATGAGGCGTTTCGCTTCGCACTCGTTCTGGCTTTCTACGTTTTTTTCACCGTGACGGGCAGTGTGTCGGCTCATTGGTACCTGATGCGTTTCGAAAGGAACAGGCATGTCGAACGCGGATGAAGTTCGCACGTTCTCCACTGGCGCAACACGATCGGCGGATGCGATGCGCGACGATCCGGAAGGCTTTCTATCGCCCTTGGTGATTGATCGATTCAACCGGTACATGACGCGTCATCGAGTTCAAGCCGACGGGAACATGCGCGACTCCGACAACTGGCAACGGGGAATGAGCCTCGCGAGCTATGCCAAGGGCGCGTGGCGGCATTTTCTGCATTTCTGGACGAGACATCGCGGCTGGCCGGTACGCGATCCGCTCGCGGCGGCGGACATCGAAGAGGATCTGTGCGCACTTCTCTTCAACGTGCAGGGCTATCTCCACGAGTTACTTCGCGCACAGATCGTGCGGCGCGACATTCAGAGTATCAATTCTGAGAACACGCGTACTCAAACCGCGAACGCCAGCTAATCGCGGTTCGTTGTGTGAAACCGCTAACACTTATCAACAAGTGATGACGGAGGGCGCGGGAATGGGCAAGTGTGCGTATGGTTGCGGGAAAGAGTTCACGCCTTCGAAGAAGGGCAAGAACACGCCCCGCGGTCATAAATTTTGTTATGACCGCTTCCGCATGCAGCACGAGCAGAGGCGTGCTGCAGAAGTCGACCAGCCGATTCCAGAGCTTTCCGATCCACTAGCGGATAAGATCCGCGCCGCCCTTCTCAAATCGGCGGCCTCAGTCGTTGAACTCGCGAATGCTCTTGATGTTTCGCCACGCCGCATTGAAGCAGTAGTCGCGGGATTGCGAGAGCGCGGATTCAATCTCGCCATTCAGGAAGCGGAAGGCGAAGCGCCGATGCTGATGATCGAGCGCCACACCGTCGGCGAACGACAGGCGCTACAGATCAACGCCGAGAAATTTTATGAAGGCCACCGCGTCGACTTCGGTCTGGTCTCGGACACTCATCTCGGCTCCAAGTTTTACCGCGAGGAAGTGCTCAACGCGATCTACGACAACTTCGCGAAGCACGACATTCGGCACGTATTCCACGGCGGCAATTACATCGAGGGCGAGGCACGATTCAACCGGTTTCAGCTCGTCTGCCGACCAGGGATGCAGGGACAGATCGATTACTTCATCGACAAATATCCGCAACGCAAGGGAATCACGACGTACTTCGTTGCCGGTGATGATCACGAGGGTTGGTACCAACAGCGCGAAGGGATCGACATCGGGCGATTCACCCAAGTCGAAGCAGAGAAGCAAGGCCGCAAGGATTTAGTGAACCTCGGCTACATGGAGGCCGACGTCGTATTCCGAGCAAAGAATGGCGATTGCGTCCATCGCGTGATGCACGCTGGCGGTGGCTCGGCGTACGCGATCAGCTATACCGCGCAGAAGATCATCGAGAGTTTCGAAGGCGGCGAGAAGCCGCAGATACTTTCGATCGGCCATTTTCACAAAAGCGAATATTTGCCTGCGTGGCGCAACGTCCATGCCTTGCAGCTCGGAACCACCAAAGCGCAGGACACGTTCATGCGCAAGAAGCGGCTTGCAGCGATGGTCGGCGGCTGGCGATGTTCCGCGCTTCTCGATTCGGACGGAGTTATCACTGAATTCTCGGCGACCTATCTACCGTTCTTCAACCGCGGCTACTTCGAGACGATGGCCATCAATGGAGACGACCGCGTGGAGTTCAAGGCGCCCAACGAAACTTTCAACATCGTCACGCGGTAGCTTCCGCCATTCGTTCGCGGAGCACGTTGTACTTCGGAGTGGAGCCCTCAAGTAGTTCACGCTTCCGCTGGTGTCGAAGTGGAATGCTGCGCGCGAAAATCATCATCTGCGTCCAATGAGAAATTGTCAGTGAGTGCATGACGTAGGTTGGAGTGGTGTGGTGATGCATCAGTGTTGGAAAAATATTGAATACGTCGAGCAGCTTAGCCGCTATTGCGAGATTCGCCGGAAATCGACTGTAGAGCAGGACTTCGCGCGTGACGCTCGTCGTTCCATCTTTTCTACGGCGGCGCACGCATCCGTCAGTATCGAAAAGACCGGCAAGCAGTTCTTCTGGATATTTCAGTGCCGGAATCGTCCAGAGCCCGTCCATTTTGAACGGCTGAAATAGCGGCGCAGATCAATCAGCACGTCGCGATACTCCGGATCTTTTGCCGAAATCGGGAACGTTGATGCCGAAGCGATTGTATGGAGTGCCGTCACCAAGATAGAACGACTGCTTTCGTGTTTTCGCCGGCGTGAAGGCGCGCAACATCGAGACGCCGAGCAAATATTCGTAATCGCGGTCACCCAGGAGTTCACGCATGGACGAATTGTACCGCCGCTACGATCTGTCGAAGCCGCTCGCGTATCGGACCGAGGCGATAGCCTAGTCGATGAGGAGCGGAGCCCAGCTCTTCGTGCTGAACTTCGTCCAATTCTTCATCATTGTGGCGAACACGCGGGCCTACACGCAGGGTCACTACTTCTGGACGGCGGTCACGGACATGGCCCTCTGCATCATCGGTTTCACCGTTACGAAGCGAATCGCGGAATCGAAGAGTTGGCAAGATCGCATCGGATTCGCACTCGGCGGAACGCTCGGCGCTCAGGCGGCGATCTACATCACGAAATTGATTTACGGGATGTGAATGGCCAAGCCTCGCCCGATCCGCCGCCTGCACATCCCGCTTGATGGCGGATATTACCTCACCTGCGTGTTCTGGCGCACCGAAGCGCAGATGCAACAAGCAGTCGGTGGCGTTCCAGATTATCGGGCGATCACCGTCTGCGAGCGGGAGTCGAAGTTGGTCGCGCGCATCCACTTCTCGCGTGCGGCCCTGGATGTGGGGACGATCGCCCACGAAGTCCGACACGCTATCGATCACTACCACGACCGCATGCACGCCGAACACTTGGCGCGGATGTCCGAAAGGTGCCTCGAGACGATTCACGAGGCTGTGGAGGACATCACGTAACTGCCCTTGGCAGTAATTCAACTGCCAAGTTCCAAGGCTAACGCGCGTCAACACGGTGCAAGTCATTCATTCTACTGGTGGAGCCGAACGGGATCGAACCGTCGACCTCCTGAATGCCATTCAGCCGACGGACCCAAACTCCTCTCGTAAACTCGCTCAACCACTCTCGTAAAACTGTCAGCCGTGTACCGTGCGGTTCCGGCGTGTTACTGCCATATTCGATGCCAGAGGTAAGATTCGGCGCGAATGAAGCGCGCGGCCGGCGAAGGTTCCGTGTTTCGTCTGAAGGACGGCACGTGGCGTGCTGCCTGCAGACTCGGCAAACCATCGTTCCGCGGCGCTACGCGCGCTGAGGCGCTTCGAAAGCGCGACGCCTACCTCCGCACTCACCATCAGTTTCTCGCCCTCCCAAAGCGCGCACGTGATTCGTACGCGTCCCTCCTGCAACGCTGGCTCGATTCTCGCCGCGACTCCTTGCGTCCACGCACCGTCGAAAGCTACTACGAAACCATCGAGCGGTACATCATCCCGACGATAGGACTCGTGTCTTTCGGCGCGCTCACGGCGGACCACATCTCGCAAGCGATGGCCAAGGCCAAATCTCCCCGGACGAAAAACTACATTCGACTCGTTTGTCATTTGGCGCTCAAATTCGCCGTTGAACGAGGCGAGCTCTCCGTCAACGTGGCCACGCTCGTGCCGTCCGTCCGTCAACGCCACGTCGAGCGTGAGATGCCCACGGACGAGCAATGGACGGCACTGAAAGCGGCGATCGCCAGAGAGAATGTCGGCACTCGCGCGCTTCTGCTGACGATCGCTTTCTGTGGTCTACGCGTGGGCGAAGCCATCGGACTCAGGTGGTCGGACTTCCACGGCTCGCATTTCAGCGTTCAGCGCGCGGCCTCGCGATCGCACGAACTTGCGCCGGTCAAGACGAAGGCCGGGAAAAGGCTCGTGCCTCTCTCGGAGTTGGCGATTGCCGCGCTCAACGAATGGCGTTCGGAACAGAAGCGGCTACGCGAGAAGCACGCGAAAAGATGGAAACGCGCGCATGTTCCCGATCTCGTTTTCACATCTCGGTACGGAACGCCGTGGAGCGACCGGAACGTTTTGCGTGCTGTTCATCGCGTCACTGAAAAGGCGGGACTCGGCAAGAAATCGACGCACTACTTGCGGCACGTGGCCATCTCGCACCTGATCTCGGATCCGGAGATGGACATCAAGTCGGTGCAGATGATCGCCGGCCATTCTTCGGTTCAGGTGACCCTCGATACGTACGGGCATCTCATGCCTGGGTGGTTGCAGAAGGCGAAGGCGGCGATGGATCGTAAGGGCTAGAGCGGTTTTCGCGGGATCAGATCCGCCCACGGTTTCTTATACGCCCACTTTGAACGCGCGTATATTTGTTCGCTGTCGAGTTCCACGGCAAATCCCTCGTCGCTGTCGTATTTGTAGATTAGCGGCGCGTTGCACAGCGGACAAATGTAACTCGCCCGTCCCTCAAACGCATCCGATATATTGATGGACAGCGATTTGGCGCAGATCGGATTCGAACACACGGCCAATAGAATGACTCGGCAGTGTCGGCAGTGTTCGCAGGATTCGTGAAGGAACCTAGTCATTCGGTGAGCATCTCGATTAGGTGGGAGCGGCACGCGTTCGCCGTCGATCAAGGCCTCGGCATAAAAGATCGGATCCCATAGGGCGGACAGCGAACGATAAGCGCGATCGCGTGCGGCGGTGATCGCTTCTCGCAGTCGCGCGAGAGTAGGATCATTCGCGCTCAGGATGGGAAAGACATGGCCTGAATGCGCCGCGCGCATCACTTTCGGAGCATGGCCCACCGATAGGGAGCATGGCTCACCGATAGGAGCGCGACAGTAAGGGCAGGTAAAATCGCGCGCGTTCATCTCGCGATGACTTCAAATTGGAGTCCGTAGATCAATTCGATCGACGGGTGACACGGCTCGCATGTGTGGACTCCGCGAAATGGAAACGAGCAACACGTCATGCGTAGTGGCAGCCATTGACGATCAAGCCAGCAACGCAGAAATCCGCAGGACCAGCCGTAGCCGAGAGACCGGTCGCACAAGACGAGACAAACCAGATATTGAACAATGCAACATACCGGGTAACCATAACGAAAACCCTGGAGCACTTCCCTGGCGAAGTGTCGCGCCATCATCGAGATCATTCCGATTCTTTTCATGCTCCCTCTCTCTTTTCGCTTTTCTTCCGCGCGACTTCGCGCACTTCCGACAGTAGGAATTTGAGATGCGAATTCGGCCGTGGCCGGAATCCGTTTAAGTCCTCAGCGTAGTGCATCTCGTACACCGTCTTTCGATCCACATTCAATAGCCGCGCAACTTCGGCTGCAGAGACGGCGATCGTTTCGAGGTCATCACCGCGCCGGAGTGCTTGCGCGAACTCCTCGCGCAGTGTTTCGATCTGCCGTGAGATGTCTGCGAGGCTGAGTTCCTTCATGGGTTCGCGCAATTGAAGAAGTTCGGCGGCATCTGCGGATCGTGGAGCGTTCCGTTGAGAAGATTGAAAACGATCTTTCCAACGCGCCCGTTGCCATCGCGGAAAGGGTGAATCTCTTGAAATTCACGATACGCCTCGGCCGGCGTTCCGTCGTGTGCTGCCGCATACATCCACGCTACGACCATATCCCAGACTTGGATCGCGCCGCGACCCTGACGCTCAACTTCTTCTGCAGGCCGCCGACCTCTTTGCGTTCTCCTGGATGCGCCATCTAACTAGCAAGCCGACCGCGTTCATGCGGCTTACGTAGAAGGGGGTGGATTCGACTGAGTGAAAATAGCTTTCGTCGCCGATGGCTTGGAACATTGCCATTAGACGATCACCGTCGTTAGTTCGATGTAGAACTTGGGCCAACTCACGGGCATACGCCTGCCTCATTCTCCCCCCTCTCGGCTGATGAGGCAAGTATATTTATGCCAATCTTTTCGTCCGAATGCGCTCGTGGTTCGCAACGCGGAGACGTACATCATCACTTTCAGCCCGTCCTCAGCCGCGCGCCACTTCGCGGTTTCCTCAATTTCCTTCGCCGTTTTGAAATCGGCACGGTCAGGACACGGCGGTTCATTCCACAACTTCCACCGTTTGCACTTTAAGCAGGACGTGCCGACACCATACGATGGACACCGACAACCAGCGAGCGTGCATTCGCCGATGCTCTCTCACGATCTCATTTCTCCTTTGGCGTGACTGGCGAGTCCGTACGCACTGATCATGCTCGACCTTCGGGTGCCAGCATCCAGCACAATCAGGCTCGTTGATCTTCGTGTCCATCACAGTCGTTGACAGCCTTTCAATTCTTCGTAGCTACGCATGATCGTAACCACCGTCGCCATCGGCGAGCGCCTTTGTCGCGCGATCTAACGCTTGACGCTGATACAGAACGTCGTGCAGTTCGCGTATCAGTCGATTCACTGACCGTCTCAGCGCCGATGGGATGAACAAATTCGCTCACACCTTCTCCTTTTGTGCGACGGCAGCCGCACGTTCAGCTTCATGCTTCGCGAGCCAGCGTTCAACACGCTCAGGCGATCCCCACGATGCAGAAGGAATGTTGTTGTAGCAATACGCGATTGCCGGCGTGTCTCGGTACGTCGTAGATCGTCACCACCCATATGTATCTCCGCAATTCGTCTCGTCAGCGTTGCTCACTGAATCCTTCGCGGGCTCGGACTGCCCGGCACGCGCATGTACGGAGCACGGCAGCAGGTTGCCGCAAGCGTAATCATCAATGCCGTCTGGGTCATCGCGGTCTTCGCACCACGCATCGCAGTATTCCTTCGTTTGCTCGGCGGCGACGAACGGCAGCTCGGCAGGCGGTACTGTGAACGGGATGTCCTTCGCCTCGGACGACGACGCGACGTGTTTTGGCTGCGCATCAGCCTCATTCGTGAAACGCCATTGAATGCCGCGCTTACAATCGAAGTGCAAGCCATCGTAATGCGGAACGAGCGCGCATTCTAGGTTCGGCTCGTCTCGTCCTTCGTAGAATGTCGCAACACAGAGTGGCGCGGAATCAGGAGGTAGCGCCTCGGCAAAGTTCAGGCATATGCACGACTCGCTACAGCAGTAGCACGTTGGATCGTCCTCATCGGGTTCATGGTGTTCGTACAGCGAGTGATCGCACTTCGCGCAGATTGTCGAACGGCTCGCGACGGCAGGCGGCTTCTCAGGTTCGGACTGCACAGCAGGATGCGGACGCTGTTCCGGTCTAACCGTGCGCTCGTTCGCCGCTGTGTCCCATCGAGATTCGGACTCAGGACGCGGGCCTGTTACCGACAACCCACCTTTCGCTCCTAGATTGATACGCTCAATAGGCCGCGATGGATCAGGTGGCAGCGCGTAGGACTCAGGTGGCGCAGAGTCGAGACGATCCAAGGAATCGTATGCCGGCGGATCGGCCAGGCCGGCGTCCATATAAATGCTCTGCGGTTGAGCGAGTGCGGAGCGTAGATCGGCAACGAGTCGATCCGACGGGAAACCGAGGCCGTCCAATCTGGTGTTGATCTGAATCCGACCATCGTCGATCGCTTCGAGCACCCGCTGTGCTACTGTTTCGAGTTCTTTGTTCATCGCGTCGGTTCCTCCGGCTCAGAACCCTTGATGGCACGTAACTGTGCCCTGCCGGTATCAGCGTAGCGATTCAATCCGACAGGAATCTCCATCGGTTCGCCGTTGATGCGAATGCAGAACACGCGGGCGAGTCCGCACGTACAGACGGAATTCTTGATGTCCGACCAGTACGGCGTGTAAGTGTGCTTCTTCATGATTGCCCTTCCCCCTCGGACGGCGCGACGGCAGCAGAGGAGACCCGTTCGTGCGCCCTAAGCATCGCGCCAATGATCGTGTCGCCACTCCCGAGCGCTCGCGCCTGTTCATCGGCGTTGTTGGGGAAGATGCCAATTGATGCATCCTCCGTCGTTCCGATAATCAGCGCGCCGTGATCCATCACGTACTGAGCGAGCCATTCATCGGCATCTTCAAGACGCCGATCGAAGTCGTCCTTCTGCGCGACGGCAGCAGGGTGGGAACGGAGTAGGTTCGCGTAGGCGAGTAGCGTGGCGTAGATTCGATCCACCGGCAACGGATCAAATGACGCAACGACGCGCAACGCTTCGGTGCGGCTTAGAGGGTCAGGCGGATTCGCCGGTTCAAACGCGCAATCGTCACCGCAAGGCTCATCAGGTTGGGTCATGTGCCACGCAGCATGCTCCTTCACTATCGGATCACCCGGCGGAAGGAATCCGTGATACTCCTCGATCATCGCGTCGTTCCCGCAGAAACGGCTCTGCGGTTGAGCAAGCGCAGAGCGGAGATCATCAAGAGCGTCGTTGATCGACTCCGACAGGAAGAACTTGGGCAATGGCTCGTCGGCGTCAAGTAGGTCGATCAACCGCTGTGCTGCTGTTCGTAAATCGTCAGTCATGCCACCCTCGTGTTCCATCGCTTACGCGCGATCGTTGACGTTGATCCGGTGACAGACGGTTGTACGTAGCAGCGGTCGTTCTGACAGGCGATCATTCGTTTCTTCGGGCCGCCGCCATGCCACGGTCTGATCTGCGGAACGAAGCCGCAAAATGGGCATGGCTTTGATTTGCCCCAATCATTTTTCCAGCCATCGAATTCTTCCGCGAGCTGTGCTGCTGTTCGTAGGTCAGTCATGGCAACCCCCGGAGTTGCAACGCGGTGTGTGATTGAACGGGCCGTGAATCGCGGTTGAATTATCCAACGGTCCATGTTCGATGTGCTGGTAACGCGGACGTGGATACCTGCAAACATACATCGATGCTCCATCTGTGATTGCATGGCCGCAGAATTCGCAACGCCACCGCGTCGGGTGGTATGAAGTAGTCTGCTGTTCGTAACATGTCACCAGTTACCATTCATCGTCTCCGCTTCTCCGAAGCAGCACAGCCCGCCATAGGTCGGTCGGATGGACCGTTGGCTTCCTGCCGCACACGATGCAGCGATGCTTCCAGTCCTTCTCGCCGTCTTTCAGCTCGCACGACGGTCCGTGACTCCGTTCGCCGCAATTGTTCCTCGGCGGGTTGATTTTCGTCTCCATCATTTCTCCGGTTTGGCGGCTCGGCACGTTTCGATGAATTCTTCCAGCTCGCGCAGCTTCCGCTCTAGCTCCTCGTGTGTGTCGAATGATCGCGCCGCAACCTCAATGCCGAGAGTCATCGTCCACGCTCCATTGGCACCGAAATCGTGAGCTGCGCGATTCGATGCAAAATTGCATTGCCGGTCTGCCGCTCCTCGAACCTGTCGCGCAGCTCCTCTGGTGTGAAATTCGACGTGACGATCAGCCATCGGCCAAGCGACCAGTTCCGCCGGCGCCGGTCGAGGATTTGTCGGAGCACTTCGCCCGCGTGATGCGATGCTTTCTCTTGCCCGAGGTCGTCGAGGACGAGCAATGGCGTCATCGCGTAGTGGTCGACGATCTCCCCGCGTGACTCGAAATTGTCATCGCGATATGACCGCTGGATGTCGGTCATGAGGTCGGTGACGTCGACAAACCGACCGGACTTTTCCGCGCGAATCTGTGCTGCCAGGAACGCTGCGGCGATTGTCGTCTTGAAGGATTTGGATGGCCCGAAAAGAAAAACGCCAGGAAATTCTCGCGTGCCGATCTCGCGCAGCATCCGGCCGATCTCCGTAAACTCCGGCGGTGTGTCGCCGCTATTGCGTTCTCCGGTCACGTAGTCTCGAGGCAATCCGGATCGCCGAAACTCTCGGTCGATCGCCGCGTTAGTTTCGCATTCTCGGCGCTCTTCCATCGCCTCAGTCGCAGCGTTGTCGCAGCGGATGCAGAGGAATCGCCGTTCGGACGGGAGCGGCTCGCCGCAGCGCAAGCAACTACTTTTTTGCGGCGAGGACGTCGGCGAGTGTTCGCATTCCGAAGTCTGCGGCGGTTGGCCGTGGTTCGATTCGCTTGCCGCTTGCGGAGTCTCGTTTGTCGTTTCGGTTTGCATTTGATTCCTCGGTGTAATGTTCCCAGTCACGCCAGTTATTGAACCACGTCGACGCGTGTTGAATGAACCGCGAATCAGTGTCAGTGGTTGCCCTGACGTAGCTGTCCAGAGCGCGCTTGATCGCTGCCAAATCCTCAGGCGTGCGGACGGTTCTGTCGAAGTGTCGTCGCGCCGCTTTCTTGCCGAGCGGCCTCGGATACATGGCGATCAGAGCGGAGAATTCAGCGTCTGAATCGAAACCTCTCCCCTCAGACTCCCCTCTCGGAGAATGAAGAGCATTAGAATCTGAGAGTTCAGAAGGCGCGCGCGCATGCGTATAAGAGTCGATTTTGTTTCCGCTCTCATCTTCGAACCAGATCGAACCTGATTGCAAAAGCAAGTCGAGTTTTACTTTCGACTGAAGATTCAGCTTTTCTTTCGTGATCCACGTTTCAGGGATGCGGTCATTGAAGGCCATCGCCATGAGCCAGAGATGGTGCAGGAGTGCCTTTGTCGCGTCCGGGAGTTCGGAGTACCACGGCTCTTTCGTCGGCGCGAGGAGTGTGGTGAAGAATTTGATCCACGGCAGTTGCTTGCCGGCGTCGTACTGAAACTTGTTCCAGTTCTTGACGCGGAGGTATTTCAACGTTTTGCTCCAGTGAAGGAGAACCTGTTCTTCGGATGCACGCCGAGGCTGTTCGCCGGCGGCTGAAGGTAGCGAATGAGTCGCGCCTCCCACATAAACCAATCGCCGTATCGGAGGGAGATTTTGAATTTCACTTGCTCGCAATCGCGCATCGACTCTGCTCGGTTAGTCAGTGCTGTCGCGAATGGGATGCTGGTCTCCCACGGGCGAATGTGCGCGAGAATTCGCTTGCGAATATTGAGTGTTGATCCAACGGCGAGTTGCGGAGGATCGAACGTGCGTTGCGTCACGCCGTCTCCTCCCGCGCCCCGCCGTCCTTGATCTGCAGATCCGCGTCAGGCTCATCGGTGAACTCTGCAAGGGTCGGCGTGAGCGCGCCGATCTCCATTTGCTCGTGTTTCGAATCGCTTTCCGCGAACTCGATATTTTTCAGAGATTGTCGGTAGTAACTCGGCTTGAGCTCCACGCCGATCGCCTTGCGTCCGTTGCGCAGCGCGGCGTAAACCTCTGACCCGACGCCCATGAACGGAGTGAGAACGACTTCGCCGGGGTTGCTCCACAAGATCAGGCAGCGTTCGATTACGTCGAGTTGAAGTGCGTGAACGTGGCGCTCGTCTTCTTCGTCTCGCGCTTGACGAAACGGCAGCACGCGTCCGATTCGGACGTCATCCCAAAACGCCGATGCGTAGTTCCGCCAAATCCAGTGCGAGAATCGGTTCTCAATCTGGTTACCTTTCCATCCGCGATATGGCAAGAGTTCGGTCGGCATCTTGCGACCGCCGGCGTAGTCGATCAGGCCGTTTGGATGGGCAATCGGGACCGGATTCGTTCCCTGACGTCGGAACGCGAGCAGGTAGTCCGCCCCGGCCGCAGAACATCGGGAGGAATCGTCAACGATCGTTTTGTGCGCGAGGTTCTTGGCCATCGTCCTGTTGCGGACGCCGAGAGGTTCCTTCCACACGCAGTAGCGCGCGATGTAGTGAAAGCCCTCTTTCTCGTGCAGCCGGATGATGTCGCCAGGGAAATCAATCAAGTAATCGGTGCCGCTGTTGCCGGACGGAACATCCATGCAATGAACGGCAGTCACGCGCCCTGGCATTGTTAGGCGAAAGATTTCGCGGATGACAAACGCGTAGTGCTCAAAAAACTGCGCGTAATCGTTGGAATTCGACAGGTCCCGTTCGCTCGATGAATACGTGTACAGCGCGCCGCTGCTCGTGGCGAATGGGGGCGAGTACACGGACAAATGCACCGAGGCGGACGGCAGTGTCGGCATCACCTCGAGACAGTCGCCGTTGTAGGCGGCGTACCCGTCGGTGATCTTCTGATCGGTCACAGCCATTGCGGGATGACCTCCCCTTTCGTGAATGGCGTTGACCGCGCGATGGAGATCGAATCGCGCATGTGGTCAACCAGCCGCGCGAACATCTTGTCCGCGGCTACCGCCTTGCGTTTCAAGTTCTCCGCAACGCCGCGCTCCCCCTCAGTGGTAACGATGTCGATGCGAACGGGCCGTTTCTGTCCGAAGCGGTAACACCTCCGAATCCCTTGGTAATACTGTTCGTAGCTGTGAGAGGGAAAGAACGTCTCGTGTGCGCAGTGCTGCAGGTTTAATCCCCACGCGGCGATCTTCGGCTTGACGACGCAGACCCGAGCCTTGCCATCGATGAAGGCCATGAACTTCTCTTCTTTGGCATCATCGGTATCGGCGCCGCTCACCTGGACGCAATCAGAGATCAGCGATTCGAGCAGGTCACCCTCGTCGTTCATGTGGCACCACACGAGCGCTGGTTCCTTCGTGCCCACGAGCCGAGCGACTTTCTCGCACCGCTCTGCCATCGTCCGACGCCGTTCTTCCCGCTGCTCTCGCATGCCGAAAGCAGGCAGCGCGAATAGCTGGCCTTCGGCCAATCGATTTGCGGAGACGACATGTTCCACTTCTGTGAGTTGCGGCAGGACAAAATCGCCGTCAGGAAAACCCAGGTCGGAAGGACGTCGTACTGCGCGCGCCCACGAGCAGACCCACTTCCAGAACGGCTCTTCAGCGTGACCCTTGAAGCGCCACTTCGCGGCCTCGCGCGCTTTTGAAAAGTCCGCGCCTTTGTTCATGTATACGCGCGGCTTAATCGAGTTCTGTTCGTTCTTGAAGAACCGCGCGAGCATGTCCATGTGGCCGAGATACCCGAGCGCCTCAGACGACGTGCCGAGCTCCACGTAATCATTTGGCGCGGCCGTCGCGGTACAGAGCAGGCGATACTGCATCTTGCGCATGAACTGCGTGATCTCGTTGCGGCGGACGCCGTCGAAATTCTTAAGGATGCTGCTTTCATCGCAGACCACGCCGACGAAATCGGACGGATCGAAGTAGTGCAGCCGCTCGTAATTCGTGACGGCGATCCGCGCCTTCGTAT
>Ga0137373_10001568_pt1 | contig 24959 bp, 28 predicted proteins | sample SagtaG_5_FD_104912 | JGI IMG/M metagenome (GOLD analysis project Ga0137373, IMG submission 104912) | Vadose zone soil microbial communities from Sagehorn Ranch, Mendocino, California, USA - Sage1_R_80_16 metaG | ecosystem: Environmental > Terrestrial > Soil > Vadose zone | place: USA... | reverse complement strand
CGATGCGGGCCGAGTCGGCGCCGTCGACGATCGCCAGCGGCCCGTTCTTGCGGAGCCGGGGCCTTGCGGTGGGCTGCGCCTCATGCGATGCCGGCGAAAAGGGCTTCGTTGCAGGGCGCGGAAGCGCGTGCCCGCCGCCTCCGTGGAACCCCGCGAAACCGGCGGTGGCGGCGCCGGCGGCGAGCAGCGCCGACAACGCGTAGAGCGCGCGCCGCCGCAGGGCGCGACGCCGGGCCTCCTTGATCAGCGCCTCGAGGTCGTCGGGCGCGATCTCTGGCGGTCGCGGCGGTGCGGGTGGGAGTGTCGTGCTCATCAGATGACGCTACTATGATTAGCACCATGTTCCGTGTCAAGGTCGACCGCGGGGAGCCCACCGAGCTGCACGAGCAGGTGGCCGCGGAGATCAGGCGGGCTATCGCCGAGGGCGAGGCGAAGCCAGGCGAGCGCCTGCCGCCGGCGAAGGATCTCGCGGCCGTGCTGGGCGTCAACACGAACACGGTGCTGCGCGCGCTCCGTCAGCTACGAGACGAAGGGATGCTCGACTTCCGGCGCGGGCGCGGCGTCACGGTCGCCGGCACGCCGCAGCACGGAGCAGTCGTCGTCCGCGCGAAGGAGCTCGTCCGGTTCGCCCGGGCGCAGGGCTACCGGCTCGATGAGCTCGTGAGGCTGATCGAGGACCTGGGCTAGGTCCCGACTACCTGGACGATCCAGCGGCGCTCGCGCTCGCGGTCGAGCTCGAGGAACATCACGCGCTGCCAGGTGCCGAGGCAGAGCTCGCCGTCGCGCACCGGGATCGACTCGCCTGCGGTTCCGAGCAGCATCGCCATGCAGTGCGAGTGCCCGTTGCCGAAGTCCATGTCCTCCTCGCAGATGTTCTCGGTGCGGCGATCCCAGTCGTCGTGCGCGTAGTAGGTCTCGCTCGGCACGAGCCGCTTGAGCAGGTTCGCGAAGTCGTCCAGGAAGCCGCTCTCGAACTCGTTCACGCGCACGCAGCACGTCGTGTGCGGCGAGTAGACGCAGGCGATGCCGTCGACCACCCCGCTCTCCCGGACGGCCTCGCTCACCTCCTCGGTGATGTCTCGGACGGCCAGGCCACCGGTGGTTCGAAGCTGTCGCTCGTGCTGGAAGACCTTCACCGTTCGCTCACCCTCCTTCGTGGACGGCCGCGGGAGCGCGGGCGGCCCCTATTGTGAGGGTTTCGGCGCGCGGCGTCGAGAGGAACCGCTAGGAGGGAGGCGCGCACGGCGGCAGATGCCGCTGTGCCAGCCGGAGCATCAGGGCGTGCAGCTGCGCCCGCTCGTCGGTGTCGAGCGGCACAAGGAGGTCGTCCTCGAGACGGGCGGCAAGCGCCCGGAGCTTCACGAGCGCGCGCTTTCCGTTAGGCGTCATGCGGACGATGTGGCGGCGCCGGTCGGCGGGATCGCGCTTCCGTTCGACGAGGCCTCGCTCCTCGAGCTCGTCGAGCAGGCCCACCAGCTGACCGCGGTCGTACCCGAGAGCGTCGGCGATCGCTCCCTGCGTCTCGCGCGAGCCCTCGTCGAGGACGGCCAGCACGGCGTGGTGGTACGGGTGCAGCCCGGTTTCCTCGTACGCCTTCATCGCCTGATCCTTGGCTGCAAAGCCAAGGCGCTTGAGCAGGAACGCGGTGGAGGAGACGAGCTCTTCGGGGAGCCGTGCCGTTGGGGGAGAGGTCGTTACATTCGTCACCGTCATACGGAATATGGTAGCGCGGCCAACCGTTGTGATGGTGTAACGTTGAGAATCACAACGATAAGGGAGGACAAGTAGTGGTCAAGAGGTACGAACGCAGGTGGAGCGCTCTGGCTCTCATCGTCACCGCGCAGTTCATGGTCATCCTGGACGTTGCGATCGTCAACGTCGCACTGCCGTCGATCAAGACGGACCTCGACTTCTCGCAGACGAACCTGCAGTGGGTCATCTCGGCCTACGCAATCCTCTTCGGTGGCGCGCTCTTGCTGGGCGGCCGTCTCGCCGACCTGCTTGGACGGCGCCGCCTGTTCGTCGCCGGCCTGGGGCTGTTCGCGGCGAGCTCCCTTCTCTGCGGCCTCGCCTGGTCGGAGGGCTCGCTGATCGGCTTCCGGGCTCTGCAAGGGCTCGGCGGGGCTCTGCTCGCGCCGGCCGCGCTCTCGCTCCTGATGACGACCTTCGCGGAGGGGAGAGAGCGCAACACCGCCCTCGGTATCTACGGCGCAGCGTCGGGTAGCGGTGCCGCGGCGGGCGTGTTGCTCGGCGGGCTGCTCACCTCGTACCTGAGCTGGTCGTGGATCTTCTTCATCAACGTGCCGGTGGGTGTCGCCGCGATCGCGGTCACCCCCTTCCTGCTCGAGGAAGGACGGGCGGAGCTCTCCCATCGCCACTTCGACCTCGCCGGGGCGGTCTCCGTCACCAGCGGCTTGATGCTGCTGGTCTACGCGATGACGCGGGCGACGAGCGACGGCTGGGGGGCCGGCTCGACGATTGCGCTGCTCGCGGGCGCGCTTGCGCTCGTCGCTGCGTTCATAGCTATCGAGCTGCGGTCGCCGTCACCGCTCCTGCCGCTTCGCATCTTCCGCCTGCGCACCCTCACTGGCGCGAACGTCGCGATGGCGATCGTCGGTGCGGTTGCGTTCTCCGAGTTCTTCCTGTTGACGCTGTACCTCCAGGACGTGCTCCACTACTCGGCTGTTCAGAGCGGCGTCGCCTTCGTCGCCTTCGCGCTTACCGTCGTCGTCATCTCGAACGTGGCGCAGGTGATCGTCCGGCGGATCGGCGTTCGGCCCACGCTCACAGCCGGTCTGCTCGTCTTCGCGGCCTCGGTCGCGTGGCTGACGCGGCTCCCGGTAGACGGCCACTACTTCGTCGATCTGTTCCCGGCGTTCGTGCTCGGAGGCGCCGGCATGGGGCTCTCCTTCGTGCCGGTGACGATCGCGAGCCTGACCGGAGTAGGGCGTTCGGACGCGGGGGTGGCGTCCGGCCTGATCAACACGAGCCGCCAGATCGGCGGCGCGATCGGGCTGGCGGCGGCGAGCGCGGTTGCGACCACGGCCACGCACAACTACGTCAGCGCGCACGGCGTTGCAGCTTCCAGTGGCCCGGCTCTCGATCACGGCCTTCAGACCGGCCTCTACGTGCTGCTCGGCCTGCTGGTGGTCGGAGCGCTGGCCGCTGTTTCGCTCGTGCGGTCGGCGCCCGGGCCGCGGCCGGTCGAGGAGCGCCTTGGCGCCGAGCCTGTTCCGGTCGAGGAAGCCGCATAACGCGGAGCGTTCGCGGGCGATGGTGGCCAGGCAATCGGCCTGGTGGGAGACTTTCACCGTGCGGATTCCCGAGATCGAGTACACCCGAAGCGGCGACGTCGCGATCGCGTACCAGGCGTTCGGGGAGGGGCCGCGCGATCTCGTCCTCGTGCCGATGTTCAGCAATCTCGTCTTCCCCTGGTCCAACTCGGACTGGCGCGGGATGTACGACCGCTTCGCCTCCTTCTCGCGCTTGATCATGTTCGACAAGCGAGGGACGGGTCTTTCGGACCGGCCGCGCGAGCTCGGGCCGCTCGAGACGAGGATGGACGACATTCGGGCAGTCCTCGACGCCGTAGGAGCCGATCGAGCAACGCTCGTCGGAATGGGCGAAGGTGGGCAGACGTGCGCGCTGTTCGCGGCGACGTACCCCGAACGCACGGAGGCGCTGGCCCTCGTCAACACGCCGGCCCGCGCCGTAAGTGCTGAGGATTACCCCTACGGAGTTACCGAGGACGAGTGGCGGGCGCAGCTGCGCGGCATCCGGGAACGGTGGGGCACGCGCGAGTACTTCGAGGCTCAGGCGCGACAAATCGATCCCGCCGCAGGCGACGAGTTCATCGATTGGTATGTGACCTGCCAGCGGTTTTGCGCCAGCCCGGGGGCGGCGCTGACGTTCTTTCGCGTGTACGGCGAGACCGACCTGCGCGAGATGCTGCCGACGATTCGCGTGCCGACGCTGGTCCTCTACCGCCGCCAGCTGCGCGATCAGATGATCGACCTCGCGCGGCGGATCGGAGAGGCGCGCGCGCTCGAGATCGAGGGTACGGCCTTCACCTATTTCGAAGACATGACACGAGAGGTCGAGGCCTTCCTCTCGGGCATGGAGGCCGAGCCGGTGCCCGACACCGTTCTGGCAACAGTCATGTTCACTGACATCGTCGGCTCCACGGAACGAGCGGCCGAGCTCGGTGACCGGGCGTGGCGCGACCTTTTGCAGGATCACCACATCCGGATCCGGCGGGAGCTGGCGCGCTTTCGCGGCAAGGAGCTCGACACCGCGGGCGACGGCTTCTTCGCGATCTTTGACGGTCCGGCACGGGCGATCTCCTGCGCCCGCGCGATCGTCAACGCGGTTGGCGAGCTCGACCTTATGGTCCGCGCCGGCGTTCACACGGGCGAGTGCGAGCTGCAGGACGGAAAGGTGGCGGGGATCGCGGTCAACATCGGAGCTCGCGTTGCTGCCGCCGCCGGACCCGGCGAGGTTCTCGTCTCCGGAACCGTCAAGGACTTGGTTGCAGGCTCGGGAATCGAGTTCCGGGAACGCGGAATCCACGAGCTGAAGGGCGTGCCGGGCGAGTGGAGGCTCTACACCGTCGGTCCCGTGTCGAGCTGATTCGGCCACCCTTCAAAATCCAGCCGGTGGGAGATACGCGCCTCGTCTTCGTCGCTCTGCACGTTCGAGACTTCGCCGCCTCGGCGTGGTTCTATCGTGAGGCGTTCGGGCTCGAGCTCCGATCCGGCCAGCCGCCCGAGCCGCACGCCGAGGTGTCCTGGCGCGAGGGTGCGTACCTGCATCTCGCGTTCTTCCCGCCGAATCCGGAGGTGACGCGGAACGTCGAGATCGGCTTTCACGTAGACGATCTCGACGAGGCGCATGCCCGCGCTGTCGTTGCGGGTGCCGAGGTCGTGCGCGAGCCGCAGGACGAGCCGTGGGGCCGAACGTCGGCCTACCGCGACCCGGACGGCAACCTCGTCACGCTGACACAGCGTCCGCGGGAGGTACGGGTCGCCGGTGTGGACATGGCCGGCGGCGGCTGGGCCGTCGTCGTACTCGAGGGAGACCGGGTCGCCGATGCCTTCCGCTGCGAAAGCTTCGCGGAGGCTCTGCTCGTCGACGCCGAGATCGTCGGCGTCGACGTCCCGGTCGGGGTCCCGGAGTCGGCGCCGCGGCCGGCCGACGTCGCCGCACGCCGCTTCGTCGGAGCCCGGGCATCGAGCGTGTTCCCGACGCCAGTCCGGCCCGTGCTCGAGGCGGCGACCTACGCGGAGGCGCGTGCGGTGGCGGTCGAGCTGACCGGCAAGTCCGTCTCCGCCCAGTCGTACGCGCTGCGACACCGGATCCTCGAGGTCGACGAGCACGCCCGCCGCGACGAGCGGGTGATCGAGGTGCACCCGGAGGTGTCCTTCAGCGAGCTCGCGCGCCGGCCGCTGCTCTCGAAGCACCGGACGGACGGCCTCGCCGAGCGGCGCGCGCTCCTCGAGGAGGCGGGCATCGAGCTGCCGGACGAAGTCCCGCGGATCGCGGAGCCGGACCTGCTCGACGCGACGGTTGCCGCCTGGAGCGCGAGACGCTACGCGCGGCGTGAGGCGCTGCCGCTCCCCGAGGGCCACGCGGACCGAATAGGCGCGATCTGGCGTTAGGCTTGGCCCGCGGGCCCGTAGCTCAGCTGGTCAGAGCAGCGGACTCATAATCCGTTGGTCCCTGGTTCGAATCCAGGCGGGCCCATAGAACCCCCAGCGACGACGCGGGAACCGCATGGTTGAGCGGGACGCGCGTGTCGTCTCTGCCGGAGATGCGCGGGGCGTGCCCCCACCGGTGCCCCCACGGACTCTTGTCTAGCTGGAGAACGCGGGCCTACGCAGACGGTTCGTCGAGCGCGGTCGAGTAGTCGAGCTCTTGACCGTCCGAGAGGACGTGTGTGTAGGTGTCGGCCGTGAGGCTCAGCTTTCGCTGCCCGACGAAGCGGCCGATCTCGGCCCATGTCCGTCCTTGCCGGTGGAGGAGGGAGATGCGGCGGTGGCGCGGGTCATGCGGGGAGAACACCGGCACACCGGACGCCTTGCATGCCCGGGCGATGGCAACCCGAAGCCGGTCCGCCCCGACGCCACCGAAGAGCGGCGCGTCGGGGTCGCGATCCTCACGCGGTGGCAGCGTTGCCTCGATCGCCTCGGCGAGCACGTCCGGGAGGTCGATCCAAAGTGCCGCCCGTGTCTTCGTCGTCGATGCCCGCAGCCGCACTCGTCGCCTCGGCTCGTCGTAATCGCCGACGCGCACGCTCTCGACCGAGGCAAGCCGTGCGCCTGACCAGTCGAGCCAGAGGAGCGGCAGTCGGTACGGACTTGGAAGCAGCCGGACGACGGCCTCCACATGGTCGGCGCTCGGCGGCTCGAGCTCGATTGGCTCCTCGTGCGGCAGCCGCACGCGCTTGCCGCGTGCTGGATTCGGCTCGATCCCGTTCTCCTCAAGCACGGCCGCCAGGTACTTGACGCTCTTGCGGATCGTCTCGCGCTTGCGGCCGGTCCGCGAGAGCTCGCGTACGAGCTCGTTCACGTCGTCCACGCTGAGCCTGTCGATGCGACGGTCGCCGAGCACGGAGACGACGCGGCCGAGCGCGACGCGGTGCGGAACGCGCGTCCCTTCGGCGACGTCGACGCGTGCCGCGCGCCACTGCTCGCATGCTTCCGCGACGGTCGGAGCCGAGGCGGCCTCGGCGTCGAGTGGCCTGGGTGTGGGTACGCGTGCGGCAGCGAGCTCGCCAGCCACCCACGCGAGTCGGAGGAGGGCCTCACGCTTCGTCTTGAACGAGCCTGCATAGCGCTTCGCGCTCTCCCGACCGCCGAGCCGGTACTTCACGAGGTAGCGGCTGTGGCCGGCGGCGGCTTCCCGGCGCTCGAGCCAGACGCTAGGCACGGCAGGAACGTACCCGGTCGTCGCGGTAGGTGTGTTCCTCGACGAGCTCGAGGTACTGCTCCGCTCGGATCATCGGCCGTGAGTATCCGGGCAGCGCGACGACCGGCAGGGCACGGAAGACGGCGTCGATCGCGCGCCGCTCGAGCCCGAGACCACGCAGGTCCGATCGCGTCAGTAGCGCCCCCGGCGTCTCCAGCAGCACGGTAGGAGAGGGGCGGTGCGCCGCAGGTCCTGGCCGGGTGCCGTTGCTCGTGTCCGGCGTGCGTCCGTCCTTCGGCTGCGAGTGGCTCTCGTTGCGGGCGGGCTGCGGCTCCGGGACGACCGTCTCGAGCTGGAGCTGCTGCGCGGCGACCCTGCTCGCCATTATTCACTAGTGTAGCAGATCAGTCACCTATGCTCGCTCAGCATCAAGCCGGTACGATCGTGCCGGTGACGACTGGAACCTTGATCCGACAGGCCCGGATGCGCGCCGGCCTCTCGCAGGTGGAGCTCTCCCAGCGGAGCGGCAAGGACCGGGCCCAGATCGCCCGCTGGGAGCGCGACGTCGTTGTCCCGAGCCTGGAGACGCTGCGCGAGCTGCTGCGGGCCTGCGGCTACGACCTCGAGCTGACGCTCGTCCCCTACGAGGCCGACCGCAAGCAGGACGCGCGTCTGCAGAAGGCCCTGCAGCGAACGCCGCAGGAGCGCCTACAGACGATGCTGCGGGGACGCGGACGCTGATGGCCGAGCGCTTCGATCCCTATGCGCTCCTGGAGGCACTGGAGCGCCAGCGGGTCACCTACATCATCATCGGCGGCCTAGGGCGGGTGCTGCACGGCTCGGACGAGCTGACCGACGGGCTCGACATCGTCCCCTCGACGCGGGAGGAGAACCTGCGCCGGCTCGGTCTTGCGCTCGAGGAGCTGAACGCGCGCCGGCCCGACGGCAAGGCGCCGCAGCTCGACCGCGACCTCGCCCGCGGACCGCTGCTCGAGCTCGCGACCGACGCCGGCGAGCTGAAGATTGTCCCCGAGCCGGCCGGCACACGGGGCTACGACGACCTCCGCCGCCGGGCGCGGCTGGAACCGCTCGGGCGCGGCCTGCGCCCCTCGGTCGCCTCGCTGGACGACCACGCGCGCATGCTCGCCGCCCTGGGGCGCGAGCACGACCGCGAGCCGCTTCTCACGTTGCAGCGCCTGATCGAGCTCGAGCACGAGCTCGGCCGCGGCATCAGCCGCGAGATCGAGCTCTGAGCTGCTCCGGACCGCACGCCTCCCTCGTTCCATACAGGAACTACCAACCTCGATAGCAAGCGGGACACAGATGCACCAAGGTGCAAATCCGTCTCATCATTTCTGTACGCTATACGGATGTCGCGCCGCCGCCGAGGCCGTCGGATCGAGAAGGCGCGCCGGCATGCGCCGTCGGCAAGTGGGAAGCAGCCGCGGGAGATCGTCCGTGAAGCGGAGTACGTCGAGCGGCTCGCCTATACCCGCACGCAGGCCGCCGAGGCGCTCGGGGTCAGCCGCTCGACCCTCAATCGGCTGCTTCCGTTCCTCGAGACGGTCGAGCTTCCTTGGGGGACGAAGCTCGTCCCCGTCGACGAGCTCGAGCGACTGCTCGCAGAACGCCGACGAGCGGCAGGCAGGCGACGAGAGCCGGCGACCCCCGGACGTCCGCGCGCGCTGCCGCCCGAGCTCGTCCGACAGATCCGGACCCAGCGGGCGGCGGGTAAGACCCTCGCGTCGATCGCCGCTGATCTGAACGCGACCGGGACGCCGACGGCGCACGGAGGACGACGGTGGTGGCCGTCGACAGTGCGGAGCGTTCTGCGCCGTCCGGAGTGACACGTTGAGTGCGGAAGGCGGGAAACAGCTCTGCGCGTCAGCCCTCCCGCACCATGCGGAATCGGATCAGCCGCCGCTCCGAGGACTCCACCGCCGTCCGCGGACGCCGTTAACGTCGCATCCGTGGATCCGAGGCGGCTCCTTGGCCGGGTCGCTCGCGAACGTCTCCTTCTCCGACATGCGGAGGCTGGTCGAGGCCTTCGGGTTCGAGCTGCGTCGGACGAGCGGGAGCCACCACGTCTACGTGCATCCGGACGTGCCTGAGCTCCTCAGCCTCCAAGAGGTCCGCGGCCAAGCGAAGCCGTACCAGATTCGCCAGCTCCTCCGCCTGGTCGAGCGCTACGCTCTGAGGCTGGAGAACGAACGGTGAGCGACTACCACATCAACCTCTTCTACAGCGCCGAGGACGGCGGTTACATCGCCGACATCCCGGATCTCGAGGCGTGTTCAGCCTTCGGCTCCTCGCCCGAGGAGGCGCTCGCCGAAGTCGAGAAGGCGAAGGAAGCGTGGCTCGCCGCCGCGCACGACGCGGGCAAGCCGATTCCAGAGCCTCGATACCGCCCCGCGATCTACACCTGAGAGGCGCGCCAAAGGCAGGCTGCTCAGCGTCCCCGCCTGCTCGTCTTCGTCTCCTTCGTTGCCTCAGCCTCGGGCGGCCGCTGCGCTTGCCGGATGAGCTTCCCGGCCGTGCGCTCGGCTTGCTCGGCAATCGCCAGATTCGCCTCCGTGTGCCGGATCGCCGCCTCGATCAGCAGGTGGACGAGCGCGTCCTCGCCGTAGCGGGCGCTCAGCTGCCCGAGCGAGGAGAGCTCCTGCAGATAGGCCTGACGCTGTACCCGCACCACCGAGGCGAGCGCCTCGGGGCCGAGCTGTGAGCCGGCGAAGAGCTTGAGGAAGAAGTCGTCCCGGTAGCCGCCCTCGCGCACGAATGGCGCCTCGAGCCAGCGCTCGAGCTCGTCCCGCCCGGCGCGGGTCAGCCGGTAGACCGTCTTGTCGGGCCGGTCGGCCTGGCGGACGACCCGCTGTCTCACGAACCCTTCCCGCTCGAGCCGCTCGAGCACCTGGTAAACGTGGCCGATGTTGAACTCGCCCCACTGGGGGCCGACCGCCTCTTCGAAGCGCGCCTTGAGCTCATAACCATGGCTTGCGCCGCCGGCGAGAAGGGCAAGGAGTGCGTGCTGGAGAGGCATCGATCGAGCCTAACTTGACCACCTAGTTTGAGTCAATGTACGGTCTGCGCATGCAGCAGAGCCCGGGGGCGCGGGTCGAGGTCGAGGGGATCAGCAAGCGCTACCTCGTCGGCGACAAGCCGCTGGTCGCCCTAGATGCCGTCTCGCTGGAGGTCGCGCCGGGCGAGATCCTCGCCGTCATGGGACCGTCGGGCTCGGGCAAGTCGACCCTGCTCCATCTCGTCGGCGCGATGGACGCGGCCGACGAGGGCCGGATCGAGGTCGGCGGGATCGAGGTCACCTCCCTCGATCGCAGCGCGCAGGTCGACTACCGGCGGCGGATCGGCTTCGTCTTCCAGCGCTTCCACCTGCTGCCGGCGCTGACCGTGCTCGACAACGTCGCCGCGCCGCTCCTGCCCTACCGGACGTCGTTCGACAAGTTCGCCAAGGCGCAGCACCTGGTCGGCGCGGTCGGGCTCGCCGGGCGTGAGGAAAGCCTGCCCTCGCGCCTGTCGGGCGGCGAGCAGCAGCGGGTCGCGATCGCGCGCGCGCTCGTCAACGACCCGATCCTGCTGCTCGCCGATGAGCCGACCGGCAATCTCGACTCGCACACGGGCGCCGAGATCATCGAGCTTTTGCTCCAGCTCCGCGAGCAGCACGGGATGACGGTGATCGTTGCCACGCACAACCCGCTCGTCGCCGCTCGTTGCGACCGGATCGCGCGCCTCCACGACGGCCGCATCGTCGACGTCCTGTCGGTGCTCCCCGAGCTCGAGCTAGAGGAAGTGCTCGAGCGGATCACGCGCTTCGAGGAGCCCATTCGACCCAGCGACGTCGCGAGCTGAGGTGCCTCGCCTGCTGTCGGCTCTGTATCTCCTCGCCTGTGGTGCGGGGATCCTCGCGGGCGCCGCGGCCTCGGATGCGAAGACGCTGAGCACCGCCGCAAACGGCCGTCTGATCGCCTTCTCGACCGGCGACGCGAAGCTGTACGTCATGCGGGCCGACGGCAGCCACCTCCGAAAGATCGCGAGCAACGCGAGCGCGCCCTCCTGGTCGCCGGACGGGAAGCGGATCGTCTTCGTGCGGAGTCAGGGGATCGCGTTGATGACGCTGCGCAGCCGCCGCCTGCGCGCGCTCACCCGCCACCCGAACGCGATTTACGACGACGTCCCAAGCTTCGCGCCTGACGGCAAGCGGATCGCCTTCATGCGCCAGCCGTCGGGCGGGGAGGCCGCGATCTACCTGATCGCAACGACCGGCAAGCGGCTGCGCAAGCTCGCGACCGGCAGCGACCCGTCCTGGTCGCCCGGCGGCGGCAAGCTCGTCTACAGCGCCCAGAGCCGCCTGTTCGTGATCGCCGCGAACGGGCGCGGCAAGCATGCGCTCACCTCCGGCTCCGACCCTGACGTGATGCCAGCCTGGTCGCCCGACGGCAAGCGGATCGCCTTCGTGCGCAAGCACGAGGGCAACTACGACATCTGGCTGGTCTCCGCCGACGGCAAGCATGAGCGCCGCCTGACGACGGCAACCGGCCAGGACCTGAACCCGAGCTGGTCGCCCGATGGGCGCAAGCTCCTGTTCGCCAGCCAGCAGAGCGGCAGTCAGTTCGACATCTACGTGATGAACCCCGACGGCTCGGGGCAGCGTCGCCTGACGAAGGCGGCCGGCGACGAGTTCGACCCGGCCTGGCAGCCGCGGCCCTGATGTCGATCTTGCGCGTACCGCTCGGCCAGCTTCGCTTCCGGCGGGCGCGCGCCCTTGCGCTGACGCTGGTCCTGCTCGCTGCCTCCGCCGGTTTCCTACTCCTGTCAGCGGCCGGCAAGACGACCGACGTCCGTGTCCAGGGCTCGGTGCGCAGCGCCTTCCGACCGGCCTACGACATCCTCGTCCGCCCGCGGGGCTCGGCGACACGGCTCGAGCGCTCGGCCGGTCTTGTCCGCAGCAACTACCTCTCCGGCATCTACGGCGGGATCACGCTCGAGCAGTGGCGTACGATCGATCGGATCCACGGCGTCGCGGTCGCGGCGCCCGTTGCGAACATCGGCTATGTCTTCCCCTGGCAGAAGCTGAAGGTGGGGATCAAGCCGCTGCTGAACCGTGACCCGGTACAGCTTTACCGGATCAAACTCTCGGCGCTGTCGTACGCTGGTGACCGTTACCCGACGGCCAACACCTACTACGTCTACTACACCCGCCGGGGCCGCTTCGTCGTCAGGACTCGGTTTGGAAGGCTGGAGGAGATCGTACGCGGCAAGCGCGGGTACACAACTCCCTGTTATGGATTCTCCACCAACCCCTTCGCATCTGCTAACGGGCCATTCGATCCGGTAATCCGCGCGGCGCTTTCGTGCTTTGCCGCGGGCCAGAAACTCAACAGCCTGGACTACGGGTCCGCGCCCCTCGACCCGGCTTACACCAGCTTCATCGGCGGCGAGGGGCAGGTTTACTTCCCCGTTGCGCTTTCGGCGATCGATCCAGAGTCGGAGGCAAAACTGGTCGATCTCGACCGAGCGATAGTCGCGGGGCGCTACCTGCGGCCCGGCGAAGCGATGTTCCTGCGGCGTGGGCACGACCGCTTCGTCAACCCGACCGCCGGGCGGAGCCCCCAACTCACCTTCCCGCTCGTGCCGGTGATCGCGAGCTCCCGAAGTTACTTAGGGGAGAGACTCGCGGTTGAGGTCGATCGACTGCGCGTGCCCCCGGGAACTGACGTGCCGCAGGCGCTCAGCACCGGGGCATGCACCACGAGCCAATTCCCCTGCCGTGAGAGCGTTCCGCCGCCAAGGGGTGCGAACTACCAGACCGGGCGGGAGTTCCTCGAGCGCCTGAAGGGAAGAGTCGTCGACACGTGGACCGAGCCGGTCGGCCCGTTTTACCAGCGGCTGCTTACCGCCGGCTCGCCGGTCGGGCCCGGAATCGTGCCCACACGCGGCGTCTGGATCCCCTCTCCGGTCCACTACCAGACGCTCTCTCCAGACCACGTGGCACCGCTCCCGACCCGGAACGCGCCGTCGATTTGGGTCGACTCCGGGAGCGGTGCGGGCTACCTCCCTGCGCCGACCGAGAACGAGGACCTGCAGTTCCGCCAATTGAGCCAACGGCCGGTGATGAACCTGTCGATCGAGGGCGGCATTGGGAACCCCTCGATGAAGCTTGTCGGCCAGTTCGATCCGCAGAAGCTGCCCGGCTACTCGCCGCTCTCGCGGGTGCCGCTCGAGACTTACTACCCGCCGATCCTCGAGCCCGCGGACGCGGCGAGCCACAGGGCGCTGCATGGGCACGACTACCTGCCGACCCAGAATCTGGGCGGTTACGTCGCCGAGCCGCCGCTGCTGCTAACGACTATCTCCGCTCTCAAGCGCTACTTCTTCAATCCCAAGTACTTCCAGGGCATCCCGAAGTCGCTGCAGCGGGCACCGATTGGAGTGATCCGGATTCGGGTCGCCGGCGTGAAGGGTCCTGACGCACTGTCGATCGCTCGCATCAAGGCGGTCGCGGCCAAGATCCACGACGAGACCGGTCTCCAAGTCGACATCACCGCTGGCTCTTCGCCGCACCCGCTGCTCATCTCGCTCCCGAAGGGCAAGTTCGGCAGCCCACCGCTCTTGCTCAGGGAGGGCTGGTCGAAGAAGGGCGTGTCGGTGTCGTTTCTGAACGCGCTCGACCGTAAGCGGCTCGGCTTCCTGATCCTGATCCTGGCCACCTCGGCCCTCGTGGTCGCAAACGGCGCCTTCGCCTCCGTCCGCCAACGCCGCCGCGAGATCGGCACGCTGCTCTCCGTGGGCTGGACGCAGCGGCAGATCTTCGCGGCCGTGCTGGCCGAGCTCGTCGTCGTTGGGTTGATCGCGGGTCTGCTCGGCGCCGGCCTGGCCGCGACCGTCTCGGCCTCCTCCTCGCTCTCGCTGTCCGCCTGGCAGACGCTGCTTGTCGTCCCGCTCGCGCTCCTGCTTGCGCTCCTCGCAGGGTTCTTGCCTGCCTGGCGCGCCTCGCGTCTGCTCCCGCTCGACGCCGTCCGTCCAGCGATCTCGGGCGAGCCCGAGGGCAGGAGGGTGCGGCACCTGCTCGCGCTTGCCCTGGTCAACCTGCGCCGGGTACCGGCCCGCAGCCTGGTCGCCGCCGGCGGGCTCACGATCGGGGTCGCCGCCCTGACCTTGCTCGTCGGGATCGACCAGTCCTTTCAGGGGACCTTGGTCGGCACGTTGCTCGGGAGCGCGATCTCGCTCCAGGTCACCGGCCTCGACTTCCTCGCGGTCGGCTTGATCGTGGGCCTGTCGGCGCTCGCTCTGGCCGACGTCCTCTACGTCAACCTCAGGGAGCGACAGGCCGAGCTGGTCACGCTCAAGACCTTCGGCTGGTCGGACCGCCACCTGCAGGAGCTGGTCGCGCTCGAGGCCTGCCTACTCGGTGCGGGCGGCAGCCTCGCCGGCGCAATCGTCGGGATCGTGCTTGGCATGCTCGTCGGCCTGCCCGTCGGCTCGCTCCTGCTCGCCGCCCTGATCGCCTGCGTGGGTGGGATGCTCGTCGCGCTGGCGGCGTCGCTCTTCCCGGCCAGCCGGATCGGGCGCTACGCCGTGCCGACGGTGCTGGCGGAGGAATAGCGCCCGCCGCCGACGGGCACGTGGGAGTCACTTCGCTACCGTTTCGGCGATGAGCGAGTCGCTGCATGTCACCATCGTCTACGAGCAAGGCGAGGATGGATGGGTCGTCGCCTCGATTCCGGAGGTCCCTGGCGCTCATAGCCAAGGCCGCACGCGCGACGAGGCGCGAGCGAATGTGATCGACGCATTGCGCGGCATCCTCGAGCTGCGCTTCGGGGGCCACCCGGAAGTGAGCGAGAGCACCGATAGCGAGCCGCTCGAGCTCGTCATCGGCACGTGAAGCGCCGAGACCTCGAGCGACATCTGCGAAGACACGGGGCACGACTGCTGCGGGAGGGCGCGAACCACAGCTTCTGGGGCTTCGACGCCGAGCGTTCGACCGCTGTGCCGCGCCACCGTGAGATCGACTTCCGCTTGGCACGCAAGATCTGCGCCGACCTCGGACTTCCGCCACCGACCGGCTCGCGCTGACTGATCGACCCGTCGGTCGGAAGGGCCGGCGCGCCGTACCGCGATGGCGCCACACGGAGGTCAGGCAAGCGCAACCGAGTCAGAAACGCCCGTTCGTGCGCAAAGCGTGCCCCCACCGGTGCCCCCACGACGCAAGAAAACTCTGATTAGCAGGGGTGTTCGAATCCAGGCGGGCCCATCAGAAAGAAGAAGCGCGCGCCAGTCCTCTCCACACCGTAACGAAGGCGCAGTGACGCCCGCGTGACGGCAGGGTGACGCCGAGCGCGCGACACTCGCTCCGACCTTGAGCGGCGCGCGCACCCTCTTGCCGGTCATGTCGACACCGCGGGCGATACCTGCCCATGTCGAGCAGGTCGTGCGCTCGCCGGGGCGGCCCCTCGAGCCGACGCTGCGGGCCACCATGGAATCGAGGTTCGGGCACGACTTCAGCCGCGTGCGTGTACACGCCGACGGCCTCGCCGACGCGTCGGCCGAAGTCGTCCGGGCACGGGCATACACGCTCGGCTCGCACATCGCGTTCGCACGCGGCGCCTACGATCCGGCCACCGACGCGGGCACGCGGCTCGTTGCACACGAGCTCGCACACGTCGTGCAGCAGAGCCGCACCCACGGGTCGTGCGGCGAGGGCGAGGCAGAGCGCGAAGCTGCGCACACCGCCGACGCAGCCGCAGCCGGCCGCCGCGTGGCTCCCGTCAGAGCGACCCCGTTACGGATCGCGCGGCAGCCGATAACCGCGTTCGCCGAGCGGGAGCTCGAGGTGGAGGCGATCGAGGTCGGCGGTCGGTCGTACGTTCTCTACCAGGCGGAGGTCCGGACGGGAGGCTCGTCGTCGTGGCTCGCGAACAACCCCGGCAACATGGACTACACACCCGACCTCGTCGCGTGGGGCGCATACGAAGGGAAGAGGCTGAAGTGGGGCAAGCACCGGTTCGCGATCTTCCCGAACGAGGAGACGGGCCTCCGCGCGGTGCAGCGCTTCCTTCGCAAGCACCAGGGCAGGCGCGACCTCACGCTGATGATGAACCTGTTCGCGCCGGCCGGCGATCTCAGCAACGACCCGCAGCTGTACGCGAGGAGGGTCGCGACGGCGCTCGGCGTGCCGGTCGGAACGCTCGTCAAGGACCTGAGCGACGAGCAGCTCGCGGTGTTCGCGAGGACGATCAAGGACGTCGAGGGCTGGACGAAAGGGCAGACCTACCGGCGCGGCGACCCGGCACTTCCCGAAGAGGCGCGACGATGATTCCGTTGGTCCCTGGTTCGAATCCAGGCGGGCCGACTCGAAAAGCCCCGCTTACGGCCGATTCCGGGCCGCCCGCGCGGCACGCCGGCAACGATGGTGTCCCGAGCGTGTCCCGAGAGACGCCGCGGCAGGTCCGCCCAAGGCCCCGTCTATGCGACCCGCCATGCGCTCGCCGCTCCGGAGCGAGCCGGCGTCCCCGGCGTGCTCGAGGAGCGCGTCCGCGAGGCGCTCGCGGCCGGACGGAAGCGGCACGCGCTTCCGGGGCTTGGCCCGAGGACGGCGACTACTTCTCGCCCGCTCGACGCCGAGCCCGAAACAGCCTGTTTGGTCTTCAGTCCGCCACGCGCCGGCGGTTCGGCCGCGCTCGACGTATCAGTTGGTGGCGGCGAGCCGGTCAAGCTCGGCGTCGAGCTCAACGAGCGTCCCTTCGAAGCGATGTCTTTCTGGATCGGACCTCCGCCCGCGCCCTCGAAGCGGAAGCTCTCGCGAAACTCTGGCCGGTATCGCTATACACACTTCGTCGGGATGTGGTGAACCACAACCCGGTTTAGCGAATAGCGGATGTGGGCGGGATGTGGCGACGGCTCGTGGGCATCTTCACCGAGCGCGACGTGCTGCGCCTGACCGCGGAAGGGCCTCAGTTCGACGAGGTTCGCGTCGGCGACGTGATGACGCGTCAGTTGGTCACGCTCGCTGCACGACGACATCCTTGACGCGGCCCGCCTGATAGGCGAGCGCAAGATCCGCCACCTGCCCGTGCTCGAAGGCGAGAATCTGCTCGGCATGGTCGGCATCCCCGAGGTCGTCCGCGTGCTGGTCGAGCGACTCTGGCGCACGCACGATCCGGAGGCACGCGACCGAGCTCGCGAGCTTCTCGGCGGCGAGACGACCTAGCCCTAGCTGAGACCGGGCAGCCTCCTCCCGGGGACTCGGCGGCTCACAGCCACCCAGGGAGAGGGAGAAAGCCGCCCGGGTGCAATTATCTTGCCCGTGGCGGCACATTGTCATTCCTGAGTTTGATTGACTGATCAATCGGGCACGCGAGTCAACATGAGGCGGGCTCGGGGAGAGGTCCGCCTCGGCGCGGCCCCCCGCCCAGACGCCCGCGGCAGCTAGGTGCGGCGGGGCCGCTGCTTTCCAGCCGGTCAGGGCGTGTAAAGACCGAGAAGACCGCGGGTTCGGCCGCGGCCGGGAGTGGTGGATCCCATCGACCGAGAGCGCCCATGCGAGTTAGGACTGACGTCTTGGCCCCTTGGGGCCTCGTCGTTCCGGAGGGAATGCACCGCGTTGTTTTGCCGAAAGACGCCGCCTGTGGGCCCAGTAGACGACCATGCTGGCCTGGCCGACAGTGCGCGGCGCGGAAGTAGACGCCCGTCACGCCGATGACCTCACTGGCAGCAGCGTTCGCCGCAATCTCGACCTCGTTCATCCGCCTGGCCCACGCAGTGGGCTCCTCAGCGATTGCATCGAGACTGGGCCAGTCTTCCACGTATGGCGTCGGCTTTCTGCAACATCGCGCCGCGAAGCTGTGGTTCGAATCCAGGCGGGCCCATTTTCTTTCGACTGAGGAAGGGGGATCGGGGGGAAGGTCGAACCACGCGGTCTATGGATGAACGAACCCTCGCAAGAGAGCTCACGCTGCTCGCGACGGAGGCGGATTCGGTCGAGAAGGCGCTCGTCCAGGCACGCGCCGAGTGGACACACGAGGCCGAGCTGCGGAAGCGGGCCGAGGTGGATGCCGAGGAGCTTCGGCAGCAGCTTCGGCACGCGCGGCGGCGGGCCAAGGCTGCAGAGAAGCAGCTCGCGGAGCTGAGCTCGAGGGTCGAGGCGATCGAGCATGCCGCCCACGCGCGCGAGAGCGAGCTTCGAGAGCAGCTCGACCAGGCGGAGCAGGCCAAGAAGATCCTTCGGCATGAGGTGGAGCAGACCGAGCGGGAGCGGCGTGCGCTGGAGATGAACTACCGCGAGGTGCTGGCCAACCTCCGGCACGCTGCGCAGGAAGCGCGAGTCCCGGCCGGAGGGCGACCTCCCGCCGAGGAGATCACGGTGGTGCCGGGCCCGCGCGACGACAGCGGCTGGTAAGCCCTCCTAGCCCTTGCTGCAGACCTTCATGCCGAGCGTGCGCGCCAGCTCGTTCCCGCGCTGATCGTCGCGGGTCGCCTTCGCGAAGAGCGACTGGACGCTCTTCATGTCCTTCGCCCTTGCCCGATCGCGGATCTGTTCGAGGTCGCGTTTCAAGACTTGCGACTGAGCGAGCCACCGGCTGACGGTGTTCTGCTCGTTCTCCGGCGGCCTGAGAGTGCCTAGCTCCGCCAGCGCGTTCTCGAGAAGCGGCAGCGCCCTGTCGAAGGCCTTCGCGAGGTCGGAGAGGCTCCGCACGTTGCCGAGCGCCTTCGTCCGCTTGTTGTACTTGCGGCAGATCGCATCGGCCTGCGACGCGTAGTCGGCGCGGGAGAGTCGCTCGCCGCCGCCGCCACCACCGCCACTGCCACCGCCCCCACCGCAGCCTCCCGCGACGACGACGGCGAGCACGAGGAAGGAAGCCCGCCTCACGTGAGTACCGTAACCGCTCAGGCGCTCCGGCCGTCAATCCGCCATGGCTAGAATCAGCGCGATGGCCGAGACGGGGACGATGCGTGTCAAGTCCGGCCTCGCCGAGATGCTCAAGGGCGGGGTGATCATGGACGTGACCGACGCCGACCAGGCGCGGATCGCCGAGGAAGCCGGTGCCGTCGCGGTGATGGCGCTCGAGCGCGTCCCGGCGGACATCCGCAAGGAAGGCGGCGTCGCCCGCATGGCCGACCCGGACAAGATCCGCGAGATCCAGGAGGCGGTCACGATCCCCGTGATGGCGAAGTGCCGGATCGGCCACTTCGTCGAGGCGCAGGTGCTGGAGGCGCTCGAGGTCGACTACATCGACGAGAGCGAAGTCCTGACGCCGGCCGATTTGCAGCACCACGTCGACAAGTGGCAGTTCAAGGTGCCGTTCGTCTGCGGCTGCACGAACCTCGGCGAGGCGCTGCGCCGGATCGCGGAAGGCGCGGCGATGATTCGCACCAAGGGCGAGGCCGGGACCGGCGACATCGTCAACGCGGTGACGCACATGCGCGCCGTCTTCGGGCACATCCGCAGGCTGCAGTCGCTGCGCGATGACGAGCTGTATTCGGAGGCGAAGGAGCTCCGCGCGCCGCACGAGCTCGTGCGGTGGGTCGCCGAGCACGGGCGTCTGCCGGTCGTCACCTTCACCGCGGGCGGCATCGCAACGCCCGCCGACGCCGCGCTCTGCATGCAGCTCGGCGCCGACGGCGTCTTCGTCGGCTCGGGGATCTTCAAGTCGGCCGAGCCCTCGACCCGCGCCAAGGCGATCGTCGAGGCAACGACGCACTACCGCGACGCCGAGATCCTCGCGCGCGTCTCCGGCGGCCTCGGCGACCCGATGGCCGGCCTCTCCGCCTCGGCCCTCGCGCCCGAAGAGCTGCTCGAAACTCGCGGCTGGTAACTCCCTCCGGCGCGAAGCTCCGTCCGGCGCGAGCTTCACGCTTGAGGCGTGCAGGCAATTCGTGCTCCCTGGACGAGCGCGTCGTTCCTCGTTTACACCGGCGCGCTGACGGTCCTCGTCAGCGCCGCTTGGCTCGACTCGATCCTCTCCGACCGCTACGCCTCCGCTGCCTTCGCGGGCTGGGCTGCGCTCGTGTTCGGCTGCGCTCTCTTCGTCGCTCTCTCCTTCAAACGCGCCGGCCGCCCGCTGCTCGCCGGGCTGTTCGCGTTCGTCTCGGTTGCGTTGTTCGCAGTCTTCGTCGGGGCCCTCGAGGACTGGTGGGGCTGGCTCTCGCACGACTCGCCGCTCCACGGCTTCCACTGGAGCCTGCTCCTCGTCGAGGTGCTGACCGCCGTCGCGGCGCTCCGGGCGCTGCGGGTGTTCCATCACCCGCTCCTCGTGCTCGCCGCGACGGGCGTGGGTTGGTACTTCGTCACCGACCTGCTCTCGAGCGGCGGGAACTGGTCGGCCTGGGTCTCGCTCCTGTTCGGGCTCGCTCTCCTCCCGGTCGCCGCCGCGGCGAATCGCGTCTACGGCTTCTGGCTACACGTCGTCTCCGGGTTGACGATCGGCGGCGCCCTGCTCTGGTTCTGGCACCAGACCGACTGGAACTTCATCCTGATCGGCCTCGTCGGGTTGGCCTACATCTTCTTCGGTGCCGGCAGGATGCGCTCGAGCTGGACCGTGCTCGGAGCCGTCGGGCTGCTGCTGACGACGACGCACTTCGTCGACAAGTGGTTCGGCGACATCAACCCGTTCTTCTTCATCTTCGGCGTCGGCGGACAGCCGAAGCACGACTGGGCGCGGCCGCTCGGGTTCGTCGTGCTCGGCTTCGTCTACGTGCTGCTCGGGATCGTGCTGCGGCGCCGCGAGGGCGAGCCTAAGCCCCAGACGGCAGCAGGACCCTGAAGCGCGAGCCCTCGCCGGGCTCGGAGTCGACCTCGAGCCGCCCGTTCATGCGCTCGACGAGCTCGCGACAGATGTAGAGGCCCAGCCCACTGCCGCCGACGCCGCGGGTCTGCTGCGGATCGAGCCGGTAGAACTTCTCGAAGATCCGCTCCTGCTCCGAGCTCGGGATCCCGAGCCCCTCGTCGGTCACTTCGATCAGGCACTCACCGTTGCCCGACTCGAGCCGAATCTCGACGTCACCGCCGTCTGGCGAGTACTTGATCGCGTTGTCCACGAGGTTCACGAGCACCTGCCTGAGCTTGTCGACGTCGCAGAGAATCGGCTGCGTGCGCTCCTTCCGCACCCGCAGCGCGACGCCGTCCGGGAGGCGCAGCTCCGCGGACTCGACGACGCCCTCGGCGACCTCCGCGGGGTCACACGCCTCGAAAGCGACGTCGACCGCGTCCGCGTCGAGCTGCCCTGCGAGCAGGATCTGATCGACGATCTGGGCGAGCCGGACCGACTCGCCCTCGATGATCTCGAGGAACGCCATCTGATCCTCGTGGCGCAGCTCGACGTCCTCGCGCCGCACGGTCCGGATCGCGCCGTAGATCGCGGCAAGCGGCGTTCGCAGCTCGTGCGACGCCGTCGCGACGAAGTCGCTGCGATCCTTCTCGAGCGCCTGTTCGTCCGTGACGTCCCGCAGGGCGTAGACCGTTCCCTCGCCGAAGTTGACACCCAAGGCCGAGACCCAGAGCTCTCTGCCCTGGAGCGTGATGGGAACCGTGGCGGGGCGGGCCACCGCCTCGCCGGGCTGGATCAACGGCACGTGCGTGACGAGCGACTCCCAGGCCGGTAGGACCGACTCGACCGGCCGTCCGAGCGCGTCCCGCTCCGAGACGCCGGTGATCGCCGCGGCCGCACGGTTCCAGTGACGGACGATCCCTTCGCCGTCGAGGAGGACGACCCCGTCCGCCACGTGCGCCAGCGCGCGCGCCGCGTTCGCGCCCTTTTCCACCTCCTGGAAGAGACGCGAGTTGTCCACGGCGATCCCCGCTCTCCGGGCGAGGTCGAGCGCGAGCTCGAAGTCCGCCTCGGTGTACGGGGCATGCGTCTCGGCCGCGATCAGTGTCAGCGCGCCGAGCGTGCGGCCGCGGGCGGTCAGCGGGACGCAGATCGAGGAGCGCAGGCCGAGCTCGTCGATGATCCGGCGCAGCTCCTCGTCGTCGGCAACGGCCGCCTCGATGACGCTCTGCGGGATCTCCGGGAAGAACTCGGGCTGGCCGGTGCGGATCACGAAGGCGACGCCGTGGGCAGCGTCGGGGTCGGGAGGCCGGCGCTGCTGCAGCTCGGTGGCCCACCGGACCTTTGCCGGGTCCTGATGGGCGACCGTCAGCCGCTGAATCGTTCCGTCCTCGCCTGCGATGTCGATCGCGCACCAGTCGGCGAGCCGCGGAACCGCGAGCCGGGCGAGCCGGGCGAGCGTCTGCTCGTAATCGAGCGACGTCGAGAGCAGCGCACTGGCCTCGGCGATGAACGCGAGCCGCTGCCTGGCGGCCTGCTCGGACTCGTAGAGACGGGCGCGCTCGAGCGCCTGCGCGGCCTGGCGCGCCAGCGTGATCTTCATCTTTCGCCGCTCGTCGCTGAAGACCATCTCCTCGCCGAACGAGAGGGCGATCACGCCGAGGAGGCGGCCCTCGAGCGCCAGCGGCAGCACCGCGAGGGCGTGCCCCTGGCGGCCCCGACCCTCGAGATCCGGGAAAAGCCGGTCGCGCGCCGACCTGGACTCGAGGAAGAGCGGCTCGCCGGTGCGGGCGACGTACGACATCGGCAGGTCGGCCGAAACCGGGAAACGGGCGAAATCCTCCAGCACCGACGGCGAGTAGCCGCTCTGCGCCAGCAGCTCGATCGCCTGCCCGTCGTCGGTGATGAAGCCGATGGCGCCCGCCCTTGCCTCGGCGGCGCGCAGGCCGTCCGTCAGGATCGCTTCGAGGACCTGTTGCGGCGTGAGCGCGCTCGACAGGCGCTCGGTGACACGCTGCAGGCGGTTGGCTTGGTCGGCCGCATCGGCGAGCGCCTCGATTCGCGGCGTGTGTTCGAGGCTCGGCTCGGTCACGTTGTATCGGTCGGACCCGAATCGAGGTCGCGCTGCAGCGTCTCCTGCTCCCCCCGGTCGATCCGCTCCAGAACTTCCTCCACCAGGTCCCCGATGTGCACTGGGTCGAAAGGCTTGGCGACGTAGCCCGCGCCGCCGAGGTGCGCGCCGTGACGCCGGTCCTGCTCGCCCGCCCGGGCGGTCAGGAAGACGACCGGGATCTCGCGCGTCGCCGGATCGGCCGCAAGCCGGCGGGCCACCTCCCAGCCGTCGAGTCCGGGCATCATCACGTCCAGCAGGATCAGATCCGGCCGCTCGCGTCGCGCGAGTGCGAGGCCGGCCTCGCCGTCGGCAGCCTCGATGACGTTCATCCCCGACGCCCTCAGGTTCACGCGACAGAGCATCCGGATCGAGCTCTCGTCGTCGATCACAAGCACGGAGCGCGTCGCCGCGCCCGCCGGCAGGGCGGATCCGTGCCGCTTCGACCTCGGTCGCGGCTCGCTGCCGCAGCGGAAGACGCTCCGGCGAACCCCCCTGAGCCGATGTGCCGGAGCGGTGCGAGCTGGCTGGCGAACCTCGGCCCTCACCTGCGGACAAAGTGTACGTGCCGAAAATCGGCGGCGATAGGGCCCGGACTAGAATCGGGACCGTGAGCGAAACGCCAAAAATCGGCATCCTGGCGGTGCAGGGGAACGTGCGCGAGCACGCGGCGGTGCTGCGCGGGCTCGGCGTTGAGCCCGTCGAGGTGCGCAAGCCCGACGAGCTCGAGGACCTCGACGGCCTCGTCATCCCCGGTGGGGAATCGACTGCGATCGCCCGCCTTGCCCGCCTCTACGGCCTCGAGGAGGCGATTCGCAGCTTCGAGCGGCCGGTTCTCGGAACATGCGCCGGGATGATCCTGCTCGACCGGCGCCACCTCGGCCTGCTCGACCTCGAGGTCGCGCGCAACGCCTACGGGCGGCAGGTCGCGAGCTTCGAGGCCGACCTCGAGCTCGCCGGGGAAGACCGGCCCTTGAGAGGCGTCTTCATCCGCGCGCCGCGGGTGATCGACGTCGGGCCCGAGGTGGAGGTGCTGGCCGAGCTGAACGGCGAGCCGGTGCTGCTGCGGCAGGGCCGGATGATCGTCGCGTCCTTTCACCCGGAGCTGACGGGCGATACACGAATCCACGAGCGCTTCCTCGAGCTCGTGCGGGAGGAGCTGCATGTCCGGACATAGCAAGTGGAGCTCGATCAAGCACAAGAAGGGCGCCGCCGACGCGCGGCGCGGGAAGCTGTTTTCGAAGCTCGCGCGCGCCCTGATCGTCGCGGCGCGGGAGGGAGGCCCCGATCCTGCGGCCAACCTCGCGCTCCAGAACGCGATCGAGAAGGCGCGCTCCTACTCCATGCCGAAGGACAACATCGAGCGCGCGATCGCGCGCGGCTCCGGCGCAGACTCCGATGCGCAGGCGTTCGAGCAGGTCCTGTACGAGGGCTACGGGCCCAACGGCGTCGCGGTCATCGTCGAGGCCCTCACAGACAACCGCAACCGCACCGCCGCGGACGTGCGGGCGGCGTTCTCGAAGCACGACGGCAACCTCGGCGGCTCGGGCGCGGTGGCGTGGCTCTTCGAGCGCCGCGGGGTGATCCTGGTCGACGCCGAGCGCGCCGACGAGGACGAGCTGACGCTCGCCGCGGCGGAGGGCGGGGCGGACGACGTCGAGCTGGACGGATCGAGCTTCCGTGTCACCTCCTCGCCGGAGGCCTTGAGCTCCGTCCGCGAGGCGATCGAGGCGGCCGGGATCGAGGTCGACTCGACCGAGCTGACGATGGTGCCGAAGACGACCGTCAGCCTCGAGGACGAGAACGCCGCGAAGAAGACGCTGCGCCTGATCGACGCGCTCGAGGAGTACGACGACGTGCAGGAGGTCTACGCGAACTTCGACATCCCCGAGCGCGTCATGGAAGCGGTCGCGTAACGGGGGAACCCCTGGTTCCCCCGTTGGGCCCCCTCTCTATGAAGGAGGGCCGCGGGTCAAGCTGACGAGTCGGGTCATGGTGCTCTCGCCCGTGCTGGATCTCGAGCAGCGCTCATCTCTCTATCGCCTCCTCGGTGGGAGGACTAGGCGGATGGGAGGCTCGCTCCGGTAGCGCATCTCCTTGGAGGACCGTCAGGCGGTCATGGGGGCTGGGGCGCCTGCCGGAGCGAAGGGGCGGTTGTGGCTGAGCAT
>Ga0137373_10001557_pt1 | contig 25043 bp, 26 predicted proteins | sample SagtaG_5_FD_104912 | JGI IMG/M metagenome (GOLD analysis project Ga0137373, IMG submission 104912) | Vadose zone soil microbial communities from Sagehorn Ranch, Mendocino, California, USA - Sage1_R_80_16 metaG | ecosystem: Environmental > Terrestrial > Soil > Vadose zone | place: USA... | reverse complement strand
GCAGCGCGTGAGCGTCGCCGCGGTCATGCCGCCCGGATATTCGCCATCGGCCGAGGACGCGAAGATGCACTTGATGACGCGAAATCTCGCTCGCGGCGCTGCGATGAAAAAGGCGCTCGGCGGCGGTCCGGATAGCGAGATCGATCGCCTCATCGCGCTCTCCGAGAGCGAAATCACCCAAGGCGTGAACATTTGTTCGCCGGCCGACTACAAGCCGGAGCATTCCGACCGCTATTGCGTGCGCTGCGAAGGTTTCGCCGAGTGCACTGCGCGGCATCTGCGGCTGAATCGGCCTGCGCGCGTTGGCGTTAGCTCCGAGACAGTCGCTGAATCGTAGGGTTGCTGGGTTACTCGGTTGCTGGGTTGCTCGGTTGCTGGGTTGCTCGGTTGCTGGGTTGCTCGGTTGCTGGGTTACTCGGTTGCTGGGTTACTCGGTTGCTGGGTTACTCGGTTGCTGGGTTACTCGGTTGCTGGGTTGCTCGGTTACTGGGTTACTCGGTTACTGGGTTACTCGGTTGCTGGGTTACTCGGTTGCTGGGTTACTCGGTTGCTGGGTTACTCGGTTGCTAGGTTACTCGGTTGCTAGGTTACTCGGTTGCTGAATTGTTCGGGTGACTCAGCAACTCAGCAACCAAGCAACTCAGCAACCAAGTAACTCAGCAACCAAGTAACTCAGCAACCAAGTAACTCAGCAACCAAGTAACTCAGCAACCCTAGGACGGCGGCGTCTTCGGCCCCTCCCCGCCGCCACCTCGCCGCCGCCTTCTCCGAAACTTGCGCCTTTTCCCTCCGCCACCGCCCTCCGGCCGCGGCTGATCAGGGGCGGGTGGGGAGCGGGTGGGCGGCGGGGGCGGGGCTGTCGATTGGGCATGGGGGCGCGCGCCGCGGCGGCGGCGACGCCGTCCGCGTCCTGGACGTCCCTCGACCTCTTGCTGCGGACGGCGTTCCTGCGGTCGTGTCTCGGGACGCGGTGGCTTGCGCTCGCGCGAAGTCTTCTGCTCGAACTCCTGGATTTTCCTCTGCATGAACTTGCGCGACATCGACTCGTGCTTCACCTTCACTTCATCGTGCCCGCAGTACGGACAGCGGCGCCATCCTTCGGGGTACGTTTTCCTGCAGGCTGAGCAGAGGATGCTCTTCGGAAGCGGCATGAAGAATCGGCGCGCATTGTACACTTCCGCGGTGGACGAGAACCGCCGCAAAACGCTGGAGACGCTGATCGCGTTGGCGGAGACGAGCAACCCCGCGTCCTGCTGGGATGATTCGCGCGCGGAGGCGCTGCTGCGGTCGCAATCCAATCCGCAGGAAATGCGCGAGCTCGGCATGAGCAAGGAAATGATCGAGCGAGTTTTCGGAACGGCCGGCGCTTTTTCGGTGCGCGTCGAGGCCCGATTCGAGGCCGCACACTACCTGCGAGAGTACCGAGGAGTCAGCGAGCCGCTGCATGGACATTCGTATAAGGTCGAGGCGGAGCTTGCAGCGAACAGCGGCGGTGTCGATTCCGATGCGATCGCCGTCGATTTCATCAGCGCGAAACAGAAGCTCGAGGCGCTGGCAAAAAAGCTCGACTACGGCTGCATCAATGATGTACCCCCGTTCGATGGCCTGAATCCCTCCGCGGAGAACATCGCGCAGTGGTTTTACCGCGAGCTCGCCGATGCCGTCGCCAACGAGAACGCGATCGTGAAGGCAATTACCATTTGGGAAGGGCCGGCGAACTCCGTGACGTTTCGACCGAAGTGATGAACAAGCTCCCGAATCACACCGCACTGAAGGAATGGGCATCGGTGATCGCCGCGCTCGGTCGCGGCGAGCAGGTGATTCTGATCCGCAAAGGCGGTATCGCCGATCCAAAGTTCGGCCTGGAAGCGGATCGCTTTTACCTGTTCCCCACAAACTTCCATGAAGGTGTAGCGCCGCCGCCCTCGGCGGCGATCTCAATCACCCATTGGTGCGAAGCGGTGCGCACGTGGGAAATTCGCGATCTCGACAAGCTGCTCCGCCTCGAGCCGCTCGTGGTCTTCGATCGCCAGACGCTGGAAACCCGCTATCGATTTCGTCCCGATCAGTCGGTGCACGTGATCGCCGTCCGCACGTTCGCGCTGCGCGATGCCGTGCGCATCAAAATGACCGATGGGTATGCCGGCTGCCGAAGCTGGGTCAGCCTCGACGAAGAGATCGACATCGACGGTTCGCGCGCGGTGCTCGAGGACGCGGATTTTCAGGAGAAAATCGGCGAAGTCTCGGCGTCACTTTCGTGGAGCTGATTGGCGTAATCTTCATGATCGTTGCGGGCGGCGCGATCGCCGTGCTGATCATGATCGTCATCGCCGTCGCGCAGCGAAACGCGGAGGTGAACACCACCACGTCGACCACGCTCGATCGCAATCGCATCGGCGCATCGGTTCTGTTTCACCTGATGCTCGCCGGCGGAACGCAACCCGCCGAGGCACTACAGATGTTGCGGCGCCTCGGCTTCATTGCGCCGGTGAGTGCAGGAATCGACCTCCCGAGCTGGACCGAGCGTTACGCGAAACTCGCATCCGCCGATCAGCGCGCATGGCTTCTCGAAACCGCGGTGCAGCTCGTCGCGGCGCCCGGTCGTCCTGTCCCGCTGCGCCAATACGCTGCCCTGCTCGACCTCAGCTTCTCCCTCGGATTTCAAACCGACGCGCTGGCGAAATTACGCGAGCAATACGGATTCGATTACGTCGATCACGCAAAGGACGCGCGGCCGCGCAGCGCCGATCGCGGCGCCGGCGCGATGCCGCTGTTCGTGCGCGGATCCTCGGAGACTACGGCGTTGCTGCGCATTCTCGGCCTCGAAGCCGGCGCGAACCGGCAGGCGATCATCTCGGCATACCGGAAGCTTGCGTCGCAGCACCATCCCGACCGGGTCCACGGCGAGCCTGACGACATTCAGTCCGAAGCCGCGGCGAAATTCATCCAAATCACGCGGGCGTACGAGACACTCATGGCCATTTACCGGGATTGATTTTTGTGCGCCGTCCGCTCTACCGCGTCGAGGAGCTCTTCCAAAGTCAAAGCCGCGAAAATCTCCTGCCTTTCTTTTGTGTAGTCGCCGCTGCCAGGGTCATATTGCATCATGAACCGCATCGCCCCCGCCGGTCCGAGGCGTTCTGTTAGCGCCTTCCAACCCTCCATTCGGATCTCATACAACGACATACTCACTCTGCGTCTCCTAAAAAGTCGACCGACAGTTCGTCGGGCTTGCGCACTTCGACAACAAGACGGTTGCTGTGGCTGCTCGCGCGTTTCGCCAGTCGATCATCGGTCGTGACGAACCATCTTGCGTCCGCTTTTTCTGCGAATGCAAGATGCAGAGCATCGAGCGGCGCAAATCCGAGAGCAGCAATCTCGCGTGCGCGTTCAGCAGCGCCCGGCGTGACCGAAACGCGAATACCGGCCGTTTCCAGCCAGAGGAGAGTCGCCAGGCGGCGGTCCTCGCGGGGATTTTGCTCGTTTTCAAAATCGTGAGCGGGTGAGCGCACCAATCGGATTCTTCCCCGCTGCCGCTTCGAGAATTGCGGCCACGGCTTCGGCTTCCCTTCGAACTCGCTCTGCCGTCGCATCATCGAATGGCCGTTTCAAACTACAAATGTCGAGAAACACGATAACGCTCACGGTGCTGTTATTATCTCGCGCACTTTCGTAAGCTGGTTCGCATCAGCGCGGCGGCGCCGATGACGATTGATTTCCCGTCCGATCGCTGCTACAATCGACGTGGGAATTTAAGCTGTTTACAAGGTGTTCACAAGCGGTTTGCCAGCAATTCCCTTCCGTAGACCGTAGTTAACTCGAAGAAACAATCACTTTAGGACGGTCGTGTCCGGTCCGGATGACGCGGCACGGCAGGCGTTGCGTCGTCGGCATCGTTTCAACGCTTCGACTTCGGACGCCGTAAATACAAGAGCAACAGCGATTTCGAAACAGCCGCTCCAAAGAATCCAAATCCGCCGGTAACTAATTTATTTGCTACTGCATCTAATCAGGAAGCGGCACGAATCGAGCATTTTTCAACTCACACGGGAGAAGCGATGAAGAGCGCGGAAGCGTACGAGCACGAGCAGGGATGGGACTTCGAAAAGGCAGCGATGCCTTACGTCGATTCCCTGTACAACACTGCGTACCGCATGACGCGGAACTCCGAAGACGCGGAGGACCTCGTTCAGGAGACCTATCTCAAGGCGTACAAGTACTACGACAAATTCGAAGAGGGGACGAACTTCAAGGCGTGGCTCTTCAAGATCATGAAGAACACGTTCATCAACAACTACCGGAAGAAGAAGCTCACCCCTCACAAGATCGACTTCTCCGAAATCGAAGAGTCGTACGAACGCGTGATCCAGAAGAACGCTCCCGATCTGATCAAGGATCCGGAGAGCGAGATCTTCCAGGACATGATGGACGAGGACGTGAAGCGCGCCCTCGACTCGCTGCCGCACGACTACAAGATGGTCGTTCTGCTCGCGGACATCGAAGGCTTCTCGTACAAGGAAATCGCCGAAATCCTCGACTGCCCGGTCGGCACGGTCATGTCTCGTCTGTATCGCGGACGCAAGATGCTCGAACGCACTCTGCTCGAGTACGCGCGCAAATACGGCTATATCCGCGGCGAAGCGGAGCCGGCGAAGATGCGTTCGCGCAAGGACGAGACCAAAGGCCGCAAGAAGAAAGAGCAGGCTGAAGGGGAAGAGGGCGAAATCCAGGAGCCCGAGGAGAACGAGGAAGAGATCCTCTTCTCGGATGATGAGGACGCCGACCTCGAGATCGAGGACGAAGAGGAGACCGAGGAATTCGGAATCGAGTAACGAAGTTGCAATCGCGTGCTGATGCTCTGCGACGACATCAAACGCGTTGTTTACTTCTTCCTCGATGGGACGCTCGACGAGAAGCGACAGCAGGATTTCAGGTCACACCTGCATCTCTGTCCCGAGTGTGAAGCGAGGACGACGTTTCATCGGCGCATCCGGATCTTCGTGCAGAAAAGACTGACGCCGATCAACGCTCCCGATCGCCTCAAACAGCGCCTCAGCCGCTCTCTGCGTGCCTTCGCTGGTTAAACGGAAGATCAGCGCCGTGCCGGATCGCGACAAGCTGATTCTCGTCTCCTCGAATCCCAACAAAGCCATCGAAGCAGAGCGCATCCTCAAGATGCCTCTGCTTCGTGCCTCTCTGACGCTGCCGGAGATCCAGGCGGCAAGCGTCGAGGAGATCACCCGATTCAAGCTCGACACTGCGCGGAGCAAGGGCTATCAGCGCCTCGTCGTCGAGGACGTTTCGCTCGGCTTCGATGAGCTCGGCAACTTCCCAGGACCTTACGTGCGATGGCTGCTCGAAGCCGCAGGGGGGCAGGGGCTCGCCGCGATCGCATACGCGCTCAACAATCGCGCTGCGAAGGCGGAGTGCTGCGTCGCGTATTGGGATGGCAACGAGGGCCACGTCTTTCTCGGTGAATGCGCCGGCGAAGTGCTCGTGCAACCGCGTGGTGAAAAGCGCTTCGGTTGGGATGCGTGGTTTCAGCCGCGCGGCTCCGACAAGACATTCGCCGAGATGTCCGATGACGAGAAAGATCGTGTCTCGCATCGCGGCGATGCCTACCGCAAACTCGCTGCTCACCTCCAAAAAGAAGCTGCCCGTTCCGCGGGACGCCGCTGAGTCCCAGCGAGGACAGTGACGGCGAACTTCTGCCGAGAACATCCGTACATCTATTTGGAAATGCGAATGTTGCGCGTGGACCGCATTGGCAGGGCCCTTGAACTCACACATGTCACGCTGGTGAATCCGGCGCGCGGTCAGAAAGGACGCCCTATGTGGATATATGACGGTGAACAATGGATCGAAGAGGGCGTGAACGAAAAGGAAACGAAACCTGATCAGGCATCACGGCCGGAGGAAATGCACCAGCCCGAATTGCAAGTGATCGAAATCCCGGTGCCGAGACCGACTCACGTTCCGCCTTTCCCGCTGCCGTAACACGGAACGATCGACGCCAATCGAGCCGCGCGAAAACGCGCGGCTTTTTTGTTCCAGGGTTGCTGAGTTGCTGGGTTCCTTGGTTGCTCAGCAACCTAACAACCGAGCAATCATCAAAGCAGTTCGATCTCGCGCAGCCACTGCTCGATCGCGGCGATCGCGCGATCGTTCCTGAAGTTGTACCAGGCCCGCTCGAGCGCTCGATCGCGCGCGAGCTCGCCGCGAAAATTCTGCGCCGCCGCGAGGCGCGCGCGCGCGCCGCTGTCGTCCAGCGTGGCCAGAAACGCGCGGCGCTCATCCGCGTCTGATGTGTGCGCCGGCACACGTCGATAACGAGCGCCGGTGAGCAGCTCGCGCGTGTCGATCACCTCGCCCGTTTCGAGGTCCAGGTAGTGCTGGAACTGCCCGGAGTCGTCGAGGTACGCGACCGTGAGCCCTTCGATGTCGACATGTAGCGCCGGCGCCCTCGCCGGCGCCGCCGGGGGCGGCGGCGCTACACCCCACATGTTCTGCTTCAGGAACTCCTGCTGCTTTTCCTCACGCCTGCGATTCCATCCGCGAATCGCCAGCCGGATTTTCTGCATCAGCGTGGGCACGGCTTTAATCCCGAGCGGAGCGAGGGATCCGCCTCGCAAACGCGAGGGGGATCCTTCGCCGCTGCGCGGCTCAGGATGAGCATGATATATCGTTCAAACCATGAGTCAGGACCGGCTCGACGCCAGTCTGGACATCGACCGGCGTTCGACTCTCGAAATCGTCCGCCTCATCCAGGAACAGGACGCGCTGGTTGCGCCAGCGGTGGCTGCCGAAGCGGAGCGCATCGCGCATGCGGTGGACGAGATCACCAACCGGCTGTTTCACGGAGGCCGGATGTTCTACGTCGGTGCGGGCACCAGCGGACGGATTGCAATGCTCGATGCCGCCGAGCTGCCGCCGACATTTGGCATCGACGGCTCACTGGTCCGCGTGCTCATCGCCGGTGGCGAGGGCGCATTCTTCAACGCCGTGGAGGGCGCCGAGGACGACGAGGAGACGGCGATCGCGGCGATCGAAAAAGAGGTCGTCGCTGATGATGCGGTGGTCGGCATCGCTGCGTCGGGCACCACGCCCTACACCGTCGCTGCCATTCGAAAAGCGAACATGCTCGGCGCGCTCACCGTTGGCGTCACATCGGTTTCCGGCTCACCACTCGCGCAGGAAGCGGACATCGCGATCGTGCCTCAGACCGGTCCCGAAGTGATCATGGGATCGACAAGGATGAAGAGCGGGACCGCGCAGAAGCTCGTGCTCAACACCCTCTCCACCGCCGTCATGATCCGCCTTGGTCACGTCTATTCGAATCTGATGATCGATATGCCGGCGACGAACGAGAAACTGCGCAATCGTGCGGTGCAGATGGTGGAACTCGCAGCAGAGGTGCCGCGCCCGATTGCTGTGCAGGCGCTCCGCGAGGCGAACGGAAACGTAAAACTCGCAACGATCATCGCGAAGAAACGCGTGTCGCCTGACGAGGCGCGAAGACTTCTGGACGGGCGCAAGCTTCGGGAGGTGCTCGAGGCGTGAATCGCGTCGGGCGCCTGCTGCACATCGCAATCAAGGAGTCACGGCTCATTGTGGGGCTGATGTCCGGCACGTCGGTCGACGGCATCGACGCAGCGCTCGTGGAAATCTCCGGTCACAGCGAGAATTCGCGCGTGAAGCTCCTCGCGTTTGGAAGCTATCCGTTTCCGGCGGAACTGCGCGCGAAAGTCTTTCGCCTGTTCAATCCGAGTGAAGCGCGTATCGACGCCATTTGTCAGCTCGACTTTCTCCTCGGCGAAGTCTTTGCGGCGGCCGTTCAGCGGTTGCTGCAGGAAAATGGATTCGCCGCCGACGACATCGATCTCGTCGCGAGCGCCGGGCAGACGATCTGGCACGATCCGCAACCGGTCGTCGAAGAGACGAACGTCGGCTGGATCGATCACCCAATCGCCACACGATCGACGTTCGCCATCGGCCAGTCGGCGGTGATCGCCGAGCGCACCGGCATCATGACCGTCGGCGATCTTCGCGTTCGCGACGTGGCGGCAGGCGGGCACGGTGCTCCGCTGATCGCCTACGCCGACTGGGTCCTGCTGCGCGACGCGAAGCTCGGACGATGCGTGCAGAACATCGGCGGCATCGGCAACGTGACCTATCTTCCGCCCGGCGCAGCGGCGAATGACGTCATCGCCTTCGACACCGGCCCGGGCAACATGGTGATCGATGCGCTCGCGGAGGTCGCCACCGGCGGCGAGCTGCACTACGACAAGGATGGAGCGCTCGGCGCGAGCGGGCGCGTCATCCCCGAGCTGCTCGATGCGTGGATGGACGACCCGTACTTCAGGAAACCGCCGCCGAAGACCACTGGACGCGAGCTTTTCGGCGTTCAGTTCGCGCGGCATGTCATGACCGAGGCCCACGGCGTGCGAATCGAGGACCTGATCGCGACAGCGACAGCACTCACCGCGGAGAGTATCGTTCGCGCATATCGCGATTTCGTTCTTCCGCGCGGAGCGATCGATCAGGTATCGTCGGCGGAGGAGGGGCACAGAATCCGACGCTGATGAACATGCTTCGCGAACGGCTGCCCACCTGCGACGTCTTGTCGCATGAAGAGCTGGAGATCAACGGCAAAGCGAAGGAAGCGATCGCGCTGGCGATCATCGCCAACGACACGATTGCCGGACTGAACACGAACATCCCCGGCGCGACCGGCGGACGTCCTACAGTGCTCGGTAAAATCAGCGTATGACGCATCGCTTGTGGGGACGCGCCTTCGTTGGGGGATCGATCCGCGAGCGCATGCTCATCACGATCGAAGAAGGACAGATCGCCGAAATCCGCGAAGTCGCGCCGGCGCCGAGCGACGCGACGATCGTCCACGATCTGATTGCGCCGGGATTCATCGATGTTCATGTCCACGGCGGAGATGGCGCGGATTTCATGGACGGAGCGGAAGAAGCGGTCGCTCGCGTCTCGTCATTTCACGCGCGGAACGGAACGACGGCGCTCGCCGCGACGACGCTCTCCGCCTCGCGCGCGGACATTCGTCAGGCGGTGCTGACCATTGCGCGCGTCTCGCGATCGTCACGGCAGTCGGCAGCGATCTGCGCGATTCACCTGGAAGGACCGTACATCAGCCCCAAGCGCGCGGGCGCGCAGAGCGTCGAGTCCGTGCGCCCCGCGGATATCCACGAGATCGGCACTCTATTCGGCGAAGCGCAACATTTGCGATGGATCATCACCGTCGCGCCGGAGATCGACGGTGTGCGCGCGCTGATCGAGCATTTCCGAGGAAAGATCATTTTCTCGATCGGACATACGGGGGCCGATTATGGCGATGCCGTCGCCGCCCTCGAATGGGGCGCAACGCACTTGACGCATCTCTTCAATGCCATGACCGCCATGCATCATAGCGAGCCGGGCGTCGTCGGCGCGGCGCTCGTCTCGACCGCCGCGACCGCGGAGCTGATCGCCGACGGCATCCACGTGCATCCTGCGGTTCTGCGCGTTGCCAGTCTGGCGATGCCCAATCGGATCGCGCTGATCACCGATGCCGTGCGCGCCGCCGGGATGCCGCAGGGAAATTACAAACTTTATGATCATGAATTTTCAGTAACAGAAAGCGGCGCCGCGCGACTCGGCGATGGAACACTCGCCGGAAGCACGCTCACGATGAACCACGCGGTGCAAAACATGGTGGAGCTCGCCGGATTGCCGATCGAGATGGTCATTCCGATGGCCACCGAAGTGCCGGCGAGGATCCTGGGGGTGGCGGATCGGAAAGGTCGCATCGCGGCGGGCTACGACGCCGATCTGGTCATCCTCACGCCGAAATTCGAGGTGTCGCGGGTGTTCGTGCGCGGCCGGGAACTGCGATGAACGGCACGCACACCGAGGTCCTTCGCCCCGCGAAGCGGGGAGAAGGTGCCGCGAAGCGGCGGATGAGGGGCCCCTCACCCGGCCTTCGGCCGCCCTCTCCCCGCATGCGGGGAGAGGGCCCTCACCCATGAAGTGGGAGACCCTCGCCGACTACGACGCGCTCTCCGACCGTGCGGCGTCTGTTCTGCTCGACGCGATTGCCCGCGATCCCAAGCTCGTCCTCGGCCTGCCGACTGGAAACACGCCTGTCAGTATGTACAAGCGCCTCGTGGCGGAGTGCGCGCTCGAGTACCGCTGCTTCCGCGACGTCGTGGCGTTCAATCTCGACGAGTACGTCGGCATTCCGCGCGACCATCCCGGAAGTTACTTCAGCTTCATGCAGCAGCACCTGTTCGGGAGCGTCGATATTGATCCGAAGAATGCGTACATCCCGAACGGCCGTGCGCCCGATCTCAAAGTCGAATGCGAACGTTACGAGCGCGCCATCAAAAGCGCCGGCGGTCTCGCTCTGACATTTCTCGGCCTCGGATCGAATGGTCACATCGCGTTCAATGAGCCCGGAACGCCATTCGAATCGCGAACGCACGTCGTCGCGCTGAGCGAGTCCACGCGCAAAGCCAACGCCGCATTTTTTCTCGATCAGCCGGTACCAACGCACGCGATCACCATGGGCATTGGAACCATCCTCGAATCGCGCGAGATCGTTTTGCTCGCGAGCGGCTCGAGAAAACGCGATGCGATCGCTCGGCTGCGCTCGGGCGAGCAGACCGTCGATTTCCCCGCATCGGCGCTGCGGGGCCATTCGAACGTGCTCGTGCTGGTCGACGAAGCGGCGGCATAGAACTCGCTACCGTCCAGCACGGCATGTCGATTCGTCGCCTGCTCATCGTCGCCGGCCTCCTTCTGCTCCTTTGGTTCGCATACCGCGTATTCGCCGTCTACACGATCCGCAGCGGCGAGTGCCAGCCGAAACCAGTCGATCCGAACCTGCGCCTGTTGACGCGCGACGAAAGCGGACAGCTCGTCAGCTTCCCCGAGCGCATCGGATATCCGTTCCAAACGCGGCCGCTCCTGGTGATGACCTACAACATCGCCGGCCACGATCAACTGTACGACTCAGACCACATCCGCAAGATCGCGGAGGTCATCCGGCAGGTGAAGCCCGACATCGTCGGCCTGCAGGAAGTCCATCGCAAGACATGGCAGTCCCGATATCACGATCAGGTGAAGGAGCTGCAAGCGCTCACCGGTCTGAATATTTTTTTCGGTCCGAGCCTCAGTGAACTCGGAGGAGGCTTCGGCAACATGCTTCTCACGCGCGGCGACATCATCGCGGTCACGGTTCATCCATTACCGGCCGTTGGCGAGCCGCGCAGCGTCACCGAGTCGGTCATTCGCATCGACGGCGCAATTCTGAACGTTTACGTCACGCATCTGACGTCGTGGGGCAGATTGAAAGCCGCAAATCGCGATGAAGAGTTGCAGTGCCTCGCGAAGCACGTTCGCACCAGCCGCTATCCATACCTTCTTCTCGGTGACTTCAACGCGCCGCCGGAGCGCGGCGAGATGGAGAAATTTCGTAAGCTCAACGCGGCACAGAACTGCGGCGAGCACATGGGCATCACCATGCCGCTGCTGCGCGAGCGCATCGACTACATCTGGGCCGATTACGGATGGCAGCTCGAGTCTGCGCGCGTGCTGAAAGTCGGTCCGTCCGATCACTATCCGGTCATCGCGCAACTGTTCTGGAACCGTTGATGTGGAAAATTGAAAAACACAAGCCGAGCGGCACGCATTTCGTCCGCATCCCTCTGATCGCGGCGGTGTCCCTCGTCGGGATCGTCATCGGGTTGACAATCATGCTCTGGTCCGCGGAGCGAGGACGCGACACGCATTTGCAGGTCAAGCAGCCCGCTGATTTTGCAGCGCTGCTGCCTTCGATCGTCGGCCTGACACAGGCGAGCCTCGATCCCGGCAACCAAGTGCGAGTTCTTCAGAACGGCGACGGATTGTTTCCTCCGCTGCTCGAGGACATCGCCAACGCACGCGAGAGCATTCATATCGAGTCGTATATCTGGTGGAAAGGCCCGATCTGCGATCAGATCGCGAATGCGCTGGCGAGGAAAGCGCGGCAGGGCGTCGAGGTACGGCTTCTCGTCGACGCCTCCGGCGGTCGCAGGCTCGAACGCCGGCTGAAAAAGATGATGACCGATGCCGGTGCGCAGGTGCGTGTCTTCCATCCTGTTCGCATCAGCAACCTCGGCCGGCTCAACAATCGCGATCACCGCAAAATCGTGATCGTCGATGGGCGCATCGGTTACATCGGCGGCTTCGGCCTGGCGAAGGAGTGGATGGGTCACGCGCAGGACCGTGAGCACTGGCGCGACACCAGCCTGCGCGTCGTCGGTCCCGTCGTGAATCGATTGCAGAGCGCGTTCTGCGAAAACTGGATCGAGGAAACGGGAGAGATTCCCGCCGGCCAACGCTACTTCCCGCACCTCGGTCCCGCTGGATCGATGCAGGCACACGTCGCATACACATCGCCGACGGGAAGCGTCTCGTCAGTGCAGGTTCTGTATTACCTGGCGATCAGCGCCGCGCGCCGCGAGATCCTCATTCAGAATCCGTACATGCTGCCAGCCTCCGATGCGATTCAAGCGCTTTCAGAGGCGGTGCGCCGAGGAGTGGACGTGAAGGTCATGGTGCCAGCGACGTCAGCGACTGACAGCCCCATCGTGCAACACGCCAGTCATCATCTGTTCGGCCGCTTGCTGCAAGCGGGTGTGAAGATCTGGGAGTACGACCCCACACTGCTGCATCAGAAGGTCATCATTGTCGACGGCATATGGTCGTGCGTGGGCTCAACGAATTTCGACACCCGCTCGCTTCAGTTGAACGATGAGATCAGCATGGGCGTGCTCGATCGCTCGATCGCTACCCAACTGCGCGCGGCATTTGCAAATGATCTGCGAACCGCCCGTCAGCAGAGGTACGCGGAGTGGAAACATCGCTCGCTTTGGCACAAACTCATCGATCAGCTAGCATACCTCGGCAGTTCGCAGTTGTAGCCTATGGTCACACTTCCGGCTGAAGGGCGTTGGTCACTTCGATCTCTGTCCGACGATGATGCTGGGCCGGCGCTCGCTTTTCTGCGACGCGATCCGCTCATCAACGTCTATTTGATTTCCCGTCTGCTCGAGGAGCGATTCGTTTCCGCGACGCAGACCGTCGAGGTGCGATACAACCGCGACATCGTGCTGGTGGCGTCTCTGGCGACCAATGTGGTCCTCGCATGCGATCCCGAGGCTCCGCGCGAGGTCGTGGATGCGGCGATCGCGATCGTGGCGGAGCGAATCCTCACGCGCATGTTACCGGTGCGAGCGATCATCTCGCCCGCACCGCTAGTCGAGTCACTTTGGAAACGGCTGCACTCGCGGCTCGATGCGCCGACGGTGGTGCGGATGAATCAGCCGGTGTACGCGATCAGCGGGCGGTTCGATTTCCCTGATCTGAAGGAGTCGCGCTACGCGACAATGCGCGACCTCGATGCGCTGGTGCCCGCCTGCGCTGCGATGCACAGGGAGGAAGTGGGGATCGATCCGCTCGAACGCGACGCCGTCGGATATCGCGAACGCATCCGTGAGCTGGTGGAGAAGAAGCGATCGATCGTCCGAGTGCACAACGGCAGGATCGCCGCCAAATGCGAGTTCTCCGCCGTCACGTCCGAGGCCGTACAGTTGATGGGTGTGTGGACGGAGCCGGCGCTGCGCCGCCGCGGATTCGGAAGAGCGCTGCTACGGGAGGCGTGCGGACACCTCGCGCGGAAGGGAAAAAGCGTCACATTATTTGTGAACGATTTCAACCACCCGGCCATCGCCCTCTACGAATCTCTCGGATTCCGGCAGATCGGCATCAACCGCGCGCTCATCTGGTAAACGCCGTTGGCCGTTCGCCGTACGCCGTTGGCCGATTCCCCTCCGAACGGCCAACGGCCAACGGTCAACGGCCAACCGCCAACGTACCGGCCAACGGCCCGAACATTGCACCGTGATGCCGCAGCCCACGTGCAGCCGCGGACGTAGCGCGGCCTCGAGCTGTGGACACGGAGGGAGACGATGCCCGAAGTCGGCACGGTGAAGTGGTTTAACAACGACAAAGGCTACGGATTTATCAAGCGTGAAAGCGGTGAGGACGTCTTCGTCCATCACAGCGCGATCCAAGCGGCCGGATACCGAACCCTCAACGAAGGGGAAAAGGTCGAGTTCGACGTCAAGCAGGGACCGAAGGGTTTGCAGGCAGAGAACGTCCGCCGGGTGGAACACGCGGAGCAGCAGGCCTCGTAAAACCGGCTATTTTTCGCCTTGAGCGAAACGCGCCATCGCGCAAGCGCCCAACGTGCCGCCGATCGCCAGCCCGGGCAAGGCGGCTCCCTGGCCCTTGAGGATGAACAATGTCGCGGCAATTGCGCCGGCGAGCACGATCAACGTGCGCAACGCGAAATCCTGAAGATCGAAGTTTTTCATGGAGGACGATTTGGACTCCTGTAATTATATACAACATCCATCACGAAAGGTTGAGGTCGGTCGGAAAATGAAACAACACACCCATTGCTTGTTCATCACATCCGCTCCGGCACCGGAATCCCCAGCAGCTCCAGCGATGCCACCATTGTCCGGCGGAACACCTCTGCGCAGACGGCGCGGCGCTGGCGTTCGGCAGGATCGGGCTCATTGAGAATCATGTATTTGTGAAAGAAGGAATTGAATTTCTGGCACAGCTCAAAAAGCTCGTGCGTGATCACCGACAGCTCGAGCGAGTCGACCGCGCGCCGCACGGCGGCCGGTAAATCGGCGCTGCGGCGCACCAGCTCCCACATTTCGTCATTGAGGCCTTCGCGCAGCGTGAGGGCGTCGAGGGAAGTGTCATCCAGCCTGGGATCGACACCGCGCTCTTTCATTTTGCGAAAGATGCTCTGCACGCGAACCGTCGAGTACTGCAGATACGGGCCGGAGTCGCCCTCGAACGTGAGGGCCTCGTTGAAATCGAAGGCGATGATTTTGTTGCGACCGAACTTCAGCATGAAATAGCGGATCGCGCCGATGGCGATCGTGCGTCCGATCTGCTCGATCTCCTGATCGGTCAAACCTTCACGTTTGCTTCCTTCGCGCACCGCTTCGGTGGCCTTCGATTGCAGCGCGTCGATGAGATCATCGATCTTCACCCCGATGCCTTTTCGTCCGGACATCTCGATGAACGAGCGCTTTTGATCCTCCGCCGGCACTTCCACTCCCAAGGCCTGGGCGGTGGCCGGAGTGAGTGCGACCATCTCGTACGAAAAGTGAATCGAATTCTCCGCTTCGCGCTGATGGCCGAGGAGCTGGAGACCTTCGCGGACGACGCGCTGCAGATACGCCTGACGCACGTCGATGACGTTGAACACCCGCTGCGCGCCACCAAATCCCGGCGACTCGGGCGACCCCTCACCGGTGGTCGTCTCCCACAACACGCGGCCGTCGGGATACGTCGAGAATTTCCGGTAATGGAATGTCCGATCCAGAAGTCCGAATTTCCAGAGCTGGTACGCGATGTCCTTGCCGGTGTACGTGACGGTGCCGTTCGATCGAACGAGGATTTTGTCCGGCTCGTTCATGCCTTCGAACTCCGCCGACTCCTCGAGCTTCATCACCCAGCAGTCCTTGTGCTTCCCATCGGTTTCGCGAATGACGGCGCCCGATTGCTTCAGCAGCTCGAACGCGCGCTCCCAGAAATGAAGAGCGATGATGTCGCTCTCTTTGGGCAGCAGGTCGTACTCGATGCCCAGTCGCAGCATCGTCGCCACGTGGCGATGCACGATCGTCCGGGCGATGATTGCGGCGAGCTTCGCCGTGTCGCCCTCACGATGCTCGATCTTGTGCAGCGTGTCGCGGCGCCACTGCTCCGCCTGCGGATTTTCGGCGTAGTAGTTCGCCATCTGCGAATAGACATCCCAGCAGAAATAGTCGAACTTCGGATCCTCGGCGCGCCGCGCGACCGCTTCGGAATTCTCGTTGAGCAGATGCTCGAAGGCGACGACGACATCCGCCACTTGCACGCCGGTATCGTCGATGTAGTTCTGCGTCTCGACGTGATTGCCGAGCCACTGGAGGCAGCGGACCAGCGTGTCGCCGAGGACAGCGTTGCGCAGATGGCCGATGTGAGCGGCTTTGTTCGGATTGATGTTCGTGTGCTCGACGATGATGCGCTCGCCGGCGAGTCTGGGCAGCGCCATCACGCTCTGCAGATGCGCGACGGTGAACGCGCCGCGATCGAACCGGAAATTGAGGTATCCCGGGCCCTCAATGGATACCGATTCGACGAACGGCTTGGGCAGCGGCAGATCTTTCGCGAGCCTCTCCGCGATCTCGCGCGGTTTTCGCTCGAGCGCTTTCGCCAGCTCGAGGCAGAGCGGCGTCGCGAGATCGCCCATCGCCAGCCGTGGCGGCGACTGCAGCAGGACGCGATCGATCGCGTGGCCGAACAGCGTCAGCACGCGCGTCTCGAGCGTCTCCGTCAGTTGTTCTGTGATTTGTTCGAGGATCATGCTGAAAGGGGTGAAGGATGAGGGATGAGGGATGAAAGTTCAACTGAGAGATTCAGCCCTCATCCCTCTGCCCTCATCCCTGTGCATCAAGGACTCCGCCGTCATTTCCTCGGGCTGATCGATTCCCAGGATCGCCAGGATGGTCGGCGCAACATTTTCGAGCGCGCCGCCGCCGCGCAGCGATCCGAATCGCCTTCTCGGATCAAAGAGAATCAACGGAACGGGATTCGTCGTGTGCGCGGTGTGCGGCTGCCCGGTCGCTTCGTCGAACATCAGCTCGCAATTGCCGTGATCGGCGGTGATCAGCGCGATGCCATCGACCTTCTCCACTGCCTCGAGAATGCGATCGATCGCTTCGTCAGTCGCGTGCACCGCCTTGATTGCCGCTTCCATGACCCCGGTGTGACCGACCATGTCGGGATTGGCGATGTTCAGGATGATGACGTCGTAGTTTCTTTTGCCAATCTCCTCCACGACGCGGTTGGAGAGCTCGGGGAGCGACATCTCCGGTTGGAGGTCGTACGTGGCGATCTTCGGCGAGGGAATCAGGACGCGATCTTCGCCGGGCGATTTCGTATCCGAGCCGCCGTTGAAGAAAAACGTGACGTGGGCGTACTTTTCGGTCTCGGCGATGCGGAGCTGCTTCAGGCCGGCATGCGACACGACTTCCCCGAGGTGATTCTTGATTTCGACAGGAGGGAAAAGCACCGGCAGATTAAAGTCTTCACGATATTGATTCATTGTAATTAGCTTTATTTTTGGCCGAACGGCGCGCGTGAAGCCCTGGAAATCGTCCTCTTTGAATGCGGTGACGATCTGACGCATCCGGTCCGCGCGGAAGTTGAAAAAGACGAGCGAGTGGCCGTCCTCGATGCGGCCGAGGTGTGCTCCTTCCGGCGTGAGCACGGAAATGGGCTCCATGAATTCGTCGGTGACGCCCTGCTCGTAAAAGCGGCGGAGCGTCTCCACGGGACGCTGCGTCTCGGTGCCGACGCCGAGGGTCATGAGATCGTAGCCGCGCTGCACGCGCTCCCATCGTTTGTCGCGGTCCATCGTGAAGTAGCGGCCGATGATCGTCGCCAGATGAACGTTCGGTTTGTCTTTGATGAACGCGAGCAGATCGTCGAGATACTTCTCCGCGGATTTGGGCGGCGTGTCGCGGCCGTCGAGAATCCCGTGAACGAACACTTCCCGAGCGCCGATTGCCAGCGCGGCATCGATCAGTCCATGCAGGTGATGTTGCAGCGAATGAACACCGCCGTCGGAGAGCAGGCCGGCGAAATGGATCGCACCCGCTCGTTCGCCGTTCGCCGTTCGCCGTTCGCCGTTCACACCCGCCCCTCGGCCAACGGCCAACGGTGTACGGCCAACGTTTTTCACAGCCTCGATCAACACGGGATTGTTGTGCAGCTCCTGCCGATCAACCGCCTTGCTGATGCGCAGGATGTCCTGATCGATGATGCGACCTGCGCCGATGTTCAAGTGTCCAACCTCCGAGTTTCCCATCTGGCCGGCGGGGAGTCCGACCGCGATTCCCGACGCTTCGAGCGTGGTCCACGGCGACTCGCGAAAGAGCCGATCGAATCGCGGCGTCTTCGCCTGCGCGATCGCGTTGAATTCGCGTTCTTTGCGGCAGCCGAATCCATCGATGACGATCAGGATCAGGAATGGCCGACGTTCTGGCACGGCGGTCGGAAACGATATCAAAACGATGAACGCAGAACGATGAACGATGAACCCCGCCGCCCAGTTCATCGTTCATCATTCATCGTTCACGGGGCCTGCTTCTCGCGCTTGAACACCATGCCAATGTGATCGGTCGCGCCGGTTTTGAAGTTGATCGAAGTGATGCTGACCAGCTCCCAACCGTCGTCGCCGAGGCGGTTGAGCTCTTCAGCGCGACGGGGATCCATCGAGTAGTTCTCCGACCGGACGTTGATGATCTTATATTCCCAGGTCTTCATGTCCGCCCTCCCGTGGTGCTGAATGGGTTGGGCAAAAGTGTAGCACCGACTCAGGACTGAGGACTGAGGACTGAGTGGGCGGGCGAGTGACTCAGGACTGAGGACTGAGAGCGTGTCATCCTGAGCGCAGCGAAGGATCTCAACGGCGACGTAGCTTGAGATCCTTCGCTCCGCTCAGGATGACACCAGCGCCTCGCTCAGTCCTCAGTCCTCAGTCCTTTCATTGCGCCACTGCACCGCTTCGTGCGGAACGTCGGTGATCACGCCGTCGCAGCCGATTGCGGCGAGGCGCTGCCAGTCGCGCGGACGGTTCGGCGCCCACGGCACCACGCGCATGTTTCCACTCTTCAGCGCCGCGACGAGGTCCGCATCGACGTGGTGATAATCGGGAAAAATCCATGTCGCGCCGGCCTGCTTTGCATACTGCGGGAGGTCGACAATCACGCCGGAAATCGTGAGGCCGAGCGGAAAGGCCACATCGCGCCGCGCCAGCGAGGCGATGAGAGCGTGATCGAACGAAGCGACCACGATGTTGTTCCACGATCCAACCTCCTCGATCAGCGCGTCCTCCCACCCTCCCCGTTTCACTTCCAGGATCATGGTGCCGAGGCCGGAGAAAGTGGCGAGGTCGCGGACGGGAGTGGCGCGGACGTCCGCTGAAGGCAAACTCTCGACCGGTTCCCCTCCGAGCTCATCATCGTGAAAGAGCACCGCCACCCGGTCAGTGAGCAGCCGCAAATCGGTCTCGAAACCGTCGGCTCCAGCACGCAGCGCCTCCTCGAACGAGTCGAGCGTGTTCTCCGGGAAACGGCGCGGACTTCCGCGGTGGCCGAAAATCAGAAACTGTTCCATGTGCTACAGTTGGCGAAACAAATCGGAGCAAGATTCATGGCCAAACGAATCCTACTCGCGGATGACAGCATCACCATCCAGAAGGTCGTTGAACTGACCTTCTCCGATGGCGATTACGAGGTCACCGCCGTCAATAACGGCACCAAAGCGATCCAAAAACTCTCGGACATGCGCCCGGACATCATTCTGTCCGACATCATCATGCCCGAGAAAAACGGCTACGAAGTCTGCGAATTCGTGAAGTCGCATCCCGAGTTCCGCAACATTCCCGTCATTCTGCTCACCGGCACCTTCGAGCCGTTCGACCCCGATCGCGCGGACAAGGCCGGGTGCGATGCAGTCGTCACGAAGCCTTTCGAATCGCAAAGCCTGATCCACAAAGTGGAAGAGCTCATCGAGCATGCCAAGGCGCAGGCGCCAACCGATCGCGGGGCAACTCCGTTCGGGGGTGAATTACCATTTGCGCCCGAGCCGGCAGCGGAACCTGCCGCTCCTCCTCCCGACCACTTCGCAACCGGCACATTCGACTCGCAAGACAACGTTTTCGCCGGCCCCTCGCCGGCAGCATCGTCACCACCCACGTCGGAGATGCCGTTCGACGAACAACCTCCAGCCGCCGGAGGCGAGACGCGCGCATTTCCGAAAATGAGCTTCGAGGACATGCGGAAGATGGCCAGCGAGACGTCGCAGACGCCGGCGTCTCCCTGGGATGAACAGCCGTCGACCAGCGGCGAGACGAAAGCGTTCCCGAAAATGTCATTCGAGGACTTCGATAAACCGGCACCGGAAGCGCCGATGCCTTCGGACGCGCGACCGTCATCACCGTGGGACGAAACGCCCGCAAGCGGAGAGACGCGCGCCTTTCCGAAGATGTCTTTCGAAGATCTAGAGAAAACCGCACCGCCGGCGCCCCAGCCTGCGGCGCCGCCCTCGATGCCTGAGCCGCTCGAGCCGCCGTCATGGGGCTCGGCACCGCCAGAACCTTCGTCGTCGTCACTTTGGGACGAGCAGCCGTCGCCGACCGGCGAGACAAAAGCATTCCCGCGGATGAGCTTCGACGAGCTTCAGAAAATGGCGAACGAACCTCCCGCGCAATCATCCGCTGCTGAAGAACTGCCGTTCACGCACGAGCCTGAACCCACGCGTCAGGAAGAGGAGCCCGCGCCGCCTCCAGCCGCAGCTTCGGAGGCCGCGACCGGCGAGTTGAGCGAGGATCAGATCGATCGCATCGCGCGTCGCGTGGTGCAGCTCATGTCGGAGACTGTCGTCCGCAACATCGCGTGGGAGGTCATTCCCGATCTCGCCGAAATGGTGGTGAAGGAGCGCATCCGGCAATTGGAGTCGGAGTAGTTGCTTGGTTGCTTGGTTGCTCGGTTCCTTGGTTGCTGAGCAACCCAGCAACTCAGCAACCGAGCAACCTTGAAGATCTACACTCGAACAGGCGACAAGGGCGAAACCTCGTTATTCGGCGGCAGCCGCATCGCCAAGGACGATCCGCGCATTGACGCCTACGGCACCATCGACGAGCTCAACTCCTTCCTCGGCCTCGCCCGATCGAGTTGGCCGGACTCGCCGATCGATGTGCAGCTCAATCACATTCAGTCCGACCTCTTCGACATCGGCGCGTACCTCGCCTCACCAGGTACCGAGCGCTTCCAAAGCGTTGGAGCCAACCGAATCGGTGAGCTCGAGCAGGCGATCGATGCGATGGAGGCCGAGTTGCAGCCGCTCACCACGTTCATTGTTCCCGGCGGTTCCGCACCGGCGGCCCACTTTCACGTTGCGCGCGCCGTCTGCCGGCGCACCGAACGCCTCGTCGTCGCCCTCGGCGAAGCATCCGGAGAGATGCAGACGACGATCGCGTACCTCAATCGCCTCTCGGATTTTCTTTTCGTTGCCGCGCGACTTGCGAATCGGCACCACGGCGTCGCGGATACGCCGTGGTCGAAGCGCTAATCGTTCGGTCCTCTCCGCTTCGGCGCATTCGCTGAGTTGTGCCACGCGGACCACCACAGATCGCGAAGCAGCGACGCTCCTGCAGCAAGCCTGTCCGCCGTGAACGCCTTCGCTTGCGGCGAAACGGGATGGAACACATCGAAGGCGCCGTCGCGATCCATCCGATAGAGCGTGTCCACGAGCGCGTTCGAGCCGCGAATGAATTCGACCGCCGTCTTGAAGTACTCCGCTCGAAGCTGCGGCGGCTTCAATCGCGGCGTCACATCGCCGAGGACGATTGCGTGCGAGACGAATCGCGTTTCGAAACGAGTGTGCGTATCGCAATCGGTCGGGTAGTGATTCGGATTCGGCTCGACCCAGCCGTTGAAATCGATGGTGGCATGATGTGGATTCGAGGCGTCCGCGGCGAAATGACCGAGGATTCCGGCGGTGTGGATGATGTCGCGCTCGATGTAGGCGCGCTCCGGAGGGCGGGCGAACCGCCATTGCCGGAACTCGTTGGTCAGAAGCTCGGTCGTCTCGGCGATTTTCCACGGCAGAAACCCTGACTCGCTGTCGCTGATCCCATGTCGCCGCAGTGCCCGCGAGCTGTAGAGAAGGGCGATGAATTTGTAGCGATCGGGCGGCAGATCGCCGAGGTCGGAGACAAATTCGTAAGCGAGGACGTGATCGGGCCGATTGACCGCGTCGAGCGACTCGCCGGCGCCGCGCCAGCGATCGGGATCGTACGCGAGGAAAATCAACTCGGGATAGGCCTTGTGAAAAAAGACCGGCATGTCCGCGGGCAGACCGAACGTCGCCGCTTCATTGGAGAGGTAATGCCCCTTTTCTCCCCAGGCGAGAGCGGGCGAGGCGATGGAAAGGAGAATGCTACTGAAGAAAAGTGCACGCTTCACACTGCGCATTGTAAGGGAGCTGTTTGCGGACGATCGAGTCGCCACCGGGGATCGAAGAAGCCCCCGACAATCACGCTTTCAAACAATTCGTGAGGCAAGAAAAGCTCAGGGTGCGATCGACCCGAAATGATGTCCACTGAACGCGCCCTCATGGGCGATGTCCCTGGAAAATGCCTCCGCCTGTGCCCGCCCCAGACGCTGCCTTGCGAGAACTGGATTACAGCGGTTCGCGAGGCGTTCGTCGAGCGTCCACCCTGAAGCGGGCTTCGTACCAGCAGTTTGCGAAGCCGGAGGTTTGACGCCGCCTACCACTCCCAGTTGAGCGATCGCCGCCGGTAACGCCAGAGCAAGAGTGGCAACTATGAGAATGAGCTTTTTCACGCTCCGGCATTCTATGATGTCCGCACACAAGAGAGAGGCGAACAATGATCCGTCGCAACATTGCCCGTGTTGTCGTGCTTCTGCTTTCCGTCACGTCGGTTCTCGCGCAAAAGAGCGGCAGTGGTGCCGTTCGTTCCACGGCGAAGGTGGTGCCACTGAATGAATCCTACACGGTCAATTTCCAACCAACGCCGGTGAATTCGACTGTGATCGAGGACTGCTTCTTCAACTGTTTCTTTCTCGTAGGCTCGCCGGTCGAGAGTTGCAATTACTCCGGCACGATCGATCTCGTGAAGCCTGTGAATCCCCCATTTCGGACGACGAATCTCCGTAGAGGAGTCGCCGGCTCGAACTGCAGCGGAACTCCCGTGACGCTTCCGATCACGTTGCAGCCCGGCGAATGGCTTCTCCAGGACTTCGTGTTCGCGCCCACTTCTCCAGGTTCATTTCAGGACACCCATGTCTACAACCTGACGCCGACCAACTCGGCGACGAGTCCCTTCTCGTGGATCCTCGCCGGGGCCACACCCGCTGCGCCGCCGGTGATCACGTCATTTGGTGCGGTCCCGCCGACCATCCGTCCGGGACAGCAGGCGACACTCTCATGGGCGACGAGCGGTGCCACTACGGTGACGATCGACAACGGCGTCGGCCCGCAAGCGACGTCGGGATCTGTAGTCGTATCGCCTACAACCCCAACGACGTACACATTAACAGCAGCAAATAACGTATCGTCTTCCACGGCGCAGGCCACGGTGAACGTCTTTCTCGCGCCGGCGTTATCGGTAACGTCGCTGCCAAAAGCGATCGTGCAACTCGCCGGCACTGGCGGCGGCACATCGACATTCACGATCTCGAATTCGGGCGGTAGTGCGACCAACGTAACGATCACCCCAATCGGAACGTCGTTCACGGTCAGCCCGACGTCATTTTCGTTGTCGGCTGGAGCGAGTCAGGTCGTGACAATCACCGCCAACGCGCTGGCGAGCGGCGGTTACGACGGAGCAGTGACGATCAGCGGAGGCAGTGGCACGACGACGCTTCCGTTCCAGGTGGCGTTCAAGATTCTCGCGACCGCACCTCCAGCCGGCGTGGTGAGCGCGAAGCCGACAGCGAACCGCGTGGATGTCAGTCAGTCGACTACGACAACGGTGAGCTTCACGAACAGCGGAAATGCGACTCTCAGCGGCGTGCTCGCGTCCGATGTGCCGTGGATCATTCCGCCGACCGGAATCGTCACGATCGCGCCAGGAGCAACGGGGACAATCACCGTCACTATCGATCGCACCAAGCGCACGGAGAGCAGCGTCGGATCGACCACCGGCGCCGTCTCGCTCATCTACCTGAGCGGCTCGTCACCGAAAGTCGGTCCGCTCGACGCCACGCCTCCCCCATCGGTGAGCTTGGTCAGTGTCGTGGATACAGTTCCGCTCACCGTGAACACGGCCTCGCCGCCGGCACTGGCGCCGGGCGAGATCGCGCTCTTCGTTCCAGGAGTCGGCCACATCACCGGCAGCGTCGGCACGTTCATCTCCGACATTTCGGTGCTGAATCCGCCGGGCAATCCGACGATCGGTGATATCCGATTCTTCTACAGCGGAATCGGCGCGCCGGCCGGAACGCAGAAGTCGACATCGTTGCCGAGCGTCGCCAACGCGAGCGTCGCGCTCGCCGACATCGTAAAGAATGTCTTCGGCAATGACGCACAGGTTGGAAGCCTGCAGATTCGATCGGCGAGCGCGAACAAGCTCGTGGTCAACACCAACATCTTCAATTCGAGCAACCCCGCGGGAACGTACGGCACGGCAATTCCGACATTCCGCTCCGATCGAGCTGTCGGTGCCGGCGAACGGCTGGTGCTCACGGGAGTCCGGCAGGACGGCGGCGCGCACACGAACTTCTTCATTCAGGAGACCGCGGGCGTCGGCGTCACGGTGCAGACCGAGTTTCTCGATGCGAACGGCACGACACTGGGGACGCGCTCTGACTTCGTCGGCCCATTCGCGCTCACGCAGATCAACAATGCGGCACCATCGGGCACCGTCGCCGCGATTTTCACGAACGCCAGCTCGGGTTCAGCGAGGTTCCTCGCGTACGCCACTCCGGTCGACAACATCAGCGGCGACAACTGGAGCCTTGTCGACTGGTCGCGTCAGTACGGCTACGCGGGCACGGATCCCGTGGTCATTCCTGTCGCGGGCGTTCTGCAGGGCGCGAACAACACATTCTTCCGCACGGATGTCACGATCACGAACACCGGCACGTCTTCAGCGAGCGGCACGCTGCAGTATTTCCCGCGCGGCGGCAGCCCCTCCACGCGCCAGATCACCCTCGGAGGACGCCAGTCGCAGACGCTCACCGACGTCATCGGAACATTGTTCGGTGCGGCCAGCGGCAGCGTCGGCTACCTGCTCTTCACGCCGTCCGCAGGATCATTCGCAATCACCAATCGGACATACACGACCGTCGCCGGTCAGAGCGGCACGTTCGGATCCGCTGCTCCGACGCTGCCAG
>Ga0137373_10001547_pt1 | contig 25188 bp, 15 predicted proteins | sample SagtaG_5_FD_104912 | JGI IMG/M metagenome (GOLD analysis project Ga0137373, IMG submission 104912) | Vadose zone soil microbial communities from Sagehorn Ranch, Mendocino, California, USA - Sage1_R_80_16 metaG | ecosystem: Environmental > Terrestrial > Soil > Vadose zone | place: USA... | reverse complement strand
CGCGAGATCAACTGCAAGATCGTCTATTACGGTCCCGGCCTCTGCGGGAAGACGACGAACCTTCAGTACGTCTACGCGAAGACCAACCCCGAGGCGAAGGGGAAGATGATCTCCCTCGCCACGGAGACCGAGCGGACGCTCTTCTTCGACTTCCTCCCGCTCTCGCTCGGGGAGATCCGCGGCTTCAAGACCCGCTTCCACCTCTACACGGTGCCGGGCCAGGTCTTCTACGACGCCTCCCGCAAGCTCATCCTGAAGGGCGTCGACGGCGTGGTGTTCGTCGCCGACTCGCAGATCGAGCGCATGGAGGCGAACCTCGAGTCCGTCGAGAACCTCCGCGTGAACCTGGCCGAGCAGGGCTACGATCTCTCGAAGGTCCCGTACGTCGTGCAGTACAACAAGCGCGACCTGCCGAACATCGCGACCGTCGAGGAGCTCCGCCGGCTCCTCAACCCCAAGAACGTGCCCGAGTACCAGGCGGTCGCGCCGACGGGCGTCGGCGTGTTCGACACGCTGAAGTCCGTCGCCAAGCTCGTCCTGACGGAGCTGAAGAAGGGGAGCTGAGGACCCGCTCCAGGGCGGGAAGAGCAGGCGGTCAGCGAGGCGCCACCCTGGCGGTACGCTGTGGTAATGTTCGTGCCTTGCCTTTGATTCGCCGGGCTTTTTCCCGGAGGCGGAGGGTGATCGTGGTGCGCTACCTCAGGATGGCCGGTCTGCTGTGCGTCGTCGTTCCGGGGCTCGCGCTGGCGCAGGCGACTTCCCCCGCCTCGCCGCCCGCGGATCCCGCGAAGCCGGCGCTCACGGGCGAGGAGGCGAACGAGCTCAAGGTCCGGACGCTCGAGGAGCGCGTCTCGGATCTGAAGGAGAAGATCTTCCGGACGAAGGCCCGCCTGATGAACCTGCAGGAGATGGTGATCGGCGGCGACATCACGACGGGCTCGAAGGCCGTGCTCGTCCACAAGAACGAGATGGGCTCCTCCTTCTATCTCGAGTCCGTCGCCTACGCGCTCGACGGCGCGCCCATCTACACGAAGGTGGACGTGGACGGCGATCTCGAGAAGCGCGGCGAGTTCGAGATCTTCAACGGCCGCATCGTCCCCGGAAACCACCAGGTGTCGGTGCTGCTCACCTACCGCGGCCACGGCCACGGCCTGTTCAGCTACCTCGAGGGCTACAAGTTCAAGGTGCAGTCGTCCTACACCTTCAACTCCGAGCCCGGGAAGGTGAACACGATCAAGGTCGTCGGCTTCGAGAAGGGCGGCATCACGGCCGAGCTCAAGGATCGGCCCGCGATCCGCTACGACGTGGACGTCCAGCGCGAGGAGGCGCGTCGCGGGACCGCGCCCGCCGCTGCGGAAGGCCGCGGTCGGTGATCTCCCGCTGGACACGGAGCGCGGCGGTCGCACTCGCGGCCGCGGCGCTCGCGCCCTCGCCCGCGCTCGCCGCGCCGCGCGTCGTCGACCCGCTCGCGCCGGTCGAGCGCGAGGTCGCGCTCATCGAGGAGCGGCTCGCGTCGGTCGAGCGCTACGGCATCCCGGCGGAGGATCCGCCCGGCCTGCGCGCGCAGCGGCGCTACGACGAGGGCGAGCGCCAGTACCAGCTCGGCGACTGGCTCAACGCGGCCGTGCTGCTCACGGACGCGGTGGACGAGCCCGCGTGGGGCTCGGCGGCCGACCGGACGCCGGCGCTCTTCCTGCTCGCGGACGCGCTCCGCCGTGAAGGCCTCTGCGGCGCGGCCCGCGTCCGCTACCGCGACTACCTCGCGCTCGGCGACACGGCGCACCGCGGCGACGCGGTCTCCGGCGCGCTCGCCTGCGCGGTGAAGGAGCGGCGGCACGCGGACATCGACCAGCTCCTCGTCGAGGCGGCGCGCGCGTTCGGCGCCGAGCCGCCGCCCGAGGTCCGCTACCTCGCCGCGAAGGCCGCGTTCCAGCGGACCGACCTCCCCGCGGCGGAGCGGATCTCGCGGGCGTCCGCCGCCTTCGAGCGGGTCGGCCCTCCGTACCAGCTGCAGGCCTGGTACTTCCTCGGCGTCCTGCGCATCGAGGAGCAGAACCTTCACGGCTCGCTCCAGTGGTTCGAGGGCTGCGCGCGCGCGGAGGCCTCGGGCGAGCGCGATCAGGAGCTGCGGGAGCTCTGCGTCCTCGCGCTCGGCCGCGTGCACGCGCAGATGGGCGACGCCCCCGCGGCAATCGGCTGGTACACGGCGGTGCCGTGGGAGTCGCCGCGGTTCGGCGAGGCGATCCACGAGATGGCGCTCGCCTACGTCGGGGCGAAGCAGTTCGAGCGCGCCCTCGAGATGACCTCGTTCATCCCCGAGCTCGCCCCGGAGTCCCCGCTCGCGCCGGAGGCCACCGTCCTGCGCGGCCACCTCCTCCTGCGGCTCGGTCGCTTCGCCGAGGCGACCGAGGCGTACAACGTCGTGATCAACACCTACGCCCCGGTGCGCGACGAGATCGACGCGATCCTCTCGATGCAGGAGGACCCCGTCCGCTACTTCAACGAGCTCATCGGGCGGCAGGGGAAGACCTTCGACGTCGCGAACGTGCTCCCGCCCGTCGCGGTGAAGTGGGCGACGACGAACAACGAGGTGGCGGGCGCGCTCGGGCTCGTGAAGGCGATCGACGGCGCCCGCCGCGACGTGAAGGACGCGCGCGACCTCGCGGATCGGCTCGACGCGCTCCTGCAGCGGGGTGGAGGGCTCGACGCGTTCCCCGCGCTGCAGCGCGGCTACGCCCACGCGCAGGCGGTCGAGAACGCCGCCTCGCGGGCGGAGGGCGCGTACGTCGCCGCGGCCTCGACGGTGGCCGACGCGGCGCTCGTCGGGGAGCGGCGCGCGGAGCTCGCCCGCGCGCGCGACGCCCGCAAGGCGCTCGAGGCGCGCGTCGACGTGATGCCCCGCACGCCGGAGCAGGTGGAGGAGCGGCTCACGCGCATGCGCGGGCGCATCGACGACGTCGACCGCGCCGCGTTCCAGCTCCGCTACCAGATCGACTCCTGCACGGCCGCCATCTCGGGCTCCGAGACGTGGATCGACGGGCACCGCGCGGAGCTCGGCGGAGACGCCGAGGGACGCCGGGAGCTCACCGAGGAGCTGCGCAAGCACCGCGCCATCGTCGAGGGCTACGAGGGGGAGCTCGCCGCCATGCGGCAGGAGCTCGCGAAGGTGCGCGACGCCACGGGCGGCGTCGACGCCATGGTCGAGGAGTCGCGCGTGCGGGCGGAGTACCTCGAGGCGCTCGAGCGCGAGCGCGCCGTCGCCGACGCGGCCCGCGAGACCGCCTCCGCCGCCGACCCGACGCTGTTCGACCGGGTCGATCGGGCCCACGTGCGGCTCGGCGTGATCCGGTCGCGCGCCCGCGCGCTGAAGCTCGGGATCGCGGCGGACGCCCTGCGGCGTGCGGAGGAGCTGCGCGCCCGCGTCGGCGAGGAGAAGATCGCGCTCGCCGCCCACACCGGGACGCTCGAGGGCGTGCAGGCGGTCTCGAAGGACCTGCTCGGGGTGATCGCGGTGCGCTCCATCGCCGACGTGCGGCGCCAGTTCTACCGGATCGTGCTCAAGGCCGACGTCGGCATCGTGGACGTCGCCTGGAGCCGCAAGCGCCAGCGGCTCGAGAAGATCCAGACGCTCGCCGTCCAGAAGGGCACCGAGGTCGACCAGCTCGACCGCGACTACCGCGCCATGCTCCGGGAGATCGAGTAACCGTGCGCGCCGCCCTCCTCGCCGCCGCTGCGGCGCTCCTCCCCGCGGCCGCCGTCGCCCAGCAGCCCCCCGCGCGGACCCCGGTCGCGCCGAAGCCGCCGAGCTACGTCTCGTGCCAGGACCGCTCCGCGAGCGCCGACCGGTCCCGCACCGGGATCGTGAAGCGCTACGCCGCGCCCCCCCCGGTCTCCGACGCCCAGGCCCGCGGCGAGCTCGAGGAGGCGGTCCGCCGCTGGGAGGACGAGGCGAAGTCCTTCGGGGGCGAGGTCCAGGCCATCGTCCAGAAGCAGTTCGACGACCGGCGCCGCTTCCTCGCGGACAACTACGAGCAGGCGATCCGCGACCTCGAGGTGCTCGAGCGCAACGAGCGCGAGGCGGCCATCGCCCGGTTCGAGGAGTTCATCGCCCGCTACCCGGACGACCCGCAGTTCTCGCCCGACGCGATGTTCCGGCTCGCCGAGCTCTACTACGAGAAGTCGAACGACGACTTCGAGCTCGCCACCGCGACGCATCGCGACGAGGCGAAGAGGGCGGTCGCGGAGGGGCGCGACCCGCCGCCGGAGCCGATGAAGAGCTACGCGCCTTCCATCGCGCTCTACCAGCAGCTCATCACGGGGTTCCCGAACTACAAGTTCGCGGACGGCATGTACTACCTGCTCGCCTACTGCCTCGGCGAGATGGGGCAGGGCGAGGAGGCGCAGGCCGCCTACCAGATCCTGATCGAGCGCTACCCGAAGAGCGCGTTCGTCCCCGAGGCCTGGGTGCGGCTCGGCGACTGGCACTTCGACGAGGTGAAGGCGGACTCGCTCCCCCGGGCGACCGAGGCGTTCACCCGGATGTACGAGTTCCCCGACCACCCGCTGTTCGCGCGCGCCATCTACAAGCTCGGCTGGACCTACTACCGGATGGACGACTTCGAGCACGCGGTCGGGTCGTTCACGCGCCTGCTCGACCACTACGTCGCGGTCGCGAAGAAGACCGGCGGCAAGCCGGACGGCGACGTCTGGCCCGAGGCGATCCAGTACACCGCGATCAGCTTCTCCGACGAGACCTGGGGCGGGGTCGCGCGCGCGAAGGCCTTCTTCGAGGCGAAGGGGGGGCGCAGCTACGAGGCCGAGGTCTTCGCCCGCCTGGGCGACGTCTACTTCGACGAGACGAAGTACGGCCTCGCCGTCGAGGCCTACCGGCAGGTGCTCGCCGCCGCGCCGCTCGCGCCGGAGGCGCCGAAGATCCAGGCGAAGATCGTGCTCGCCTGGTCCCGCGATCGCCAGTTCGACCGCGAGGCGACCGAGCGCGAGCTGCTCGTGAAGACGTACTCGGAGGGGACGCTCTGGTGGGAGACGAACAAGGGCGACCCCGACCTCCTCGCCACGGTGCGTGAGCTCTCCGAGAAGAGCCTGCTCCGCGCGGCGAGCTTCCACCACGCGCAGGCGCAGAGCTTCAAGCAGGAGGGGAAGCTCGAGGCCGCCGTCGCCGAGTACCGCGTCGGCTCCCACGCCTACGGCGACTACCTCGCCCGCTTCCCGCACTCGAAGCAGGCCTACGAGCTCTCCTACAACTACGCCGACTGCCTCTACAACGCGCTCGAGTTCGACGCCGCGGCGCGCGTCTACGGCGCGGTCCGCGACGATCCCGCCGACGACCGGTACGAGTCGGAGGCCGCGCTCTCCGCCGTCATCTCCTGGGAGGGCGAGATCACGCGCCTGCAGCGGAACGGCGAGCTCGAGGAGCGCAAGGTCCTCCTCTCGACCGATCGCCGCGACAAGGAGGTCGTCCGCGCCGAGGCCGTCCCGTACGCGCTCGTCCACCTCGTGCGGGACTCGGACATCCTGCTCACTCGGTACCCGAAGCACGAGAAGGCCGCGGCGCTCGCCTACAAGGCGGGCGAGGTCTTCTACAAATACGGCGACTTCGACGAGGCGCGCTGCCGGTTCGAGGAGGTCGTCTCGCGCTGGCCGACGACCGAGGTCGCGCAGTTCGGCGCGAACCTCATCATCGAGAGCTACCTCACGATGAAGGACTGGGCGGCGGTGGAGCAGGCGTCGGCGCGCCTCCAGTCGTCCGACGTCGCGAAGAACCCGAAGCTCTACACCACCCTCCAGAAGTTCAAGCTCGGCGGCCGCTTCAATCGCGCCATGCAGCTCATGGACGCGAAGGGGTGGGAGGACGCCGCGAAGCTCTTCCTCGCCCTCGTCGCCGAGGAGCCGAAGCACGAGTTCGCGGACAAGGCGCTCTACAACGCGGCGAGCTGCTTCGAGAGCGCGCGCCGGTTCGAGAGTGCGCTGCGCCTGTACGAGCGGATCGCGGTCGAGTACCCGCGCGCCCAGCTCGCCGACGAGGCGCTCTTCCGGGTCGGCTACAACGCCGAGAACACCTACGACTTCGACAAGGCCGTGAACCGGTACCTCGCGCTCGTCGAGAACTACCCGGGCTCGAAGCACCGCAAGGACGCGCTCTACAACGCCGCCCGCTCGCTCGAGAATCTCCAGCACTACGACAAGGCCGCGGCCGCCTTCACGCGCTACGCGAGCCTCTACCCCGACGCCGAGGACGCCGCGCGCACCCAGTTCCACGCCGCGCTCGTGTACGGGAAGATGGGCGACCGCCGGCGCGAGGTCCAGGCGCTCCAGGACTTCGTGAAGCGCTTCGCGAAGGCGAAGGAGCACGAGCTCGTCGTGCAGTCGCACCTCGAGATCGCGCTCGCGCACAAGGCGCTCGGGGACGAGAAATCCGCGAAGGCGAGCTACCAGGCCGCGGTCGCCGCGTTCGTGCAGCGCGGCCTCAAGCCCGACCAGAGCCCGCGTGCTGCCGCCGCCGCCGCGGAGGCCCGCTTCCGGCTGGCCGAGTACGACTTCGAGCGCTACGACGAGATCACGCTGCCCGCCACGACCAACACGAAGAAGCTCAAGAAGGCGCTCGAGGCGAAGCTCGGCGAGGCGAAGAAGGTCGCCCCGCAGTACGACGACGTCATGAAGTACAAGCGGCCCGACTGGATCCTCGCCGCGTTCTACCGCAAGGCGTTCCTCCTCGAGCGGCTCGCGCAGACCATCTACGAGGCGCCGATCCCGCCGGAGTTCAAGAAGAAGGGGGCGGACGAGTACCTCGCCGCCTACCAGGACGCGCTCGCGCAGGCCGCGCAGCCGTACGAGGACCAGGCGGTGGGCGTGTACGTCCAGGCGATCGAGGCCGCCCGCAAGCTTCACGTGAAGAACGAGTGGACGAAGAAGATCGGCGAGTCGCTCGCGCGGTACCGGCCGAAGGAGTACCCGGTGCTGAAGGAGGCGAAGGCGCGGCTCGTCGCGGAGGACCTGTCGCCTGCGCGGTTCGCGGACACGCTCGACGGCCCCTCGCGCCGGCCGCTCCCGGCCGAGGCGGGCGCGGAGCCTGCGCCGGCGCCGGTCGCGGCGGCGACGCCTGCGGCCTCCGAGACCCCGACCTCGTCCCCGCCCGCGACCTCCGAGACCCCGACCTCGCCCCCGCCCGCGACCTCCGAGATCCCGACCTCGCCGCCGCGCGCGACCGCGGCGGCGAAGGCGCCCGCGTCGGCGGAGTCGCTCCCGGCCGCCACCACCCCGGAACCGAAGTAGGAGCCCACCGCGTGATGCGACGGATCCCCATCCCGGCCCTGCTCCTCCTCGCCGCCGCCGCGTGCGCGACCGTCACGGCGGTGCACCAGGCCGATCGGGCGCCGCCCGCCGCCGCCACGCTGACCGAAGGGCCGGAGCGCGACGCGCTCACGGCCGCGCAGTCGCACGAGGCGGCGGGAGACACCGCGGGCTCCGCCCACGAGCAGGCCCGCGCCGAGTGGGCCGCCGCGGCCGCCGCGTACGCCGAGCTCGCCGAGCGTCCCGCGTTCGCGGAGTGGCGCGTCCCGTTCCGGTTTCGCGCCGCCGAGCTCTTCCTGCGCGCGCAGCGCTGGGACAAGGCGGCGGAGGCGGCGGCGGCGCTCGTCGCGGATCCGCGGGCGAGCGACGGCTCCCGTGCGGTCGGCGCGCGCCTCGCGGCGACCGCCTGGATCGGCGCGGCGAACGCCGCGGTGAAGGCGGGGCAGCTCGAGAAGCTCGACCTCGGCCCGGGGCGCAAGGATGGCGTGCGCCCTCCCGCGGCGCCGTGGCGCCGCGTCGTCGAGGCCGCCGACGCGTACCTCGCCCGTGCGGCGGCGGACCCCGAGCTGCGCCGCGCCGCGGCCGACCATCGCCCGTCGGGGGCGGAGATCGCCCTCGTCGCGGCGGAGGTCCAGTACGCCCACGGCGAGCTCGACGACGCGCGGCGGCGGCTCGACGCCGCCCTCGACCGCTGGGCGTCGGAGCCGGAGTTCCTCGATCGCGCCGCCCCGCTCTACCTCGCAACCCTCCTCGCGCGGGGCGACCGGGCCGGGTACGCCGCGGCGTCGGACAAGCTCCGCGCCCGCGCCGAGGCCGAGGCGGCGAAGGCCCCGCCGGACCGCAAGGCCGCGTTCGCGAAGTCGCTCGACGGTCTCGCGCGCGCCCGCGCCGGCGCGCGCTTCGCGCAGGCCGAGGAGCTCCTCGGGCAGAAGAAGCCGGCGGACGCGGCGAAGGCGTTCGAGGCGGCGGCGGCGGAGCCGGGCGCGCCCGATCCCGCGGGCTCCCTTCACAACGCCGGCGTGGCGTGGGACCAGGCCGGGGAGCCCGCCAAGGCGGCCGCGACGCGCGAGAAGCTCCTGCGCGAGCACCCGGAGGCGCCGGTGGCCGCGGAGGACGCGCTGCGCCTCGCCGCGTTCCGCTCGGGCCAGGGGGACCACGCGGCCGCCGCGCGGCTCTACGACGACTTCCTGCGCAGCTGGCCGGAGTCGCCGAGCCGCTGCGTCGCGCTGCGCAACGTCGCGTCGGAGCTCGACGTCGCCGAGCGCGCGGCCGACGCCGCCGCCCGCTACCTCGTCTTCGGCAAGGACGAGCGGTGCGCGAAGCTCGATCCGAACATCGCCGCCCGCGCGCTCGTCCGCGCCGGCCGGCTCTCCGAGGCGCAGGCCAAGGCCGCCTACTCGGGCGCGGCGGCGCTCGAGGGCGTGACCGATCCCGAGGCGAAGAGCCAGGTCGCTGAAGCGAAGCGGCGGCTCAAGGGGCTCTAGAGCGATGGCGACGCGACACCTCAGCCTCCGCGTTGCACGGGCCGCTCTGGCGGTCGCGCTCCTCCTCGGCTCCGCCGCGTGGGCGCAGACGCCGGCGGCGAAGCCGAAGGTGGCGGCGAAGGCAAAGGCGAAACCGAAGGCGGCGGCGAAATCGAAAGCGGCGGCGAAACCGAAGGCGGCGGCGAAACCGAGCGAGACCGCGGCCGAGGCCGCGACCGCGATTCCGACCGCGCCCGCGATTCCGGCCGTGCCCGCGACCCCGACCGCCCCCTCACCCCAACCCTCTCCCCCGCTGCGCGGGGGCGAGGGAGAGGCCTCGGCCTCGGCCGCGACCGAGGCGATTCCGGCCCCCGTCGCGGCCCCCGTCGCGGCGCCGGTCCCGGAGCGCACGCCCGCGACCGCCGAAGAGTCCGCGATCGCGAAGCACTCCTTCTCCGAAGGGCTCCGGCTCGAGGCCGCGGGCGACCTCGCCGCGGCGGCCGCCGCGTTCGAGCGCGCCTACGACGCGGACCCGGACCTCGCCCACGCGGGCGTCAACTCCGCGCTCCTGCGCGAGCGGCTCGGGGACCCGGACGCCGCGCGCGCCCTCTACGTCCGGCTCCTCGAGGAGAACCCCGCCTTCGGCCCGGCCGTGCGCAACCTCGTCCGCCTCGCGCTGCGGCGCGGCGACGTCGCCGGCGCGGAGAAGGAGGCGCGCGAGCGGCTCGCGCGCGGGCCCGAGTCGGCGCCGCTGCTCGTCGCGCTCGTCGACGTGCTCCTCGCGGCCGGGCGGCTCGACGACGCGGAGGAGGCCTCGCGCAAGGCGCTCAAGCTCGACGAGCGGAACATCGCCGCGATGGTGAATCTCGCGACCGCGTACCACCGCAAGAAGCGGAACGAGCTCGCGAAGATGGTGCTCGAGAACGCGCGCCTCATCGACAATCGCGACCCGGCCGTCTGGAACCGGCTCGGGTTCGTCGAGCTCTCGCTCGGGAACCGGGCGCAGGCGCTCGAGGACTTCCGGACCGCCGCGACGCTCGGCCCCGACTATCCCGAGGCGCGCGCCAACTACGGCGCGCTGCTCGCGGACGCGGAGGACTTCCAGGGCGCGGTGACCGAGCTCGAGGTCGCGGTGCGGTACGCGGCGGGGAGCGCCGCGGCGTGGCTGAACCTCGGGAACGCCTACCGCGGCACCCAGCAGTTCGACAAGGCGGAGGGCGCCTACCGCAAGGCGCTCGAGCTCGACCCATCGCTCAACGAGGTCGAGTTCAACCTCGCCGTGCTCTACCTCGACGGCGAGAAGCCCGGAGCGCCGGCGCTCGGGAGGCTCGAGCAGTCGGTCGCGTTCTTCGACGCGTACGAGAAGAAGGGCGGCAAGGAGAGCAAGATCGCGGAGTACCGCAAGGACGCGTCGAAGGCGATCGAGCGCGAGAAGAAGCGGCTCGCCCGCGAGGAGCGCGACCGGCTGCGCCGCGACGCGGAGGTGAAGAAGAAGGAGGAGGAGGCGCGCAAGGAGGCGGAGGTCCTCGCCCGCAAGGCTGAGGAGGAGCGCCGCGTGCGCGAAGAGGCCGAGCGCAAGGCGGCGGACGAGGCGGCGCGCGCCGCGGCCCTCGCGCCGGCGGCCGTGACGCCGGGCGCGGCGAAGAGTCCGTCGGTGCTCGAGACCTCGACTACGACCGCGACTCCGACAGCGAACGCGAGCGCGAGCGCGACTCCGAGCGCGATCGCCCCCTCACCCCAACCCTCTCCCCCGCTCCGCGGGGGCGAGGGAGGGCCGTCCGCCGCGACCCCGACCCCGACTGCGACCGCGGTTCCCGCCGCGCTCGAAGCCGCGCCGGCCGCGAAGGAGCCGTCCGCGGCGCCGCCCGCCACGCCCGCCGCGGCTCAGCCCGCTCCCGCCGTTCCCGCGAGCGCCGCGCCTGAACCCGCTCCGCTCGCATCGCCGGCGAAGCTCACCGAGGCGGCGCCGACCGCCGCCGCCTCGAATCCCGCGAAGCCGGGTGAGGAAAGGGGAGACAAGTGACCGTTCCTCGTGTGCTTGTGGCGCTCTCGGCCGCCATGCTAACCATCATCGCGGTCCCGGCACGCGCGCAGAGCGCGGCGGACAAGAAGAAGCAGGCGCCTCGGAAGATCCTCCGGCTCGAGGAGATGAAGGTCGAGGGCCGGATCCAGAAGCCCCAGGCCATGTTCCTCATGCCTCGGGCGAACCTGAACTACGGAGAGCTGGACCGCTCCGAGCCGCTGCTGCCGAAGGTGACGAGGGCCGTCGAGAAGGATCCCTTCTAGGCCGCTCGGGCGCACGCGGAGACCAGAGGACGGCGATGGCGTCTCAGCAGGAGAAGGTGCTCCGGGTCGGGGTGATCCAGGGCGGCAAGATCGTCGAGGAGCGCGTGCTGCCGGCGCGCCAGCCGATCACGATCGGCACCTCACCGGGGAACACGATCGTCGTCCCGGTCTCGAAACTCCCCGAGTCGGTCCTCGTCTTCTCGTTCCAGGGCGAGCGCTACGCCCTGCAGTTCGAGGAGGGGCAGGAGGGCCGGATCCAGGGACCGCAGGGCGCGGCCGACTTCGGGGCCCTCGTCTCGCAAGGCGTCGCGAAGCGGCAGGGAAAGACCTGCTCGGTCCCGGTGAACGAGGACCAGCGCGGCAAGATCGTGCTCGGCGAGGTGACGCTGCTCTGGCAGTTCGTCCCGCCGCCGGCGGAGGTCCCGAAGCCCGCCCTCCCGAAGGAGGCGAAGGGCGCCCACTTCAAGAGCATGGACACGCTGTTCGTGTCGCTGCTCGCGCTCTCGTTCCTCGTGCACTCCGGCGCCTACATCGCGCTCGCCAACACCGAGCTGCCGAAGGAGGTCACGCTCGAGGAGATCCCGGACCGCTACGCGAAGGTCCTCATCCCCGAGCGCATGCCGCAGCCGCCCAAGGTCGAGGAGAAGAAGCCCGAAGCCGTCGCGGAGGCGAAGCAGGAGAAGAAGGAGCCGGAGAAGAAGCAGGACTCGCCCGAGCAGACCGCGCAGCGCAAGGCGGCGCGCGCCGCGGCGGTGGCGAAGGCGGTCCAGTCGAAGGGCATCCTCAAGGTGCTCGGCGTGCTCGGTCCCGGCGGCGCGGGTGGCGCGGTCGCGGACGTCTTCGGCACCGGCGGCGGAATGGGCGACGTCGCGTCGGCCCTCTCCGGCGCGGGCGGCGTCGCGGTCGCGACCGATCCCGGCGCGGGCGGCGGCCGCAAGGGCGGCGGCGAGGGCGGCGCGGCCTCGATCGGCAACCTCGCCACGACCGGCGGCGGCAAGGTCGGCCTCGGTACGAAGAGCGAGGTGCGCGTCTCGGGCTCCGTCGCGGCCGAGGAGGCCGAGGTCGACTCCTCGGACATCGACCAGGGGAAGCTCGGCGCGTTCGTGCGCGCGCGCATGGGGCTCATCAAGGCCTGCTACGAGAACGCGCTCAAGCGGAACCCCAACCTCAAGGGGAAGATCTCGATCCGCTTCACCATCCTCGAGACGGGCGGGCTCGCCGAGATCTCGGCGGCGGTGAACTCCCTCGGGTCGCCCGAGGTCGCGGGCTGCATCGTGAACACGATGCGCTCCTGGCGCACGCAGTTCCGCCCGTCGGGCCCCGTCACGGTGGAGTACCCGTTCGTCTTCCAGCCGGTGAACTAGGAGCCGCCATGAGGTCGCTGCGCCTCGGGGAGCTGCGCGAGCTGCTGGAGAGCTCCGCGTTCGGCGCGTGGTGGACCGACTGGCTGCGCGCGGTGTCCACCGTCCGCGACGCGCGCGCCCGGCACGAGGACCTCCGCTCCCACGCCGAGCTCATGACGGTCCGCTCCGAGCTGGCGCAGCGCGCGGCCGTGGACGCCTTCTCGCGATCGGGCGAGGCGGAGGACGAAGGCACCCGCTTCACGGCCGAGGCGCAGGAGCAGGAGAACCGCGCGCTCGCGCTCGTCGGCGAGTACGAGGAGCAGCGGTTCCGGACCTCGGACCTGTGGGTCCGCCTCGGCGGCGCGGAGAAGGTGCTCGAGGAGCGGCGGGAGGCGCTCGGGCGCGGCGGCCCGGCCAAGGGGCGCGGGCAGCTCGAGGCCGCGCTGCGCGACGCGGAGCGCAGCCACCAGGGGCTCGTCGCGGAGTACGGGGCCGCCGATCGCAAGCGGACCCGCCTGTGGGAGGACGTCGAGGCCGCCTGGGCGGTGAGCTTCGAGCGCTCGCTCGTCGGCGCCGAGCACGGCGTCCTCGCCGGGCGGATCCGCCGCGAGGCCGAGCGGCTCTTCGAGGAGGCGGAGGAGCGGCGCACGCGCGCGAAGCAGCTCGCCGCCGACTCCGAGACCGCCGCCCGCGAGCTCCGCGAGGCGGAGGAGCGCGAGCGCACGCTGCTCGCCGCAGCCCGCGAGAAGTTCGGGTGCGTCCCCGGACCGTCGTACCTCTACTGGCGGCACCGCGACGACAAGCGGAGCGCGTTCGCGGTCGCGCTCGGGGACGACCCCGACGGCTCGAACCTCGAGGTGAAGGCGCTCGGGGTGTACACCGTCTCGCGGCAGCGCGGCGTCGCGCTGCTCGAGCCCGCGCGCGACGGGCTCGGCGTGACGGCGGAGGAGGGCGACCCGCGCTTCGAGGAATACTTCCTCGGCCCGCGCAAGGGCGCCCGGCGCGACCCGGAGGGCGGGGGCGGCTCGGAGCCCGCGTCACGATGAACCTCGACAAGGAACAGGTGCTGCGCGGCTCGCCGCTCTTCGAGATGCTCTCGAAGGCCGAGCTCGAGATCCTGGCCGAGCTCTCGCGCCCGCTCCGCTTCGCCTCGGGCGAGATCGTGTTCCGCGAGGGGGACCAGGGCGACTCGCTCTACGTGCTCGCCCGCGGCGAGGTCGAGGTCCTCGCCGGCGCCGACGGCAAGGGGCCCGTGCTCGCCCTCCTCGCCGCCCCCGCCGCGTTCGGCGAGATGGCGCTCATCGACCGCGAGGTCCGCTCCGCCAGCGTGCGGGCGAAGGGCGAGTGCGTCGCCCTGCAGCTCAACGCCGAGAGCTTCACCGCCTTTCGCAAGCGCTCGCGCGACGGCTTCACGCTGTTCCTCGTGAACGTCGCGCGCGTCCTCTCCAGCCGGCTGCGCGACACCAACCAGAAGCTCGCCCGCCGTTGACCACGGAGTCCCCATGACCGAGCTCCTCCTCGCGCTCGCCCTCGGGGCGGCCGGGCTCTCGAACTTCCCCCGCGACGCGGACGGCCGGATCTCCCAGCAGGCCATCGGCGTCACGATCGGCGGGCAACCGGCGGTGGTGGTCCCCGCGGGCGAGAAGATGATCGCGCTGCGCGGCGACGGCAGCATGGTCTCCGGCTTCCCGATCGCGCTCGGCGCCGGCGAGGCGGCGAGCGGCCCCGCGGCGTCCGCCGACATGGACGGCGACGGGCGCCCGGAGATCGCGGTGGTCACGACCTCCGGCCGCCTCTTCCTCTGGAGCGGCGGCCTCGTGCCCGGGTTCCCCGTGATGATCGGTGCGCGCACGCGCGCCGGCGTCTCCTTCGGCGACGTGGACGGCGACGGCAAGCCCGAGGTGCTCGTCGGCGACGAGAAGGGCAGGGTGCACGCGTACAAGCGGAGCGGCCGCGAGGCCACGGGCTGGCCGGCCATCGTCGGCGCGCCCGTCACGAGCTCCGTGTCCGCCTCGAACTTCGGCGGCGGCCGCGCGCTCGCGGTCGGCTGCGAGGACGGGAAGGTCCACGTGCTCGACGGCATGGGCCGCGAGCGCATGGGCTTCCCGCTCGTGACGAAGTTCTCCGTCACCGGCGCGCCGGCGTTCGCGGACCTCGACGAGGACGGCGAGATGGACCTCGTCGTCGCGAGCCAGGACTTCGGCGTGTACGCGGTGAACGGGCGCAACCACGCGCTGAAGGGGTTCCCGGTCCGCGCCGGCTACCGCCTGTACGAGGGCGTCGCGATCGCGGACCTCGACGGGGACAAGCACCTCGACATCGCCTTCGCCTCGGCGGACGGCATGCTCCACGCGGTGAACGCGCTCGGCGAGCCGCTCGCGGGCTTCCCCGTGCGCGTCGGCAGCCGGCTCTTCTCCGGGCCGGCGATCGGCGACGTCGACCGCGACGGCGTGCTCGACCTCGTCACGGTCACCTCGGACGGCACGGTCACCGCGGTCTCCGCGACGGGCAAGACGCTCGCCGGGTTCCCCTCGCCGCTCCTCGGGACCGACGTCGGCGCCTCGCCGCTCCTCTACGACGCGACGGGCGACGGCACGCTCAGCATCTTCATCGGCCTCCCGAACGGCGCGTTCCACGCGCTCCGGGGCGCCCGGGGCGGCACCGCGCGCGCCGCCGCCCCCTGGCCGGCGCCGGGCCGCGACGCCTCCCGCTCCGGCCGCTACGGGCCGAACCCGCCGTCGTTCAAGGACCTCGCGCTCGCGCCCGCCGCGCCGCGCGCGCTCGACGCGGTGAAGACGCGCTGGCGTGCGACGTGGCTCGACGCGGGGCCGAACGAGGCCGTCCCCCCGCCCCGCATCGAGTGGCTCCGGGACGGGAAGCCGGTCGCGGCGCTGGAGGGCAAGAAGGAGCTGCCGTCCGGGACCCTGAAGCGCGGCGAGCGCTGGCAGTTCGTCCTCTCCGCAGCCGGGACGACGACGACGTGGCAGAGCCCCGAGCTGCGCGTGAAGGACACCGCCCCCGGCGCGCCGGCGCTCGCCTTCGAGCCCCCGGTGCCGAGCCGCGGCGGCGACGTGAAGGCGACGATCGCGAAGCCCGCCGTCGATCCCGACGGCGACCCGCTCACCTACGAGATCGTGTGGCTCCTCGACGGGCTCGAGACGGGCGTGCAGGGCGACCGGTTCCCGGGGAACCTCCTGCGCAGGGGCGGGCTCCTCACCGCCCGCGCCGTCGCGAGCGACGGCGAGCTGAGCGGCCCGCCCGCGCTCGTGCAGGCCCGCGTCGGCGACACCGCGCCCGTCGCGCCGCAGATCTCGCTCGAGCCGGCGACGCCCGGCCGCGCGGACCCGATCCGCGCGCGCGTGGACGTCCCGTCGACCGACCTCGACGGCGACCCGATCGTCTATCGCTACCGCTGGACGGTGGACGGCCAGCCTCGCAACCTCCCGCTGTCGTCGGCGCTCCTGCCCGGCACCCTCTTCCGCAAGCACCAGAAGATCGAGGTGGACGTCCGCGCGTACGACGGCCAGCGCGAGGGGCCCGCGGCGCATGCGTCGCTCACGGCCCGCAACACGCCCCCGACCGCGCCCCGGGTCGAGATCCGCCCGGCGCGCCCGCGAAAGGGCGACGCGCTGCGCGCCTCGATCGCGGCGCCCTCCGCCGACGTGGACGGGGACGCGATCGCCTACCGCCTCGAGTGGCGCAAGAACGGCGCGCCGTTCGCCGGCGCGACCGCCGAGGGACGCGAGGTGCCCGGCGCCGAGGTCGCGCGCGCGGACCACTTCGAGCTCACCGTCACCCCGACCGACGGCGAGGTCTCCGGCCCGAAGACGACCGCGACGATCGCCATCGCCAACACGCCGCCGACGCCGCCGCGAATCGCGATCGAGCCGGCGCGCCCGAGGGGCGGGCAGACCCTGAAGCTCGTCGTGCTCGAGCCGGCGCGCGACGTGGACGGCGAGCGCGTGAGCCTCGAGATCGCCTGGACCCGCGAGGGGAAGCCGACCGGCACCGGCGCCGAGACGCTGCCGCCCGCGCAGTTCCGCAAGCACGAGCGGGTGCGCGTCGTCGTGACGCCGCGCGACGGCGAGGAGCCCGGAAACCCGGCGGCCTACGAGGTGGTCGTCGACGACGCGCCGCCGACCGCGCCGGTCGTCGCGTTCGCGACGGAGAAGCCCACGGTGACGGCGCCGCTCCGCGCGGTCGTGAAGACGCCGGCGACGGATCCGGACGGCGACGCGATCCAGTACCAGTACCGCTGGATCCGCGACGGCGCGGCGATCGCGCTGCCCGACGGGACCGAGCCGTCCGGCACGCCGCCGTTCTGGACGAGCGCGAGCGAGGTGCCGGAGAAGGAGCTCAAGAAGGGGCAACGCTGGACGGTCGAGGTGCGCGCCCACGACGGCGAGCAGCCCGGCCCCGTCGCGCGCGCCGCGACGACCATCGTGAACAGCCCGCCGCCGGCGCCGCGGCTCGTCTTCGCACCGGAGCGGCCGCGCCGCGTGGACGGGATCGCCGTCTCGATCGAGCAGCCGCGGGATCCCGACGGCGACGTCCTCACCTACCGCTACGCGTGGACGCGCGACGGCCAGAAGTTCGACGCTCCCCCCGACCAGGCGCAGATCCCGCGCGGCGTCGCGAAGAAGGGGCAGCGCTGGGCCGTCGAGGTGGTCGCGAGCGACGGCGAGGCCGAGAGCCCGGCCGTGCGCCACGAGACCGTCGTCACGGATACGGCGCCGGGCCCGACCGCGGTCGCGCTCTGCGACGGCCCGGTGCCCGCCGGCACCGTCCCGCAGGCGCGGATCACGATGGCAGCCGTCGACGCCGACGGCGACCCGATCACCTACCACCACGACTGGTTCGTGAACGGCAAGCCGGTCCCGGCCGCGCAGGGGCAGGCGCGGCTCACGTCGCCCGCGCTGCGCAAGCACGACGTCGTGCGCGTCGTCGTGACGCCGTGGGACGGCGACCTCGCGGGCCCGCCCGCCCACGGCGAGTGCGAGGTGGAGAACACGCCGCCCGGCGCGCCGGCGATCGCCCTCGAGCCCTCGGAGCCGACCGCGCCGCGCGGCGTCTCGGTCACCTTGAAGAAGCCGGCCGCGGATCGGGACGGCGACGAGCTGACCTACCGCTACGTCTGGTTCCGCGACGGCGTGCAGACCACCTACGACCAGGCGGCCGTCCCGGCCGCGATCCTCCGCCACGGCGAGACCTGGCGCGTCGAGGTGACGCCGCACGACGGTGAGGTGACGGGCGAGCCCGTCAGCGCCTCCGCGGTCGTGCGAAACACGCCACCGCCTACGCCGTCGGTCACCCTCGTCCCCGCCGTCCCGGCGACGGGCGAGCCGGTCGTCTGCGACGCGCGGGCCCCGGAGCGAGACGCCGACCAGGAGCCGATCACGCTCCGCTACCGCTGGTACCGGAACGACCAACCCGTCGCGATCGCGGAGGCGAGCGCGGCGCTGCCGACGAACGTCGTGCGGCGCGGCGAGAAGTGGCGCTGCGAGGCGTGGGCGTCCGACGGCACCGCGGAGAGCCCGCATGCTTCGGCGGAGCTCACCGTGCGCAACAGCCCTCCGTCCGCCCCGAAGCTCGTGGTCGAGCCCGAGGTCGCGCGACGCGGCGACGAGCTGCTCTGCCGGATCGAGACCCCGTCGTCCGACCTGGACGACGACCCCGTGACCTACACCTACGCCTGGACGAAGAACGACCGGCCGGTGCCTCCGGGCGCCGACCCCGCCCGGATCGAGGCGGCCAAGCTCGTGAAGGGCGAGAAGTGGCGCTGCACAGCGACGCCGTCCGACGGCGCCGCGCCTGGCCCCGCCGCGTCGGCCGATCGGACCATCACGAACAGCCCGCCCGGTCCCGCCATCGTCCGGCTCCAGCCGGCGGTCGCGAAGGCGGCCGAGCCGATCCGCTGCGACTTCGTCGCAAAGAGCGAGGACGCCGACGGCGACGCGGTGCGTTATCGCTTCGCGTGGCAGCGGAACGGGACGGCGCAGCCGTTCGCGGAGAGCTCTCAGGAGGTGCCTCCGCGCCTCGTGAAGGCCGGTGATCGCTGGCGTTGCTCGGCGACGCCGACCGACGGTGCAGAGGACGGGCCGGTGGCGGGTAGCGAGGAGCTCCAGGTCGCGGCCGAACCGGACGGCCAGGGGGTCGTCCTCCCCGCAGGGGTTCGGGCGTCGGACCGACCCCAGCGTTGACGGCCCGCTACCAACCATATAACCTGCAACGGTTTTTCGGCCCCCGGCCTCTCCGGGGGTGGGGGAGTGGCCCGTGAACCGTCGACACCTTCTCGTCCTCGTCGCCGGGTCCATGCTCGCGACGACCGCCTTCGCCCAGGGCGCCTCCTCCGGCGCCCGGACGCCCGACAACGACAAGCTCGAGGCCGCGGCGGACAACCTCGCCCGGATGAAGACCTCCCTCAAGCAGGTGCTCGGCCGGGCGGACCAGGCGCGGAACGAGAAGGACCTCGTGAAGCTCAACTGCGTGAACGAGAAGCTCACGCAGATCAAGGCGCTCATCCGCGTGGCCGAGTCGGCGGACATCGCGCTCCACGAGTCCGTCGCGACGCGCGACGTCTCCGGCGAGGCGGAGTTCTCGAAGATCGCGATCGCCCGGACGAAGGTGGACGGGCTGCGGAGCGAGTCCGAGCAGTGCATCGGGCAGCTCGCGTACATGGTCGACGAGAAGACGACCGTCGAGGTCGAGCAGCCTTCGGATCTTCCTGGCAAGCACGTCGCCGACAGCGGGCTCGGGCTCGCGAACCGGCTCGACAACCCGGCCGACTCGGTCTCGCAGATCGGCCTCGGCGCCGGATCCGACTGGGGCACGGGCACGTCGTCGCGCGTGGCGTTGCCGTTCGCGCCACCGCCGGTGGTTCGCCCGGTGATGGCGAGCCCCTGGCGTTAGCCGGATCCCGCGAGGGGGCACGGCCGTACGCGTCGCGAGCGGTACGAGCGGCGCGGCACCCGGGTACCCCGGTCCATCTGAAATTTTTTCGAGGGGAGCTGAGGTCATGAAGGGAAGGATCTCCACCTGGACGAAGGCGCTCGCGGCGCTCGCGCTTGCGGCCTCCGCCGCCGCGGCGCACGCGAGCCCCGGCAACGGGATCCGGCTCGGCGGCTCCGAGGCGCGGCTCCACCCCTTCGTGGACCTCGAGACGCGCTACGACTCGAACGTCTCGTACTCGAGCTCCGCGGACTCGATCGGGGACCTGATCCTGCACGTCCGTCCGGGCGTCGAGCTCAAGTCGCCGGGCGACCTCGCCGCGGTCGAGTTCTCCGGCGCGATCGACTGGTCGCAGTACCTCGGCCTCGAGGGGGACACGAAGAACCTGTCGAGGCTGTACGCCGACGCGGGCCTCTCCGCGCTGTTCAGCCGGAATCGCGCCGTCTCGATCCGCGTGGACAACGACTTCCGCCGGCAGGTCTCCTCGACGTCGCTCGCCGCGGCGGGCGTCGCCGTCATCTCGAACGCGAACGCCCTGTCGCTCTCGGCGCCGTGGAAGCCGGGCGGCGGCGCGCTCGTCGTCTCGGCGAACGGATCGTGGCTCGTCGAGACCTTCCAGAAGTACAAGGACGACCCGGGCGTCCCGCTCGGCGATCTCGGCTATAGCCAGTTCCGCGCGGGCGCGGACGTCCAGTGGCGCTTCCTCCCCCGGACCTCCGGGATCTTCTCGGCAGGCTACTTCGCGCGGGTCCCGAACGCCTCCAATCGGCCGGACGACGCGACCGGCTACGACTTCCTCGCCGGCGTCACGGGCCTCGTCACGCCCCACATCGCGGCGACCATGAAGGTCGGCTACGGGACGACCTCGTCGTCGCTGAAGGACTCGAGCTCGGTGCTCGCGGACGTCGGCGCCGAGTGGCTGCCGTCGGAGACGATCTCGTTCCGCACGGGGTACACGCGGTCGTTCGGTCTCGACCCGACCGCCTCGACCTACGTCGCCGACGGCGTGAGCGCCGGCGTCCGCGTGCGGATCGCCGAGCGGTTCGCGCTCCGCGGCGGCGTCCGCTACGACCGGCTCGCGTTCCAGGCGATCCCCGGCGGCGCCGACACGAGCTTCCTGCGCATCGACCCGTCGATCGAGGGCTCGCTCGGCAAGTGGATGACGCTCGGGATGGGCTACGTGTACAGCACGCGCACCGCGTCGTGGCCGGCCGGCCTCGGCGGCGCCCCGCCCGACTACTCGAAGAACGAGGCGTTCCTGAAGCTCGGCGTCACGTATTGACCGGGCGAGCACCGGGCCGCCTCTCCGTTGACGGGGTGGGATCCCTCCGCTAGACGTTCCGTCCGCCCGAATGCTCCTCTCCTCCAGACGGCTCCTACAGGTCGCGCTCGCCGCGGCGCTCGCGCTCGGCGGCTGCACGCACCGGAGCGGCCGCTCGGCGAGCATGCCCCCCGTCGGCGGCGACGACGCGGCCGTGCAGATCGGCGCCTCCACGCTCGGCCCCGGCGACGTCATCGAGGTCCGCGTCTACCGCGAGCAGGAGATCTCCGGCTTCTACCAGGTGGGGGCCGAGGGAGACGTCGTCTTCCCCCTCTGCCAGCGCGTCGTCGTGTCCGGCCTCACGCCGAACGGCGCCGCGGATCGGTTCCGCGCGTGCCTCGCCGCTGGGTTCATGCGCGACCCGCAGGTCACCGTGGTCGTCCGCGAGTACAACTCGAAGAAGGTGTTCGTGTTCGGCGAGGTGCAGAAGCCGGGGACATTCGTCTTCCAGGACGGCATGACGATCGTGCAGGCCGTCACGCTCGCCGGAGGCTTCACGCGGACCGCGTCCCAGAACTCGACCTCCGTCACGCGCCGCGTGAAGGGGCAGGAAATCAAGACGAAGCTCCACGTGCAGGACATCGCCCTCGGGAAGGCGCCGAACTTCACGCTCGAGCCGGGCGACATCGTGTACGTGCCCGAGTCGCTCTTCTAGGCGCCTCCGGCGCTTCGCGTCAGCGCGCCATGACCCGGACGAGCCCCTCCCAGCGGTCTCCGAGGCCGGCCTGGCGAGCGCGCGCGGCGACGAGCGCGCGCAGCAGCGCGTCGAGCTGCCGCTGATCGGGGAGCCAGTAGGCCGCGGACGAAGCGCGTTCGCCTCCGACCCGGATGGAGATGCCGACCACCTCCGACCGGAACGCCTCCTCGTCGGTGCGGTCGTCGCCGACGTACACGGCGACCCGCGTCCCGAGCCGTGCGCAGAGCTGCCTGACGGCGTCGCCCTTCGTTGGAGCGTCCTCCGGGAGGACGTTCACGACGGCGTGGCCGCCGAACACCACCGCCCCGTCCAGCGCTGCGGCCGCAGCCAGGGCGCGCCGCTCGGCGTCACGCCACGAGCGCGCTCGCCGGTAGTGAAGGGCGATGCTGAACCGCTTGTCCTCGAGCTCGATCCCCTCGCACCCGCGCAGCGCGTCCTCGAGCACGCCGCGCCAGGACGCCACGCGCACCTCGAGCGACCGGTCGAGAGGCCCGAATCCCGCCTCCGCGCCGTGGCATCCGACGACCGCGACGAGCGGCACTTCCCGGACGCGCGCGGCGACGTCCGATCGCATGCGTCCCGAGATCACGGCGCACGGGTAGAGGAGCGCGGTCGCGCGAAGCAGCGCACGCGTCTCGCCGCGCATGATCGCGCGATCCCGGTCCTCCACGATCGGCGCGAGCGTCCCGTCGAAGTCGAACGCGAGCAGCGCGTGAGCGCGCGCGATCTCGTCCACGACGGCGGTGCCGCTGGCGGAGAGGAACGGCGTCATTCGAGGCCTCCGATCTTGCGGTTCGCGTCGAGCTCCCGCCCGCCCTCGCGCCGGTCGGCGAGCGGGATCACCGCCGGTCCCCCTCGACCCGTCGCAGCCCCATCGTGAGGCGATCCGAGAGCCGCCCCTGTTGCCGCACGCGCCCGGCGTCCACGAGCATCCTCCCCGCCCAGCGGTACACGTTGAACTCGGCCACGAGCCGGCGCATCGCCCGCATCCGTTCCGCCTGCTGAGACGGCGGCATCGCGAGCGCCGTCGCGAGTGCCGCGCTCGCTTCCTCGATGTCGTATGGATTCACGACGAGCGCCTCGGTGAGCTCACGCGCCGCGCCGGTGAACCGGCTCAGCACGAGCACGCCGCGCTCGTCCTCGCGCGCCGCGACGAACTCCTTCGCGACGAGGTTCATCCCGTCGTGAAGGCTGCTCACGTAGCAGACGTCCGCCGCGCGCAGGTACCGGAAGATCGCGGGGGGCTCGTGGTGGACGCGCAGGAGCACGATCGGGCGATAGGTGCCGGCGGCGAACCGGTCGTTGATCCGCGCCGCGAGCTCCCCGACGCGCTCGTTGAGCGCGCGGTAGTTCTCGATGAGCGTCCGGCTCGGCGCCGCGAGCTGCACGAACGTGAACCGCCCGCGCAGATGGGGAAAGCGCTCGATCGTGCGCTCCACCGCGAGGAGCCGCTCCTCGATCCCTTTCGTGTAGTCGAGCCGGTCGACCCCGACCCCGAGCAGCGCGTCCGGGGCGAGCCCCAGCTCCGCGAACACCGTCTTGCGGCACCACGCCGCCGGAGGCGTCGTCGCGGCCCAGCGGTTCGGCCAGTCGATCGAGATGGGGTAGTTGCGCACCAGGCACTCGCGGCCCCCCTGCACGATCGCCTGCCGCTCGCGATCGATGCGCGACTCGAGGAACCGGTCGACCGCCTCCACGAAGTTGTTGCAGTGCTGCTGGGTGTGGAAGCCGACGATGCTGCTGCCGAGGAGTCCGTCGAGCAGCTCGCGCTCCCACGGGCAGATCGCGAACCGCTCGGCGTTCGGCCAGGGGATGTGCCAGAACGTGATGACCGTCGCCCGGGGCAGGTGCTCGCGGATCATCCTGGGCGCGAGGGCGAAGTGGTAGTCCTGCACGAGGACGATCGGGTCGGGTCCCTGGACCTCCTCGCACACGGCCTCGGCGAAGCGCCGGTTGACGCGCTCGTATTGCAGCCAGTCCGCGGCCCGAAACTCCGGCCGCGTGTGCGCGCTGTGACACAGCGGCCAGAGGCCCTCGTTCGCGAACCCGTAGTAGTAGCCCCGCAGCTCCTCCTCGGAGAGCCAGACGCGCCGGAGGGCGTAGGACTCCTTGCCGGGCGGGACGCGGACCCGGTCGTGCCGGTCCACCGTCTCGCGATCCGCCGAGCCGCTGCCGTGGGCGATCCACGTCCCGGAGCACGCGCGCATGACCGGCTCGAGCGCCGTCACGAGGCCGCTCGCCGGGTGGACGACGCGGACGGTCCCGTCCGGCCCCCGGTCGTGAACGTAGGGTTCACGGTTCGAGAGGATCACCACGCTGTCGCCGTGGAGGTTCTCCCGCAGCACGTGCTGGAGCCGAGCCGCGGACCACGGCGCGGCGCTCGAGCTGCGCTCCGCCGCGAGCTCCGCGACGAGTCGGCGCACGTCCGCGAGCAGCGGGTGGAACGCGTTCCGCGCGCGTGGCCTCGGATCGGACCCGCCCCAGCGCGCGACGGACAGGAGCCTCCGAAGCTCGTCCGTCCAGGTCCTCCACCAGGCACGGCGGACGACGACCGTGAACACCGAGGCGAGGAGCGCGACGAACCCGAACGCCGCCAGCGTGACGTGCCTCATCGCGAGCTCGCGGCGCGCCACGAAGCTGAGATCGTGGACGAGGACGAGCGCGCCCCGGATCGCATCCTCGTCCTCGTCCGCGAGCGGGTGCACGCTCACGTGCACGGGTCCACCGTCGATCGTGTCGGAGAACTCCAGCTCGGGCGATGGAATCCCCGCCGGGACCCGGGACCGCAGCCGCTCGCACGAGAACCGCTCCGGAAACGCGCTCGTCTGGCTGACCGTCACGAGCGCGGGCGTGCAGACCTCGACCGCCATGATCCGCTCGTCGCGGGCGAGCTCCTCGAGCAACGCCGCGAGCTTGCGGCGATCGCCGGTTCCGAGGTGCGCGCCGATCGCGGCCTGCGCCGCGACCGCGGCGAGCCGTCCGCGCAAGGCGACGTCCCGCATGAACCAGGCCTGGGTCGCCTCGTTCACCCCGATCGCGGCGCCCCAAGCGAGGATCGCGAGCCCGAGGAGCAGGGGGACGGCTACTCGCAAGACCGTTCGCACGGCGAACGGTTGGTGACGGACAGCTTCAGATTCAACCCTCGCGCGGGGCTGAACCGCGGACCCGCGGGCGTCCCGGGGCCGGCGCACGGGAGCGGGCACGGCCGATCAACGCGGATCGGGGCGGGGGTCGCGTCGGGCAGCGCTGGCACGCGCCCTGCTGAACGTCCGTGCATGCTCGTCCGAGTCCGCTCCGCGACCGTGCTCGGCGTCGAGGCCATCCCGGTCGACGTGGAGGTCGAGGCCGGCCAGGGCATGCCGCACTACCACCTCGTCGGCCTCGCGGAGCGCGCCGTCCAGGAGGCGAAGGTCCGCGTCGCGGCGGCGATCCGCAACATCGGCGTGACGATGCCCTCGAAGCGCATCGTCATCAACCTCGCGCCGGGCGATCTGCGGAAGGAGGGGACCGGGTTCGACCTCCCGATCGCGATGGCGCTGCTCGCCGCGGTGGAGGAGGTGAGCCCGGAGGCGCTCGCGGGCGTCCACTTCGTCGGGGAGCTCGCGCTCTCGGGCGAAGTCAAACCCGTGCGCGGCGTCCTGCCGATCGCGATCGCGGCGCGCCGCGCCGGCGCGCGGAGCTTCGTCGTCCCGGAGGCGAACGCGCTCGAGGCGTCCGTCGTGGAGGGGCTCGATGTCCTCGCCGCGCGCCACCTCGGCGAGGTCGTCGCCTGGGCGCGCGGCGAGGGGGGCCTGCCGCTGCCGCTCCGGCCCGGCCGATGCG
>Ga0137373_10001530_pt1 | contig 25271 bp, 16 predicted proteins | sample SagtaG_5_FD_104912 | JGI IMG/M metagenome (GOLD analysis project Ga0137373, IMG submission 104912) | Vadose zone soil microbial communities from Sagehorn Ranch, Mendocino, California, USA - Sage1_R_80_16 metaG | ecosystem: Environmental > Terrestrial > Soil > Vadose zone | place: USA... | reverse complement strand
TTATGAATTCGCTCATCGACAACTCGTGGCAGCGATAGCCGCGCTCTTGGAGCTTCGTCACGAGCTGGGGCGCGCCTTCGGGCAGGACAATGTCGCGCCCGAGAACGACGGCATTACACGAAAAGTGCATCGCCTCTTCCGCGGAGACGTCGATCAAATCGCTTACATGCTCGCGGATTGCGCGCTGGCCGTACTCGTCGAAGGCCATGGGAAACCAAAACGCCCCGCCGTCGGGCAGCGGGCAAAAGCACGTGTCAAGATGATAAAATCGAGGATCCACAAGTTCCACGGAGATAACGAGACAGCCGAGCATGTCTGCGACGGCACGATGCGATTGAATGTCGGAACGAAATTTGTAGCCGCAAAAGAGCACGTCCCCGCTAAAGAGTGCATCGCCTTCGCCCTCAAAATAAAGATTTTCCCCTAGCCAGCACACCTCGTAGCCGTGTTGTTCCATCCATTTCGCAAAGAACGGCTGCTCACCGGCGCGCTCTTTGTGGCGGAAATTGCTGGGGATGAATTTGCGACCAACGGTCAGTCCGGCGTTGGCGGTGAAAACCATGTCGGGAAGTCCCGGCTGCGGCGCAATTAAGTGAATCTTGCAATCCAATTTCGAGAGCGTCGCGTGCAATTGATTCCATTGCTTCTGCGCGAGCGCTGCCTCGGCGCCGCGGGCGCGACTCATCCAAGGATTGATCTCGTATTCGATGCCGTAGTAATCCGGCGGACAAAGAAGCAGCTCGCGCATAACATCGCCAATCTACTCGCGAACGCGGGAGTCGCAGAGATAATCGGCGAGTTCCCGAAGAAATGGTTCCACGTCTGTGACGAGGCCGATTGATTGCAACGGTTGGTGTTCGACTGCTCTTTCTACCACCGAGGGATCGATATCGACGCACACGGTTTTCACGGTGGGCGCGAGCATGCTCGCTACCGCGAGCGAATGCTGAAGTGTCGCCAGCAACAGCGCGTGCGTCACGTCGGTCAGTTTTTCGCGCACCACTTTTTGGGCTTCGATTGCGTCTGTCGTTACATCAGGAATCGGTCCCTCGTCGCGAATCGAACCGGTCAGCACGATATCGACATTGTGTCGGACACACGCGTGCATGATGCCGCTGGTCAGGATCTTTTTTTGAACCGCCGCAGCGATTCCGCCCGCTTGACGAATTGCATTGACCGCGCGGACAAGGTTCTCGCGCCCTCCGCGCGCGAAGGCCAGATCGGGGCGTATTCCCAAAGAGGTACCGAACAATGCGCGCTCCAAGTCGTAAGCGGCGAATGAATTTCCGGCAAAAAGGCGATCGACATATCGCAATTCGATGAGGCGCACCAGATGCTGACCGGCACCGGTCCGCACGGTCGCAGGCCCGGCGACGATCGCGATTTTACCTTTCGACGCGCGCGCGTGTTGCAATTCGCTGGCCAGTTCGCGAACGATGGCCGATTTCGGTTCGTCGGCATCGATGATCGTGTTGATGAACTGAAAAACATCCGTGCGCGACGTCGCGCGCTGCACCGGGACGACGCGCACGCCCCGGTGACCCACTACGATCTCGTCGCCTTTGCGGACGTCGAAGAACTTGACGGCCCGCGCGGCGCCTCGTTCTCGGTCCACCGCAATGGCGCTATCCATCATGGCGGGTCGCACTTCGATTTCCTTGCCGTCGAACCGAACGAAGGTTTGTTGGTTCGTCGTCACGTAGAAATCGCGTGGGAAAACACCGTTCGCCGGAGCTGGGGCGAGCTGGGCGTCTGCTTTTTTGGATATTTCGGCCCCGTGCTGCCGCAGACGCAAAATCAGTTCATCGAGCGCTTCGCTCGTCTCGGCGGACACCTCGATGCGCGCAAAGCTTTGATCCGCTCGCTTTTTGCCGATCTTGATCTCAGCAATCTTAAAATTTGCGCCGTGGGTCAAAATTTGATCCAGCACTTTTGGCAAAATGAGCGAGTCGATAATATGCCCGCGTAGCTCGATCGTTTCCGAAAACATTTATTAAATCTAGCCGTCCGGCGCGACCGCGCCAGTGAGGCAAGATTGTTGTAGCGGCGCTTGTGCCAATTGCGCAACATTTAGGCGTTTGACACAAACGCCTCTACACCGACTTAGATCATTATGGAGAAACCAAGCGCACGCGGACCTTCGCCGAGCCGTAAAGCGCATCGTGCGTTGGGACCGAGATTAAATCGAAAAACGAAGCGGCCGCCGCCGCTGCCGATGAAGAAAAGTTCGCGAAACGCGAGTCGCGCGATTGATCGTTAGACCGGCAACACGTGCACGAAGAACTTCCAGCTCTCGCCGCGAAAATCGCCAAAGCACTATCGCGAGGGTCTGAGTACGTTGTCACGCAGCCTGCGGAGCTGCGCGTTCTGCGGGAAATATCCGCAGCAGAGGTTACAGAGTTTGCAAAAAGTCACGGCTGGCGCGTGATACGTCGTCTCGGGGGACGACAGATCGAATTTTACAATGACGCCAGCATGCGCGCGTTGTAGCCGGGTATTGGTGGGGACGCCGCGCCGCGGCGTCCGGACATCGCAGCGCGATGTCCCTACCTAGTTCGGCTGGACAGCGGTGCGCAGTTGGCTTACGAATGCTCGCGCGTTCAACTCCGAAAGTATTCGCGAGTGTATGGAAGCAGCGAAAATTTATTTTATCGTGTTTGGCGCTTTGACGATTGTCGGCGGGATTGTCGGTTACGTAAAAGCAGGCAGTGTGGCGTCGATCATCGCCGGCTCAATCACCGGTGTGCTATTGCTCGTGGCTGCATTTGTGTTGCCCGAACATCACATGGTTGGTTTGGCGACTGCCTGTATTGTCTCGCTTTTGCTCGCTGCGCAGTTCATTCCTAAATTTCTTCGCACCGGCAAAGTCATGCCTGCTGGAATAATGTCGCTCCTGAGCGTGATCGGGATCATTGTGGTCATCGTCGCCTGGGTAAAGAAGTAATCGCGTGGGAAAAATTCGCCTTCGGACGTGGCGGCGGCTTGTGCTGGTCATATTCGGCGCGCTTTTCGTCGCGATTGTTTACCGCTGGATCTCGCTCGAGCGACTGCAACGCATCGCGCCAGCTGAGATACCGGCCACGCCAACACCGGAACCGACGCCGACCCGGCCGCCGGTGATCACGGGAAAATTAGACACAGCTAAACTGTTCAACGGGGTCACGCTCCACTCCACGGTCGAGACGATTCCGGGCGCCGATGCTACGACGGAACGCAGCCAGCCGGACAGTTACGTGCTCGATCTAAGGCTACAGGCCCGTGTACCTTTAGCGAACAAGACGATCGAGGAGGTGGCCAAAGTCAGCCCCCAAGTGCCCACGCTCTTGCCCGGTTTAGCCTCAATGTTATCGGCCAATCCGGTTTCGCCGCTCTACGCTCAGCTTTATGACGAAAAAGTTAAAATGCTGCGTCAAAACCTGGCTCGCCTCGACCTGCTGCTATCGCGGCATAACTTTTTCGATTGCCAAACTGTTCTGCAACTTCAGCATCCTCAAACTCATCGAAAAGCGCTCCTGCTCCAGGCGGACATGGACGTGGACGCTGACGGCTCCGATGGCGATCGGATGCCGGTTGGTACTGGCGCGCCGGCTAATTTCAAGCCGTCCACCAGTTATCGCTGGCCAAAGAAAACGGCCGCGCCTAACCCGTATCTCGCCGCGACCGAAGAGGGATTGAAGCGCGCAGAAGATGAATACGCGCTTGCAACTACCGCTCCCGCACGGAAGCGTGAGTTGCGCAATGCAATCGCACAATTGCGCACCGAAGTCGGCACACTGAAAAAGTTTAGCTTCCTCATCGGCGCGACCGATCCTTTTATCGTGGTGCCGGGCGCATTTACGCATGCTCGCGACGCGGTTAAGCCCGGCGATTACGCCCTGGTCGTTTTCGGAGATTCGCTTTATCCCGCCATCGTCGGCGATGTGGGGCCGAACGATAAAGTCGGGGAGGCATCGTTACGCATCGCAAAACAAATCAACGCGCTTTCGACGCCCTACAATCGGCCTGTGAGCGATCTCAAGGTGACCTACATGATTTTCCCTGAAACGGCTGACAAGCCATTTGGCCCTCCGGATTTGGAAAAACTTCAGGCGCGTTGCGAAACGCTGGTCAAAGAGATCGGCGGCGCAAGCGTGCCGCTGCATCACTGGGAGAATATCATCCCGCCTTCTCCCACTCCCAGCCCAACGCCGACTCCTTCGCCGTCTCCGAGCGTGACGCCGTCTCCATCGCCGACAGCATCTGTTTTACCGTCGCCGACGTTCGCGTTTCCTATTGCCAGCCCGGCAGCGACCGCGCAGACTAATCCGACGCTCACGCCGACGCGTTCGCCCGCCGTTAAGCGAAGCCCGACGAAGAAGCGAAAGCCGTGAACGTGATTCGCTGTAGCGGCGCTCTATGAGTTCACGCTAGAATATCACTCGGGAAAATAGGATTCGGCGGTCAGAGACCGCGGCTACAGATATGATCATTCGCGACGCTGTCGAGGCCGATCTGCCGGCGATCATCGAGATTTACAACGCCACTGTGCCGACCCGGATGGTGACAGCGGAGCTTGAGCCGACCACGGTCGAAGCGCGTTTGCCCTGGTTCCGCGAACATTCACCGCACGAATATCCGTTCTGGGTCGCTGAATCGGACGGCCGCGTGATCGGCTGGCTCGATTTCCAAAAATTCCTGCCACGTTGCGCGTATCGCGGCACAGCCGAGATCAGTGTTCATGTCGAGGAAAAATTCCGGCGGCGCGGCGTGGCCCGGCGATTGTTAGAAGAAGCCATCGCTCGCGCGCCGTCGCTGGGGATCACCGCCTTGGTCGGTCTGATCTTCGGACATAACGAGCCGAGTTTGAAATTATTTCAACGCCTCGGCTTCGAGCGCTGGGGATTCTTTCCTGCGGTCGCGCAGCTCGACGGCGTGAAGCGGGACCTCGTTGTGATGGGGCAACATTGTCGCGCGGGCTGTGGCCACGGCGCTGTGTCGCCGTGCGAGCGGGTCGCGTGGGGCGCGCTTCGACGCAGCGAGGCGGCTACAACAAACGTGCCGCAGCAGGCACGTGGCTACAACGATTGCCTCAGTTTAATGCAAACACTGATGCATTGCCGGCAGGAGCCGATTCATTCGGCGCTTCTCAAAATCCGGGACAAATATTCCATGCTGCATCTGGACGTGCTGATCCTGATCTATCATTTTGCGAAAATTTGTTCCGGATCGATTCTTGAGATTGGCGCGTTCGTAGGCGGCGCGACTATTGCGGCGGCGTTCGGCGTGCGCGATTCCGGCCGACAAAAAAAGCTGATCGCAATCGAACCCGGTGGTAGCGTGAAACACAAACGGCTCAGCACGCGCAATATCTTGCGCGACTTGGAACGCAATCTCGCCCGGCACCGAGTGTCCGAAATGGTCACGCTAATCAAGGGGCGCTCGTTCGACCCGGAAACGGTCTCCGCAGTTCATCAGGCGCTTGGCTCGGATGAAATTGGCCTGCTGATTCTCGACGCCGACGCCGGTAAACGGCGCGACATCGAGTGCTACAGGAATAAACTGGCCGAGGGATGCTGGATGATCATCGACGATTACTCTGGAGCCGATTCAAACCCAAAGAGTGCACCGAGCCGCGCGGACGTGGACACGCTGGTCGCAGAAGGTTCCCTCGAACTGCTTGGCTTCTACGGCTGGAGCACCTGGGTGGGTCGGTGGCGGGGCGAGTAAGACACTAATCACCAACATCCCACCCCCAGAGAAGTCCAAGCGCGAATAAATGAAACTGCCTTGGAAGTTTGGGCGGTTGAAGATTGGAGGTTCTTTGGGATTTGGAGCTTGGGATTTGGTGCTTCTCGCGCCTAGACTTCCTCGGGACCGATGAGCAGATGGATTACGCCATTGGGCGCGGAGATGAAGAAGCCGTTGAAGTCTTCGCGCAATTGTTCGACCTCGTCGCGTCTCGTTACGCCGTGCACTTTCAGAAATGAAGCGGCTGCTTCAGTATCATTCGTCTCCAGTTCCAGCCAGATATCCGGATGACTCAGGTTGGAAACGCTGTCGATCCAAAGCCGGTTCGGGCCGAACTGAAAAATGCAGCCGTCCTTTTCTTCCTCGATCAAAGGCAACCCCAGCGTGTCGCGATAAAAGGCCACCGTCTGCTCATATGTGTGGCTGGGACATTTGATCGCGATGTTCGCTCCGCCAGAGAACTGCGGCCCTTCGAGTTTCGCAACCATCGTCTTCGCGCCGAAAGAAAGCGGTTCTGCTATTCTTTCCCGCCTGGCTCGGTCATTTTGATCGGGTCCAGCGCGCGCTCGAGTTCTTTCTCCGGCAAAATGTTTTTCTCTCGGGCAATTTCGCGGACCGTCCGCCCGGTTTTTGCACTCTCTTTTGCAATCTCCGCCGCGCGATCGTAACCGATCTTCGGCGCGAGACTGGTTACCATTGCCATAGAAAGCTCTACCAACTCGCGGCACCGCTCTTCGTTCGCTACGATACCGCGCACGCATTTCTCGCAGAAAACATCGACCACATTTGCCAGCAACCGGATCGATTCCAGAAGATTGTGCGCCATTACCGGCATCATCACGTTGAGCTCGAAATTCCCGTTCGCGCCTGCCCAAGTGACGGTTGTGTCGTTGCCGATCACTTCCGCACAGACCATCATCAGCGATTCGCACATCACCGGGTTCACTTTGCCGGGCATGATGGAGCTGCCCGGTTGCGTAGCGGGAAGTTGGATCTCGCCGATGCCACAGCGCGGACCGCTTCCCAGCCAGCGAATATCGTTCGCGATCTTGAAGAGACTCACCGCGATCGTCTTTAAATGACCGCTGGTTTCGACAACAGCGTCCTTTCCCCCCTGCGCTTCAAAATGATTTTTTGCCTCGTAAAATGCGATGCCGGTGCGTTGCTCCAGGTGCCGCAGGATTTTCTTCGGAAGATCGACGTGCCGATTCAGGCCCGTGCCGACCGCAGTTCCGCCCAGCGCTAACTCGCGCAAAATTTCCAACGATTTTTGCGCGCGTTCTTTAGCGTAAGTGACTTGTTGCGCGTAACCGGAAAATTCCTGGCCGAGCCGGATCGGCGTCGCGTCCATTAAATGGGTCCGGCCAATCTTGATGATGTCCCAGAATTCTTTCGCCTTGGCGTCGAGCGCGTTTTGTAATTTTTCCAGGGCGGGGATCATATGATTCTTCAACTCTTCGGCTGCGCTGATGTGTATCGCGGACGGAATCACATCGTTGCTGGATTGGCCCATGTTAACGTGATCATTCGGGTGAACATGCTCGCGCGACCCGATCGGTTTGCCCGCCAGCTGAGCGCAACGGTTGGCGATCACTTCGTTCGCGTTCGTATTTGTGCTGGTGCCGGAGCCGGTCTGAAAAATGTCGAGCGGGAAATGGTCGTCGAGTTTTCCTTCCGCAACCTCTTCAGCCGCTTGCACGATCAACGCGGCACGCTCTGCGTCGAGCAAACCGAGATCATGATTGGCTTGCGCGGCCGCCCATTTGATCAGACCCAGGGCGCGGATGAACGGTCGCGAAAACCGATAGCCGCTTACAGGAAAATTGAGTACCGCGCGGTGAGTGGAAGCGCCATGGAGCGCATCCGCTGGAAGCATCATCTCGCCCATCGAATCTTTCTCTGTCCGCGTCGGCTTCCCGGTCATTCGGAACGATCCGCGCCAACGCCAGCCAGCCTGGAAAATCTTTTCGGCTGCACGGTGCGTCGTTCGCGACTATGCGGCGATGGTGTTTTGTGAAAAACAGTAATGAACATTGGCGGGATATTTTGCAGGAAGTATTCCGATTCCCCGTGCTCGAAAAGTGTGGCGTGCTGCTTCAATTCGTTTGTGACCTGGTAAATGATGAAACTGCCGCCCGGCGCCAGCGCATCATACGTTTTTCGCAACAGCGCGCGTTTCTTGTCGATCTTGAGAATGCTGAACGGAATGCCGGAAAGGATATAGTCGCAGCAAGCGATGTCGCGGTGTTTGAGCTCGTACGGCAAAGAAGCTGCATCCCCATGGATGACATGCACGCGCGGATCGCCCGCGAATTGCCGCTCGAGAGCCCGCGAGAACGCCGCGTCGAGCTCAAACAGGAGCAAATGCGAATCCGCGCTCATCCGGCGGGCGATCCCGCGCGAGTGCACGCCTTCACCCGGGCCGTATTCGGCAATCACGCGCGGCTGACTAAAATCCATTTTGCTGGCCACGCGTTCCACCAGCGCCTTTGAGCTAGGAACGATAGAGGCGACCTGGAACGGTCGCTTCAGAAATCGCTTGAAAAACAGTGCGCTCACGGGGAACGAACAGTCGTCTGCAGGCGCCGGATTGTCCAGTGACGAAGTAGGACAATCTAGGTGATCTGTGATCGGCGCTCGTCGTTCTTGACTGATCACCGATCACCGATCACTTATCACGTCTGATCCATGCGCGGTTAGCTCAGTGGTAGAGCACTACCTTGACACGGTAGGGGTCAGAGGTTCGAACCCTCTATCGCGCACCATTTCTCAGCGCGTCCTTCGCTTTCGATGTCGCTTGCCGTAACACCCCGATCTTCTATCCGTTGGTTGTTCTTCCGGCGGAAATTCCTAGCTAGGAGAAGGCGGAGTAGCCGGAGCTGCCGGCAACGCTGGCGCGCTGGTGGGCCGTTTCTCAATGAGCGTCGCCAAGGCGGGACGCAGACTCGTCAGGTTCTTGAGAAGATTAAACCAAAACGGCGCGCCGAGCGCGAGTAACCCCGCCGTAGCAAGAATGCCGAGCAAATGACTGAATGTATGGCCCATCTGTCGTCGGAGCCGCGGCCATCCGTGCAGTTTACTTTCTGTCGGTTGATCCCAGCGGCCAAGAAAATTCACCGGCATAAGGTCGAATCCTGCTTCGCTTACGGTTTTTCTCAGGCGTTCAGCTTGTTCGCGGCTTGCCTCTTCAAACTTTGTCGCCGCGCTTGTGTAAAGGCGATCGTACTCATCGAGTAATGCCTTCGCTTCCTCAGCGTTGACGTTGTTCTCAGTCAGCTGTGCGTTTAAAGCTTGCTGATACTCTTCCGGTGTCCGCGACGCGGGCAAAGCGCTCAAAGCCTGTTCCGGGTGCTTTTCTGCCCACTGAAGATAAGCCTGGTGCGCGGGGGCGTTGCTCGGGTCGAGAATTTTTCTGCCTTCTTCAATTACGCTTGATGCGGCTTTCGTTAGTCCTTGGGTCAGCGCGGGACTGGCGCGGAGCTGTCGATAAATATCTGCCGTATCCAGCTGGAGAACGAACGCGGCGCAAATCGAGCAAACCACCGTTACAACGCGGGTATGAGTTTGGAACCATTGCTCGGCGCGGTCCTGCGCGCTACCGAACCAGCGCTGAAATCGATCGTACGCTTCCGTCGTCGCCCGCTCCACTGTTGAGCCAAAGTTGGCTAACGAATCGAGCACAGCCTTTTTCTGTTGTTCCGTCGCAAAGATGTCTGCCACATGTTTGATGAGCTCAAGTTTGTCTTCGGACTCTTTCGCGGGTTGATCACGCTCTTGGAGACAAGCCAGCAAACTCACAGATTTTTCGATCAGTTCCGGCGGTACATCGCCGAGTGCTGCTTCGGTCGGAGTCAGATCTGCAAACTCGTGAATGATGCGGTAGATTTCACCCGGACGAATTGCGCTTCCAAGAGCGGTTGCGTCTTTCAACTTTGAAAAAAATCCCCACGGTTTCATTCGGTTCGGCGCGACCTTTCGGATTCGGACGCCAGCCTTTGCCGTATCCACTTTTTTCTGAGCCGCTTTGACGGCTGCCTGCTTGCCGGCATCGGTCGAATCCTCTGCCAGCTGCGTCTCGGCTTCCTTCAACCTTTTCTCGGCATCAATGAGCGCTTGCGTTCTTGCATCGGGAACGATCAGGACGCGATTCTTAGGTCGCCAGAGCGAATCGCTGAAAATCGGGTCCCTTAAAATTTGCGCGGCCAAAGAATGCGCATGCTCGCCGATTTTCGGATCGATCGTTTGAAACGTAAGCGCCAGTGCGTTGGCGAGATTCTTGCCTCGCAACGAAAATGCCGCCGAGACCATCTGCACGACAATTGTGATAAGCAGGCTGAGAACAGTCATGATCACCGCGAAGGCGATCACTGTATCCATGGTGTTTAGCATAAAGGTTCCGAGGGATTTGGCAGAATCAGAGCACCAACGGCAAACGGAAACGCGATGCAGTCTCCGGCATAAAGAATAGCGAAGGCTTGAGAGCGAGTCTGTTCACTTGGGGGCAGCGTTGGGCCAACCTTTATCGATTCGAGAAACGTCTGACAAGACCAAAAAAATCCAGCAGCTATTCGACTCCACGCCTGTAAAGCTGGCATCATTCATTTTGCTTCCAGCATTGAAAAGTTGTATCAACACCAATCCGTTCCAAATAAGCCTGGAATCAATGTCTCACCTTCCTCAATTTCGCGACGCCATTGCAGCCGCAACGGAAACACTGCGCTCACTTTCGAGCCTCGAAGCCCGAATGGTCGAAGCTGCCGATCTAATCGAGCAATGTCTGCGCGTTGGAAATAAATTGCTGGTGTGCGGAAATGGCGGCAGCGCAGCTGACGCGGCACATTTTGCGACTGAGCTCGTGGTGCGTTTCGCCCAGGACCGTCGTGCGTATCCGGCGATTTGTCTCGCCAGCGACGGCGGCCTGCTCACTGCCGCGGGCAACGATTACGGTTTCGATGAAATTTTCGCCCGCCAGGTAGCAGCCATTGGTGTGCCGGGCGACGTGCTGATTTGCCTGACCACTTCCGGCAAATCGAGAAATGTCGTGCGCGCGCTGCAGGAAGCGAAAGCGCACAAGCTAAGAACGATCGCCTTCCTCGGCCGTGACGGCGGATCAACCGGTGGCATGGCCGACGTCGATCTTTTGGTTCGCAGTGACTCAACTGCACGCATTCAGGAAGCGCACCAGTTCCTGCTCCACGTGCTCTGCGAGACGATTGAATCCCGTCTCACCTGAAGCAAAGTCTGTAGAGGCAGGCGTGCCGCCTGCAATTCGACGAGACCCGGCAGCTGACACCGCTGCCACTACAGGGTTATTCGGATTTCCTTAATAGCCGCTCGCGTTCGCGATCCAGTTGCCGCCGCTCGTTCGGCGTTAAACTGCCAATCCCGAACTTGGAGATTTTATCGAGAATGGGATCAATGGATGAATAGACATCCTCCGATTCCGTCCGTCCGCTGCTGGATCGCGGTCGCGTTTTTGGAACTATGTGATACTTGGGCCCGGGGCCGATGCGCCCTTTCAAGGCATTCCACCAGGCAAGTTCCGGCCCGGCCCCGCGCAATTCAATAAAAAGGAACGCAGCGCCGATGCTCGTCCAGACCACGACCAGGTCGTTCCACGCGTGATAGGCCAGAAGTTGGAACGTATAAACACCGGCCAGAATAAGCGCGATCCATTTTACCATGATCCGGAGGAACAACTCGACACGGGGATAGATGGTGGCGAAAGCAACGAAGATCCCAAAGTGCAACGCCGGCGAACCTGCCAGGGCAGAACGCTGCCAAAGACCCCAAATCGTGAGCAGCGCCGCAGGCGTGATCAATAAAACGAGGTAGAGCGCAATGTAAGCGTGTCGCCCGACAAAACGCTCGACTTCCCGCCCGAACACGAACAGAAGGTACATCTCGATGGCGAACCACAGCAGCCCCGAAGGCGCGTGCACGAACGCGTATGTGAAGAGACGCCACAACTGGCCACCGGACCAAACTGCGCCGCTGTCGAATTGTAAATACGCCAGAATCGAACCGGCTCCGAATGCTACGAGAACGGCCGCGAGAACTGCGGCTGCGACATGTATCCCCACTAGCATCGTGGTCATATCGACAGGATAGCGACCCATCCACGCAACCGGCCGATAATCATCGGAGGTGGTGACCCCGAACATGTTTTCAATTAATGCCGCGCATTGCGCTTACGCAAGCGTGATTCGCGATTCAACATAGCGAAGCCGCTCGTTCATGGTTAAGATGAACGTCTTCATTTTATGACAAATCCCGCACCCGCCATATTCCCGGCGAATGGAATCGGTGACGCGAGACCGGCCAATCAAGCGGTGCTCGATTGGGTGCACGACGTCGCCAGTCTCACGGAACCGGAAAACATTTTCTGGTGCGACGGCTCGCAGCGCGAAAACGCCTTCCTGATTGCTGAATCGCTCAGACAAAATGTCCTGAGCAAGCTCAACGACAGAAGAGTTCCGCGCTCCTATCTGCATCGCTCCAATCCAAATGATGTGGCGCGAGTCGAGCAATGCACGTTCGTCTGCACGCCGACGAAACAAGAAGCTGGTCCAACCAACAATTGGTCTGAGCCAGGAGAAACGTACGCGAAACTTCGCGGCCTTTTGAAAGGCGCGATGCGCGGGCGAACTCTGTTTGTCATTCCCTATATCATGGGCCCACCGGATTCGCCGCTGACCAAGGTTGGCTTTGAGATTACCGATTCAAAATACGTCGTGCTCAACATGCGGATCATGACGCGCATGGGCGAGGTTGCCGTGAAAAGGCTCGGCAACGATCCCAACGCAGAGTGGAACCGCGGCGTGCATTCGCTGCTAGACATTAATCCTGAGCGCCGATTCATCTGTCATTTTCCGCAAGACAATACGATCATTTCTGTCGGCTCAGGTTACGGCGGCAACGTTTTGTTGAGCAAAAAATGTCTGGCCTTGCGCATCGGTTCTTATTTGGCGCGCACACAAGGCTGGATGGCGGAGCACATGTTGATTCTCGGCGTGGAATCGCCCGAAGGAAAAAAACACTATGTGGCCGCGGCATTCCCCAGCGCCTGCGGCAAAACTAATTTTGCGATGCTTATTCCTCCGGAACATTTCAAAGGCTGGAAAGTGACCACCGTTGGCGACGACATCGCGTGGATGCAGGTTCGTGATGGCCGGCTTTATGCGGTGAACCCGGAGAACGGATACTTCGGCGTCGTGCCAGGGACGAGCTACAAATCGAATCCGAATGCGATGAAATCAATCGCGCACGACACAATTTACACAAACGTCGCGCTCACGGATGACGGTGACGTATGGTGGGAAGGCAAAGGCGGCCAACCACCGGCGCACGCCATTGATTGGCGCGGAAATGATTGGACACCGGAGTCAAAAGAAAAAGCTGCACATCCGAACAGCCGGTTTACTACGCCAGTGCGCAACAACCCGGCTCTCGATCCGGACGTCGAAAAAGGTGAAGGCGTGCCGATCAGCGCCATCATTTTCGGCGGGCGCCGGAGCGATACGGTGCCGCTCGTTTATCAGGCGTTCGATTGGAATCATGGAGTTTATTTGGGCGCGACCATGGCTTCGGAAACAACTGCAGCCGCGACCGGCGCAGTTGGTCAGGTGCGCCGCGATCCGATGGCGATGTTGCCGTTTTGCGGATATAACATCGGCGATTATTTCCAGCACTGGCTCGACGTCGGAAAACGCCTCACGAATCCGCCGCTCATTTTCAACGTGAACTGGTTTCGCAAGGGATTGAAGGGCCAATTTCTCTGGCCGGGTTTCGGCGAAAACATGCGCGTGCTCAAATGGATTATTGATCGCTGCGAAGAAACTGACGGCGCACTCAAATCGCCCATCGGTTGGCTACCCAGCCCCCACGATCTCGATCTCGCCGAGCTCGACATCGACCACAAATGCGTCGCCGAAATTCTGGGGGTCGATCACGAAGAGTGGCAAAAAGAACTGGCCGAACACAAAAAGTTCTTCGATTCCCTCGGCGGCGTTGTGCCCGAACAGCTTCTCGAGCAGCGCGAACAATTGGCCGCGCGATTTACGCAATAAAAACTCTGTCATCCCGAGCGCAGCGAGGGACCTCTCAAAAGGTGATTCATCACGCTCACTATGCAGCATGTCACAAACTTCGTAGGCGAGGTCCCTCACTTCGTTCGGGATGACACGCGTTTTGTACCGCAGAAATTTGCGAATCGCTTCACTGGCAGCGAATATTTCCAGTGGGTTCGAAAATTGGGAACAGAGGAAGCGTTGCGGCGGCGTCACGCACGGACTGCATCGAAGTCCGCGGTGCGCGCCAGAACAATCTCAAAGGGATCGATGTCGATCTTCCGCTGGGAAAACTAACGGTCGTCACCGGCCCGAGCGGCAGCGGCAAATCGAGTCTGGCCTTTGAGACGATTTACGCCGAAGGCCAGCGCCGTTACGTCGAAACGTTCTCACCGTACATGCGGCAGTTCCTCGACCGCATGGACAAACCGCGCGTGGACGACATCCGTGGAATTCCGCCGGCTATCGCGATCGAGCAATCAAACCCGGTCAAAACCTCGCGCTCAACCGTCGGCACGATGACAGAGATAAACGACTATCTGAAGTTGCTCTGGCCGCGCGTCGCGAACGCATTTTGCCCAAGCTGTGGCCGCGAGATTCGGCCGGAAACGGCCAAATCAATCGCCGGCGAAGTCTTTGCGCAATTCGCATCTTGTCATTCCGAGCGAAGTGAAGCGAAGCGGAACGCAGTCGAGGAATCTCTTACTGTTTCAGGAAATGAAGAAATATCGAGAGATCCCTCGACTCCGCTGCGCTCCGCTTGGGATGACAAAGGAAAAAGGGCCGCAACAGTTCTCATCACTTTTTGGGTGAGCGTGCCGCCGAAAACTGAGCCACGGAAGTTTTTCGATTTTCTCCAGCAGCAGGGTTACCTCCGAGTTTGGATCGACAACCAGGTTGTGCGCGTGGACGCTGCCGACCCAAAGATCAAACGGCTCGGTGCCCGCGTGCAGGTGATCCAGGATCGCATCGCAATCGGTCAAGAAAATCATGCGCGATTAGTCGAAGCGATCGAGACGGCACTGCGTTTCGGGAAAGGGAAAATAAATGTCATCCCACTTTCGGAAAACGCCGAACGTCGAACGCCCAACGCCGAACATCGAACGAGTGACCAGTCCGCAATCCGCAATTCGCGATCCGAAATGCCTTTTTCCACCGGCTGGCATTGCGCTTATTGCGATCTTGATATCCGCCCGCCTACACCCGGACTGTTCAGTTTTAACCACCCGCTCGGTGCATGTCCGGAGTGTCGCGGCTTCGGTCGGACGATTGCAATTGATCTAAATAAGGCGATTCCCGACCGAAGATTGAGCATCAAACAAGGTGTCGTGCGCGTTTTTCGCGGTGCTGAGTTTGGCGAATCGCAGAAGGATTTACTTAAAGCGTGCGCGCGCGAAGAGATCGATATTAATGTTCCATTCGAGGAACTGCCGAAGGCTGATCAGGACTTCGTCATCGAAGGCGAGCGACGTTCCGGGGAGTACACCGATGAAGATTACGAAAACGATCGGTGGTACGGCGTCCGCGGGTTCTTTCGCTGGCTTGAAAGCAAGACTTACAAAATGCATGTGCGCGTTCTGCTCAGCCGTTATCGAGCTTACGTCACGTGTCCAAAGTGCAAGGGCGGACGGTATCAGCCAGAGGCGTTGAATTACAATATTGTAGCGGCGGTCTATGGCCGTCGAAACGGCGATCAGCGATCGCCGCTACAGCTGAGCCTTCCGGAATTTCAGGCTTTTTCGATTTCTGATGCACACGATTTTCTTCGCAACCTCGACATCCCTGCGGGCGACAAAACCGCACAGATGCTGCGTGACGAAATCTGCGCGCGCCTGAATTATCTCTGCGAGGTGGGTGTCGGCTATCTCACGCTCGATCGTTCGACGCGCACGTTGAGCGGCGGCGAAGTCCAGCGCGTGAACCTTACGACATGCCTGGGCGCATCGCTGGTGAACACGCTTTTTGTCATGGACGAACCGAGCATCGGATTGCACCCGCGCGATGTCGGCCAGCTCGTGCGCGTGATGCACAACTTGCGCGACAAAGGGAACACGCTTCTGGTGGTCGAGCATGAGGAACAAATCATCCGGGCTGCCGATAACTTGATCGATCTCGGTCCAGGCCGCGGCGAGCTTGGCGGGGAATTGGTCTGGAACGGAGCGCTCGAAGATTTTCTCGCGCGTGACCGCGCTCCCCAATCTTTAACGCGCGATTACCTGACGAATCGTAAATCCATTCCGGTTCCGAAATCCCGGAGAAGACGGAACTCATCGATCGAGATCATCGGCGCACGCGAACACAACCTCAAAAAAATCGACGTCGAATTACCGCTCGGAGTGTTTGCGTGCGTGACCGGCGTATCGGGTTCCGGGAAATCGACGTTGATCCACAACGTGCTCTATCGAAATCTGCTCGCAGCGAAAGGGCAATCGACTGATCAGGAAGTCGGCGCATGTAAATCAATCAGCGGCGCGCATCGCATCAACGAAGTGGTGATGGTCGATCAATCACCGCTCGCGCGCACGCCGCGCTCAACCCCGATTCTTTATCTGGGCCTTTACGATCGCGTCCGTGAATTGTTCGCGACGCAGCCGGACGCGCTGGCGCAGGGACTCACCGCAGGCGCTTTTTCGTTCAACTCCGGCAACGGCCGCTGCGAGCGTTGCTCAGGCACCGGCTACGAAAAGATCGAGATGCAGTTTTTAAGCGATCTTTTCGTGCGGTGCGCGGAATGCGACGGCAAACGCTTCCAGCCACACGTCTTGAAAGTGCGGTTTCATGGAAAATCAATTCATGACGTGCTCGAGTTGACCATCAGCGAAGCAATTCAGTTCTTTGCGCAGCTCGGTGACAAGCACGGTGCGGAAATTTCCGCCGGGCTGAAAGTGCTCGAAGAAGTCGGACTCGGTTATCTTCGACTGGGCCAGCCGTTGAACACGCTTTCCGGCGGCGAATCGCAGCGGCTGAAGCTGGTTCGGCATTTAGTCGAAACCGGCGAGCGGAAACCGGATAGCGGAAAGAACGGCAATGCCCGCGGCAATCTGTTCATCTTCGATGAACCGACCACCGGATTGCATTTCGACGATGTAGCGATGCTACTGCGATTGTTTCAGCGGCTGGTCGATCGCGGACATTCGATCGTGGTGATCGAGCACAACCTGGAGGTGATCAAGGGCGCCGATTGGATCGTCGATCTTGGTCCGGAAGCTGGCGACGCCGGCGGCGAAGTCGTAGCCGTGGGAACGCCCGAGCAAGTCGCGCGCGTTGGGCATTCGCACACGGGCAGATTCTTGCGACAGGTTCTTTCGAAATCTCTCAAAGCGCTGAGTGTCATCCCGAGCCGCGAAGACGGCGAGGGACCTCACACAGTCTCGCGCGAGTTGGAGAGATCCTTCGCTTACGCTCAGGATGACGGCGTTGAGTTGGCGCGAGCCGCGGAAACGGCTCCACGATTCCGCGCGGGAGGACGCAACGGCGTGATCCACGTCCATGGCGCGCGCGAGCACAACCTGAAAAACATCGACGTTAAAATCCCGCGCGAAAAGCTCGTCGTGATCACCGGCTTAAGCGGCTCGGGTAAATCGACTCTGGCCTTCGACATCTTGTTTGCTGAAGGGCAGCGCCGTTTTCTCGACAGCATGTCGCCGTATGCTCGACAATTCGTCGAGCAACTCGAAAAACCCGACGTCGATCTCGTTAGCGGATTGCCGCCGAGCGTGGCAATCGAGCAGCGCGTCACCCGTGGTGGAGGCAAATCGACCGTCGCGACGGTGACGGAAGTTTATCATTTCCTCAGGCTGCTGTTTGCGAAAACCGGAACGCAATTTTGTCCGGACTGCGATTTACCGGTCGAAAAACAGAGCGTGTCGTCGATTGTGAAACAGATCGAAGCGGCTGCGAAGCGAGGGCCGCTGAAGGTCCTCGCGCCATTGGTGAAAGCGCGCAAGGGTTTTCATACGGACGTGGCGCATTGGGCGGAACGCCAGGGATTCGAGACGCTGTATGTCGACGGTCAGCTTGTCCCGATCCGAAACTTTCGGAAACTCGAGCGTTTCAAAGAGCATACCATCGACGTCGTTGTCGGCGTAATCGATCGGAAGCGAATCGCGGACGCGCGCGAGATTGCCCGGCGAGCGCTGGAGATCGGGCGCGGCACAGCACGTCTGCTCGATTCAAGAAATCGGCTGACGGTGATGAGCACGGAGATGACCTGCCCGAAGTGTGGTCGCGCATTTGAGGAGCTCGATCCGCGTTTGTTTTCATTTAATTCGCCACATGGCGCGTGCGAAGCATGTGGCGGATTCGGTGAGATTTGGGACCAAGATTTCCAAACGGCCGCGGACCGGGACGGTGAATCGGTCTTGGAAAACGAGCTTGCCGCAGAGCGCGAGTCGGAATGGATCGAGGAAGGTGAAGCGCGCGAATGTCCGAGTTGTCGCGGCTCGCGGTTGAATGCCGTGGCACGTCACGTGCGTGTGCAAGGCTATACAATCGATCAATTCACGAACCTCTCCGCCAGCGAAGCAGCGCGCACGATCGACAGGTTGAAATTCAAAGACACGAACCGAACGATTGCAGCCGGTCTTTTGCCTGAAATCCAACAGCGACTGCGTTTCATGGAGAAGGTTGGACTTGGTTATCTCGCACTCGGGCGTTCGGCAAAAACCTTGAGCGGCGGCGAATCGCAGCGAATTCGGTTGGCCGCGCAGCTTGGCTCGAATTTGCGTGGCGTCCTTTACGTGCTGGACGAACCAACCATCGGCTTGCATCCGCGCGACAACGTACGTCTGCTCGAAACGCTCACAGCTCTCCGCAACAAGGGCAATTCACTCATTATTGTCGAGCACGACGAAGAAACCATGCGGCGCGCCGATCATATTGTCGATCTTGGGCCGCATGCGGGGCTTCACGGGGGCGAAGTTGTAGCGACTGGAACGCTGCGGGACATCGAGCGGAATCCAAATTCTGAGACCGCCCGTTGCCTGAAAGCCCCGGTGCGCCATCCCATTCGTGGATCGCGCCGATCACTGCAAGACGTGGAAACCTGGATCGAGATTCACGGCGCGCGCGCGAACAATTTGAAAAACATCGATGTTACTTTTCCGCTCGGTCGTCTTTCGGTGATCACTGGAATTTCCGGCAGCGGCAAATCCACGTTGATGCATGACGTGATTTGGCCCGCGGTGCGCGAACAGCTGAAGGAAAGGAAACGCGCAGGTGATGGCGATTTGTTCAAACTTGTCAGCGGTGCGCAAGAAATCGAAGCCGTTTACGAAGTCGATCAATCGCCCATCGGTAAAACGTCGCGCTCGACACCGGGCACTTACGTGAAAGTGTTCGACGAGATCCGAAATCTATACGCGCAACTGCCGGTGTCGCGCGTGCGCGGCTACTCGGCGAGCCGATTCTCGTTCAACGCCGAAGGTGGCCGTTGCGAGACGTGCAAGGGTCAAGGCTTGATCAAGTTGGAGATGAATTTTCTGCCCAGCAGTTACGTGCCTTGTGAAGACTGTCGCGGTCGCCGTTACAATCCGCAGACGCTGGAAGTTCTCTATAACGAAAAATCCATCGGTGGCGTCATGGAGATGACCATTGAGGAGGCTGCGCAATTTTTTTCGGCGCACCCGAAAATCGCGCGGCCGCTTTCCCTGTTGGTCGATACAGGCCTCGGTTATCTCAAACTGGGGCAACCGAGTCCGACCTTGAGCGGCGGCGAAGCGCAACGGCTTAAGCTGGTGACGCAATTGAAACGTGGCGTCGGCCGCGCGGCGGACGAGCGGATAAGAAAAATGCGCAAGCCGGGATCGACATTATATTTACTTGAGGAACCCACCATCGGCCTGCACATGGCCGACATTGAACTACTTCTCAACGTGCTGCACCGGCTGGTGGACGAAGGAAACACTGTAATCGTGATAGAACACAATCTCAGTGTGATCGCCGAAGCGGATTACATCGCCGATCTTGGCCCAGAGGCTGGTGACGCTGGCGGCAGGGTTGTTGCGACCGGCACACCTGAGCACGTGGCGAAGAATCGCGTCAGCCGCACAGCGCCGTTCTTGCGAAAAATGTTGAACCCATTGCGCGCTAAAACAGTGGGGTCATCCTGAGCGGAGCGAAGGATCTCGCAAGCGAAGTGCGCGGCACCAATCTAAATTGCGTGATCAATCAGTCTCTGTGAGGTCCCTCGCCGTCTCCGCTGCTCGGGATGACACGCGTTTTAATTGCGGGTATCAGCGACATCAGTGAGAATCGCCGCACAAAATGCTTGCTTTTTATCTGCACAATCTCGATCCGATTATTTTTCGGATTTACGACAATGTCGGGCCACGATGGTATGGACTCGCTTATGTGCTCGCATTCATCTCCAGCTATCTCGTCTTCCTTTGGTTGGCCAAACGCGGGTACGCCGATCTGCCGCCGCAGCGAGTGGGCGACTTTATCACCGGCTGCGCGCTCTTTGGTGTGATTATTGGCGGGCGCCTCGGCTACGTTTTTTTCTACAAACCGGAAATGTTGCGCGAGCCGCTATCGATCTTGCGCGTCTGGGAAGGCGGGATGTCCAGCCACGGCGGGATGTTCGGCCTGTTGGCTTTCACTTTTTATTACGCGCATCGGCACAAAATTTCATGGACGAATCTGGGCGATAATCTGGTCGTGACCGCGCCGATCGGGTTGTTCTTTGGACGCTGCGCTAATTTGATCAACGGCGAGCTTTACGGACGCATCACAAATGTTCCGTGGGCGATTCAATTTCCGAAAGAATTGTTGGATCATCCCCAGGAAGCCGAACGGGCCGTAGCGGCGTGCGCACAAATCGATCCGTCGCTCACGACGTCCGACGCAATTATCGGCGCGGTGCGCGGCAATCCAAACGTGGCCGCAGCGTTGCGCTCAATCCTCTCGCCGCGCCATCCGTCGCAGCTTTACGAAGCGTTTTTCGAAGGAATTGTTTTGTTCGCGATTTTGTGGTTTGTGCGGACGCGCACCCGGCAGCCTAACGGAGTGCTAACGGGGCTGTTTTTCATTTGCTACGCGATCTTCCGGATCGTGATCGAAAACTTTCGCGAGCCCGATGCTGCATTGATAGGCCCGTTCACGCGCGGCCAATTTTTTTCGTTTTTTCTAATCGCGATCGGATTCGCATTCGTTGCCACTGCCAAAGCGCGGCCAACGTTTCCGAAAAGGATAGTGACGCACCACTGACGAAACGAATCCGAAACATGATTATTGTAGGGCGTCTGTGCCAGGCGCCGTGGCGTTTCCCAGAAACGCCCTACAATTATTCGTCATTCGACATTCGTCATTTCGCGAATCCCGCTTTCACTTTTCCAAAACGGCGCTATTACTTATGCCGGTGACGCGGGAATGCTCGTTCCGGAAATCGTAGCGGCCGGCGGCGGTCTGCTGTTTGCGTTCGATCACGCGACGATCGCAGGCAAACTCGTTCTCACGCTTCTGGCCGTCGCGTCGATTTTCAGTTGGTCGATCATGATCACCAAATTGCGCGTGATCCGCTTCGCTCGAAAGCAGAACGCGCGGTTCCTCGCCTCGTTCCGGCAAGATCGACAACCGCTGCGTTTATTCGAAAAAAACGCGCGCTTTCCGGGATCCCCGGTTTTCAACGTGTATCGCGCTGGGTGCGAAGAAATGACGTTTCATCTGCTCGGCTCACCCGAAGTGGACGACACTTTTCGCGCGCGGCTGGACATCGCGGACAAAATCTCGCCGGCGCAAATGGGTGCGGTAAACGCGGCGATGGAGCGAGCAGTAGGCGAAACTGCGCTTTCCCTCGAGTCGCAGATGATTTTACTCGCCACCGCCGTGAGCGGTTCGCCGTTTCTTGGATTACTCGGCACAGTCTGGGGCGTGATGGACGCGTTCACCGGTGTCGCCGAAGCCGGCTCGCCAAACCTCGTGGCGATGGCGCCCGGCGTGTCCGGAGCGCTTATCACCACGGTCACCGCGCTGTGCGTCGCGATCCCTGCGATGTTCGGCTATAACTTTCTCGTCACCAGCATTCGCGGCATCATCGTGGAAATGGACAACTTCGCCGCCGAACTCGCGTCCGAGTTTGAGCACAAGTATGTCGATCACGGCGCGCGGGAGATCGCATTGCGCAGATGAGCACCTCTCTGTCATTGAGCGTTGAGCGTTGGGCGTTGAGCGTTGGGCGTTTTCCAAGCGCGGCATGCAACGTCCAACGCCCAACGCCCAATGCCCAACTTCGAAGCAAGGACGGATGAGACGCTACTCACAACGCCAGAGTCTCTCCACGCTGAGCGAGATCAATGTCACGCCGCTGCTCGATCTCGCGTTTGTGCTGCTCATCATTTTCATGATCACGACGCCGCTGCTCGAAAGCAGCATGAATCTCGTGATCCCATCCAGCGGGGCGAAAAATCCGTCAATCAATAAGTCACAGGTGCAAACACTCTCGATCGACCGCACCGACACGATCCGGTTTATTAATCAAGTGGTGGACTTGGAAACGCTCACCGCGCAATTGACCCAACTAAAACAGACGAATCCGGATGTCGCCATTGTGATCCGACCCGATCGCGACTTGCCTGTGCAAAGATTGGTTGCAGTAATGGACGCGGTGCAGCAGGCCGGGATCACCAAGGTCGGCATCGCAACAAGGGCCGAGTCGAAATAGATGGCGAAGAGCAGCCGTTTTTGGCGGAACGTCGTCCTGATTGCTGTCGCACACATTGCATTAATCGCGGGACTGATTCGCTGGAGCCTTGCAGCCAGGACTTCATCAAATAGCGAGAGCGTCGTTTGGTTAGGTGGCGCTGGAGATCTCGCGCTTGGAGAATCGGAAGGCGGCATACTGCCATCGCCACCAGCAGAAGTCTCAACTCCGCGGCCCGAACCGACGCCGATGAAGACGGATGAAGGCGATGAGGAGCGTCGTGTCGCAGCAACAGTCAAAAGCGAAATTGAATTGCCATCGCCAACACCGACAGCGACGCCCTCTTCAAAACCAACGGCGACTCCCACACCAAGACCTAAGACAACGCCAAAACCAATTCCGAAGCCAAGTCCCAAGAAAATTCTCTTGGCGAAAGCTTCTCCTAAACCGTCGCCAAAAGCGAACGGGAAATCAGAGAAAAAGGAAAAAAACGCTCTGGCAAAGACGGAATCCGCGTCTCAGAGCGCCAGTGGAAAGACGAGTTCAGCAAGAACAGGTGGCCGTGCGGGCGATGGAAGCAGCACATCGGAATTCGGCTGGTATGGCAACATGCTACACGACCGTTTTTACAGCGCATGGATCCAGCCGACTACCCACGTGCCCACCGGCGCCAAAATTTCGACTCTGGTCAAAGTCCGCATCGAGAAGGACGGGCGCGTTTCCAAATTCGAAATCATCAAGCCGTCTGAAAACGTTGTCGTCAACGAATCGGTTACAGCAGTTGCGAAACAAGTCACCGAGGTTGACGCGCCGCCAGCTGGTCTAATGAAAGACGATCATTACGAGGTAAAAATTAATTTCGAGCTAAATACGGGGGAAGGACCGGGAGACAGATAACTTGGACGTTTGGCTCTCATAACTCCAGATGGCATTTCGGCGAGGGTACCGAAACGTGCACGCGAGGCGTGTGCGCTCCCCGGATTTATACAGCGAATTTCTCTTCGATCAGCCCGTGCAAATGTTCGCCTATCGCCGGGTGATTGAGGCGCTGAATGACTTCGTCCAAGAAACCGGTGACGAGGAGGCGTTGTGCCATTTTGGTCGGGATGCCGCGCGAGCGCAGGTAAAACAACTGGTCTTCTTCAATCTGGCCCGAGGTTGCGCCGTGGGTGCAACGGACGTTGTCGGCGAGGATTTCGAGGCCCGGCATTGAATTGGCTTCGGCGTCGTCGCTCAACAGAAGGTTGCGAACTTTTTGATAGGCGTCGGCGAAGTGGGCATGCGGTTCCACCCGGATCAGGCCCCCGAAAATGGTGCGAGCCCGATCGTCGAGCGCGTTTTTGTAAAGGAGATCGCTCGCGGTGTGAGGCGAGACGTGGTCCTGTAATGTGCGCGCATCGAATTCCTGCTGATGTTTCGCCACTGCGACAGCGAGCAAATCGCTGCGCCCGCCTTCGCCGATCAGGCGGCTGAGACTTTCGAAGCGCGAATATCGCCCGCCAAGATGCAGATTGAGGCTCATCGCTGATGCGTCATGATCGACGGTCGTCGAATTTATTTGCAGCGCGATCACGTTGCTCGCCCATTCCTGCGCACAAACATAAGTCACTTTCGCGCCGGGGCCGGCGATTAGATCGTTCACGCCACAAGCGAAGCCCGGTGCGGTCCGATTACACGAGCGGAAATGTTCGATGACCGTGACCTTTGCGAGCTCATCAGTGACCAGGAGCAGGTGGGGGAAGATCGACGTGTTATCGTGTCGCAACCAATGGAAGATCTCGATGGGCCGTTCGATCTCTACGCCGCGCGGCAGGAAAAGAAATGTTCCCGATGAAACGAGCGCTTTGTGCAAAGCGGCGAACTTAGCCGAACCAAGCGTCGCTTCCGTGGACATGAAATGTTTGCGGAAGAGATCGGTATGCTCCACCATCGCGCGCTCGAGTGGTTGAAAAATCACGCCGCGCCTTTTCAGATCTTCAGAGACGACGTCTCGCTCGATCAGCTGATCGTTCGCGAAGATCATGCGTGCCGCGTACTGGTCGAGACCGCGGGAGTATTTCAGAACATTTTTCCGATCATCTTCCGAGAGCGGACCGCTGATTTTGAACGGCGACAGATCAAGAAGATTGACATTAGCAAATCGCCACGCCTGATCTTTTCGTGTGGGGTTCGGCAACGATTCGAATTGTTCCCAAGCTGCGCGCTGCTGATCCCGGAACCAATCGGGAAATTCGGGCGCCTCGGCTGGGCCGGAAAGAATCGATCCGGATTTTGCTACTTCGTGATTAGCGACTGAAGACATCATTGGTGTTCTTTTAGAACCAGAACGGCGGTCAAGAGACCGCCGCTACAGAAAATTCGGTAGGCGGAAAAGTTATCCGACCGAGCCTTCCATCTCCAGCTCGATCAGCCGTTTGAGCTCGACGCTATATTCCATCGGGAATTGGCGGACGAGATCGTTGACGAAACCATTGACGCTCAGGCTCATCGCCTGCGCCTCGGTCAGACCGCGCTGTTGCATATAGAAGATTTGGTCGGCGCTCACCTGGCTCACGCTGGCTTCGTGTTGAACGGCATTGCCTGTGCCGCGCACGGTAATCGCAGGATACGTGTCCGTTCGCGAAGTCGCGTTGATCAGCAGCGCGTCGCACTCAGTGTTGTTTTTGCAATGCTTCAGATGTTTCGGCACGTGAACCAATCCACGATAAGTGGCGCGCCCTTTGCCGATGGAGATCGATTTGGAAACAATGTTGCTGGTCGTTTCATCGGCTGCGTGAATCATCTTCGCGCCGGTGTCCTGATGCTGCCCGTCGTTGGCGAGCGCGATGGAGAGAACT
>Ga0137373_10001518_pt1 | contig 25354 bp, 22 predicted proteins | sample SagtaG_5_FD_104912 | JGI IMG/M metagenome (GOLD analysis project Ga0137373, IMG submission 104912) | Vadose zone soil microbial communities from Sagehorn Ranch, Mendocino, California, USA - Sage1_R_80_16 metaG | ecosystem: Environmental > Terrestrial > Soil > Vadose zone | place: USA... | reverse complement strand
TGCGCAAGATTCCCCACTGCTGCCTCCCGTAGGAGTCTGGGCCGTTTCTCAGTCCCAATGTGGCTGGCCATCCTCTCAGACCAGCTACCCGTCGTTGCCTTGGTGAGCCGTTACCTCACCAACTAGCTGATAGGCCGCGAGCCCCTCGAAGTACCCCGTAGGTTTCATTCCAAAGAAATGCGTCTTCGGAATCGTATGCGGTATTACTCGGCCGTTAGGCCGGCTATCCCCCACACTTCGGTAGGTTGCTCACGTGTTACGCACCCGTTCGCCGGTTGCCCATTGCTGGGCCCCCTTGACTTGCATGTGTTAAGCACGCCGCCAGCGTTCGTCCTGAGCCAGGATCAAACTCTCCAATAGTTGAAGATTTTGTCTGCTCTTCCGAACGTGGTTTGTCTCCAGACTAATGTCGTTCGACATCACGTCCGGAATCACTTTGAATGTTTTCAGATTGAACTCTCCCCGGAATCCTGAACGACTCCGGATCGACGAGTCCGCCTCGCACATCCATCGATCTCAACTTCGATTGTCAAACAGCGTTTGCCATTGCAAATCTCCACTTTCGTGAGCGATTCGCGGGCAGCCTTTAACAATAAGCGCTAAAGGCTCTTTCGTCAAGTGTTTCGGAGCAAATATTTAAAGAGATCGTACCGCTCCTTCCTCTCTCATTTGCAGCAGGAATCCGGCCGCAGGAGGGATTCGCAAGCTAGACATTTACAACGTCAACTTCAAGCCCCGGGAGCTCCCCGATTTTCACCAATAAATGGGTGCAGCTTCGCGCTCGCTCCGCGCCCTTTTTCTGCGCCAATGGTCTGTCACTTGAGCCGAGCTCCACCAGCACCGCCTCCAACCAAACTCCTATGGCTCAAAGCTGTTGCCCCGCATATGTTTGCGCTTAGGACCTCCCATTCGAGCTCATGGCTCAGCCCCGCCTCTCCGGACTCTTCGCAGAACGATATCTGATCGAGCGTGAGCTCGGACACGGCGCGTCCGCCGTCGTCTATCTCGCAAAGGATACGAAGCAGGATCGCGAAATCGCGCTCAAAGTCCTGAGCAAGGACCTCGCGCATGCGCTCGGTCCCGAGCGCTTCCAACGCGAGATCCACGTCACCTCTCGGCTGCAGCATCCGCACATACTTCCGATCTTCGACTCCGGCGAGTCGAACGGACTGCTCTACTATGTGATGCCGCTCGTCAGCGGAGAATCGCTGCGCGATAAAATCGATCGCGAGAAACAGCTGCCGATGGACGAAGCGGCCCGCATCACGTGCGAAATAGCAGAAGCGCTGTCGCACGCGCACGCCGCCGGGGTAATTCACCGCGACGTCAAGCCGGAGAACGTCATGCTCTCCGACGGACACGCGCTGCTTGCAGACTTCGGAATCGCGCGCGCACTCGACGTGCACACCGGCGAGCGTCTCACTTCGAGCGGTCTCATCGTCGGAACCTCGGCGTATATGAGTCCCGAGCAGGCGAGCGGCGAAGAAAGAATCGATGCGCGCAGCGACATCTACGGACTCGGCTGCGTTCTATATGAGATGCTCGCGGGCGTACAGCCGTTCACCGGGCCGACGACACAGTCCGTAATCGCGCAGCGATTCACACACGCGCCGCGGCCGATCACGACTTACCGCCCGGCGGTCACGCCGCGCCTCGAGGGAGTGATTCAGAAAGCTCTCGCCGTTTCCCCGGCGGACAGATATCAGCGGGTACAGGATTTCGCCGCGGCGCTGCCCGATTCACCGGGGGGGTTCGCGGAGCGACGCGGACCGGAGTGGCGTCGAGTTGTCTACGGCAACAGGAGGTGGCTCGCTGCGGCGGCAGTGACGCTTGCAATTGTCTCGATGGGATTCGTGCTCAGTCGCCACGAAGGAGGAATGGGTTCACTTTTCACTCCGACTGCGCTCGACTCTACCAAATACGCAGTGATTCCCTCCGGTGGCGCGAGTGCACCTTCCTTCGCCGCTGACAGCATCTACCGCACGCTGGAAAAGTGGAATGGCATCTCGCTGGTCGACGCCGATTTGATGCGTGAAGCGATCGCCAAGACGTCCGATACTACAATCGACGGCGCACTCACTGTGGCAAAGCGCTTCGGCGCCGGGAGAATGGTCGTTACGCGCGACCCTGGTCCAAACAGCAAAGGATTTCGCATCGCACTGTACGACGTGCAAAGCGGGACAAAAATCCGCGATGTCGCGAGCGAGGAGCTGCGGGACTTGCCTGAGCCGTACGCGGCGGCGATGTATGCACTGCTGCGGAATCCGGATCGTCCCAAGCGCGCGGATGGCGGCGATGGACGCACCAACTCCTTGCCCGCGTGGCTCGCGTATGGCCGCGCCCATGCGGCGCTCGAGAAAAACAATTTCAGATTCGCGCTGGCGGAATTCACCTCCGCTTCAGAAAAGGATCCTGATTTCATTCCTGCCCTGATCTGGAAGAGCCAACTCCAGGAATGGTATTCGAGCGACAGCGTGCCGTGGGCCGGTGCCGCGATACGCATCGGATCTCGTCTCTCGGGTCTTTCGGCTGGGGACTCCACGCTCGGCGCAGCCGTTTTTGCCATGGCGCAACATCGGTTCCCGGATGCATGCACCGCGTATGAATCGCTAACTCGGCAAAACGCTGACGATTTCGTCGCCTGGTTCGGCGCGGGGGAGTGTCGCGAAAAGGACAGCGTCGTCGTGCGTGATCGGCGAAGCGGGAACGTTGCGTTCAGAAGCAGTTTGAGAAAAGCGGTCGAGAACTTCGAGCACGCGATCGCCCTCTGTCCCGAGCTTTACAGCACGCTCTCGATGGGGCGGATGCAGGGACTGTTGCCCTCGTCGAGGCTGAAGATACGCGGGGGTTGGGGCGACGGCGGCAAAGTTTTCTACGCCGCATATCCGGCGATCGATCACGATACGCTCGCATTTGTCCCCGTTCCGGCAGCGAAGTTCGGCCTCCTTCCTCCGAACAGCTATGCAACCCGGCCCGAAGCGCTGAAACAAAACCGCAGACACCTGCTCGCCTACGCGGCGGATTGGGCGCGCCGAGCTCCGGAAAGTGCGGACGCTTTCGAGGCGCTGGCGGTGATGTTAGAGGCCGCGGGCGAGATCACCGCCGACCGAGAGGAATCAGCAGTCAGTGCGCTAAAAAAGGCACAAAGACTCTCTCGCGATCCGGCGCAGGGACTCCGGCTTGCCGCTGCCGATGTTCGGCTCCGATTCAAGCAGGGCGATTTTCCGGGCGCGCGCTATCTCGCCGACTCAGTCTTGAAGGCACAGCGCGGGAAGGCGGTGTCCGATCCGATTCGACTTGCCATTCTCGCCGGCCTCATTGGGCATGCGAGCGAGATGGCGCACTGGACGCATGAAGCTGAGATTCCGCGCGGCCTTACGGGCGCGAATGTGCCACCGGCAATGAGAGAGACTGCGGCGCAATTCTTCGCTTATTCGGCATTGGGGATTTGCGGGAGCGCAACGGAGAATCTCGAAGCGGACCTGGAGCGGCAGCTCAACAGCTATACGACGGTGTCGGAGAGAGCGGAGGTCCGCGCGGCTGCTGAAGAAAGAGCGTTAAGCATGCTCGTGCCGTGCACGTCTGGAGCGTCGGCACTCAGGATGGTGCGGGCGAACGACCGACTCTATCGGGCGCAGCAAGCTTACGCTCGCGGGCAGCTGGACAGGCTTCGGGCGATTCTCGACACGATCTCCCTGTCGAGGAAGACTTTTCTGCCGGGTGAAGTTTCATTCGACTATACCTACCAGGAAGCGTGGCTCAAGGCGGCAGTTGGCGACACGACGGCCGCGATACAATCACTGGATCTCGCGCTCGATGCGCTGCCGGGGCTCAGCGCCTCCGCGATCGATGAGCCCGCGGCGGCCGCTGCCATCGGCCGAGCGATGGTTCTTCGAGTCGACTTGGCGAGCGCCCGCAACGATGAGAGAGCGGCGAACAAATGGTCCCAAGCGGTTATCGCGCTCTGGGGAACGGCCGACAAGGAGCTCCAGCCGGCTGTTGAGCAGATGAGACTGGCAGGAGCGAGAAAGTAAGTGTAAGCTAGGCACGGAAGTGATCTCAGCCAGGGACAACACGTAACGGAGGAAGGCATGATCCGAATAAGACGGTTCGGCTTCGAGAAATTTGCGGCGCCTGCCATTGGCGCGCTCATCAGCCTCTCCTGCAATCCGACTCTCACTCAAATGGCAGCGCCAGTCCCTCCACCCATATCCATGACCTCGGCGTCCCTCCCGGACACGAGCCAAAGCATCGATCTCGATGCGTATCGGGCCCATTCGGCGGTGTCGCGCGTGGGTGGCCACACACGCGTCCGCCTGGCAGCGGCAGGCTCATGTCCTACCCCCTGCGGAACAGTGGTGACGTTTGAGGCATATCCGAATACAAAGGATGTTTCCGCGCAGGGAGTAAGCGTGCCGATACTAGTCGGCTTCCTCACGAACAATGGTCCGTATACCACCGCCATGTACTCATTAAAGCCGGCTGACGCCGCGACGTATGAAGTTTGGGCGATGCCGAACACCACGACTCCAACGGTTACCGATTTTCAGATATTCGAAATACCCTCAGCCCATTTCGGTCGCGTCGCAGCGCGCAGTCAGGGACAATATCACAGCTGCCATCACAAGGCCGCGGAAAAAAGCGAGGCGGACTTCAGGCCGTGCGAGCTCCCGATGGCAAGAGCCTTCGACGACGCGATTCTTACGATCGCGATGCGAGACGATTGGATCGGACTCGTTGCGAGAGCAATCGATAAGACTGGAATGGCTGGGAAGCGGGTCGTGGCCGAAGACAACGGATGGCTTTCATGCGACGGCGGATGTTGCACACTCGTACAATGAGCTCGGAGGAAGCATCCTAGCTGCAGATGATTGCAATGGAACGGAAAAAGCCCGGGCAAAACGCCCGGGCTTTTTTTTCTTAAGGCCGCCGCTGTCAGGCCGCTACATATGCGGCGCCCACTTCGCGGTGTGAACCGCGTCACCACGCGGAGCGAGAGTACCCTTGCCTGCCTGATACTCCTTCCACGTCACCGGCTTCTCGCTTACCGGCAACGGCTGCATCGTGATGCATCCCTGAACGGGACAGACCTGCGAGCAGAGATTGCATCCCACGCACGCTTCTTCGATGATCTCGACGACAGGGCCTCCGAACTCGCGCGGCAGACGGCGGATCGCCTGGTGGGCGCCGTCCTCGCACGCCGCCCAGCAGAGCTCGCAGCGAATGCATTTGTCCTGATCGATGACAGCGACCAGATGATAGTTGAGATCAAGGTTTTCCCATTTCGTCACCTTGCTGACGGCGCGTCCGCGAATCTCCTCGATGCTGCGATAGCCTTTTTCGTCCATCCAGTTCGAGAGACCATCGCAAAGGTCGTCGATGATACGGAATCCGTAATGCATCGCCGCTGTGCAGACCTGCACTGTGCCGGCGCCGAGGGAAATAAATTCCGCGGCGTCGCGCCAGGTGGCGATTCCGCCGATCCCTGAGATAGGAATTCCGACATCCGGATCAGCCGCCGTCGCCGACAGCATGTTGAGTGCGATGGGCTTCACCGCCGGACCGCAATAGCCGCCGTGACTCGACTTGCCGCCCACATTCGGCATCGGCGTGAACGTGTCGAGATCCACCCCGACGATCGAGTTGATGGTGTTGATCAGAGAAACCGCGTCGGCCCCGCCCTTCTTCGCCGCTCTCGCGACATAGGTGATGTCGGTGATGTTCGGCGTGAGCTTCACGATGACAGGAATCTTTGCGACTTCCTTCACCCAGCCGACGATGTCGCACGTATAGCCGGGATCCTGGCCCACGGCGGCGCCCATCCCACGCTCACTCATTCCGTGCGGGCATCCGAAGTTGAGCTCGAGGCCGTCGGCGCCGGTATCCTGCGCGCGGCGAACGATGTCGTGCCAGCTCTTCTGATTCGTCTCGACCATCAGCGAGACAATCACCGCATTCTTCGGATATTTCTTTTTCACGTCGGTGATCTCACGAAGATTCTCGTCGATCGGCCGGTCGCTGATCAGCTCGATGTTGTTGAACCCGACCATGCGCGTCGGTCCGAGATCGATCGAGCCGTAGCGCGAGAAGACGTTGAGGATCGGCTCGCCGACGGTCTTCCATACGGCCCCCCCCCAACCGAGGTCGAACGCCTTCGCCACCTGGACGTACGTGTTCGTCGGTGGCCCCGACGCCAGCCAGTACGGATTCGGGCATTCGATGCCGGCGAAGTTGACTCTGAGATCGGCCATCAGATTACCCTCATGCGCGGAGCAGCTTGTCGCGGTCCGACGTCATCGGCTGTCCGCCGAGTGCGGTGTTGATCTGCGCCGCTGCAAGCTTGCCTTCCGCGGCGGCGTTCACGATTTCGGCGCCTCCGCTCGCGCAGTCGCCGGCGACGAAGACATTGGGCAGCGTGCTCACGACTTTCCCGTCCTGAATAGTGACGCGTGCAATCTGGAGGAGCTCGGCGTTGCGCCCCTGCCCCGTCGCGCGCATGAGCATGTCGCACTCGATGACGTGAGTTGAGTCAGGAACCTCGATGAGGGTCGGCTTGCCATCGGGACCGGGCGGCCCGAACGCACTGCGAACACATTCGAGCCCGGTGACGTGGCTCGTGCCGATAACGCGCTTCGGGTATGTAAAGAACCGGAAGCTGCAGTCATCCTTTTTCGCCAGCATGAATTCGTATTCGTATGCCGGCATCTCTTCCGGGCCACGGCGGTAGACGATCGTCGCGTGCTTTGCACCGAGGCGCTTCGCCTGAGTGACGGCGTCGATGGCGGTGTTGCCCGCTCCGACAACGACCACGTTGGCTCCCACCGGCGTCCCGTCGTATGGGCGCGTCTTCAGATGCTCGATGAAGCTCAGCGCGTCGAGCACACCTCGCAGATCCTCGCCGGGAATGCCGAGACGACGCGTAGCCGCCAAGCCGACGGCAATCAGCACCGCGTCATACTTCGAGCGGAGCTCCTCGAAGCGGACGTCCTTTCCAATAGTCACACCGCTCTTGAGCTCGACGCCGAGATCGAGAATCATCTTCGCCTCGGCGAGCGCCACCGGTGGGCGCATCTTGTATTCGGCGATACCGTAGGTATTAAGCCCGCCGGGCTTCGGGTGTGCATCGAAGATCGTCACCGCGTACCCGAAACGGCGGAGATCCTGAGCGCAGGAGAGACCGGCCGGTCCGGCACCGACAATCGCGATTTTCTTTCCGTTGTCGGGTCCCGGCTCGAACAGCCGGAGGTTTTTCTCGAGCGCGTAGTCCGTTGCGTATCTCTGAAGCAGCGCAATCTTGATCGGCTCTTCGTCCCGGTCGTTCAGAACGCAGGCGCCTTCACAGAGGACTTCAACCGGACACGCGCGCGCGCACGAATGGCCCATCGGGTTGGCATCGAGAATCACGCGCGCCGAGCCGCGAAGATTCGACGTTGCAATCTTCTTGATGAACGATGGCACGTCGATGTGCGTCGGGCAGGCAATCATGCACGGGGCGTCGTGACAGAAAAGGCACTTCGATGATTCGACGAGAGCGGCGTCGCGGGTGAGCGGCGGCGCGATCTCGGCGAAGTTCTGCTCGAGCTGGGTGAGCGGGAGTGGCGGCGTCACGTGCGGCTCCGGCAATTGCGCGCCCTGAGACGCCGAGAATGAGACCGGATTACTCTGGGGCATAAACCACTGAAGCGGCGGATGCGGGCAGAAACAGCTTCATGCCTATGAGATAAGTGACCGCCGACACTGCGACGCCGACGAACCACGCCCAATCGTAAACGTGATTCATGAATGGCGAAGGATGTCCAACGCCGACGACGCCGAGGAAGCCGGGAAGGTTTGGAAGGACACCGAGAATGAAGGCGACGATAGCGATCCAGTTGATGCCGCCCCAATACTCATAGCGGCCGCCGCGGATGAAGAGATCGTCCACGGAGATCTCGCGCCCCCGCAGAATGAAATAGTCGGCGATCATGATTCCGGCAATCGGTCCGAGAAGGGCTCCGTAACCGATGAGCCAGGTGAAGATGTATGCGGCCGCGTCGTTGTAGAGGCGCCACGGCATGATCAGGATTCCGATCACGGCCGTGATGAGTGCCCCTTTCTTGAACGAGATGCGGCTCGGCGAGATGTTGCTGAAGTCGTTCGCGGGAGCAACGACGTTGGCGGCGAGGTTAGTAGTCAGCGTTGCCACCGAGAGGCCGATCATTGAAATGACGACCATCGCCGGGCCGCCGATGTTGGCGAGGAGCTGCACAGGATCGGAGATGCGATAGCCGAAGATCACGGCAGTCGCCGTCGTCACCGCCGCCCCGATGAACGCAAAGAGCGCCATCGTGCCTGGAAGACCGAGCGCCTGGCCGATGACCTGATCTTTCTGCGATTTCGCGAAGCGCGAGAAATCGGGAATCGAGAGCGCCATCGTCCCCCAGAACGCGACGGCGGACGTGAGACCTGCGCCAATCCACCCACCGCCGACGCCCGCACTAGGACTCGCCGCGGTCTGTGGAGGATTCGTCAGCATCGGTCCCCAGCCTCCGCCACGAACCCACGCCCAGATGAGCAGCGCTATGCCGATGAACAGAAGGAATGGAGATCCCCAGGTTTCGAGAAAGCGTATCGACTCCATTCCACGCTGGACGATCCATACGTTAATCGCCCAGAAGATCATGAAGCAGATGAATTCGCCGGTGCCGATTCCGACCCACGATGGCAGAACTGACGGCAGGTGCGCGATCCCGGGCGCGAGCGCCTCGAGAAGCTTGAAGATGGCGAAGCCGCCGATCCACGTTTGGATACCGAACCATCCGCAGGCAACGACGGCGCGGAGCACAGCGGGGACGTTGGCGCCAAGTACTCCGAATGCGGAGCGCGCAAACACCGGGAACGGAATTCCGTAGCGCGTGCCGGCGTGCGAGTTCAGGAGAATCGGAATCAGTACTATCAGGTTGCCGAGCACGACCGAGCCGACTGCCGCCTGCCAGGTCCAGCCGCGATCCACGAGACTGGACGCGAGCGTGTATGTCGGAATGCAGATCGCCATTCCAATCCAGAGACAGGCGATGTGCCACCAGCCCCAGGTCCTTCGCTCCGCGGAGACGGGAGCGAGATCGTGGTTGTATAGCTGCGGATCGTAGTTCTTCATGCGATTTCGGCGAGCGCCTTGTCGAGGCGGCGTGCCCCGTCGTCGATCTCCGAAGCGGTGACGAGCATGGACGGCGCGATACGGAGGACGTTGCCGTACAGTCCGCCCTTACCGATCAGGAGCCCCTGCTTCTTCGCGGCTTCCATGAGCTTGTTCGTGCGCTTCGGCGCAGGCTCTTTCGTCTTCCGGTCTTCGACCAGCTCGAGCGCCTGCATGAGTCCCATACCGCGAACGTCGCCGATGAACGGGTACTTTTCCTTGAAGGACTCGAGGTGATCGCGGAGCTGTTTGCCGCGCTCGGCTGAGCGCTTCGGAACGTTCTCGCGCTGCATCACGGTGAGAGTCTCGTCCGTCACCGCCATCGAGAGCGGATTCCCGCCGAAGGTCGAGATGCTGAGCCCCGTGAATGCGTTCGCGACTTCCTCTGTTGCGATAGTCGCGCCGACAGGCATGCCGTTGGCGATGCCCTTCGCGAACGTCATAATCTCGGGCTCGACGCCCCAGTGCTCGATGCCGCACCAGCGATCGCCCGTACGGCCGAAGCCGGTCTGCACTTCGTCGCAGATGAATACGCCGCCGTATTTGCGGACAATGGCCACCGCTATCTCGAAATATTCGGGCGGAGGGACGATGAAGCCGCCGACTCCCTGGATCGGCTCGGCGATGAACGCGGCCGGTTTTCCCGTCGTCGTGGTTTGGATGAGACCTTCAATGTCCTTCGCGCAAGCAACACCGCACGACGGATACTCGAGACCGAAGGGACAGCGATAGCAGTAAGGATTGAGAGCGTGCTTGACCCCTGCGATCTGCGTCGGGATGAGCCGCCAGTTGCTGTGGCCGGTCACGGACAGCGCAGTGAGACTGCGGCCGCTGTAGCCGTGACGGAGGGCGATGATCTCTTCGCTGCCGGTGAAGATCTTGGCGAGAAGGATCGCGGTCTCGTCGGCCTCGGTACCGCTCGCAGTGAAGAAGCTCTTCTTCAGCCTTCCCGGCGTGATCGACGCAAGGCGCTCAGCCGCGCGAACGATGTTCTCCGTCGGATAGAGCGTCGACGTGTGCTCCAACTGCTCGATCTGCTCGTGCACGCGGGCTGTGACATCGGGGTGGCAGTGGCCGAGGCTGAGCGTAAGGATTCCACCGAAGAAGTCGAGGTAATCGCGGCCGTCCGCGTCGCGAACGCAGCACCCCTGCCCGCTCGTGATGACAACCGGCTCCTCGTAGTAGTTCGCGACACAGGGGAAAAGAAATTCCTTGTGCTTGGCACGGACTGTCTTCGAGTCCATCGGCGCTCGTTGCATATCGCTCATTTAATGGGTGGGTTCGCGGGCGACGAATTGTCCCCGCCCCTTGGTGCCGACAAATTTGCCGTCGCGCGCCTGAACGGCGCCACGAAGAGTTACCAGGCTGGATCGTCCCTGTCTCTCCCGGCCCTCGTACGCGCAATAGTCGACCTTCGACAAGCTGTCGGCCCTCGAGAACTTCCCGCGGAAGGAGGGATCGTACACAACCAAATCGGCGTCGCTGCCGACCTTGATCGTTCCCTTCTTCGGATGCATGCCGAAAATTTTCGCCGCCTGCGTGCTGCACGCGTCGACCATCTGCTGGAGCGTGAGCTTCCCGGCCACCACGCCGTAAGTGTGAACCAGGTCCACCCGCTCCTGAATCGTCGCGATGCCGTTGGGGATTTTCGTGAAGGCGTCCCTGCCCATCACTTTCTGATCGGCAAAGCGAAAGGGCGCGTGATCGGTGCCGACGGTGCTGATCAGCCGGCTTGCAAGAGCGTCCCAGAGAACGCGCTGATTCTTCTTGTTCCTCAAGGGGGGCGACATGACGTACTTGGCGCCCTCGAAGTTGGGAAGCGCGGCGTACGTCTCATCGAGCACGAGGTGGGGCGCGACTGCTTCGATCCAGACACTCACACCGCTCTTCTTGGCGATTTCCGCCTGCCGAACGGCCTCTTCACAAGAGGTGTGAACGGTGTATACATGCGCGCCAGTCAGTGACGCGAAGGTGCAGACGTGATTCACACCGCTTGCTTCCACCGCCGGCGGGCGCGAAGGTCCGTGCCATTCCGGTCCGGTCTTCCCTTCAGCGAGAAGCAATTTCTGCATCGCGTCTACCGCCTCGGCGTTCTCGCAATGCGCGGTGACAATGACGCCGAGCTTGCGGGCGAGCTGCATCATCGCGAAAAGATCTTCGTCCGAAAGATCGAGCGCGCCCTTATAGGCGAGAAACACCTTGAAAGACGCCACGCCGCTCTTCACGATCCTCTCGAACTGCTCACGAATGTCTTTCTCGAACCGCACGACGGACATGTGGAACGTATAGTCCATCGCCGAGATGCCCTTTGCCTTCGACATCCACGTCTCGAACGCGTCGTACGGTCCGTCGGAAGGACCGGGACAGATCATCTCGATCAACGTCGTCGTGCCGCCTGCCAGCGCCGCTCTGCTCGCCGATTCGTAATCGTCGGTGGCATACGTGCCCATGAATGGCAGATAGATATGCACGTGAGGATCGATGAAGCCCGGGAACACGTACTTCCCCGTCGCGTCGATGACCTCGGTTCCCTTCGGGCAGGATGACGCGTCGATCGACTTCTCGATGCGCGTGATTGCCTCGCCTTCGCAGTAGATGTCGGCGGCGTAATCCTCTTCGGCCGTGATGATACGGCCGCCCTTAACTAGCAAAGGCATCAGGGCAGCTGTGCCGTCATGTCCTCGTACGTGTCCGGGCGCCGGTCACGATAGAACTGCCAGGTGCGGCGCACTTCCTCGATCATCGAGAGATCGAGATCGGCGACGATGAGCTCATCCTCATCCTCGCTGCCGGTCGCGAGAAAATTCCCGCGCGGATCGACGAAGTAGCTGTTGCCGTAAAACTTTCCGATGTTCCACGGCGCTTCTGTGCCGACGCGGTTGATGCATCCCATGAAGTACCCATTGGCGACCGCGTGTGCCGGCTGCTCGAGCTTCCAGAGGTACTGCGAGAGTCCCTGCACAGTCGCGGAGGGATTGAACACTATCTCGGCGCCGTGGAGGCCGAGCAGCCGCGCGCCCTCGGGAAAGTGACGGTCGTAGCAGATGTAGACTCCGATCTTCGCGTACCGCGTCTGGAAAGTCGGATAGCCGAGGTTGCCGGGCTTGAAGAAATACTTCTCCCAGAAACCGGACGTCTGCGGGATGTGATTCTTCCGGTACTTCCCCAGGTACGTTCCGTCCGCGTCGATAACGGCTGCAGTGTTGTAGTACACACCGGCCATCTCGCGCTCGTACACTGGAACGATGATGACCATCTCGTGACGCCGCGCGATCTCCTGCATCACCGCGGTCGTCGGTCCGGGCACTGCTTCGGCGATGTCGCACCAGCGAGAATCCTGACTCGGACAGAAATAGGGGCCGTTGAAAACTTCCTGAAGGCAGAGGATCTGGACGCCCCTCTCCCCGGCTTCCTCGATGTAAGGCAGATGCTTTTCCAGCATGGCGTCGCGCACTTCCGGAACGGAAGCATTCTCGTCATTCAGTGGATTGCTCATCTGAATAAGGCCGCAGCGGACAATTTTTGACATCGGCGACGCTGGTTTTCGGGGCGCCGCGGTTTTCGACTTGGATTGGCCGCCCTTGTGAGCGCCCTTGCGCGAGCTTGCCATTTCTGGATTCAGCAGGTGTAGTTGCGAGGCTCGTTGAGCACGCGCCCAACGGTCCCAAGCGTGAAGTATTGGGGGCGTCTATAGTGAGGTGGTGCGCCCTGGGGCGCAAGACTATTTGTTTCTTGCCTCGCGGGAAATGCGAAGCCCATTTTGGCGCGTGCCTAGGAAGCCAACGGAGCGACACGGAACGCATACCTGCCTGATAGTGAATCCGGCGGCGGGCCGAGGGCGCGCGCGAAGAAAGCTCCCGCGGATCCGAGATGTTTTCGCCAGGGAAGGCATCACCGACATTAGATCGACGTCGGGACCCGGCGACGAGGAAGCGCTGGCCCTGTCGGCGATGGTTGATGGAGCGACGACTCTGGTCGCCGTCGGAGGCGATGGCACTGTTTCGCGGGTGGCGAACGCGATCATGCAAAACCTCTCGAGCTGCCGGCTCGCGTTGATTCCCGTCGGAACTGGCAACGATTTCGCCAAAACGCTGGGCGTTCTGTCCCTCGATTACGAATCGATCGCACACCTCGCGGCGGGACAATCCGTAGCGCGAATGGATGTTGGAAAGGTGGACGATCTCTACTTCATCAATGGAGTCGGATTCGGCATCGATCCCGCCGTTCTCGCGGACACGCTGAACGTGAAGCTGCTCAAGGGGAACGCGGTCTACATCGTGACCGCGCTAAAAAAGCTCTTTTCCTATCGCGGGATTCGCGTGCGATCACTGCGCGCGCATCCCGGGTTTCCCGAGGGTCGGATGATGATGCTGACTGTTTCCAACGGCAGATATTTCGGCGGCGCGTTCAGGATTGCCCCGGAAGCGTCCGTGTGCGACGGATTATTCGACGTTCACTCATTCGTCGACACGGGCGCGGCGCGGCGGGCGCGCGTGTTCTTCTCCGTTCTTCGGGGAAAGCATGCGGGGCTGGCGGAGGTGACATTTCAGCGGGAATCGTCGCTGACGCTGCTATTCGACGAGCAGCCGCAGATGGAAGTGGATGGCGAGCTGCGGTCGGCCAGGAGTGCCGAGGTATTTATCCAGTGTCTTCCCGGCGCGCTGAGCGTCGCCGCGGCGCCGGGGTTTCCGCCTTAACCCGCCGGAATGGTCATCATCACTTCATCGCCGCGGGTGACGTTGATCGTCTCGCTGATCGACGCCCGTGTGCCACCGATCGGATCGGCAACGAACGCGAGCGAGCTCACGCCGAATATCACGTTCGCCGGAATCACAAAATTAGTGACCGCGTTTCCCGTCGCGATTCCCAGGCGGACGCGCTCGGCGCCACGCATGACGTAGATCGTCATATCGAGATAGGCCTGATTGTCGACACGGAGCGTCGTTTTCGGCCCGGTGTCAACTGGCTGTCTGGCGAGCGCAGCACACGCCGAGAGTGCGAGCGTCAGTGAGAGCAGGGCGGCGAAGGACCGAAATTGCTTCATTCTAAGAACAGAGGACATGAGTCGTCACCGTGCCGTGACTGGCGGCAGCCGGTTCAGGCCTCCAGGCTGCCTGGTGAACACCGGCGTCTCCTCGACGAAATCCCCGTCCGGATCGAACCTGAGCGCGCTCACCTTCCCGGCCGGATCGAGCTGAAAAGTCGCAAAGGCTTTTCCCTCACGATGGTCGCGCCAGACGATTCGGAAGGTGTCGTAGTGCCAATGCTCCATGTCTCCGAGAAATGAACGTCCGAAGTTGAAGACGAGATGTCCGTTCTCCACGACGACCTTTGCGGCACCGTAAAAGGGATCAGTGTAATCGCCGGTGTAATTCTCCAGCGCGAGCGACGGATGAGTGCCGTGCACTCTCGCCGAGTCGCGCTTGGCTTCGCGCGTGCGTGCGCGCGCACGCAGGCCGCGCGCTTCGGCAAGGTTCTCCGCGCTCCAATCCTTCGGCGGCGCGCCGAGGATGAGATCGAATGCCTTGTACATCAACGACTCCCGTAGCGCGTTCCCTCCGAGGTTGCTGAGGACGACGATTCCGAACCGCTCTTCGGGGAGGAGCCCGACCTGCGCGGCCATGCCGGAAAGGTTTCCCGAGTGACGAAGCATTTCGCGCCCGCGGAAATCCGAGACTGTCCAGCCGAACGCGTAGCTCTGGAGGTGCGTGAACGGATTCATCGCGCGATACGCGGAATCGATCGGGACGACGGTCTGGGGCGTATGTGTTTCGCGGAAATTAGGCGCGCTCACGAGCCGCTTCCCCGTCACGCGGCCGCTGTCCAGCTGGAAACGCAGCCATTTCACCATGTCGGCGACATTGGAGTTGATGGCGCCGGCTGCCGGAATTTGATCGGCGTTCGTGAACGACACGACCCGGATGGTGTCATCAACTTTTCCGTGCGGGCTGGCGACGTTCGGCAGTGACGGAAGGAGCGTGACGCTTGTGTTTGTCGACGTCATGCCGAGCGGATCGAGGATCCGCTCCTTGAGGAGCTGCGTCCACGGTTTATGCGCGGCAGTCGCCGCGACCTGCCCTGCGGCCGTGTACATCAGATTGTTGTACCCGTAGTGTGAGCGAAGACTCCACGTCGGCTTCAAATACCTAAGCCGGCGAATGAGCTCTTCAGTGTCATACGGCCATCCGCCGGTCCACAGCAGGTCTCCGCGCGCGAGACCGCTGCGGTGGGTGATGAGATCGCGCACGGTCAAATCCCGTGTCGCCAGTGGATCGGCGAGCTGGAAGCCCGGAAGAATGTCGGCGACCTTGTCGTCCCACTTCAGCTTGCCGTCGTCGGCGAGCATCGCCAACAGAATCCCGGTGAAGGACTTCGTGTCAGATGCGATCGCGAACAGCGTGTTCTCGTCGACAGGATCCGGTTTGCCGATGGTGCGCACACCATATCCCTTCAGCAAAATGATCGAGTCATTATGAACGATGCCGATTGCGACCCCCGGCACTTCCCACTCCTTCATCCCCTTAGCGACGTACGCCTCGAAGTCGGCGACAGGAAACTGCGCGACGAGCGTTGACGGCGTGGCGGCGTAAAGCGCGAGGCCAGCGACTATCGAGCGCGCGGAAGATGTTCGGAGAGATAAGAGCATTGGCAATCCCCAGAGAATCCAGAGTCTCGCGGGCACCGGAGAGCATCGCCCGCCTCGCGAAGTTAGGGGACGCGGAGAGCGTCAGCCAGCATCAGGAATTGACGTTCGCCTTCGTTTCGCGGAACTTCCCGTTACTCACGTGAAACCTTTCATACTCGGCATCGCCGGCGGCTCGGGCTCGGGGAAATCAACCGTAGCCCGAAAGGTGGCGGAGAACCTCAAGTCCACCTCCGTTGCGTTCATCGACATGGACGCGTACTACAAGAATTTCACGGAGCTTTCGCTAGCCGAGCGGAAGAAGGTGAACTGGGATCATCCCGACGCGTTCGACTTCGATCTCCTCTGCGAGCACCTTCAGCGCTTGTCGGCGGGCAAGGCGATCGACAAGCCGGAGTACGACTTCGTCACCCATCTGCGCTCGGAGAGGACGACGCACATCGAGCCGCCCGACGTGGTCGTGATCGACGGGATTCTTCTCCTCGTGGATGAGCGTGTCCGTGGCCTTTGTGACGTGAAAGTCTTCGTGGATGCGGATCCGGACATCCGGCTCATCCGGCGAATCAAGCGCGACACGCGAAGCCGCGGGCGTCCGCTCGAAGAGGTGCTCGATCAATACCTGTCGACAGTGCAGCCGATGCATCTTCAGTTCGTCGAGCCCAGCAAGCGCTACGCCGACGTGATCGTCCCGCGCGGCGGACACAACGCGATCGCCATCGAGATGATCCTCGCTAAGATCCAACGGCGACTGCAGCGGCCGGCGCCGCGCTGAAGCCGAGGTGCTGCGAAAAAAAAAAAGACCGGGCTGTCCGGTCTCCACGATTTTCGGGTCAGATTCCAGCTTCCGCGCCATCTAAAGTATCACCTTAACAAAAGCCCGTAACTTCTTGTGATACAAGTGCGCCGTGTAGGAATCGAACCTACAACCTAATGATTAAGAGTCATTTGCTCTGCCAATTGAGCTAACGGCGCAGTACACGTTTTTCTTGGCGCGCCAGGAGGGAATCGAACCCCCGACCCACAGCTTAGAAGGCTGTTGCTCTATCCAACTGAGCTACTGGCGCACGACTTCTCAAAGTAGTTGGTCAGACCGCTCTAATCAATTCCCGCGGGCGTAGATCTCGTCGTCAAGAACTTTCTGAAGACGGAGCGTGATCTCGCCCGGTTTTCCGCTGCCCACGGGCCTCCCGTCGAGCTTGACGATCGGCATCACGTCCGTCGTCGTCCCGCTCAGAAACATCTCTCTCAGCGACGGGATCTCATCGATCCGTATCGGCGTTTCATCGATGTCGATCTTCAGCTCCGCGCACAGCTTCTCGACGACCGCGCGCGTTATGCCCGGCAGGATGCGGGTGTTGCAGGGATGCGTGCGCAGCGAATTCCCGACCACGCCGAACACATTGGTGCGCGAGCCTTCGGTGATCCGCCCGTCACGTATGAGGACCGATTCGAACGCCCCCTTCGCCACCGCCTGCTGGGCTGCCATCACGTTGGGCAGAAGATTTATCGTCTTGAGATCGCAGCGCCCCCAGCGAAGATCCGGCTGGGTGATTGCCAAGGCTCCCGTCTTTTGAAACTCGGTCATCGGCTTGAATGCGGCTGCAGACACGTATACCGTCGGAGAGACAGCGGCAGTGGGATAGGCGTGCGAGCGCGTCGCCACGCCACGCGTGACCTGCATGTACACAGTTGCTTCGCCGTCGAGAAGACCGTTGTCACGCAGGAGCTGCGAAGCGACCTCCGTCAGCCGGGCGACAGGATGCGGGAGAGCAATGTCAATTCCCTTGAGGCTTCGCTCAAGCCGCTCGTTGTGAAAATCCGCAGCGAAGAGACGACCGCGGACCACGCGTATCACTTCATAAACGCCGTCGCCGAAGAGGAACCCGCGATCCTCGACGGAAACTCGTGCTTCCGTGCGAGGAGTGAAATTGCCGTCGAGATAAATCAGGTCGCGAGTCATGTCCGATTGTAGCGTGGAAACATGACGGGGGGCAAGACGGCAAAGACAACGAGTAATCAATAACGAGTAAAAACCATTCGACCTTTACTCGTTAGATGTTACTCGTTATGGAGTTTTCGGCGTTCCTGTGGGAGGGGTTGTTACTGAGCAGCTGCCATTCGGGGCTGCGTCGAATTTCGCAAGCGCTGCGGTCGCCCCCGCAATCTCGTGAGGAGTTCCCCGCACGCTGAAGTTGCGAGAGAGAGGCGTGGCCTGACGGATGCAATGAGCAACTCGACCGAAACTCGACCAAGCCGGTAGCTGAAGAAAAAGCCCCATCGCACAACTGACGATGAGGCTCAGAGTTAGCAAGTCGGGGCGCCCGGATTTGAACCGGGGACCTCCTGCTCCCAAAGCAGGCGCGATACCGGGCTACGCTACGCCCCGAAGGTTTTTCAAGTTACCCAATCCGGCCTTCCTCGCGCAACGCACTTATCAGCGCGCGTATCGCTCTGCTGCGATGACTGTGCCTGGCCGTGTTCTCCAGTGACGACTCGGCAAAGGTGCCGCCAAGGTCGGGCGCGTGAAAATGCGGGTCGTAGCCGAATCCGAGCAGTCCGCGTGACTCGTCTATCACAGTGCCGGCGATCTCGCCGCGCCGCGCGAGCTCGAAGCCGCCATCTACGAACGCCGCGACACAAACGTACTTTCCGCAGCGCGAGGCGCCCGGCTGCTCTGACTCAATGCGCTGCATCTCCCGCACGAGCTTCTTGTTGTTGACGAGATCGAGCGCACGTCCACTGAGATCGGTGCGTCCTGACCATCGCTTCGTCAGGACACCGGGCTCGCCGCCGAGCGCTTCAACCATAAGCCCGGAGTCATCGCCAATAGTCGGCATCCCGGACAGCCGGTTGAAATAGCGCGCCTTCGCGAGCGCGTTCTCCTCGAATGTTCCGAAGCTCTCGAGCTTGTCCTCTTCCGGGCGCTCTTCGATTCCGAGCGCGCGCAGATCAGTGAACGGAACACCGAGGTCGGTGAGCAGAGTGCCGAGCTCATCGAGCTTGCCGGAACTGCGTGTCGCGAGCAGAATCGGATGAGCCATCAGCTTCCGAGCGCCTTCCCCTGCTCGGCGTCGAGCAATTTGATTCCGGCAATGGCGACCTCGAGGAGCTCGTCGAGCTGTTTCCGGTCGAATGTTCCGTGCTCACCGGTTCCCTGCACCTCGACGAACTGCAACGCCGAGCTCATCACGACGTTCATGTCCACGTCGGCGCGGACATCTTCCTCGTAATCCAGGTCGAGACGCACCTCGCCGTCAACGACACCGACGCTGACAGCGGCGACGCGGCGCTTCACCGGGGTCGTCTTCAGCTTGCCGGCAGTCACCATCCATTCGAAAGCGTCGACGATCGCCACTGACGCACCGGTGATCGCGGCGGTGCGGGTGCCACCGTCGGCGAGCAGTACATCGCAGTCGAGCTTTACCGTGAACTCTCCGAACCGGAAATCATCGAGCATGGCGCGCACGCTGCGACCGATGAGACGTTGGATCTCCTGCGTTCTGCCGCCTAATTGGGAACGCTCGCGCGACGTGCGGGTTCGCGTGGCGCGCGGGAGCATCGCGTATTCGGCAGTGAGCCAGCCTTCGCCGCTTCCCTTTCTCCAGCCGGGCACTCCATCCTCGACCGATGCGGTGCACAGCACCTTCGTGCTGCCGAAAGAGACGAGGCATGAGCCCTCGGCGTATGGCGCGACCGCCCGCTCGATGATGATCGGCCGCAATTCGCGGGATTTCCTGCCTGTTCTCGGGGAAGCTGCCGCCTTAGCCACTCAGTTTCTCGATGATCGAAGTTGTGGAATGCCCCGGCGTGAGGGGCACGACGACGACGCGGCCGTTCCAGCCCCTCACTTCAGTCGCGCCGACGATTGTGTCCTCACTATAGTCGCCGCCTTTGACGATCACGTCAGGGCGCAGCGCGACGATTGTCTCCCGCGGCGTATCCTCGTCGAAGACAACGACGCAGTCAACACACTCGAGCGCGGCGAGAACATACGCGCGATCGGACTGCGAGCGCACGGGGCGTGTCGGGCCCTTCAGCCGTTTGGCCGACGCGTCGCTGTTGACCCCGACGATGAGCCGGTCACCCTCGTTGCGCGCGGCGGTAAGAACGTCGATGTGTCCGGGATGAAGGAGATCGAAGACGCCGTTCGTGAAAACCACGGTCCCCTTTGTCTCGTCGCGCCATCGTTTCGCGTCGGCGGCGCTCATCACCTTGCTGCGGGGATCGCGCGCGCTCAGAATCTCGTCTCGCTCGTCGCGTGGAAGTGGATCGTCTTCTCGTGATTGAACGGCAGCTCCACGGTCTCGTCGTAATCGCTCCAGATGAGCACTCCTTTCGGAGTGTGAGCGAGGTGAACGGAGCGTGCCGCGCGCGGTAGATCCAGCGAATCGGCGACCGCGCGCAGATGTATTACAACAGAGTCTTCCGTGCGGGTCGGATCGCCGGCGAAGCGGGCGTCCTGGGCCATGGCGTCTTGAAAACGATAGTAGCGGAAATAAGCGGCTGCGAAATCGCGCCCAAGATAAATGGCGAGCGCGACGATTAGAGCCGGAATGAGACATCCGACCGTGCTCGCGCCACGGCGATTCACCATTGGGACTGGGCGCCCTCGATCAATTCATTCACGATCTTGTCGATCGCTTCCTTCCGACCGGTTGGTTCACCGCGCTCCTGATACTGCGCCTGGGCGACGAGTCCCTTCTTCTGCCAGAGAGTCTTTCCGGTGACCTGATCGACCATCTCGAGATCCACCGTCAGCTGAAGCGATCGGGTGGCCGTTGTCGTCGCCTTGTTGCTGGCGCTGAATCCGACGGGGATATCTATCTCGTACTGCCGGATGGTGCCGCGAACGACGGCGTTGGCTTTCGCTTCCGTTGCCTCGCGCAGGCCCAGCCGGTCGAGCAGCCTCGAGCGAAGCGCGTCACTCAGCTCGCGCGGGAGCTCCGGTGTCGCAGTTTGATTGTCGAGCGGCGCGACAGCGACGGTGTGCACGTGCGAAGGCAAGCCGCCGCCCGAAAAATGGTACGGCATGCAGGCGGCGCCAGACACGAGAATTACGCTAAGGATTCCAGATGGACGCATCGAAGGGGCCGGTTTCTTCAGTCTTGACGATCGTGAGCTTCAGGTGACGCCGAGCAGTTGGAACCGAATACACCACATCGCCGCCGGGAGTACGCGAAACCTCTTCCGATAATTTTCCGCCGGGAATGTGCTGCAGCGACATGAGCGTATCACCCCGGGCCGATATCCTCCACTCAACAGGACGACCTACATCGGCTACAAGTAAGCCGTTTTGCAGAACAACCATCGTATCGGGCAATGCCGGAATTCTAAGCCGTCCGAGGGCCGCCCACATGAGCGGAACGGGAGGGATCAGCCGCCGCATCAGGTCGGGGCCGTTCGCACGCAGAGTATCGCCGACCAGCGCGGCGGCGCCGGCGAACCCTCCAAAGAAGAAATCGAGCCGCGCACTGTCGGGCGCCGCGACGCGAAAAGCGCCTTCTCCGCGCGTCAGCATCTCGCCGTCGGCGTATTCCCACTTGAATACGATTTTCTGATGACCCTCCGGCAGCTGGAGTGCCGGGAGAGTCTGCGCCGGAGTCGGAGTTCCTTTTAGCGGCTGCATTACGGGCGCACACCCGCCCGCGACAAACAGCAGCGCAATCGCCGGCGCGGTCACCTTCATTTTGCTTCCACTGATGTTATGAGGTCGCCCTGGACGATCCTGTCGAGCACGTCGAAGCCGCTGATGAGCCGGCCGAAAACCGTGTAATGGCCGTCAAGATGCGGCTGCGGAGAGTGCGTCAGAAAGTACTGGCTACCGCCTGTGTCGGGGCCCGAGAGCGCCATGCCGAGTGCGCCGCGCTCGTAACGTCTTCGGTTCATCTCGTCGCGGATCGCGTATCCGGGACCGCCGCTGCCGTCGCCGCGGGGATCGCCGTCCTGGATGACGAAGTTCGGCACGACGCGATGAAAGCGCGTGTTCCGGTAATAACCGGAGCGCGCAAGCGTCAGAAAATTATTTACGGTTATCGGCGCGTCGGCGCCGAAGAGCTCGACCCGGAGATCTCCCCGCACGGTATGAATCGTGGCGTGAGGTGGCTTTCCTCTGTAGACCGGGAGCATCACCGCCCGCAGAACTCCCTCGTACCAGCCGCGCGGACGAGGCGGCTCGACGACGCGCGTCCATGCGGCGAGCAACGGAATGCTTCGCGCCGCATTTCGCTCAGGCGGATCGCGCGGTATCGGAAGAGCGAGAAGCTGCGTGCGAATTGCACCGGTGATTGAGGCGCTGTCCTTTTTCAGCAGCTCCCCGAGGTACTGTACCGCGGCCAGTCTCGCATCGTTGTCGGTGTCCCCGGCAGCAAGGCGATAGCTCTCGAGAACGGCGGGCAGATCGGCGACGGACGGCTTGTTGCCGAGCAGGCCGATCGCAGCGGCGCGGACGAACGGATCGGGATCGCGCAAAGCGGCCAACAGAGCCGCTCGAACAGAGTCCTCCATCCTAATCGACTGCGCGGGAACGATGGCAAAGAGCGCCGTCGCTCTGACGCGCGCGTCCTTGTCTCTCACCAATGGCATCCCGCGCGAGAGTGCGAAGGCGCGGTCGAGTGTGTCCCCGCTCGCGGAGGCGACGGCCGCGCGCCGCCGCCAGTCCTCATCGTGCGCCCACCCAGCGAGCTCGGCCGGACGCAGACCGGACCTCGTCGCAGACGCGAGTAGACCCGCGCGATATGCGAGACTGGTGTCGGCGGACCAGAGGTTGTTCCAGTCCGCGTCGTTCACAATGAGCACCGAAGCAAGACTTTGCGCCGCGGCAATTCGAACATTCGGGTCCGCGTCGTGCGCGCCCGCTACGAGCGCCGCCTTTGCGCGCGGGCCGAAAGTACCCAGCGATCTGAGAGCGTTGATGCGAACGTGTGGATCGGAATCGGCCGCGAGACGCGTAAGAACAGAAAACGCCTGCTCACCAAGTGAATCGCCGGCTGCCGGTTTCCACAGCGCCCGGGCAATTTCGGCGCGGATACGGCGACTGCCAGTCGCGAAATCGAGATACGGTGCTTCGACCTGTACACTCGCCTCAAGCGGCGCCGTCCTTTCCTTCAATGCCGGTAATGATTCCAGCTCGATGAGATCGCGAACTCCGGCAGCCGCATGCGGGCGCGAGATCGCGTACGCGGCCGCCCACACAACGGATGGATGACCTTCCTTGAGATACGGACGAATTTCCGCGACCGGAACCGGCCGCAGCTTCGAGGCGGCGAGCAACAACTGGATCATCGTGTCGTGATCGGATGACTTGGCGGCGAGCGCACCGGTTATTGCGGCGCGTGCGGGTGCCCCGATCTCGCCAAGTGCCCACGCCGCCTCGCGTGTTACTTCGTGATGCGCGGAAGCAGACCGGAGAATCCCGGCCAGCGCCGAAACGGACAGGCTGTCGTGCAGAAGGCCGAGCGCATACGCCGCGTTCGCCGCCACCGACACATCGCGATCCCCCAGGAGGGCACGAAGCCGCGGAGCCCCGGCGATTCCACTTGCGCTACCAACCTGTCCGATCGCGAGCGCAGCAGCTGCACGCAGCGGACGCCATTTCGCGGCGAGGCCCCGCTCGATGAGAGCGATGTCGAGGCGCCGAGTGTCCGTCATCGCGAGCAGTCTCGCGTAAGTCGTGAGCTCGGGCTGGGTCAATCCAGCTGGAAGCTTCTGTGCAGCGCCGATTTGGAGAGGGGCGACAAACGCGACAACGGCAACGAGTCTATAAAATCGCATTCTTCAGTGTTTGCTGGAGTTCGGCCGGAAGTGTTGTCGGTCTTCCCTCCCTGGTCAGGCACGCGAGCGTGGTCGACGCGGACACCAAGCGCTCTCCGGTAGCGGCGTTCTCGATCAAGTAGTCAAAGCTAATCATCCGCGAGCGCGCATCGCGAAGTGTGGTCGTCACGCGGATCATATCGTCGTATCGCGCGGCGGCGTGAAAGCGCAGCGACGCCTCGACGACCGCCAGCGAGACGTTGCGTCTCTCGAGCTCGGCATATGGAGTTCCCAGCTCACGGATGAAATCCGTTCTGCCGATTTCGCACCAAACGAGGTAGTTGGCGTGATAGACGACACCCATCTGATCGGTCTCCGCGTAGCGGACGCGGAATTCGGTTCTCTTTACCATACCGTTGGTACGCGAGGGTGACGGGCGAAAATGCTTTGTAAAGATGCCTCAATTGGCTAAACTTGTCGCGTGCGCACCCTTCCCGGACCCTGCTACGTAATCTCGGACGCCCACCTCGGCATCGGCCCGCTCGAGATGGAGCGCGCGTTCGTTCGTTTTCTGCGCAGTCTCGAAGGGCGCGCCGCGTCGCTGGTGATCAACGGCGACCTGTTTGATTTCTGGTTCGAGTGGAAATCGGTTATCCCGCGTCGCAGCTTCCGTGCACTTGCGGCCCTCGCCGAGCTGCACGATACCGGAATGCCGATTCTCTGGGTCGCCGGCAATCACGACTGTTGGGGCGGAAATATTCTGCGTGAGGACGTCGGCGCCGAGTATCACATCGGCGACTGGTCGGGCGAAATCGCCGGCTGGCGAACGAAGGTCGCGCACGGCGACGGTCTGCGTGACCGCGAGGACAGGTGGTACCGTTTCATCAAACCGGTGATGCGCAATCGCGTCGCGATCGCGGCGTTCCGGATGCTGCACCCGGATCGCGCGACGTCGATCGCTTTGGGCAGCTCAACCGCCTCGCGCGTCCACCGCGCGCGCGACGAGGGGCGCGGCCTTCGCGCAATCGCCACCGACACGCTCGAGCGCGAGCGCGAGGTGGATCTTCTCATTTACGGTCATTCCCACATCGCCGCACTCGAGCGCACTTCCACCGGCGGCGTATTCGCGAACGCAGGCTCCTGGCTCGAAGCTCCGACCTATCTCGTAATCACCGGCGAGAAGATCGAGCTCCGGAAAGCGAAAGGCTCAGCCGAGGGTGATTGTCTCGACTCGATCGATCGTCGCGCCGAGAAAGCGCTGCCCGATCCTGAGGAACTGCTCAGGCGCGTCTGAGGCGATGAAGCGGTAACGCGCGGCGTTCTTCGCGTCGCTTTCCAATCCTTTCTCGCGCAAGACCGCCGAAGTCTCACGCGCGGTCTCCTCGGCGCTGTCGATCAAGCGCACCGATCGGCCGACGACGCGCCCGATCACCGGCTTCAGGAGGGGGTAGTGCGTGCATCCGAGAACAAGGGTGTCCGTCTCCGCTTCCGCCACCGGGCGCAGATAGCGCTCGGCGATGATCCGCGTCGCTTCTTCTTCGAGCCACCCTTCTTCGACGAGCGGGACGAAGAGGGGACACGCTTGCGAGAAGACCACAGCGTCCGGGCGGATCGCTTTTATTTCCTTCTCATACGCGCCGGACTTCCCCGTGCCCGCGGTACCGATCACACCGACACGTCCGGTGCGCGTCACTATCGCGGCCGCGCGCGCGCCCGGTTGGATGACGCCGATGATCGGCACTGAGAATTCTTCGCGGAGCGCGGGCAGTGCGTGCGCCGTTGCGGTG
>Ga0137373_10001500_pt1 | contig 25465 bp, 27 predicted proteins | sample SagtaG_5_FD_104912 | JGI IMG/M metagenome (GOLD analysis project Ga0137373, IMG submission 104912) | Vadose zone soil microbial communities from Sagehorn Ranch, Mendocino, California, USA - Sage1_R_80_16 metaG | ecosystem: Environmental > Terrestrial > Soil > Vadose zone | place: USA... | reverse complement strand
CGCAGCGGATCTGCGTGGAGCACGCCATCGCCGGATCCAAGCACTGGCGGCCGCTGCAGCGCTGGATCGGGCGGCGCGAGGACCTGCCCGAGACGGTCCGTGCCATCGGCTCGCTGGTGTCCGGCCGCGCCGCCGCCTGGTAACACGCCGCTACCAGCCGATCCCCCCCACCACCCAGGCGAGGACACCCCAAAACTAATTGCGCACCACGTCGTAAGCTGCGCGGCTCGAGGAACACGATCAGGCTTCGCGAGAGCCAGGCGGTCGAGCGGCGGGCATGGCCGCGCGTGACGGCGCGACGAGATCCAGGGCTTGATTCGGTTTCGGCCGAATCGCGTGCCTGGCTGGGTCTGCGGGTAACGGGGGAGTGAACTACTTGTGGCTCGCAGAGCGTGGAGAGGGTAGGGAGGTGATCCCGTGGATACATTCCGTGGGCGGCAGACGCGAGGGCGTGGGCCTGGATCGTGGAGCCGCGCCCGGTGGCTGGTGCTGGCCGCGATTCTGGCCGCAGTCGTGGTCGCGGTCATCCTGATCGTCGTGTACGCCGGTGGTGGCGGCGGAGGCGGCTACTAGCACACGGCTCGGGGCATGGGCCGTCTGTTTCTGCGACACCACGTTAACGGCGCAGGTGGCTGCCGCCGTGCGGAGCTATCAACCGGCATTGGGGCTGGGGGACAGGCCGGTTCCGGCGCTTCCTGGCGTATGACCGGTCACCCGTTTGTACGCGCGAGAGAAGGCGGCGGGCGAGTGGTAGCCGACGCGAGTGCAGACCTGGGCGGGCTGAGGCCGTGCTCCTGCATGAGGGCTGTCGCCTGGCGCATCCGTATCCGGGTCAGGTAGTCCATCGGGGTGACGCCGACCATCTCGGTGAATCGGCGGGCGAACAGGGACCGTGACATCCGCGCCTCAGCAGCGAGCGAGGCCACTGTCCAGGCGTTCCCGGGGACTTGGTGCATTTGGGCGAGCGCGCGGCCGAGGCGTCCGTCGCGGAGCGCGCCGAGCCAGCCCTGCCGGGCCTGCGGGCTGGTCTCCAGCCAGGTCCGGATGGCGTGCATGACGAGCACATCGGACAGCCGGGTGACGATCATCTCGGAACCGGCACCCGGCCCCGCCGCCTCGGCTTCCAGTGCTGGCAGGACACCGGCCATGTGCCCGGCGGACGTCACGACCAGGACGTCGGGCAGCAGGCCGGCCAGGGGATGGTCGGCGGGCGCGAACGAGGACCCGCCGCACAGCAGCAGCGTGCTCACGCCTCCGCCGCCGTGTCGCAGGACGCTGGAGTACCTGCCGAGTTCCTTCTTGGGCAGCCGCAGCACTGGATGGGCGGGCTCTCCGGGGGCCGACAGGAGGCGGTGTCCGCGCCCGCGCGGGAACACGATGAACTCCCCCCGCTCCAGCCAGCGGTCCTCGCCGACGCCGGTGAGCAGGCAACGTCCCTGCGCCACGAAGTGGAACGTGACGATAGGGCACTGCTTCATCTTTAGGCCCCACGGTGCGGACAGCTCCGTCCGGCAGTACCGCGTGTCGGTGATCCGCAGGCCGCGGAGCGCCTCGTCCGTGGACGATCGGTCAAGGATCATGGACCCTCAAGCATAGACCGTCCAGTTCCGGCGGTGATCGAATCGGCGTTGACCGGAGGGAGCATTCGTCATGACCAGTCCACGGCGCGTGTCGTTCACCGTTGAAGGCGTCACGATCGCGGGCCACCTGCACGTGCCCGAGGGGGCCGCGCGCGGGCGCGCCGTCCTGCTCACGGGCCCGTCGCCGCAGGTTAAGGAGCAGGCGCCTGACACCTACGCGGCGCGATTCGCCGCCGCCGGTTTCCGCACCCTGACCATCGACCACCGGAACTTCGGTGAGTCCGGCGGCGAGCCGCGGCTGCGCGAGAATCCGGTCGGCAAGCTGGCCGACCTGCGAGCCGCCGTCGGTTTCCTGTCCGCCCGCGAGGACGTCGATCCGGACCGGATCGCCGTCGTTGGGGTGTGCGCGGGCGCCGGATACGCGCTGAAGGCCGCCGCGTACGATCCGCGGATCTCTGCCTTCGTGGGGATCGCCGGGTTCTACCCCGACCCGGCTGTGCTGCGCGCGGCGATGGGCGAGGATGCGTATCGATGTGCGCTGCGCGACGCGATCGGCGTGTTGGAGCGCGAGGACCGGGGCGGGCCGGTGCAGTACCTGCCGCACGTCGCGTCGGAGGGCGGCACCGCGCTCCTGCGGGGCGGCGAGGTCTATGAGTACTACGGCACCGCGCGCGGTCACGCGGCGAACTACCGCAACCAGATTACCGCCGACACCAGCTACACCATGCTCACCCTCGACGGCGCGAACGCAGCGGGCCTGCTCGCCCCGACGCGCGCGCTGATCGTGCACGGCGAGAAGGACGCGTACTGCGCCCCCGAGCAGGCCCGCGCCGTCTACGACCGGATCGGCGGCCCAAAGGAGATCGTTTGGCTCCCAACCGACACCCACATCGGCTTCTACGACGATGACGCGTACATCACGCCCGCCGTCGCCGCCGCTACCGGCTTCCTCGGCCCCCTCGCTAAGGTGCGCTGACCACTAACGTTCGCCGGGTTTGATCACGCCGCTTTGGCCTTGGGGCGACCCCAGCGTTGCTGGCGTTCGCTGCGGACGCGGGCGCGTTCACGGCGTTGTGTGGCGAGGATGTCGGGGTGGCGAGCGTTGGCGTTGCACCAGTGTTGCGCCAGCGTAGGTAGGCGTGCAATCAGCCCAAATTCCTCCCAATTGATCAAGGAGGAGCAGCATGACCAGCACGCTCTTTGTGCTATTGTGTTGATACATTGATGTATTGGGTGTGGCCGCATGAACGTCGAGGCGGAAGCCAGGCAGCTCATCGACCAGGCTGGCCTGCCTCCCGAGCCTGCTCTCATCGGCGGCGCGTCCGAGTATCTGCGCCGGACCAGACGCGGTCGGCGGTACGGGCTGATCGCTGGGCTGCTGCTGGGCATCGGGCCGCTTGCCGGGGACGACCAGCTCAATCTGGTGTTGCCGCGGCTGCTGGCCGGCTACCTGCTAGGGCTGCTGGTTAGCGAGCTTCTGGCGCCACGACCGGCTCGCCTGCCGCGCCGTTCCGCCGCGCTGCGGGCTCGGCGTGCCGGTGATCCGCTCCCGGCGTGGGCGCGGATGACGCCTTGGGTCGTGCTTGTCCCCGTGCTCGCCTCCCCGCTGCTGGGCGGGATCCACCCAGCCCGTGGTGTCGCCAAGGTCGTGACCGCTGGTTACACCTGTTCTGCGTTTCTTCCCGGCTGGCCCGGGATGTCGGCACTGGTTGCGGGCGCTGCGCTCGGGGTGGCGGGCCTGGCCGTCGCAGAACTGACCTTGAGTGCCTTGGCGCGGCGGGCGCGGCCTGCGGACGATCCGGCTGCCGCAAGCCTCGACGACGTGGTGCGGGGAATGTCAGCACGCGCTGTCGTGGGCGGCGCGACGGCACTGGGGCTCGCCCTCCTCGCGATGATCGGCCAGGCCGTCGCCAACGACGCCCATTCCTTTGTGTGTGCCCTGCAGCCCGGGCCCCCGCTGCCGGCTTACCCCTGGGCGGCTCGGTTGACGTCTTGGCTCGAGCCGGTTTCGTTCGGGCTTCTGGTGGCTGCGCTTGTCGTCCTGGCCGCATGCCGGCGCCGTCAGGGTCCGCGCCGCTGCCCCGCGGACGCCCGGTGATCCTCTCCGTCGATCTCGAGTCCGCGCTGCCTCCATACGACCAGATCCGGGCACAGGTCACGGCCATGGCCGCAAGCGGTGTGCTGCCTCCTGGCACGCGCCTGCCCACCATCCGGCAGCTGTCCGCGGACCTCGGCGTGGCCGCGGGGACTGTCAGCCGGGCCTACCGTGAGCTGGAGGCAGCCCGTGTCATCATCACCCGGGGCAGGCACGGGACCTACATCGCCCGGCCGCCTATGCTGACGCCCCATGAGCGCGCCACCCGGCTTCGGCTGGCGGCAGCGAACTACGTCGAGGTGGCCCGGCAGTTGGGCGCCAGCCCACAGGAAACCATTCTGGCCCTGCAGGAGGCGATGGCGAACTCGCGTCCGGCCAGATGATCTTCTTACCTGCCGAGCGACCGTCATTGCGGCATGCGGATGTCTGACCGCTATCCGGTGAGGCTGACAGAGCCGTCGGCATTCAGAGTCCAGCCCGGGTTATGCGCCACTTCCCACGGATGTCCGTCTGGGTCGATGAAGACACCTGAGTATCCGCCCCAGAAGGTCTTGGCTGGCTCGCGGCCAATCACAGCACCCGCCGCCCGAGCCTCGTTGATCACCGCGTCGACTGCCTCAGCCGACTTGACGTTGTGCGCCAGCGTCATGCCACCCCAGCCGCCCGAGTCGCGGACCGCACTATCCTCAGCGAGCTTGGCTCGGCCCCACAAGGCGACGACCATTCCGCCCGCCTGAAAGAAAACCACATCGCCGACGACCTCGCTGGTCGGCCGCCAGCCCATGGCTTCGTAGAAGTCCCGGGCCCGGTTGAGGTCGGTCACGCCCAGCGTGACGAGGCTGACGCGCTGGTCCATCGGCTGGCTCCTCACCTGGCCCGCGTCAGGTCGTCGCCAATCAATGTGGCGGCGCACAGCGGGCCGTGCCAGCATTATCCGCCGCGACCATCGCCTCGCGCGGCGCATGCCGCACACCAAACAAAAAGCGATCATGGCACCGGCGCCCGCTACCACCCACTCGAGCACGGGATGTCCTCGGCACGGGAGGGGGCGGCTGGTCGGCCGCCCCCTCCGTAACCTTGATTCAGCCGACCTTCACCGGCGTCGAGAGCAGTTCGTTGTCCGCGGGAAGCGCGTCCCTGTGGTCCCTGATGTTGGCATCAGCCCGGAAGGTGATCTTCCCGGTCGCCTTGTCGTCGTTGGTGACCGTGTAGCTGAACGCGAAGCGGGTCGTTTGGCCGGCCTGCTTGACCGGAACCGACTCGGTGAGCGATCCGGTCTGGCTGAAGCCGCCCGGGACGCTCTTGGACAGGTCGACCTCGACGGTCTCTGGATAATGGGTGTTCTGGAGGTAGACGGTGATGGATATGGTCTGGCCCACGTGCGCAGAATTGGGCACGGTGAGCTTGGTAATGGCCACGTCATGCATCCGCACCTGCACAACTTGCGAGGTGGAAGCGGTGCGGCCATCGGCCGTGGTCACGCTGAGGTGGACCGTGTAGTCGCCGTCGGCCGCGTAGCGGTGGGTTGGGTATTCGCCCGTCGATGTCGCCCCGTCGCCGAAGTCCCACGCCCGTGAAGAGAACCCCGCCCGTGCGGGGTCATATGAGTTGTCGGAGAACTGGATGGTGTCATAGGAGCTGGGATCGCTTGGATAGTAGACGAACTGAGCAACCGGGTCCGGCGCCACGTCGAGGTGGAAGGTAACCGGGCGGAGCCCGCTGCCGTTCCAACTCGCGACCTGGAAGTAGTAGGTCGTGCCTGCCTGTGCCCTGAACGTTAGCGGCTGGGAGTAGGAGTAAAACTCGCACCCGAGCTGTGAGAGATTCGAAAGCGAGCCCCCCGTGTAGGCGGTGATGCCGGCCCCGTACTGGTCGGCGGTGGCCGTGATCGACTGGGTCGTCGTTGCCGTGAACGAGTACCACACGGTGTTGTTTGTACTAAAGCAACTGGATACCGGTTCGCCTGGCTCCACGGTGGCCGCGCTCAGATCCTCCCTATCAGTGAAGGGCAGGCCGCCGATCGACGTGGCATTGGTGAAGTCGTCGTTTCCCGGCGGGAGGATCTGGCTCACCGACAACCGCAGATTGCCGCCTCCGTTGCCGCCGTCTCCACAGCAGGCCGCCGCCATGAAGTAGTACGTCGTGCCCGCGGTAGCCGAAATGGTGACCTTACCCCCCTGGTAGTAGTTGCCGCAGTCCACGAGGTTGAGCGATCCCTGGGTTCCCGTCCACGCGGACACCCCCATGTAGGGGTAGTTGCTGCCGGATACGTCGGCCCTGATCGTCATGTCCGACGACGGTGTGAAGCTGAACCAGACCGACCCGTTGCTCGAGCAGCCCGAGGGGTCGCTTGGATCCCAGGTGGCCTGGCTGGTGTCCTCCGTCGTGCTGAACGGCAGACTGCTAATGACGGTGGCGTTGGCGAAGCTGTCGTTCGCCACGGTATCCGCGTGGGCGGCCGTGCCAAGCCCGATCGCGGCCACCGCGAACCCCGCCGTTAGTGTGATCAGTAAGCGCGCCAGCCGCCCAAAACCACCGCGCGGACGGCCACGCGTTTCTCGATGCAGGTCTGAGGTGTTCATGGAATTTCCCCCGTTCTCCTGCGCGGTATCTCCCGCGCCGTGGTCACAGGCTGAGCCGTAAGAGGGCAGGAAGAAAGGGGAGCCCTCCCCATATGGGGAGCCCTCCCCAACCCAATGCGTTACTTATGGCCTTGAAAGCCGCCTAGCGCGGGCACGTCTGGCCCTTGAGTGGGATTAGGAACATCCGCGCGGGGCACGAACCTGCGGTAGCAGCGGACAGTTGGATGGACATGTGCTGCGCGGGAGCGCGGCCAGCGCAACCGAGGGCGCGTTCATGAACCGGGCCGATCGACTCCTGCCGGGCTTCCTATGGCGGCTGGCGCACCGGATTGCCGCCATTGTGGTTGACTGCCGCGACGCCCAGCGCCGGGTTGCCGTGCTGCGAGCCAGTGCCGACAGGTACCTGCTGCACCCGGAGGTTCCACCCGACACCTACGCGGAGTTTCTCTTCCGTACCTCCGGACCCCTTCTGCGGGAGCCTTCGGCCGCCGACCGCTCTCGCGGGCAGACCATCCGCTGATCGCATTGTTTAATGTGCCGCGGTGATCGTGGTCCGCCCGAATCCAGCCGAGCGCGCCTTTGCATGGGTGCGACACCCTCCGGCAGCCGTTCTGCCTAATTTTCCATAACGGCTGCCGCGGGCGAGCTTGCGCCGGGAACGAGCGGATACCTCAAAGGAGGCCCACACGGTCAGAACGGCACCCGGGTCGCGAGCAGGCCGTCACCGGAACCGCGGCCCGACACGATTTGGCAGAACTCCACGGCGTCCAGTTCGTACGAGGGGCCGCCGGTGCCCCACGCCCGGCAGCCGCCCGCGGGTCCGGTGAGAGTCAGGGTGCATGGCTGGCCGTGCCGCTGGGCCCACTCTGCCGCGGCGTCGGCGACCAGGGTGCCGTCGTGACCGGCGGTGAGCGTCAACTGGCGGCCGGCGGCAGCAGCGATGTCCGAGCGGTGCATCCACGTGTCCCGGGTGAGGATGACATCGGTGAGGTAGCCGACGGTCCAGTCCTCGGTCTGTGTGCCAGCGCTGTCGACCGGCTGCTCGCTCAGTCGCACCTGGCGGATGAGCCACGGAGTGCGGCCCCGGTTCTTCGCCGCCCGGGGCGTGACCGCCGCTAGCCGTGCGACGATCTCCGCCGCAGGACGGTGGCGGTGCTCATCGACCTGCAGCGCCGTCAGCGCGTCGAGGAACAGGCCCTCCGTGCGCTTGCCGCGCGGAACTGGCGTGCCTGTTCCACCGGTGACGCGGCGAGTTCGGCCATGCCGAGAACATGACAGGCCATGGCGTGGATATCCCACGCCAGGCACGCGGTCGGCCGGGCCCAGTCGCCCGGTGCCAGCTCCCGTAGCTGCCCGATGAAGCGGTTGTATTCCCCCGCGGCAAGGCGTTTGGCTGACGCGTGATCCAGTGCCGGCCGCCGCGGCCGCATGCGGTGCCGCACCGCTCCGGTTGTCGTGGTCATCGCCGGGCCCCCGCGGTTGCATCGTGCCCGGGCAGCGGCTGCGCCGGGATGCCCGTTGCGCCACACCCGAACTGCTGCTGGTAGACGTCGGCCATCGCGCGGAGGAGCGCCGGGCAGTCACCGGCGTAGGAGGAGCCGTGCATGATGGCGAGCCGGCGCGGCCCCAGGTCGGCGAGCCGACGGTAGGTCGCGGGCACGGCGGGACCGAGTGAGGTCTGGCGGAACATTTCCTCCGCGGCGATCGCGGCGCCAAGGATGTCGTCGCCGGTGAGGGGCGGGCCGTCGCCGAGCTGGGTGAGCAGGTCACCACAGAACAGCGTGCCGGTCTCCTGCTCGAAGAACATGTGCGATTCCCAGTTGTGCGGCACATGCGGCGTCGCTATCTCGATGACCCGGCGGGCGAGCGAGGCGCCGCCGAGCTCAAGGACCTCGCCCTCCTGCATCGGGTGCGGCGGCCGCAGGCACTGGTCGTTGAGGGACAGCAGGCAGCCGAGGGCGCCATGCGCGACCTGCGCGTGCGGGGCGGCGTCGAGGAACTCGTTCACCGCACCGCACTCGTCTGCCTCCAGGTGAGCAAACGCGATCCAGCGCAGCCGCGACAGCGGCATCACCCGCTCGACTGCCTCCCGTACGGCCGGGAACAGGGCCCGCATCCCGGTGTGGTACAGCAGCGGCTCGTCGGCGTCGACGAGGAACTGGTTGAAGGTGAACCCGCCTGGTGCGACCTCCGGGACGCAGGTGGAGATCCGGTAGATGCGGTCGCTGATCTGGTCAATCCTTGTCTGCATGCTGTCCCCTCCCTCGGGATGCGGATGTGGCGGGTGGCTCGTAATGGCGGGCGAACATGGACACCAGCCCGGGGAGCGCCGCCGTGAAACGCCCCTGTTCGAAGCTCTCGTGCGGCGCGTTCGACAGCTGCTGGCTGACGACCCCGGAGATGAGGATGGTCCAGTCCCGATGGATCTGCTCGGCGGGCAGGTCGGCGCGGATCAGGCCGCGGCGCTGCAGCTGCGCGAATTGCTCCTCGGCGAGCTCGACCAGCCGGACGGCGGGCTCGTACGCCTGCGGTGACGGGGTGAAGCCGGGAACCGGGCGCCAGAACAGCAGTTGGGAGTACGGCGCGTGCTGCAGCGACCAGCGGACAAACGCTTCCGCGCGGTCCAGCAGGATCTCCTCCAGCGTGCTCGCGCTGGCCAAGGGCACGGCGATCGAGGCCTCCATGGCCGCGAGGACAGCCTGCGCCCCGCAGGCGAACAGCGCGTCGTACAGCGCGTGCTTCGACGGGAAGTAGACATACAGCGACGGCGGGCGGATGCCCATCCGCCGTGCGATCTCACCGATCGACAGCCCGGCCACCCCCTGCTCGGCCATGATCCCGGCGGCGATGCCGAGTACCTCCTCGATCGTCTCCTGTCGTCGGCGCTGACGGCGGCCGACAGGAACCGCATCAGTCTGGCTCATAGCCGAAGTATTTCCTAATCATATTAGGAAATCAAAGCAGAATTAAGAAGGCCGGGCTGGCCTGTGAACCGGCTGCCGTCCCGTCAGGTCGTCTCGGTCACCTTGCTCAGTCCGGCCGGGTGGTCCGGGTCGGCGGCCATGGCCAGTGCCAGCGCGGCGAAGGTGGCTGCGGATAGCCGATGCAATCTCATGGCGTCCCTCCGGTACGGATGGGCAGGCATCTCTGGCGAAGATGCGCGCATGCTGCCTCGCGTGTCAACGGCGGGCGGACTTTGACCCGGCAGGTTCAACCGGTGAGCGCAAACACGCTCTTAGACCACGAGCGTCGGCTCGTCGGGCGCGGAGAGACTCAGCACCGCGTCGGCCACTGCGGGCGACGCGCTGATCCTCGCCTCGAGCGCCCGCAGCCGGACGGCCAGGTGTGACTCGGCGTCATCGCCGGTGAGCCGGCCGATGCAGGCGCCGCGCTCGAACCTGAACCATTCGTGCTCGCGAACCGTGGAAGTGCAGGGAAGGAGGTGATCCCGTGACCATATTCCACGGACGGCAAAAAGAACGGCTCGGACTTAGATCTTGGAGTCGCGCCCGCTGGCTGGTCGTGACCATGCTTCTGGTCGCAGCCGCCGCCGCAGTCGTCCTGATCGTCATGTACGCCGGCGGTAGTTCCGGTAGTGGCGTCTACTAAGACACAACTGGGGGCATGCGCCATCTGTTCTGCGGCACCACGTTAACGGTGCCGGCGGGCCGCAGCGAGATCTGCGATGAACTGTCCGCTTCGGTGAGCATCTGTTCGTTCATCCGGCTTTCACCTGCTCGCACGCGGCCCGCTTGGAGTCCGGGGTTCCGCACCCAGCCGGGCGAAACATGGAAGGCACGATGCGGCCCCGGGCTAAAAGGCCTCCCAGACTGAAACTAGCGGTACTCGGCCATCTCGGTCGGCTGCCCGGGTGCCGGCCAGTCCACGCCGACGGTGTAGGCGAGCGCCGGGCACTGCGCCATCACCATGCTCCTCGGCCGCGGGCCGGTCCCGGTTGCCTCGCCTCCTCCAGCCCTCGAGCGCCTTGGAATTATTTGGCACCGCACCGGCGTTGTGGGATATAATCGCGACGAGCGATGCTTGCCCGCCGTAGCGGGTTCGGTGCCTCTCTGAGAGGGCAACCAACGGCTCCGTCGCTCCCGGGCAAATTCGGGCGCGGACGTAGAGCATCTCCCAAAGTGCCGGATTCTCGGCGTGACCTTCGTTTCTGCGGTGCCGCGTGCGCGTTTTCCATGCGCCGGCACGGTGCTTGTTGTGGCCTATCAAAAATTGACGCCACGCCACGAAAGGAAATCCCCTATATGACAACCATCACACAGCAGCGCCCGGCCCGATCGCGCGCAGCGGAAGTCCAGGACAACCCCCCGGTCCTCGTGTCGGGCATTCTCGACGCCCGCGACAGCCACGCGTTCATCCGCACGTGCGGCTACCAGCCCGGCCCGGGCGACATCTACCTGCCGATCGCCCAGGTCCGGCAGTACGGGCTGCGCAAGGGCGATCACATCGCGGGGGCGGCCAGGCGGCCCCGCCAGGGCAAGGCGGGTGAGAAGTCCAGCGCACTGGTCCGCATCGACACGGTCAACGGCATGGAGCCCGGGCGGGCGAAGCAGCGCCCGGACTTCGCCAAACTGACCCCTCTGTATCCGCAGGAGCGCTTTCGCCTGGAGTCCTCTCGCGGCTCACCGACGGCGCGGATCATCGACCTGGTGAGCCCGATCGGCAAGGGGCAGCGCGGTCTCATCGTGTCGCCGCCGAAGGCCGGCAAGACGATGGTGCTCCAGGCGATCGCCGCGGCGATCACCGCCAACCATCCCGAGGTGCACCTGATGGTCGTGCTGGTCGGCGAACGGCCAGAGGAAGTCACCGACTTGCTGCGGTCGGTGCACGGCGAGGTCATCTCCGCCACCTTCGATCAGCCCGCCGCCGATCACATCATGGTCGCCGAGCTGGCGATCGAACGGGCCAAGCGCCTGGTCGAGGTGGGCCGCGACGTGGTCGTGCTTCTCGACTCCATCACCCGGCTCGGCCGGGCCTACAACATCGCTGCCCCATCGAGCAGCCGCATCCTGGCCGGCGGGGTGGCAACGACCGCCCTGTACCCACCCCGCAGGTTCCTCGGTGCCGCCCGCAACATCGAGAACGGTGGCTCTTTGACGATCCTGTCCACCGCCCTGGTGGAGACCGGCTCGCGGATGGACGACGTCTTCTTCGAGGAATTCAAGGGCACCGGCAACATGGAGCTGCGGCTGCGCCGCGAGCTCGCAGAAAAGCGCATCTTCCCCGCGATCGACGTTACGCCGTCAAGCACCCGCCGGGACGACTTGCTGATGTCACCCGAAGAGCACATCGCCACCGGCAAGCTGCGCCGGATCCTGGCCGGCCTCGATTCCCAGCAGGCCCTCGAACTGCTCCTGGCCAAGACACGCGAAACCTCCTCGAACGCTGAGTTTCTTCTCCAGCTTCAGCGCGGCGCCCATCTACCTTCGCTTGCCGGTTCCTGACTGGGCACGTTTCCAGGCGCGGGGTAGGCCTGGCCCGGATAACACCCAGGATTCTCAACGGCTGCGCTCGTGTGTCACCAAACGCAGCCGTTCGGCAAAATTCGCGGGTAATCCTCCCGGTGCCGATCGGCGTGCGGCAAGCTGCACCACCACCCACCCCCGCCATTGGCAGCAAGCTGCGTGGTCTCCTCACCTGGGCCGCCGCCACCGGCCACGCCTCATCGCTCGACATTCCCACCGCCCCGGCACTCGCGAGTGATCATGTCTTACAGGCGACGCCCGCGCACGCCAGCTGCAAAACGGGGTAGTCGCGCACGCTCGGCGTGCCGGCATCGGGACGCCAGTCGGTTACCAGCACCAGACCGGGTTCGACAAGCTCAAGCCCGGTGAACAGGTTCAATATCTGCGCCCGTGTCCGGAACTCCCCCCGGCCGAGCCCTTGCGTAAATGCGGCCTGCACATCGGCGACCGCTGGATCTCCACTGTGGAGGAGATGATGAATGAACACATAACTGCCAGCCGGAAGAGCGCGGCACAATGCCGCCACCAGCTCGGCTGGATGTTCCTCGTCGAGAAGGTGATGCAGGATCCCGCACAGCAGCAGCCCGATCGGCCGACCCCAGTCCAGGTGCGCCAGCACATCGGGGTTCTCAAGGATTCCCTCGGGATGACGCAAATCACCCTCCGCGACAATGACCGCGGCGTTGTCGGCGAGAAGTGCCCGGCCGTGCGCAAGCACGATCGGATCATTGTCGACGTAGATCACACGGGTCGCCGGGTCGATCCGCTGGGCGATCTGATGGACGTTGTCAGCCGTCGGCAGCCCTGAGCCGATATCGATGAGCTGCCTGATCGCGGCCTCTTTGACCAGGTAGCGCACCACCCGGCCGAGCAGGGCGCGCTGCTCGCGCACACCAACCTTGACGGTCGGCAGCGACCCCATGATCTGATCACCGACTGCCCGGTCAGCGGCGAAATTGCTCTTCCCGCCGAGCAGATAGTCATACACCCGCGCGATATTGGGACGCGACACGTCGAATGAGCCCGTAGGTAACGCGCTGCCGGTCACCAGCCGATCCTATGGGATTGCCTGTAGCGGGTTCCCGGCAGTGCCGCAGCGGCGCTGACTGACTCGGGGGCGAGATCGCAGCGCGGGGGCCTCTTCACCACAGCGCGCCAAGGATTCACGATTGGGGCTGAGCTGTCGAATCCGGCCGCTGCGGTTCGTAACAAAAGGTGAAGAGTCGGCGCATGGGCCGGCCACGCTTGCAGCCAGGCTAGCTCCCAGGCGCCAGCAGGAACTCACCGGCAACGGGCATCCCGCCGACGGCGCCCGCGAAGCGCAGCTCCGAAAAGCTGACACCTCAAGCTCTGGCACCACGCGCGGGACGAGCTAGACGTGGCCAGACGGCACCGGGATCGTCCAGCAGCGCGGCATAGGATGAGCTACCTGCCACGGGTGTGAGGGAGAAGCCATGGCACGGTCGGTGCGAGTCGTGGGCCTGGGCGGGTCCCTGCGAGCCGCGTCCACCAGCCGCACCGCGCTGCAGGCTACGCTCGAAGGTGCGGCCGCGAACGGGGCCGGCGTGCAGCTGATGTGGGTCCGTGATTTGGACCTGCCGCTGTACACCGCCGAACACGCGATCCCGCCGGCCGCGCACCAGTTCGCGGACGCCGTGTACAGCTGCGACGCGATGATCTGGAGCAGCCCGACCTACCACGGATCAGTCAGCGGCTCGTTCAAGAACGCGCTTGACTGGCTCATCCTGCTGGCCGACCGCGCCCCGCCCTACCTCTCCAACAAGCCGATTGGGCTGGTCTCCACGGCCGGTGGCGTCCAGGGGCTACAGGCCGTCAACACGATGGATTTCATCGCCCGCGCGTTGCGCGGCTGGAGCGTTCCGCTCGTGCTGCCTGTGCCGCAGTCATGGCGGTCGTTTGACCCCGACGGGCAGCTTGCCGACGAGGCCATCGCCGTGCAACTGCGTGCGCTCGGCGCCGAGGTCGTGCGCGCCGCCCGCCAGTTCCAGACCGATGGTACCTGCGACTACGCCGAAGACAGGCCGTTCGCCGCCGACGGCGGCTCGCGGCAGCCTAAGGTCGGCAGGCCAGCCACATGACGCGGCGAGCCAGCCACATGACGCGGCGAGCCAGGCGCCATGGCTGCGCCATTCAACGCCTTAGGGTGGCTGTTGCAAAATAATCGCCTACCGGCGGGTAATGGGGGACTGGCCGATGGGAGGTGCCAGGTGCCAGGTGCCCAAACAAGGTGGAGCGATCTCCACTCTGAGTCGTTGCCAACCAGCACCAAATGGAGATCATTTTTTAGTCGGATTCGATTTGCGACCGCCCCGGGACTGCGGCCGGTGGTCCACCCGGCGTGTTAGTTGATCTCTAACCCGCCAACGAAGGCGCCGGAGTGAGCCCGCAGCCAGCTTGATCCCTTACGTCGGAGCATGGACGGCCCGGCCGGCATCAGGGTGGCAGTTCACATTGACGGCCATGCGAGAGCGGCCTTGGTGGCCCATCGTGGCCCCTGGGGTGGCGGGTGGCCCATCGTGGCCCCCCGACCCGACCCGCGGAACGGCCTCGTTGGCCCATCGTGGCCCCGTGCCGCGGCGAGCCTCGCTCCTCCCGGAAAGCACATTGACTGGCTAGAGTCAGCAGCTAGCAGCGGCTTGCCAGAGCGGAGGCAGATGTGGCCAGTTCGCACCTGACCGTTGGATCCGGAGACCGCCATGTCCTCGCGGTGCACGGATGGTTTGGCTCGGCTCGCGGGTGGGGCTCGCTGCCCGATTTCCTTGATAGATCAGCGTATACCTATGCCTTCATGGACCTGCGCGGCTACGGCAGCCGCAAGGAGGTAAGCGGGGAGTTCACCATGGAGGAGGCGGCCACCGATGCGCTGGCCCTCGCCAACGACCTGGGATGGGAACAGTTCTCGCTGGGCGGGCATTCCATGGGCGGAAAGGTAATCCAGCAGGTGCTGGTGCAGGCACCAGACCGCGTGCGGCGGCTGGTAGGAATCAACCCGGTCCCGGCGATGGGGGTGCCCTCCGACGAACAGGGGTGGGCGCTGTTCTCAGGCGCGGCGGATAATCCCGGCAACCGGGCGGCGATTATCAACTTCACCACCGGTAGCAGGCTGACGAAGACCTTCATCGACCATGTGGTGCAGCACTCACTGGAGCACTCGGCCGTGGAGGCGTTCGGCGCCTACCTGCCGTCATGGGCGAAGACCGATTTTTCTGCGCGGGTTAAGGGCAGTAGCACTCCCGTCAAGGTGATCGTGGGGGAGCAAGATCCAGCACTGTCCGCCGAGGTGATGAAGCAGACATGGCTGGCGTTGTTTCCCGGCGCCGAACTCGCGGTCCTCTCCAATGCCGGGCACTACCCGATGTTCGAAACCCCGGTGGCGCTTGCGACGTCCATGGAAGAGTTCCTGGGGCGGGGATAACAACGGTGTCCCGGTCCGCTCGGCCGGACACCGAGGTGGTGTTCGACCCTGCCACCTATGTGGGCGGCGTGCCTTTCGACGCTCTCGCCCGGCTACGCCGTGACATGCCGGTCGCGTGGGTAGCGGAGACTCCCGTCCTGGGCTGGCCGGGAGGCCCGGGGTTCTGGCTGGTGCTCCGGCACGCGGATGTCGAGTCGGTGCTGACCAGGCCGCGGCTGTTCTCTTCCGCACTTGGCGCGACCCAGATCCGCGACCCGGCAACGCCGCGGGCGCTCAGCTATGTCCGGCGGATGATGCTCAATATGGATCCGCCGGAACACTCCCGGCTGCGGCGGCTGCTGAGCCGGTCGTTCACCCCGCGCGCGGTCGCCCAGCTTGAGCACCGTATCCGCGGTCACGCACGCGCCATCTGTGATCGCGCATTCGCTGGCCGGCGGGGCGAATGTGACTTTGCCAAGGAGGTGGCCGCGGACCTGCCGCTGCTCACCCTGGCCGACGTGCTGGGCGTGCCGGAGCAGGACCGCTGGCTGCTGTTCGACTGGTCCAACCGGGTGATCGGCTACCAGGACCCTGACTACGCCTCCTCGGCCGAATTCGACCCGGCCGCGGGGACGCCCATGGCCAGGGAGGCGCATGCCCTGCGGCCGGTACCGGACGGCGATGGCAGAATGCCCGACCCGCGGACCCGTGAAGGAATGCCGGACCTGTACGCCTACGCCCACCTGCTGGCCGACGAGAAACGGCGCCGCCCGGGAGATGACGTGATGTCGATCCTGCTGGCACAGGCCGACGACGACGGCGGCCGCGTGTCGGTGGCCGAGTTCGAGAACATGTTCTGGCTGTTTGCCGTCGCCGGGAACGAGACCTTGCGCAACGGCCTGCCGGGCGCGTGCATCGCGCTGCTCGAGCACCCGGACGCGCAGGACCATCTGCGCGCCGATCCGGCACTGATGCCCGCCGCGATCGAGGAGATGCTGCGCTGGTGGACGCCGGTTATGACGTTCCGCCGGACCGCGACCTCCGGTTGCGAACTCAGCCGTCAGCGCATCCGTGAAGGAGACAAGGTAGTCGTCTCATTCACCTCAGCCAATCGCGACGAAGCGGTTTTCGCGGATTCCGGCCGCTTCAACATCTACCGCCATCCCAACCCGCACCTGGCATTCGGTCACGGCCCGCACTTCTGCCTGGGTGCCCACTTGGCGCGTACCCAGATGCGCGCACTGTTCGACGAAGTACTGACCCGCACGTCAGCCCTCATCTACGCGGGCGAGCCGTCTTACCTGCGATCAAACTTCCAGCGCGGCGTCAAGCGGCTCCCAGTCGCCTGGACCGCATAGCTCTGGCAGCCGGCCGGGCGGGCAAGCCAGCACGCTTCGGCGACCTAACGCCGCCAAGCGACTGTGCAAGGCGCGGCAGCGGTGCCAAGCGACTGTGCAAGGCTGCTCACCATGGAAGCATCGTGGCGCCGCTGTTCCGTTCGGCGGAGCTATGACGCCGTCGCTGAGAAGTATGCGACCGGGCTCGGTGATGAACTGGCGAACAAGCCGGTCGATCGGGCCCTGGGCTCAGCTCAGATGCCCGCGTCAGCGCCGCCACAGCACCCACGGCGTCACCTCGCCACAGGATCCGGTGCGCGGCCTGCTCGAGCAGGGAGGCGACGTGCTCGTCGGGCCCGACCGCCGCCTCGGCGAGATGCCACGCCCGGAGGTCGGGCTGACCGGCCGCCGAAAACGCATAGCGACATCAGCGTGTAGAGCGCTTCCCCGAGCGCATCGTCGCTGACCTCGTGCCGGCCGCACTGCCGATGGCGCCAACCAGGAGACGGTGGGCCGTGTCGAGTAGGCCTCGCGCCGGGTCCCCGTTGCTGTCAGGCCGATGGGCACGTCAAGGATCTGCGGAGCATCCTAGTCGGCCGCAGTGGCGCTTCTATCCGGTCGCTCCGGCGTGCAAGGAGGAAGGACTGCCTTTCTGAGCCAGCCAGCGGCAGCCGTTCGGGATAATGATCCTGAACGGCTCGCGCGTGGTAGCACCTGGTGCAGTCGGCCCGATGAGGCACGGAAGGACTCGAAGAGCCGCTGCTCCAGGGAGCCGCACCCAGGTCGAGGGAGATCGTCAACTCCGGCACCCGGAGGCATGGCATGCCCGATCCCGTCCCGCCGCAACCACTCAACGCACAGACGCTGGCGTACTGGAGCGACCGGCTGCCGGCGCCGGCCTACGACCGTGACCTCGTCACGCCGGGTGTCGTCCACGTCGGCGTCGGCGGCTTTCACCGCGCGCACCAGGCGATGTACCACGACCGCCTCATGAACGAGGGCAAGGCGCTGGACTGGGGCATCTGCGGCGTCGGCGTGATGGCGGCGGACCGGAGGATGAAGCAGGCGCTGGACGCGCAGGACGGCCTCTACACCCTGGTGCTCAAGCACAGCGACGGGACGTACGAACCGCGGGTGATCGGATCCGTCGTGGAGTACCTGTTCGCGCCCGACGACCCGGAGGCGGTCATCGAGAAGATGGCCGCGGAGCCGACCCGGATCGTGTCGCTGACGGTCACCGAGGGCGGGTACAACATCCATGACGCCACCGGCGAGTTCGACGTGGCCAACCCGGACGTGGTCCACGATCTGGCACCCGGCGCGGTTCCGCGGACGACGTTCGGCCTGATCACCGAGGCGCTAAGGCGCCGCCGGGACTGCGGCCTGGCGCCCTTCACGGTCATGTCCTGCGACAACCTGCAGGGCAACGGTCACCTGGCCAAGCGGGTCTTTACCGCCTTCGCCCGGCTGCGGGACCCGGAACTCGGCGGCTGGGTCGAGCGCGAGGTGGGTTTCCCCAACTCCATGGTCGACCGCATCACCCCGGTGACCACCGACGCCGACCGGGCCGAGGTCCGGGAGCGGTTCGGGATCGAAGACCGGTGGCCGGTTGTCTGCGAGCCATTCACGCAGTGGGTGCTCGAGGACGCCTTCACGGCCGGGCGGCCACCGTACGAGAAGGCCGGGGTGCAGGTCGTCGGCGACGTCGAGCCCTACGAGCTGATGAAGCTGCGGCTGCTCAACGCGAGCCACCAGGCCATGTGCTACTTCGCCTATCTGTCCGGCTACCGGCTGGTGCACGAGGCCGCTCAGGACCCCCTGTTCCAGGCCTTCCTCCTCGGCTACATGGACGAGGAGGCCACCCCGACCCTGGCCCCCGTGCCGGGGGTGGATCTCGACGAGTACAAGCACACGCTGATCGAGCGCTTCTCCAACCCGGAGGTCCGCGACACCATCGCCCGGCTGTGCGCGGAAAGCTCGGACCGGATCCCGAAGTGGCTGCTACCGGTGGTCCGCCAGCAGCTCGCGACCGGCGGCGAGATCAGGCGTTCGGCCGCGGTGGTGGCGAGTTGGGCGCGCTACGCGGAAGGTGCCGACGAGCAGGGCGAGCCGATCGAGGTGGTCGACCGGCTCAGGGACAGCCTCACCCGGTTCGCCCGGCGCCAGCGCGAAGACCCCGACGCGTTCATCGCCAACCGTGAGGTGTTCGGGGACCTGGCCGGCGACCAGCGTTTCGTGGCCGCCTACCGGCCCGCGCTGGCCTTGCTGAACGAACGCGGGGCACGAGCGACCCTGGAGTCGCTGGTCTGACGATGACACCTCACCCCGGCGCTTGCTGACGCCTGCCGTCCGATCGCCGCCCGGACCGCCGTCCGAGTGGTCCTGTCACCCGCGCGGACGCGGCCGGGGGAGGGGCTATTGCGCCGGGAACACCCTGGCCGCCAGGCACGTGTCGCGTTGCACGCCCGGGCCCGCCCGACCGCCGAGACCACGCGGCCCTGAGGCTGCGGTCACGGCCGGGCCAGCCGACGGGATCGCCCCGGTGTGCGCCGTGGCCGCTGTCCGCACACTGTAGGCGGCTGGACCGGCCAGACCTGCGGTCAGGGCCAGGACCGCGACGGCGCCCGCGGCGGCCGTGGCAGTACGGCGGGACAACGGGCCGGTTATTCGTGCGAGGCTTTCTCTCGCGAGCACGCCGATCACAGCGCCAAGCCCGGCGACGACGACCAGGCCACGCAGCCACGGGTACCAGCTTGCGCTGCGGCTCAGCAACACGTAGGAGCAGGCGACGCTGACGGCGATCATGGCGGCGAGCACGCCTCTCGCCAGCCAGCTGCGGCGTTCACGCCACGCCGTGGCCGCGCCGATGCCCACCAGGGCGACGAGCGCTGCAGGGATCAGCCAGCCGGCCTGACCACCCATCTCGGCACTGAAGCGGCGGCTGATCCCTGTGGCGCCGCCCCAGCCGAACCCGCCGGTCCCGCCGCCGACAGAACCCGTCTCGTGGCCCGTGATCCGGCCAAGGCCGTTGTAGCCGAAGGCCAGCCCGAGCACGCTGTTGTCGGTGGAGCCTCCGATGTAGGGACGTGCGGACGCCGGGGTCAGCGCCACGATCGCGATCCACCACCCGGAGGCCGCCGACATCGCGAGCGTGCCCGCAGCGAGCTGCCACATGCGCCTGCCCAGCCTGGGCGGCCCGCGACGAGGTAGGCGATCCCGAACGCGGGAAGGACGAGAAGCGCCTGCAGCATCTTCGTGAGAAATCCGAAGCCGACGAGGGAACCGGCCAGCACGAGCCACCGGGTCCTTCCGTCCTCAATGGCCCGCGTGACCGCGTACGCCCCCGCGACGAGCAGAAGCACGAGAAGGGCGTCGGGGTTGTTGAACCTGAACATCAGCGTCGCGACAGGCGTCGTGGCGAGCACCGCGCCTGCGAGCAGACCCGCGCCAGGTCCGAACCAGCGCTTGACCGCCGCATAGAGAAGGGCGACCGAGGCGACGCCGTCAAGCGCCTGCGGCACCGGAAGGCTCCACGAATTCAGCCCGAAGATCCGGGCGGAGATCTCCATCACCCAAAGCGACGCGGGCGGCTTATCGACGGTGATGAAGCTCGATGCGTCGAAGGAACCGAAGAACATCGCTTTCCAGCTCTTGGTCCCGGCCTGGACGGCGGCTGCGTAGAAGTCGTTGGCCCATCCACTGCGGCCGAGACCGATGAGGTACAGCGCGGCGGCGGCGGCCAAGAGGCCAGGCCAACGCGGGCTTCGCCCATCGAGGGTCGGCAGAACGGCCGCGCGACGGCAGCCACAGACGGCCGCGGCTCTCCGGGTGGGCTACTGTCCGTGATGGTCTGGCTGTCGTGGTCATCGCGGGCTCCCCGCGCTGTCGAATACCTCTGGCTGTACCTTTGGCTGGCCGGCGTGCTGGCCGCGATGAAAGACCCAGCCACGGTAGAGACCGAAGCGGAGCAGCGTCGCCGCCAGGTTGGCGGGCACGAGCACAGCAAGCTCGGCCGTCCTCGATGGGCGCGGCACCACCGTCTGAAGCAGCGCCAGCGCGCTGCTGGTCAGGACCAGGCCGGCGCCGAAAGCGATGAGGCCGCGCACCTGGTGGCTGAGGGCGCGCGCCCGGCCACGGATGCCGAACGTGATGCGCCGGTTGGCCGCGGTGTTGGCGACCGCGGTGGCGAGCAGGCTGATCGCGTTCGCCGCCTCCGCCGGCATCACCGTGCGAAGCAACAGGTACAGAAGAAGGTAAGCGGCGGTGCTGGCCACCCCGATCGCGGCGAAGCGCACCAGCTGGCCTCCGAGCGTGCTGCGCCAAGCCTGCCCGGAGCGGTCGCTTGCGGGCTGCGGGCCGGCCGGATCGCCGAGCACCGGGACGGCAAGCGTGCTGCGCACGAGCCCGATACCGAGACCCGCGATGCCGCGCAGGTCCGCGAGGGCCGTGGGGAGAAGGTCGACACGTGTGAGTCCGGGTCATAGATCCAGTCGACCGGCACCTCGTGGACCCGCAGGCCCGCCCGCTCGGCGAGGACGAGCAGTTCCGTGTCGAAGAACCAGCCGTTGTCCTGGACGAGCGGCAGCAGCACAGCCGCACGGTCCGCGCGGATCGCCTTGAAACCGCACTGGGCATCAGAGAATCGCGTGCCGAGCGCGGCATGGAGCAGCAGGTTGTAGGAGCGTGAGATGAACTCTCTGCGTGGGCCGCGGACCACACGGGCGCTGCGCGCGAGCCGCGTCCCTATCGCCAGGTCACTGTGACCGGACAGCAGCGGCGCGACCAGCGGCAGCAGGGCGTTGAGGTCCGTCGACATATCGACGTCCATGTACGCGAGCACGTCCGCATCGCTTGACCCCCACACCGCGTGCAGCGCGCGGCCCCGCCCGGCCTGGTCGATCCGGAGGGCGCGGACACCGGGGTATTCCTCGCTCAGCGCCACGGCCAGCGGCCAGGTACCGTCTGTGCTCCCGTTGTCGGCAATGGTGATCTGGGCGGAGAAAGGAAAGTCCCCGCGCAGGAAACCATGCAATCGGCGGATGCTCGGGCCGAGGTCGCATTCCTCATTGCGGACCGGGACCACGACTTCCACCTGTGGCCTTTCCCCCGGCGGCGCGTGGCCGTCCCGCGTGGCGGACGCGGAATCCCGCTCAAGCACGTTCTGATAGATCATCATGATCCGAGGTTCGTGCACTGATCTCGGCAGACCCTGGGGCACGCCTATGAGGTGCTTCTCAACGCCAGCCGCGGGCCGCCGACCCGCTCCAGCCCCGGAATCTCAGCGAGGATGCGGCGGCGCCGGGATGGGCCTGCTCGATTCGCGCGAGCTAGCATGCCGCCATGAATGGCAAGACCTGTGTGGTGACGGGCGGGACCTCAGGGATCGGTAAGGCGACAGCGGTAGCGCTGGCCAGGCTGGGTGCGCAGGTGGTGCTGGTCGGCCGCGACCGGGGGCGGGGTGAGGCGGCTGTTGCTGAGGTCGCGGCGGTCAGCACATCACCGCCGCGTCTGGAGATCGCCGATCTCGCCTCCATGGGCCAGGTGCGTGAGCTCGGGGCCCGTTTGAGCGCGCTTGACCGTATCGACGTCCTTGTTAACAACGCGGGGCTGATGGCTGGCCAGCGCCGGGTCACGCCCGACGGTTTCGAGCATGTCTTCGCGGTCAACCATCTGGCGCCGTTCCTTTTGACCAATCTGTTGCTCGGAAAGCTGGCGGCGGACGCGCCCGCCCGGGTGGTCACGGTCGCCTCCGATGCGCACGCTGCGGCCCGTCTCGATCTCGATGACCCGCACCTGGAGCACGGGTGGGATAGCTGGCGTGCCTACGCCAACAGCAAGCTGGCGAACATCTTGTTCACCACCGAGCTCGCCCGCAGGCTCGACGGCGCCAAAGTGACCGCCAACTGCGCGCACCCAGGGATGGTGCGGACCAGGTTCGGCCGCGATAGCAGCCTGCTGCTGCGGCTGGGTGTGACGCTTGGCCGGCCGTTCATGCTGTCACCGCAACGAGGCGCCGACACCGTCGTCTACCTGGCCACTTCCCCGGCCGTGGCGGGCCAGACGGGCGGCTACTACGTCAGGCGCCAGCGGCGTGAACCCTCCGACGCCGCCCGCGACAACGCGACCGCGGCGCGGCTGTGGCTGCTTAGCGAGGAACTCACCGGCCTCGCCCCGGCACGTCCCGCCGGGGCTTGACATCCGCCGCGCCCAGATCCTTCACGGCCGTGTATGCGCGGCCCTGACCAAAGGCGGAAGGGATGGACCGCACCGAGCTTGTGAGGTTCGTCCGCCAGCGCGGGCTGGCGGTGGTCGCCACCCACGGACCCGGCGGCGTACCCGAGGCGGCGCTGGTCGGCGTCGCCGCCACCGACCACGGGGAAATCATCTTCGACACCTCCATCCACTCCCGCAAGTACCGTAACCTCCAGGCCTTTCCACAGGTCGCCGTCGTGATCGGCTGGGAAGATGAGGTGACCGTCCAATGCGAAGGCAGCGCCGACATCCTGACCGGCACCGAGCGCGACCGCTGCCTGAACGCCTACTTCGAGCAGTACCCTGACGGTCGGCAGCGCGCCGAAGACCCCAACATCGCGCACGTGCGCATCCGCCCCCGCTGGGTCCGTCATAGCGACTACCGACCTAGCACGTTCGGCATCCACGAGAACCGCCTGGACGACTGACCGGCGGCCAGTCAGCGCGCCCGATTGCCGTCAGCGGCCATCTGGGCAACTCCGCCGATCGAGGCCATCGACGAGCTCAACGCTGCCGGCCGTGGGGTGGCCCGGCCGAATGTCGCGCGTTCGGCCGCAACCGTGAGTCGGCGTTAGGTGGAGACTCGTGCCTTGACGGCGGCAAGTCCAGGTCAATTCCGATCCCGGGCGGATCCTGGTCAGTGGGGTCGCTTCAGGCGGCGTCGTAGCCAGGCGATGCCGCCGGCGGCGAACCCGGTCAGCATGGCGCCCATCATGAGCCACATCACGATTCCTAGCGTCCCGGTCATCATGGTTTGTGTTCTCCTGCCTGCGGGGGGCCAGGCCTGCTGGCCGGTGATCCAGGTCTGGGCGATGTGGGTGTCCGGGGCGGGGTGACCGGTGCCCCTCTCCGCCGCGACCTTGGTGGAGTGCGCCGGCCGACGGCGGTGGCGCTAGGCGGGGACACGGGTGCCGCGGATGTGGTCAACGATGAAGGCGGCGTCGTGCCTGACCCAGCCGATCAGTGAGGAGCCGCGGGAGTATTGGTTCTTCATGCCGAGGAAGAACAGACCTGGGCAGCCGGTGACGCCGCGCCGGTGGATCGGCGCGCCTTGCGCGTCCAAGACGGGCGCATGGATCCACGAGTAGTCGGAGCGGAAGCCCGTTGCCCAGATGACCGTTTCGACGTCGAGCTCGCTTCCGTCCTCGAAGCTGACCGTGCGCTCGTGTGCGCCGCTGGTGCGCCCACGCAGATCGACGCGGTGGCGGCGCTGGAGCTGTCGCAGGCTGGTGCCGATCAGCAGGTCGCCCCGCTGGGTGCGCCCGCGCCAGCTGCTATCTAGCGGTGCGGCGATCAGACCGAGATGGTCGCCGTAGAAGTGCACGCTCTTGCCCAGCAGCCGGCGCGGCATGCGGGGGATCCTCGCGCCCCGGGACAGGTGCACGCGGTGGGTGGCGGCGAGGTCCTCGGCGATCTGGGCGCCCGAGTTGGCCGCTCCGACGACGAGCACCTCGGGCGCGGGGAGTTGGCCCGGGTTGCGGTAGCCGGAGCTGTGCAACTGGGTCACCTCGCTGCCTAGTTTCTCCGACAGCGGCGGCACCCGGGGCCGCTGGTAGGCACCGGCCGAGATGATCACCTGCGCTGCCTCGTACGCGCCCGACCCGGCGGCGGCGCGGTAGCCGGCTTCGGTGCGCTCCAGCGAGGTCACGCGGCTGTGGTGGCGGACCGGCAGCTCGAGTGTCCGGGCGTAGCTTTCGAGGTAGTCCGCGACCGCGTCCTTGCCCGGGAAATGCTCCGGGTCGCCAGGAAACGGGAGGCCGGGCAGGGCGCTGTAGCGGGCGGCCGTGAACAGCTCCAGCGAGTCCCAGCGTCGCCGCCACGAATCGCCGGCGCGCGCCTCGGCGTCGAGGATCAGGAAGGGGATCTGCGCCTGGGCGAGGTAATAGCCGGCGGCGAGTCCTGCCTGGCCACCGCCGATCACGATGACCTCGGCGCGCTCCGCCATGCTCAGGCCCTGCCCGCAGCGCCGCGGCGCGCCGCAGCGAGCCCAGCCCGACCGGGTTCGGTACGGTGGCGGCCACGCCGGGACCGGGCCGCCAGCGACGCGGTTCCCATCACCGCCGTGGCCAGCGGGCAGCCGAGGCTGAAGACCAGTGGGAGGGTGCCGGGCATGTCGTTCCCTGCCTTCTCCAGAAATTCCGGAGCGGTGGCTCTAAAGCGAGCAATGGCTCGGAAATAGAAGATACCTGACAGCATGAAGGGCTGCAATGAGATGCTGACGCTGGCCGCCGCCCCGGCGGCCGGCTCGTGGCGCTGCAGGCCGCAATTACGGGGCGCGAGCAGCCCTGGCCAGCAAGGACCACCGCCGGACGTGAGCACCAGTCGTGACATCCTCAGCACATGCCCAGGAGGAGACTGACACGCGAGGACAAGCGCCGGGCCAACCAGGCCCGAATCCTCCAGGCCGCGCGCAAGGTCTTCGCCCAGCACGGCTACCACGGCGCGACGATCGGCGAGATCGCCGACGAAGCGGGCCTCTCAAACGGCGCGGTCTACTACAACTTCGCGAACAAGGAAGACCTCTTCCTCGCCCTCCTCGGCGAATGGCGAACCGAGCTGATCGCCGACGTCCAGACAGCCGCCGGCCGGCCCGGCAGCGCCGCGCCCGAACACTCCTTCGACGACGAGGTGCGCCATGTCGTCGAGACACTCAAGCGCGGCCGCGAGTGGCGCCTGCTGCTCTTCGAGTTCGTGACCTACGCAGCGCGCAACCCAGAGTTT
>Ga0137373_10001484_pt1 | contig 25593 bp, 34 predicted proteins | sample SagtaG_5_FD_104912 | JGI IMG/M metagenome (GOLD analysis project Ga0137373, IMG submission 104912) | Vadose zone soil microbial communities from Sagehorn Ranch, Mendocino, California, USA - Sage1_R_80_16 metaG | ecosystem: Environmental > Terrestrial > Soil > Vadose zone | place: USA... | reverse complement strand
CGGAAAGCAGGGTTTTGACACCCTTCACGGCTCTCGAGACCCGGTTCTCGCTCAGGCGGCTGCGACCGCGGGAGCCTTCCCCGCCCAGTATCGGTTGAGGGCTCCCTGTACATTCACGAACCAGACGATCGCCGGGATGATCAGGATCCCGCCCGGGAAGAGCCAGAGGCCGGTCCAGCCGGTCATGGGCGGCTCCTGCCCGTCCTTCGCGTACATCTTCCCGACCTCCGAGGGGATCACGAAGGCCTCTACCGGGTTGATGAGGATCCAGATGACGAGGCCGAGGACCCCGCCCAGACCCTCGCCCGTGTGCTGCTTCGTCTCCTCCTGGCTCTTGAAGACCCAGTACCAGGAGTAGAAGTGGAGCGTGACGATGAACATGAGAATCCCGAAGCCGACCCCGCGCGGCCGGCCGAGAGGGCCTGTGTTGCCGGACGTGCTCACTCGTTGCCTCCTGCTTCGGTCAGGGCGACTGAACCATCCTCCGGGCCTGGGGTCAACCGTGTGGGGTGCGCAAACTCCGTTTTTCCCTGCAAACAAACCCTTCTCGACCGTCCGGCCGAGTTTACGCACCCCGCAGGTTGTCGTGTCGCAGATGAGCCGAGAAGCGACACCGCTCCACAGGACAGTCGCCTTTCCAACAACGACGAGACGCGTCCCGCGGGGAGGGCACGCACGGGATGGTCAATCCCTTGCCCCTGCCGCCAGTCAGATAGTTAGCTCAACATTGACTTGCCTCAAGCATCGAGCCCGGGTGCGCCTTTCCGCGAATCAAGGCCAAGCCATCAACCCCCATCCTTATGACGGAACGTCGCAGGCAACCGGTGGCAGCCGATTGCTACAAGTGTCAGGTTGTGTAACTCCCACGGCTCCCATCGGACGGTACGCGTGCGCACGAAAACAGGAGGTGTTCGAGATGGCAGCTTCGACCATCGCGATTGGCATCGCGGGCGGCGCTGAGTTCGCGGCTACCGACGAGCTTCGCCCGAGCGACGCGTTGCTCTTCTCGCTCGACTCCGCGGTCGACGTGGCTGGTGCGTTCGGGAGACGCCAGAACGACGTTCGCGCGGCACTCGACGGCGAAGGAGCCTTGCTCCTACTCGTCGGGCCGCGCATCGCTGAGGGTCTGGCGACCCAGTTCGGCTGCTGGATCCGGGCGAAGGTCGGCCTCGACCTCCTCCCCTGGGAACAGCCACGTGTCCTGGCAGAGGGTGGGGAGGCGTACGCCGAGGTTCGGTTCTTCGGCGTGGCGCCGGAGGGCGCAAAGACGATCGCTCGCTCTGAGACCGGTGAGGTTGCAGGCGTCTGCTTTCGCGGGGGCGCTGCCACGATCATCGTCGCCCCGCTCGAGGCCGGCGCGACGGCCATGGAGTTGCTTCGCCGCTGGGCCTGACTTCTGGCTCAGCCGCGCCGGGTCGCGGCCACGGAGCTCTTGGTCTAGCGCGCCGTGCTCATGACCATCGAGGCTTCCGGTGCTCCCACCGCTTGCTCGGCCGCTCCCTTGATGCCCTCGCCAAAAGTCGGGAAGACATGGTGCATCGCGGCGAGGTCTTCGATGGTGACGCCGAGCTTGAGCGCAAGCGAGAAGCCCTGCACGATGTCGCCCGCGTTTCGCGAGACAACGTGCAGCCCGAGAACGCGGCGGTTGCCGCGATCGAAGACGATCTTGAATAGGCCGTGCTGCGCATCGATGTACGAGAAACGACGCACGAACTCATTGCGGACGACCTCCACCTCGTAGCCTTGCTCCGCTGCCTGCTCCGCAGTGAGGCCGACGCTGCCGAGCTCGGGGTCGGTGAAGATCGAGGTGGGCAGCACGGAGTAGTCGGCCGCCGGCGCCTCCTCGCCAAACATGTCTGTGACCGCGAGGCGCGCCTGGTACTGCGCGACGGGCGTGAACTGCGGGAGGGCGTTCACGTCGCCGGCGGCCCAGATGCCAGTAATCGACGTGCGCATGTGCTCGTCGACCGCGATTCCCGCCTTCGTAGCCTCGATGCCGACGCCGTCAAGGTTGAGGCCCTCGACATTCGGCACGCGGCCCGAGGCGAGGAGAACCTGCGCCACTCGGAGCTCCTGCTCGGGCGAGCCGTCGCGGGGAGCGAGCGTGGCCACGATCTCGCCGCCGTCGTGGCGCACCCCCCTGACGAATACCGAGGGCACGATCTCGATGCCCTCCTCCTGGAGCGCGGCGGTCAGTGTCGCCGCGGCCTCGGCGTCCGCGAGCGGGGCGATCCGGTCGAGCGCGTCCACGATCGTGACGCGCGAGCCGAAGCGCGCGAAGATCTGCCCGAACTCGAGCCCGACCGCGCCGGCGCCGACGACGAGCAGCGACTCCGGCAGCTCCGTCAGCTCCAATGCGGAGACGTGATCGATCCAGCCGACCTCGTCGATCCCTTCGATGGGCGGAACGGCCGTGCGCGAGCCGGTCGCGATCAGGATCCGCTCGCTCTCAAGGACGTGGTCGCCGGCGCGGACGGTGCGCGCATCGACGAGCGCAGCCTCGGTGGTGAACGTCGCGTACCCCTGCGCTTCGAGATCCGTCACCCATCGTTCCTGGGGCTTCTTGAGGGTGTCTTTGCGCGCTTTGACGCGGGCGAGGTCGACTACGGCAGGGCCGGTCTCGATCCCCAGCTTCCCGGCGAGCTCGTTGAGGTCGTGGGCCAGCTCCGCGGCAACCAGATACGCCTTTGTCGGCGTGCAGGCGACGTTGGGGCAACTTCCGCCCCAGCGTTCCTTCTCGACGAGTGCCACGCGCGCTTCGTGCTCGCGCGCTGCCTTGCCCGCCGCGTCGCGTGCGGCCGAGCCCCCTCCGATAACGACTAGATCGAAGTGCTCGCTCATGCCAACGCCTCCTCCGTTTGTGTGCCGGCCGCTAGTCGAGCGGCCGAGGATGCCTTCGGGAGTGGTGTCCTTGGGCATGCCCTCCTGTCTCGGCATCGGCCGACGCGTTACATGTAACGGCGACCGCAGTTCGAAGACAGAACGAGATGGAGATCTTTGATGTCAGCGTTCCGATCCGGCCGGGGATGATCACTTACCCGGGCGACCCAGAGGTGCAGATGGAGCGCGTCGTATCGATCGAGCACGGCGACATCGCGAACCTCACCCGGCTCGACTTCGGCGTCCACACCGGCACGCATGTCGATGCGCCGCTCCACTTCCTCGACCAAGGCGCAGGCGCCGATGCCCTCCCGCTCGAGCTCTTCCTCGGACCATGCGAGGTCGTAGACGCGACCGGTGCGAGCGGTGAGATCGGTCCGGACGCGGTGCCAAGCAGCGTTGAACGGGTGCTGTTCAAGACCCGCAACTCAGAGCTCTGGGAGCGAGACGGCTTCGACGAGGACTTCGTTCGAATCGGACTTGCGGCCGCGCAGCGCCTCGTCGAGCGGGGCGTACGCCTGGTGGGCGTCGATTACCTGTCGGTCGGCGAGCCGCAGACGCATGAGACGCTGCTTGGAGCCGGCATCGCGGCGATCGAAGGTCTAGACCTCCGCGGAATAGAACCGGGGTCGTACCAGCTGGTCTGTCTGCCGCTGCGGATAGTCGACTCGGACGGCGCGCCCGCCCGAGCCGTGCTGATCCGCGACTAGAGCTCAACGATCGTCGGCCACCTAGGCGACCGGCCACACAAGCCACTCCGGGGTGGGCGCCGAGATAACTGGCCGAAGCCACCTCGAGCACGGCGCGCACGCTTTCGCCTCCGCCCTCAGTCGACTGAGGTAGCGGCGGCGTGAGGCGCCATCGCGCTCATCGATTCCTGCGGCAGGTCGAGCGCGATCGCCGCCTGGATCAGGCCGACGTGCGAGAAGGCTTGCGGGAAGTTTCCGATCAGCTCTCCGTTGTGCGGGTCGATCTCCTCCGCGAGCAGCCCCACGTCGTTGCAGAAGCCGAGCAGGCGCTCGAACAGCTCGCGCGCCCGCTCGCCCTCGCCTGCGCGCGCGAGACACTCGACGAGCCAGAACGAGCAGATCGCGAAGGTCGCCTCCTCGCCCGAAAGCCCGTCGACGCCGTCGGTGACGTAGCGGTAGACGAAACCGTCCGCGGAGAGCTCCGAGACCGTTCGCTCGAAGGTCGCTCGCGATCGGGGGTCGTCGTGCCCGACGAAGCCGACGATCGGGATCATCAGGTTCGAGGCGTCCAACTTGCCGCCGTCGCCGAAGGACTGGACGAACGCGCCGGTCTGCGGGTCGACGCCGTCGCGCTCGATCAGGTCGCGCAGCTCGTCTCGGTTGGCGCGCCACTCCTCCAGCGCGTCCTCGCGCCCGTCGAGCTCGGCGATCCGCACGATGCGGTCGAGCGCGACCCAGGCCATCACCTTCGAGTAGGTGAAGTGGCGCGGCTCGCCGCGGATCTCCCAGATGCCCTGATCCGCGTCTCGCCAGCGCTCGATCACCACGCCGGCAACGCGGCCGAGGAACTCCCAGAGGGTGTCGTCGATCCCGCCGCCGTGCTGACGATAGACCCAGACGGTGTCGAGCAGCTCGCCGAAGACGTCCAGCTGGAACTGCGAGTAGGCTCCGTTGCCGATCCGCACCGGCCGCGATCCTCGGTAACCCTCGAGCCAGTCGAGCTCGACCTCCGGGAGAAGCCGCTCCCCGCCGACCCCGTACATGATCTGCAGCTCGCTTGCCCGGCCCGCGGTCGTCCGCTTCAGCCACGCCATGTATGCGTAGGCCTCCTCGTCGTAGCCGAGCGCGAAGAGCGCGTTCAGCGTCAAGGCGGAGTCGCGCAGCCAGCTGAAACGGTAGTCCCAGTTGCGCTCGCCGCCGATCTCTTCGGGGAGGGAGGTCGTGGCCGCGGCGACGATCGAGCCGGTAGGGGCGTTCGTGAGCGCCTTCAGCACGAGCGCGCTGCGTACGACCTGCTCCCGGTACGGGCCGTCGTACGTGCAGCGGTCTGCCCAGGCGGCCCAGGTCGAGGCCGTGGTCTCGAACTTGGCGTGCACCTCCTCGCGGGACAGGCGCCGCGGCTCGAGCTCGTGCGGCAGCTGGTAGGTGAGCACGACAAAGGCCTCCTCGCCGGCCCGCAGGGTGCGGTTGCCCTCAGTGGCGGAACGCTCGGCGTGGCCGAACGGAAGCTCGCTCTGCAGCACGAGCGCGTCCGCGCCGCCGTAGACGACCACCAGATCATCGGCGAGCGTCTCCAGGCGCGGCGTGGTCAGCCCGTAGTCGAAACGCGGGACGAGCTTCACCTTTACCGCGACCTCACCGTCGGTACAGCGGGCGATTCGGATCAGCTGGTGGTCGGGGTGGGCCGAGTGCGCGTCCTCGCCAGGCTCCGGAACGCGGTAGACGTAGAAGTCGGTCAGGACGAGCGTCCCGGTCGGCGTGCTAAAGGTGGTCTCGAGGATGTTCGTTCCTGGTAGGTAGCGCCGCGTCGGCTCGTAATCGTCGTCGAGGGGCGCGATCCGGAAGAAACCCGCTTTCGCCCAGTCGAGAATCCGCCCGAAGACCGGACGCGCCTCGAAACGGTGGAACGTGCACCAGTCGATCGATCCGTCCGTCGAGACGAGCGCGCACGAGTGGCAGTCCGACAGCAGCGCGTAGTCGGCGATCGGCGGGTAGACCGGAACCTCTCTCATCGCGCAGCCCCGTTTCCGCCCACCTCGATGAAGACCTTGATCGCGTCGCGGTCTTCGGTCAGGGCTCGGATCATCTCGTCGTAGGCGTCCAATCCAGCGATTGGAGTCGTCAGGAGCTGTCCGAGCCAGCCAGGGAAGAGCGCCTGCGCCTTGATCAGGTCGTCGACGCCGCTGCGAAAGTCGTTCGGCGAGGCGTTGACGGTCCCCACCATCACCTTGTTCCCGAGCACGAAGCTCTGGTTGATCGCGTCCGAGTTGATCTCGGCCTTGCGATCGCCGCCGGTGATGCTCGAGAGCACGAGCACGCCGTTCTTGCCCAGCATCTCGGCCGCCTCCCAGATGACCGGCGAGAAGCCTGTCGCGTCCATGATCAGGTCGAAGGGGCCGCGCTCCTCGCTGATCTCGGCGAGGTTCGCGTCCTGGGTCGAGGCGTAGACACCGCCGAGCTGCTCGATCAGCTCGCTGTTGCGGTAGGGCGGCTTTGGCAGCGAGGCAACCGTCAGCTCGAGGCCGCGCAGGCGTGCTGCCATGGCCATCAGAAGCCCGATCGTGCCCGAGCCGAGGATCAGCGCCTTGCGCGGCTCCCAGACCTTCAGACGCCGCTGGATCTCGTAGGCGTGGTTGATCCCCTTCTCGGCGACCGTAGTCGGCTCGAGCAGAACGCCGACCTCGCGCAGGGTCTCCGGGAGCGGGAAGACGAAGTCGGAGTCCTCGACGTAGTACTCCGTCAGGTAGCCGTGCAGCAAGTTGATCCCGCGCTCGTAGTAGACGTCGTCGGTCGTGAAGTCCTGGAGCCCGATCTTCCCGTAGATGCTCGAGCCTGGCCTGCGAACGCTTGCAACCACGTAACCGCCGGGGCGGATCGTGTCGGGAACGTTCGGTCCGACCTCGACTACGCGGCCGAAGTTTTCGTGCCCGATGACGAGGAAATCGTCGCCGGGCGGAGCGGCGCCGTATTCGGCGTCGTTGATCTCCTTGTCGGTGCCGTCGACGCCGACGCGGAGAACCTGCACGAGGACGCCCTTGCCGCCGGGAACGTCGTCGAGGCTCGGCCGCGGGATCTCCTCGAGGTGGATCGAGTTGCGCTTTCCTGGGGTGACTGCAATCGCTTTCATGCCGCGACTGTCTCGTTTGCCTCCCCTTCGTTACAGTCGCTCGGTGACGCAGGTCGAAGCAGCTGAGGCGGAACTCCTCGATGCACTGCGCGCCGGTGAGGAATCCGCGTTCGTCGCGCTCGTGCAGCAGCACCACGCATCGATCCTGCGGGTGGCTCGCATCTACGTCTCGAACCGGGCGACGGCCGAAGAGGTCGCGCAGGAGACGTGGCTCGCCGTCCTCAACGGCCTCGACCGCTTCGAGGGACGCTCGTCGCTGAAAACGTGGATCTTCCGCATTCTCGCGAACATCGCGAGAACGCGCGCACAGCGCGATGCTCGCTCGCTTCCCTTCTCCTCACTCGGCGACGAGACAGGCGAGCCGGCCGTCGATCCGGACCGGTTCGCCCCGGCCGGCGAGCGCTGGGCCGGCCACTGGAAGTCCTACCCAGAGCGCTGGGACACCCAGCCCGAAGAGCGCCTGGTTGGAGACGAGGCGCGTGCGCGGGTGGAGGGCGCGATCGTTCGGCTTCCGCCGACCCAGCGGCAGGTGATCACGTTGCGGGACGTCGAGGGGTGGAGCTCGGAGGAAGTCTGTAGCGCTTTGGAGATTTCCGAGACTAACCAGCGGGTACTCCTCCATCGAGCACGCTCCAAGGTGCGGCAGGCACTGGAGGGCTACCTAGCTCAGGACTGACCGATGCTCATCTCCGAAGACCTCACTTGTCAGGAACTCGTCGAACTCGTGACCGAGTATCTCGAGGGCAGTCTCCCGCCGGAGGATCGCGACCGATTCGAGCAGCACGTGATCCTCTGCGACGGCTGCGCGTTCTACTTGGAACAGATGCGAACGACGATCTCCGTGACCGGTTCGCTGACGGAAGAGTCGATCACACCCGAGGCGCAGGAGGACTTGCTTCGTATCTTCGGCGACTGGAAGGCCAGCTGACGACGACGGTGCGGGCGTACAAGTGCCTCCGTCCAGGAGGAATTGGCCCGTTCAGCGGCTACAGCTGGCCGATCGATAAATGGGTGAAGCGTGAGAACGCCGCGCTCTGCGTTCGAGGCGTCCACGCCTGCCGGACAGAGGATCTCCCATACTGGCTGACGGCGGAGCTCTGGGAGATCGAGCTCGATGGCGACGTGCGCCAGGAGCACCGGAAGCTCGTGGCCGAGCGGGGACGCCTCGGACGGCGAATCGACGGCTGGACTCCCGCCTCCGCTGCACGCTTCGCCGCGGCCTGCGCGGCCCGCGCGAGCGAGCGCGCCGAGCGGGCCACCGGCGAGCATGCCGAGCGGCTTGCGGAACTCGCCGGTGACGCGGCCGCGAATGCGGCCAAAGGGGAGGTGGCGCTCATCGGCTACATCGTTGCCCGCGCCGCAGAGCTCGACGGCGGTGTCGAGGGCTACGCCGAGGAGCGAAGGGCTCAAGCGCGCTGGCTCGCCTCCGAGTTGGGTCTCGACGCGACCTAACTGGGCGAGACGACGGCCGGCGCGCGTTCTGGCTCGCGCTGGGGTTCCGAGCGCCGCAGGATCGTCAGTGCGCCGAGCGGGAAGAGGATGACGGACAGCAGCCCGGCCGCGATCAGCGCGGCGGCGTTGGCCGCGCCGATCAGCCCCATGTCCTGGCCAATCTGAGTCGCGACCACGAAGAGGCCGACCGAGGTCGCCTGGAGCAGTGCGCTCGCGGCTACCTCGCGACGCTTGACGAGCGGCCGGTAGAGAAGAGCCGGCAGTCCGCGGACGGCGAGCAGGATCGCGAGGAAGAGCGGTACCCGCGCAAGCGTCGAGGCGCTCCCGAAGAGCGCGCCTGCGTCGTAGCGAATGCCGCTGGAAACGAAGAAGAACGGGATAAAGACGCCGAAGCCCACCACCTCGAGCTTCTGCCGGAACTGTGGGTGCGTCATGGCCTGGTCGCGGTCGACGAACTTGATGATCGCGCCGGCCAGGAACGCGCCCAGGATCGCCTCCAGCCCGAACTTCTCGGCGAGGACGACGAAGACGGCGAGAAGGACGAAGGCACCGCGCACCCGGATCTGGGCCGTGGTGTCCTGGAGCCGCACGAGCGTCTGCATCACGCGCGTCGAGTGCTCGATGCCCAGTACCGCCAGCACGACGACGAGGCAGAAGAGGCCGAAGAGGCCGAACAGCAGGAGCTTCACGCCCACGCTGTTCGACTCGCCCGAGAAGAAGAGCGTCAGCAGGACGATGGTGCCGACCTCGGCGATCGATGAGCCGGCGATCACCAGCTGGCCGAAGGGCGAATCCACGACTCCGGCGTCCTTGAGGACCGCGATCACGATCCCGAGTCCCGTGGCGGAGAACATGATCGCGACCAGCAATGGCGCGTGGACGATCCCGGAGGCGTCGAGGCCGAAGCCGGCGAGGAGCCCGATGCCAAAGGAAAGCAGGAAGCCGAGGCCGGTCACCTCGAGCAGCCGCCCGCGCAGTCGGTCGTAGTCGACTTCAAGGCCGGCGATCAGCAACAAGAACGAGAGGCCGATCAGGGCCATGATCGTGACTGGTTCGTCCGCCTCTGCCCAGTCGAGCAAGGAGGGGCCGATCACGATGCCGAGCACAATCTCGAGGACGACCGACGGCAGGCGCAGCTGGGGGACGAGACCGAGTAGTAGAGGAGCTGTGAAACCGGCCGCGGCCACGATCGCGAGGCTGGTGAACGAGATTTCCATGAGCGGACTGTCCTCGATGCGGGCGCTGCGTTACAGGTTCTCATGTGGCGCAACGCCTTGCGCGAGCTGCGGATCGCCGTAACGAATCGACGTTCATCGGGACTATCGCCTCGGCAAACGAACTGAAGGAGGAGCGATGGGCATGGTCTTCGTCCAGACGAACGAAGCCGAGGGGAATCGCGTGATCGTGTTTCAACGCGGTGACGACGGCGTGCTGACCGAACTCGCAAGCGTGGCGACCGGAGGAAACGGCGACGGCGTCCCCCATCTGACCTCCCAGGGATCAGTTGTCCTCACGCAGGATGGGACCCGCCTGCTCGTGGCGAACGTAGGCAGCGGCGACGTCAGCGTGCTCGCGATCACCGACGAGCCGGCGCTCGTGCAGGTCGTTCCGACAGGTGCCGCGCCGAAGAGCCTCGCGGAGCACGCAGGCCTTGTTTACGTGCTCAACACAGGGGCGCCGTCGCTCGCGGGCTTCCGCCTCACAAATGAGGGGCTCGAGCCACTGGAGGGGTCGCTGCGCGAACTCGCGCCGGATGCTGATCCGGCCCAGGTCGGCTTTACGCCGGACGGCTCAGCCCTCGTCGTGACCGAGCGTGGCACGAATTCGCTCGCTGTCCTCTCGGTCGGGAAGGACGGCCTACTTGGCGATTCGGCGGAGACGCCGTCGGCAGGCCCAACACCGTACGGTTTCGCCTTCGCAGCAAACGGCGCGCTCGTCGTCACTGAGGCGTTCGGCGCCCAGAAGGGGAAGGCGGCCGCCTCCTCTTACTGGCTGACGGGGACCGCGGCAAGGCCGGTCTCGCGCTCGGTCGGAAACGGGCGCAGTGAGATCTGCCGGGCAGTCGTGAGCAAGGATGGTCGCTACGCGTTCACGACGAACTTCGCAGACGGTGCGGTCTCCAGTTGGGCCATCGGCGAAGACGGCAGTCTGACGCTGGAGGACGCGGTCGCCGGGACGGCGGTCGAGGGACAGCCGGGGCTACGAGACGAGGACCTGAGCCGCGACGGCCGGTTCCTTTACGCGATCGACGCGGACGCAGGCCACATCTTCGGGTGGTCGGTGGAGAACGGGCGGCTCTCCCCGATCGGATCGTGGGGCGGCATCCCCGCGACTGTCGCCGGCCTCGAAGCGAGCTGAACGACAACGAGCTTCCGAAGGACCGGCCGGGTGCGCGCCATACGCGCATGACGCCGATGTTGGCTGATGACAGGGTCGCGCGGTCAAGTCCTGTGGGCCTTCGGGTTCACAGGACTTGGCGCTTAGGAGATCGACCTCCTCCCTGACAGTGAGGCGATTTTGCCGTCGCGGATCTGAAGTCACTGTCCGCGCGTTGACGTAGGCCACAAGCCTGACCTTCTCGCGGCGCCGGCCTAGGGCGCGTATTCGAGGATCCGGCCGAGATCGCGGAAGCCCACGCTGGCGTAGAGGCGCTCGGCCATCTCCGTCGACTGGAGCGTGGCGGTCCGGCATCCGCGGGCGCGCGCCTGGTGGAGGTGGAGAGTGGTGAGTGCGGTGCCGAGGCCGCGCCGCCGTGCGTGCTCGAGCGTTCCGACGTTGTAGATCCCGCAATCGCCGTCGAAGTCGAGAGCGATCGCCGCGGCGACTGACTCGCCGCCGACGCGCGCGACGACGATGTGAAACGCGGTGGGATCGGTACCCGCGAGGAGACCGGACGGCGCTCCGAAGGCTGCGAGGAAGTGCAGGTAATCGCTCCAGTCGGCCGGCGCGACCTCGAGTCTTGGTTCGGGAACGCTGAGGTGGTCGAGCACCACGCCCATCGCGCGCGTCGAAGTGTCGAGTGTGTAGCCGCGACGTTCGAGCGCGTGGCGCGTCGCTGCGTCGCTTTCGTGTATCCAGGCTGCAAAGCGCGTGACGCCGGCCGCTGCGTACGCAGCCTCCATGGCGTTCACTGCTGTGGCGCGCTCAGAGGCAGTGAGATCGCGCTCGAGGAGTGCGTTGTTGTAGAAGGCGCGCTCGGGGCCGTTCGGGAAGACGGCGATGGCAACTCCTGGTGAGCGCTGCACCGCAGCACCGCTCGCCCCGCGGGCGTATTCCTCCCAGGAGGCGAGCAGGGTGTCTGCGCCGCGGAGGTAGAGGTCGGTCGCGGTCGCAACCGTCATCGAACACGGGTTGTGAAATGAGATGGTTTCCCGCCTTCGCGACGGAGAATGGAAGGTGGCATTACGCAGTCCACTGCGACCAAGAGACGATCCGCCCCTCGGGGTCGGGCGGCGCGTCGAGCATCGCCAGGTACTCGAGCAAGTGACCGTCCGGATCGCGGAAATACACGGCTGCGGCTGGCATCCAGCCGATCACCGTTGGCTCGCTGGTTTCTGTCGCGTAGAAGGACAGCGGTGTTACCCCCGAGGATCGCAGCCGCTCGCTCGCGCCCAAGACCGTTTCGAGCGACGTCTTGAAGGCTACGTGTAGCGAGAGGGCGATTGGCGCCGACCCGAGCGACCAGAGCCCCAGCATTGCCTCGCCGGGTTCGCCGATCCAAAGGAAGGCCGCGCCGCGCTCGGGCAGCTCCAGCGCGAGTGGCAGACCGACGACATCGCGGTAGAAGCCGACCGAGCGGCTGAGGTCGCTCACCGTGAGGTGGGTCTCGAAGAGACCACTCACCGGAACGCTCACGGGTTCCCGCCTTCGAGCTCCAGCCGGGAGTCGCCGGAAGCGGTCGGGAGGTGGGCGAACGGGTGGTAGAAGGCGTCGAGCGCTCGCTCACGCGGGACGGCGAAGGCGAACGCTTCAGCGGACGTGTGCTGCCAGAGCTCGACGCTGGTGCTGTTGTCGAAGGAATTCCAGTACAGGGTCACTTCGAGGCCGCCGCTCTCGCGACGGGCGAGCTCGCGGCGAGGCTCGAAGACCGCTGCGACGCTCATCTCTCTGCCCTCGTCGGCTTCAGCTTCGCTGCGAGCACATCGACCCGCTCGATCTTCGGCGCCTTTGCGAGGAGCTCTGTTGCCTTCTCGGTCAGAGCTGCAGCAACCGGCCCGTCGAGATGCGCCTGCCGTCCCGACTCGTCAGGGAAGACATCCACGATCGCGAACGAGGAGGCGCTGGTTCGGACGGCGAACCACGCAACCGTTTGCGGCTCGTTTTCAACGAGCGGCAGCGCGTCCCTCAGGAACGCCGCGAGATCCTCTTCCTTTTCCGGCTTTGCGTCGAGCCGGACGATCAAGCCTGTCGTCACCATCGCGTGCTCCTTCCTCAGCTTCGTTTCGCTGAGGCTGGCAGGCGCCGCTGAGTGGCCGCTGTGTCCCGGCTCAGTCGGCGGGACAGCGCTGGCGGTGCTCGCTTCGGTCCTGGACGAGACCGAGGATTCGGATCCGGTTGTCGATCTCGAGTGCGTGCAGCGAGATTTCGGTCGGGAGGAAGGTGCCGCGCTTCGTGCGGCAGGTGAGCTTGATCGTGGAGGCCCGCCCGTGCTTGAGGACGCGTTCGAGGAGGTCGCTCAGCTCGGCTAGCTCGGCGGGGTGGATGCGCGAGATCGGCGTCTCGAGGAGTTCCTCGCGGGTGTAGCCGAGGAGGGCGCAACCGGCGTCGTTGGCGGCGAGGATCCGGTTGTGCTCGGGGTCCATCACGTAGGCGGGCTCGGGCGAGTGCTCGAAGACCGTCTCGTGCATGAAGTCGCGCTCTGGCTGCACTGGGTTCAGCTGACCTCGGAGGAAGCGGTGAGGGGATGGTCGAGCCGGTGCTGCAGCAGACGCTGGCGGGCCGGCGAGATGCTTCCGAGTAGTACCTGGCGGACGAGGTCGTAGCGGAACCGGAACCGGAATCCGTCGACGCGGAGTAGTCGTCGTTCGCACAGGCGCTCCAGCTCCTCGATGAGTTCGGCTGCGTCGACGCCGAGGAGGTCGGCAAGCGGTTCGGGCTTGAATGGCTGCTCGAGTACTGAGGAGGCGACGAGCACGCGGTAAGCCCAGTCGCCCTCGGCGCGGCACTGGGCGAGCAGCGCGTCGGTGAGCGTCTCCGACGGGCCGGCGGCGTGTCCGTTCACAAGCGCGTCGGCGACGAGGCGCGGATCGCCGCCGGTGGAGTCGTGCAGCTCCGCGATCGCGAGCGGCGCTAGGTCTCCGGGTGAGAGCGGCTCCAGTTGGACGCGCGCATCCGCCTCCAAACGGTGGGGCGGATGACCCGGAGACCCTCCGGTGCGCCGGGCGGTCGTTACGATCGCGCCGGCGAGCCCTGCGCCTCGTCGCCGCAGGTACCCGAGCGCAGCGAGCGTAGGAGCGTCGGCGCAGTGGAGATCGTCGAGCAGCAGGACGACCGGACCGTGCTCGGCGACGACCGCCACGAGCGCCTCGAGCACCTCGATCTCATCGAAGTTCGGCTTCGGCGCGCCCAACGCGAGCTCGGGCAGGATCTGCCCAAGGGCAGGGAGGCGTCCAATGTTGAAATCGACGTCCGCGAGTGCTTCGCGAAGCGCGCTCGCGAGCGGCACGTAGGGGAGATGCCGCTCGCGAAGTGAGCACGCGGCGCGTCCGACGCGGACGCCGTCGAGCTGTGCTTGCAGTTCGTCGAGGAGTCGTGTCTTGCCGAGCCCCGTCTCTCCTTCGATCTGGATCACCGTAACGCCGTTGTCGAGTCCTCGGCGGACTGCCTGCGCAAGGGTGTCGAGCTCGGCACGGCGCCCGAGGAAGCGGACAGCGTGGCCGCCGCCGTCGGCGTGAGCCGCACGGATCGGGCGCGGCAGAAGGGAGTGGACGTCCTCTTGGCGGATGACGGCCCCTTCGAGCGCGCGCGTTTCCGCGGTTGGTTCGAGCCCGAGCTCTTCGTCGAGCCGCTTGCGATAGCTGCGGTAGCGGGCGAGCGCTTCGTGCGTGCGGCCGAGGGCGTACAGGGCGAGCATCTCGGAGCGGTGCGCGCGCTCGCTGAAGTTGTCGAGCGCCGCCGCCTCGCCGTGCGCCAGGGCGGCAGTGAAGTCGAACTCCGCCAGCGCAACGTCGGCTGCATCGAGGCGTGCGCCGAGAACCCGGCCCTGATAGCTCCCACGCAGGTCTAAGGCCCAGGTCGTGTAGGGCTCGTCTTCCAGAACCTCGCCGCGCACGAGACCGAGCGCTTGGTCGAGCGCTGCGCGGGCTCGCCCGGTCGGTTCGCGCGCGGAGCGTTCGAGCAGTTGGTCGAAGCAGTCGATGTCGAGCGCAACGAGCTCGGTGGCAAACCGGTAGGCCTCGGGTTCGGTGACGACAAGCTCGCGCGCGCGTTCGCCGTCGGTTGCGAGGTGGCGACGAAGGACAGAGACGAACGTCTGCAGTGAGCCGGCCACGTTCTGCGGCCGCTCATCTCCCCACAGGAGCTCCGCGAGGCGGTCGGTCGGCACTCGGTGGCCTCGGGCTGCGAGCAGGATCTCGAGCACCTGCTTTGGTCGCGTCCCGCCCAGATCGCTTGGCCCAAGCTGGCGGTTGCCGTCTTCGATCGAGAGCGGCCCCAACAGCCGGATCACCGGCCGCTGCATGTGCTCGGCCGCTCGCTTCAACTGCCCTCGTGCGACGTCCGGGTCATCGGATCGGCTCGCCGGTTCAGCGGACGACCGTTCCGTTCGGTCGCACGACGAGCCAGCGGCCCCCGAACTCGTTGACGTTTTGACAGAGGACCTGCAGCGGCCGTCGGTCGCCGACGTAGTGGTACAGCGGCTTGCCAGCGTACGCAGCTTGCCGCCTCCCGTCAGGCCGGCGGATCGTGCTCAGCAGCTTGGCCTTTACGCCGCGGGCGGCACGTGGGGCCCCGTTGACGATGTAAGGCGGCCACGCTTTCGCGCAGGCGACGACACACCTGCTGCGTCCCGTCGTGTCCTTCGTGAACGCGTAAAGCGCGTAACCGCGGCTATCGAACAGGATTCGTCCGTAGGCCGAAGCGTGGACGGTGAGAGTCGACCGAGCGGCCGCACCCGAGGACATCGCGTTCGTCGAAGAGACGAAGGCGGCTAGCGTGAGCGCCGCGATCACTAGGAAAGCTCTCATATCCGGTGAGTCCCTCGCCGCACGGAATCGTTACAGCGCACTGCGAGCGGCTTCTTTGCCCAGTGCGCCTGCCCGCCGACTAGACCGGGCGGACGGCGCGCGTTAGCCTCGTACGGTGCTCGGGCCCGCGGGCGGCGTGGACGTTGCTGACGACACCACACTGGTGGCGCGGCTGCTCGACGGTGAGGAAAGCGCGTTCGAACAGGTGGTCGCCGGCCTGTATCCGGCAATGTTCGCGGTTGCGCGCGGCTACGTCCGCACGCGCAGCGTGGCCGAGGAGGTCGTGCAGGAAGCCTGGCTGGGGGTGCTGAAGGGGCTGGAGGGTTTCGAAGGCCGCGCGAAGCTGAGCACGTGGGTCTTGCAGATCGTCGCCAACATCGCCCGCGATCGAGCTGTGCGCGAGGCCCGCTCGCTGCCGTTCTCCTCGCTCGAGCTCGACGACGCCGAGCCGGTCGTCGAGCCGGAACGGTTCAGAGGAGCCGACGAGCCCTATCCCGGCGGCTGGAGGTCGTTCCCGACCGATTGGCGGACGCTGCCGGAAGAACGGCTGCTCGCCCGCGAAACGCTCGATCTCGTCGATCGTGCGATCAAGGAGCTGCCTGAGGTGCAGCGGACTGTGATCACGCTACGCGACGTCACCGGCTGCTCAGCGGCCGAGGTCTGTGAGCTCCTGGAGATCAGCGAGGGAAACCAGCGCGTCCTGCTCCATCGCGCGCGGGCGCGTGTCCGTGCGCGGCTGGAAAGGCATTTCGATGGCTGACTCGAGGCGTGTCGAGCACGGCTATGCCTGCGAGGAGGTCGTCCAGCTCGCCTCCGAGTACCTGGAGGGGGCGATGACGCCTGAGCAGATGACCCGGTTCGAGCTGCACTTGAATCTCTGCGACGGCTGCTCGAGCTTCCTCGAGCAAATCCGGACGACCGCGGAGCTGGCGACTTCCTTGTCGGTCGAACAGATCCCCGACGAAATGAAGACCAAGCTGCTCGCGGCCTTCAGAGACTGGAAGGGCGAATGAGGGCATACAAGTTCCTCACCGCCGACGGTCTCGGTGTGTTCAGCCACTTCGACTGGCCGCCTCCGAGCGGAGGGCCGGGAGCATGGGTCGAGGCCGAGGTCGAGACCTGCCGGGCCGGGATCCACGCCTGCAGAACGATCGACCTACCGTATTGGGTCGCACCGGGCCTGTACGAGATCGAGCTCGACGGTCCGATCGAGAAGCAGGCGGTCAAGGTCGTGGCACCCCGCGGGCGGCTCATTCGACACATCGACGCCTGGAACGGCGCGATCCGTGAGGCGTACGGGCAGATGTGTTTTGCGCGGGCACACGAACTCGTCGCGGCCTCCAACGGTCGGCTCGAAGGCTGGGCACCCACGTCAGAGATCGCGCTCGTCGAGTCGGCGCGGCTCGGTTTCATTGCGGCAACGATCGCCGAGCAACTCAACGGTGGGAACGCCCACCTCGAAGAGCGCAAACGGCAAAGCGGGTGGTTGGTCGAGCACCTGGCGCTCGACTGACCGCCACCGAACCCTCCGGTCACTCCGCTCAGATCGCACTCAGTTCCCACTGAGCGGCCGTCCGTACCGTCGCGGCCTCGCTACCCGGCTCCTGCCGGACGAAAGGAGAACTGAAATGAAGCTGCTATCGAAGCGGAAGCTGCTTTCGGCGGTGACGCTGGTGATCGCCGCAGCGGTCGCCGCGATGGTGAGTCAGGCGTTTGCCGGCTCGAAGCACGCCCCGGCCTCGGCGAAGGGGCTCGGGCAGTTGAGCGGTCTGCTACCACGGGACCACCTGACCGAGGAGAGCGCGATCCAAGTCGACCTCAGCAAGGAGTCGGTGCGGCTGCCGCTGTACGAAGGCAGGGCCGACGGCCAGACCGTCTGGTTCGTCCTGCTCGACGCCTCGGATCAGGGGATCGCTCACGATCTGGGCGTAAACTTCGCGCCGAAGCTCGGCAACATCGGCATCGGCAACCCGGACGCCGTGCAAACGGTGACGCTCGAGTCGCCCACGCCGCAGCAGAATCGGTTCGGGCAGGCGATCGCCAACTTCCAGGGCGCGCCCGACTTCAGCCCGACCCGGATCGCGCAGCCGGGGCCGAACGGGTTCCCGCTTGCGAACTTCCAGCCGGGCGCGGTGGCAGGGCCCGGCTACAGCCCCTTCATCCACATCGCCGGCTCGCCGACGGTCTACAGCGCGCCGATCGTCGCCACCGGCGACGGCCCCTTCGACGTCGTCCACCACACCAACACCGGTGACCGGGTGCTCGGTGTGCACATCGCCGGCCCTTCGGCTCCCGGCCAGTTTGAGGAGTCGTGGGTCGACCTGCTGTTCGTCAAGGGCTTCGACGCGGGCGAGCCGATCGTCTACATCTCGACCGACGCAGGCCAGCCGTTGACCTCGGTGCTGGAGCGCTCGACCTACGTGCCGGCGCTCGACAAAGCGGCTTACAACGGCGGCGACGACTTCCTTGGCTCGGCCCGCGAGCGGCTGTTCGGCTTCATCAACGGACAGACCGGGACCGGCAACAGGGAGTCGCAGGGCTTCGTCCACCTGGCCAAGGACGGCCACGTCTCCGAAGACGCAAGCGCAGGCAACACCGCCCTGATCGATGCGCTACGGAACGGCGGCGACCTGCTGAACGTCTTCGGCGACTTCCCGACCCTGAGCGATCCGCGGCACGCCCAGGCCTACAGCCCGCTCTGGGACGCCCAGCTCGGCCTCTGGACCGAGAAGGCCGTGCGGCAGGGGCTGAACAAGCGCCAGATCGACGAGGTGCAGGTCTTCAACCTGGCTGCCACCCGCCCCGATCTCCTCACGGGCGTCGACCCGGCAACCGGCCAGCCCGCTCCTTACGGCTCGGTCGGCGTCGACATCAACTGCGCGGTGATCGGGTTCACGAAGAAGGCCCCCACGGCCAACCTCGCCGACCCCGTCCCCAACTCGCAGTTCCCGCCCCGCTAGGCGGACCGACAAAGACGGCGGGTCTCCCTCCGGGCCCGCCGTCTCACTCGAGCTCACTAACGAACCAAAGGAGTAATCGTGTTGCTTGGGGTCACGCGCCGCGCTCAGCGCGACCGCGACGCGGACGGCGAGATCAGCGACACGCGGATCGTCGGAGACCTCCGAACTGTCGTGGCCGAACTCGTGCAGCGCGCAAGAGCCAGCCGCGCCGCCTGACGAGGAGGGAACACTGCCAGCGGTTCCTCTCAGCTGTGCTGCGGTAGGGCCTGGCCACTTAGCCGGCGCTCAGCTCTCGCTGAGGCGGGCGGCGCATAACTGAGCCCACTCGTTCATCTACCTACCCGAGGAGTAAGGGATGGCCACAACAGTGCAACCGTTCGTTGGTACCTACGAGTCGACCGCGACCACTCGACAGTTCAGTTCGCGGTCAGACACGTGCAGGTCTCGATGTTTCGCGCCTCGTTCGGCGACGTCGAAGCGCGGCTAACCGCCAAGGACGGCACGATCGCGCTCGAAGGGCAGGCGCGCGTCAAGTCGGTCTCGATCGCCGAGCCGCCCGAGTTCCGCGAGCACGTCGTCCGCGGCGCCGACTTCTTCGACGCGGACACGCATCCCGTCATCTCCTTCCGCTCTTCCCGGGTCGAGCTCGGAGACGACGGAACGGCGACGGCCTCCGGCGAGCTCACCGTTCGGGCGCGACGCACACGATCACCGCGCAGGGGACCTATCAGCCCCCGCGGGAAGACCCCTTCGGTAACCACCGCGCCGGTCTCGAGCTGCAGGCGACAGTCGACCGCCGAAGCTGGGACATGAACTGGCAGACGCCGCTTCCCTACGGCAGTGACGCGCTCGGTTGGGAAGTCGAAGTGACCGCGCTGCTCGAACTGATCGAGACGGACTGATGCGTTTGCTCGCGATCAGCGGGAGCTTGCGTCAGCGCTCCTACAACAGCGCACTGCTCGACGCGGTCGCGGCCGAGTGCCGCTCGACGGTCGAGTTCGTTTTGTGGCGCGGCCTTGCCGACATTCCCGCCTACGACGAGGATCTTGACGAAACACCGACCGCGGTCGCGCAGCTCCGGGAGGAGATCGCGCGATCAGATGCCGTTCTGATCGCAACGCCCGAGTACAACGGGTCGATTCCAGGTGCGCTCAAGAACGCACTTGACTGGGCCTCACGGCCCTTCCCCGGCAACTGCCTTCGCGGCAAACCGGTCGCCGTCGTCGGTGCCAGCACTGGATTGTTCGGAGCGGTCTGGGCCCAGGCCGAGCTGCGCAAGGTGCTGAAGACGATCGGCGCCTCCGTCCTCGAGACCGACCTGCCCGTGGCGACTGCCCACGACGCCTTCACCGCCGATGGACGACTGCGCGAGCCTCGCCTGGCGATGACCTTGTGTGGCATCGTCGGCGAACTGGTTCACCGCACGTTGAGAGATGCAGCCTGACCGGCGGAAGCAATGGCGCGAGCGTCGTCGCGGAGGGACGATGCCGAAGCCGGTGACTCGCCGACCGCTCGAGGACCAGGGCCGCTCGTGTCGACGACCTCGTCCTCCTGGTAGAGATTGAGCGGGCCGACGGCGAGATGTTCCGTTCCCTCGGCATGGATCTCGTGGCCAAAGACGACCGGGCTCCGTCGAAGAGCTGAGACCCTAATGCCGACGGCGGCCGGGCCTTCGTTTCGGTGGACGACAACCACCAACCGGTCGGGTATCTGCTTTCTCGGCATCGGTCGACGGGGCGGGCCATGTCGAGCAGGTCAGCCTGCACCCCGACCCACGCGCGGCAGGGCCTCGGTCGGACACTGATTGCGCGGGCTGCATCGTGGTGCACCGTCCACGATCTTCGTGCGCTCACCCTCATCACATACGTCGAGGTGCCCTGGAACGGCCCCTACTACGAGCTGCTGGGCTTTCGTTACCTCACCAGCGACGAGGAAACACCCGGGTTGCGTGCCATCCGTGACCGCGAGCGTGCCCTGGGCCTCGACGCGTGGCCGCGAGCGTGCATGCGCCGTTGCCTCGGTAGGCCGCCCGCCCGTCCCCCTCGACCTAGCCATCGCTCCGCGCGCGGGCAAGCGCGATCAGGCCCTCGTAATCCTCTGCGCAGGCCGGGCAATTGCGCAAGTGCTCGGCGGCAGCAGGGAGAAGCTCGCGAACGTTCCGTCCCTCGAGTTCGCCCTCAACGTACTCGGCAAGAAGCGCCAGCGTTCCCTCGCAGCCGGCGTCCTCGCCCCAGGTCCCGAGCAGACGCGTCACCAGATCGCGGTCGCTCATCTCGCCTCCCCCTGCTCCAGGTGCCCTTCGCGCTCGAGGCGCAGTCGGAGCTTCTTTCGTGCGTCGTGGAGCACCTTGTAGACCGCGCTGCGGGTCGACCGCAACTGTCCGGCCACCACGTCGATCTGCACGTCGTTCAGCGCGACGGCGACGAACACCTCGCGTTGCCGCGAGGTCAGCTCCTCTGCGACTGCGCGGCGCAGGGCGCGCAGAAGCTCTGCGGACTCGACGTGCGACTGGGCGGCTCCGGTACCGCCGGCGACTCGATCCCAGGTGGCGTCGTCGCCGGCGGTCGGGATGCGGCCTGCGTGCCATGCGTGCCGTCGGAGCTTCACCGAGACCTCGAGGACGGCAAACGCGTACGCCCAGGTCGTGAAGCGGCTGGCACCGCGGTAGCCGTCCAGCTTTCGAGTCACCGCGACGACCGCGTCATCGGCCGCGTGCCGGCAGAGATCGTCGAGCTCGGTGCCGCCGATCTCCGGGTAGAGGTGCTGGCGGCGCCGAGCCTCGCTGTGTGCAGCCCGGAGGACGAGGTCGTGCAGGCGCTCGAGCGCACGGGCCTGCTCGATTCCGGTCGCCCGTAGGCCCTCAATCCAGGCGCGCGATTCGGGGTCCAGCTGCCCGGGCGTCGAGGCAGGGCCGATCTGCATCCGCTCCGATCCCACCGACCAGAGCAGCCTATCTCTGGCTTCTCCGACCGTCTCGGCGAGGCGATCGGTCCGACTTGTCTCGCCTGCGAGTTCGTCATGCAGATGTGAGCGTCGCTTCGCACCACGTTCTTTCGAGCTCCGCGTAAGGACCGCGCTCGGCCCGACGCATACCGCCTGTCAACCGCCACGACGACAACCGAAAGGAGCAACATGGTCCTCCACCAGACAGCCCAGGTCGACGGACTCAACGTCTTCTACCGGGAGGCCGGCGATCCGGCGAATCCCAAGCTGCTGCTGCTCGGCGGCTTCCCCGCCTCCTCGCACCAGTTCCGCAACCTGATCCCGGCGCTCGCCGACCGCTTCCACGTCCTCTCCCCGGACTATCCAGGCTTCGGCAACACCGACATGCCCGAGGACTTCGAGTACACATTCGACCGGCTCTCGGAGATCGTCGAGGGCCTGCTCGAACAGACCGGCTTCCACCCGTTCGGGCTCTACATGCAGGACTACGGCGGGCCGATCGGCAACCGCATCATCGCCCGTCATCCCGACTGGCTCGAGTGGCAGGTGATACAGAACTCCAACGCCTATGAGGAGGGCTTCACCGCTGCCTGGGATGGGATTCGGCACGCGCTCTGGATCGATCGCAGCCGGGAGACGGAGGAGCCGCTCAAGGCGTTCCTCGAGCTTGAGGGCGTCAAGCTCGTCTACTTGCACGGGCACCGCGACCCAGCGAACATCAGCCCTGACAACTGGAACATGGACCTGCACTTCCTCGAGCGTCCCGGTGCGCGCAAGGTGCAGCTCGATCTCTTCTACGACTACCGCACCAACGTCGAGCTCTATCCGCAGTGGCAGGCGTTCCTGCGGGAGCGCAGGCCGAAAACGTTGATCCTCTGGGGCGAGAACGACATCTTCTTCACCCCCGAGGGCGGACGCGCATACCTTCGCGATCTCCCTGAAGCCGAGCTGCACATGCTCGACAGTGGCCATTTCGCCGTCGAAGATTCGCTCGACGAGATCGCCGAGCACATCAAGCGCTTCTACGACGACAAGGTTGACGGCCGCCCACGCGCGATGGCGGTCGAGCCGGCCGGGAGCACCCGATGAGGGTGCTCTCGGTCAACGTCGGCCTCCCCCGTCAGGTGACGTGGAGAGGAAGGCCGGTCACGACCGGGATCTACAAGGAGCCGGTCGCCGGGCGTGTCTCCGTCCGAGCGCTCAACCTCGACGGCGACCGCCAGGCCGACTTGCGTGTTCACGGCGGTCGGGACAAGGCCGTCTACGCCTACCCGTCCGAGTACTACGGGCTCTGGCGTCGCGAGCGTCCGGAGCTCGACTTCCCATGGGTGCAGTTCGGAGAGAACCTGACGATCGAGGGCCTCGTCGACGAGGACGTCAGCATCGGCGACCGCTTCCGGGTCGGGACGGCCGAGCTCGTCGTGACCCAGCCGCGGCTGCCCTGCTTCAAGCTCGGGCTGAAAATGGGCCGCGACGAGTTCGTGACCGAGTTCTTGGACCGGGGACTCCACGGCTTCTACCTCGCCGTCGCTCGCGAGGGCGAGGTAGAAGCGGGCGACGCGATCATCGAACTCCAACGCGATCCCCGCGGCTTCGGAGTAACGGACGTCGCGCGCCTCTACGCCCGCGACAGAGACGACCTCGACGGCATGCGACGAGCAGCCGAGCTAGACGTGATACCGGAGAGTTGGCGCGACTACTTCCGAAAGAGACTCAGGCAACTTGGTGCTCGGCTTGTTGCTTCAGAGTAGGTTCTTAAAGAGCTTCCCGTCTTTCATGATTACCAGCAATGTTCGGGCAGGATCCTCGAGAAGTTTGATCTGCTCGAGCGGGTTGCCGTCGAGCAGGAGCAGGTCTGCAAGTGCGCCCTCCTCAACGACCCCGAGTTTGCCGGGATAAGGGTTACGCGGCCCTGATAACGCCAGCAGAGCGGCGTTGGTCGCAGTCGCCATGGTCAGCACCTCGGCGGGTGTGAACCAGCGCACCATCTTCGTGAGCTGGGCGCCTTGCCGCTCGGCCAGCTTCGCCTCGAAGAGCACGTCGGTGCCCCAGGCGAGCTTGACGCCGTGCTTCCTGGCCAGCTCGTACGCGGGGTCGGTCCCGCCTGTGAGCATCTTCGACTTCGCCCGACGCGCCTCGTCGGGTTGGGGGATGGCGTCCTCGTCGTCGAGGAACGGCTGGAGGCACCACCAGACCTCGTTCTCCGCCATCAGCTCGACCGTCGGCTCGTCAACCAAGTGGCCATGCTCGATCGACCTGACCCCGGCCGCGATCGCCTGGGCGACGGCCCTCGGCGTGTAAGCGTGGACCATGACGTAGGTGCCCCAGTTCTCAGCGGCTTGCACCGCGGCGTGTAGCTCGGCCTCCGTGAACTGGGTGACGTCCAGGAAGTCGTACACCGACGAGACGCCGCCGCCGGCCATCAGCTTGATCTGGCTGGCGCCGAGCATCAGCTGCTCGCGGGTCGCTCGCAGCACCTCGTCGGCGCCGTCAGCGATCGTCGAGACACCGATTCTCTCCATGTGGCTGAGCGGAGAGGCCATGTCCCGCGGCACCTCGTGGCGCATGCGGAAGTCCCCGTGCCCTCCCGTCTGCGAGATGAAGGCGCCGGAGGGGTAGATGCGCGGCCCCGCAACGATCCCCTCGTCGATCGCGCGCCTTAGCCCGAAGCACGGCCCGCCCGCATCCCGGACAGTCGTGAACCCGCGCATGAGCGTCCGCTCTGCGTCACGCGCCGCGATTTGATTGAGGTAGCCGACATCCACGCTGATGAACACCGCGAGCGGCGAAGTCGCGACCATCGTGTGCCAGTGCGCGTCGATCAGGCCCGGCATCAGCACGCGGCCGCCGCTGTCGAGAACGACGGTTCCTAGGTCGTCCGGGACGGCCTCCGAGGCGGGCGAAATGCTCTCGATCGTTGCGTCACGAACGAGGACGTCCATAGCCTCCGAGAGTGTCTCGCCGATGCCGTCGAAGACGCGAACGTTCCGGAACAGGACCCGGGACACCTGTTGGGCGTTGTTAGTACCGCTCATGCTCCCCCTCCTTAGTCTCTAGCGCGTCGACCCCGTGACACGACTGCTGCGCTGGATTCTGCACGCCCACCAGCCCGAGCACGCCTGGAGCCTGGGTGAGCTCGCCGGTCTGTGCGCCATGTCCCGCTCGGCCTTCGCAGCCAGGTTCCGGGCCCTCACCGGCGACTCGCCGATCCGCCATGTCACCCGATGCCTGCTGGCCCGGGCGGCGCGGCAGCTGCGAACCGGCGATGCGGCGCTCGCAGGGATCGCCCATCTCGCCGGCTACGAATCCGAGTTCTCGTTCAGCCGTGCGTTCAAGCGCGCCTTCGGACTAGCTCCGCGCGCCTACCGCCAACAAGACGACGGACGAGAAGCGATGAACGAGTTCCTGATCCAGGGCGAAGGCGAATCTAAACGACGCCCGAGCCATCAAGGCGCGCGGACAAGCGACGTGATCTAGGCTCACCTCCGTTGGGGCCGCAGCGGTCGCGGTGGCTACGCGGGCCGCTCTTGTGGTGTGTCGCCCGTGGGGCGCTTGGGAGGAAGCGTGCGTGCGAAGCCGACTGCCTGTTCCAGCCACGATCGCAGCGCTTTGCCGCGCAGGCCTTCGGGTGCGACGTAGACCATGCCGGCCATCGGCCTGCCGGTGAAGTCCATCGGGTAGACGTGGGTTCGTTCCAGCGCCTTCTCGGCGAGGTCGGCTCCGAGGCGGAGCATCAGCCGCTCGTCGACGATGCCGCACCACATGTTCCCGTCGAGCATGAAGGCGAGACCGCCGAACATCTTGCGCTCGCTCAGCCCGGGGTCGCCGGCGAGAATCACGCGCACGCGATCTGCGAGTCTCTCGTCGTAGGCCACGGTTCACCCCTCGCTGTCCGTCGTCGCGGCCAGTTTGGTCGAGAGGCCGAGGCGGGTGAACAGCGCCGGCTGGCGGGCGAACCCGGTGATCCCGTCGATCCGGTTGCCGTGGATCGCGAACACCATCACGCCATACGCGTCGAAGACGCCGGTGCCGTGTTCGTCGGCGTAGGCAGCGAGCGCCGGTTGGCCGTTGGCGCGTGTCGGGACGAGCTGGATCCTGTCGAGACGCCCGTCGAGTGGGGCGGTGGCGAAGAAGCTGCCGATCTGGGCGTGGCCTTCAAAGCGCGCGGCCTCCGGGGGCATCGTGAGAAGCGCGTCGTCGGCGAGGAGCGCGACGATGCCGTCGAGGTCGACCGCCGCCCACGGACATCCTGGAGTCGAGGTCTCCGTCGAAAGCGGCCTGGCTCAGAGGATCCGTCCGGGCCCTACAAGGATCGGCCCGTCGGCGCGGGGTTCGATTCCTGCCGCCTCCAATCTCAT
>Ga0137373_10001478_pt1 | contig 25651 bp, 27 predicted proteins | sample SagtaG_5_FD_104912 | JGI IMG/M metagenome (GOLD analysis project Ga0137373, IMG submission 104912) | Vadose zone soil microbial communities from Sagehorn Ranch, Mendocino, California, USA - Sage1_R_80_16 metaG | ecosystem: Environmental > Terrestrial > Soil > Vadose zone | place: USA... | reverse complement strand
TGCCGCGCAGGTGCTCCTGGCGGTGCCGTTCGGATTGGCGGGGGGCATCTATCTCCTCTATGCCCTCGGCTACAACTTTTCGGTGGCGGTCTGGGTCGGGTTCATCGCGCTCTTCGGAACGGCGGTCCAGACCGCCGTGGTGATGGTGATCTACCTGGACGAGGCGGTGGCGCGCAAGCGGGACGAGCTGGGAGGTCGGCTGACGCCGGCGGCGCTGCTCGAGGCGGTCAAGGAGGGCGCGCTGCTCCGCCTGCGGCCCAAGGTCATGACGGTGTCCACCGTGGTGGCGAGCCTCCTGCCGATCATGTGGAGCCATTCCACGGGCGCGGAGGTCATGAAGCCGCTGGCGACGCCGGTACTCGGCGGCATGGTCAGCTCGCTCGGGCTCGTTCTCATCGTGACGCCCGTCATCTTCTACTGGCTCCGCGAGCGGGAGCTCGATCGAACGGAGGCACGGCCCGTTGGAGACACGCGGGGGATCGACGCACGGCCGGCGCTGGGCTCGGCCGACTGACCTGGCAATCAAACAAGGGGGAATGAGTGATGAAGCGACTGATCACAGTAATGGCTGTAGCAGGGGGGCTCGTCGGGGCAGGGCTCGGCACGACGGCTTGGACCGCCGAGCTCAAGGTCATGCAAACGGAGAAGACCAAAGATGCGGTGATCGTGCTCAAGAGCGAGACAGGGCAGTGGAATCCCGGCAAGAACACTTTCGCGCTCGAGTTCACGTCGCCCTCCGGGCAACCGCTCGATGCCGGCAAGGTGACGCTCAGCACCAGCATGGCTATGCCCGGCATGGCGCCAATGGTGGTCGGCGCCACACTGTCTCCGGACAAGGCGCCCGGCAGGTACCTCGGCACCATCGACTTCCCTGACCGAGGGACGCGGCAGGTGACCGTGAGCTGGGACGGCCCAGCCGGGAAGGGTTCGTCGAAGTTCTCGGTTCCGGTCCGGTAGGGGAGCCAGCATGCGACAGCATACCTCGGTGATATTCGTCCTGCTCGTCGGCTTGCTCGCTGGCGGGCGGGTCGCCTTTGCCCAGTCTCTGCCGGCGGCCGGGCCGGTCACGGTCGATCAGGTGGTGGAGCGGGCGGTCGCCGACAATCCTGAGCTGCGCGCCATGCGCGCAGAAGTGGATGCGGCGCGGGGCCGCCTGCTCCAAGCCGGACTCCGGCCGAACCCCATGCTCGATCTCGGGGGCCAGGCCAATGTGTCCGGGCCGGATAATAACGTCACCGTCGGGCTGAGCATTCCGCTCGACCTCAACGGTCGGAAGGCGGGACGGGTGGGCGTCGCCGAGCGCGAGATTGACGTGAAGCAGGCGCAGGTGAGCGAACGGGAGCGGCGGCTCTCCGCGGAGGTCCGGTTGAAGGCGAGCGACCTCCTGGCCGCGCGTCGGAATCTCGACTTTACGGAGGAGCTCCTGAGCACAAATCAAAAGGGGCTCGGCCTCGTCCGCGATCGGGTCCAGCAGGGGGCCGCGCCCCCGCTCGACGAGAATCTGGTGCTCGTGGAGGTCAACCGCCTCGAAGCGAGCCTCAGCATTCTCAAGAGCCGGGTCGAGGTGCTCGGCCTTCAACTCAGGCTGCTGGCCGGGATGCCACCGGACGAGCCACTCTCCCTGCAAGGCGAGCTCGCCCCCCGCCCTTCGACGCTCGACCGCGCGCAGGCGCTCACGCAGGCGCTCGCGGGGCGGCCGGACATCGTGATCGCCCGCTCGGAAGCCGCGATGGCGCACGCCAAGATCCGCCGAGAGGAGGCCGAGGGGCGCTGGGACGCACGCTTCAACCTCGGCTATCAGCGTCAGGATTCCGGCTTCCCGCTAAACGGGCTGACGGACCGGGGCGGGACTCGACCTATTCAGGACACCTTCAACTATGTGGGCGGAGGTGTCACGATCATGGTGCCCGTGAGAAACCAGAACCAGGGCAATGTTGCGGCCGCCACCGCGGAAGCCCAGGCAGCCGAGCGAAAGCGCGACGCCGCCGAGCTGATCGTCCGCCAGGAGGTCGCCGCGGCCTTCGCCCAGCTCGACGCCGCCCAGCGCGCGCTTGCCATTTATAGCCGCGGCGTTCGCGATGTCGCCAGCCGCAACCTCGGGGTCGTGCGGCAGGCCTATGAGCTGGGTCGCATACCCCTGCTCGATGTCATCGCCGAACAGCGTCGGTACATCGATATCGAGATGGGCTATACGGATGCGCTCAAGCTGGTCTACGACGCGGGGATCGAGATCCAGCGGGCCGTCGCCGTCGGGCCCCGCTGAGAGATGGACCTGCACGTGAACTCGGAACACGACCCGGACAACTCTCCGCACATCCGGAGGCGGGGGACGTTCGCCCGGGCCTGCCTGTTCGGGCTCGTGGCGCTCGGCCTGATCGCGCTCGGCGCCGCCGGCGCCACGTTAGCGCTTCGCCGTACGGAAGGGACTCGAACGCCGGCGGCTTCGACGGCTACCGCACCGGCGCCGGCACCCGCGGAGCCTGCCGGGGAAGCCGAAGTCGTCCTCACACCCGAAGCGCTTGCCAGGGCCGGGATCAAGACGGCGCCGGTGACCGCCATCAGCGCGGGCGCCGCCGTCACGGTCCCGGGCAGCGTGATGGCCAACGCGTACCGGGAGGTCAAGGTCACCCCGATTGCTCCCGGCATCGTCACCAAGGTCCACGCCGACCTGGGCACGGTTGTCAGACGAGGTGCGCCGCTCCTGACGCTCTTCAGCGCGGAGCTGGCGGATTCCCAGACCAAGTACATGTCGATGTCGGCCCTGTTTGAGGCGGACCACCAGAAGCTCGAGCGCACGCGGAAGCTGGTGGAGATCGGGGCGGCGAGCCGTCAAGAACTCGAGGAGATCACGGCCGTCCACGAGGCCCACGCCACGGAAGTCGAGGCCGCGCGGCAACGGCTCCAGCTGCTCGGGCTGAGCGCCGAGCAGGTGCGGACGCTCACGAGCCCGAGCCAAGTGATCTCGACCATCGTGGTACCCGCGCCCATCGGCGGCGTCATCACGTCGCGCTCCGCCAATCTCGGCCAGGTGGTCGCGATGGGCCAGGAGCTGCTCTCGGTGACGGATCTGTCGGAGGTGTGGGTCGTCGGTGATCTCTACGAGCAGGACTTCAGGGCAGTCAGGGTAGGCTCGGAGGCCGCCATCACGACTTCCGCCTATCCTGGCCTCACGCTGCGCGGTCGCGTCAGCTACATCGACCCCCGCGTGGATCCGCAGGCACGCACGGCAAAGGCCCGTATCGAGGTTCCGAACGCTGACGGGCGCCTCCGTCTGGGCATGTATGTGAGCGTGAGCTTCACGACCCCCGGCCCGAGCACGGTCGTCGTGCCACGCTCGGCTGTCCAAGCCATCGGAGATCGACAGGTCGTCTTCGTCCCGGCTGGGAACGAAGACGGCAAGTTCATCCAGCGGCAGGTACGGCTGGGCTCGCCCATCGGCGACAACTACTCCGTTCTGAGTGGCGTGAAGCTTGGCGAGACCGTCGTTATCGAGGGGAGCTTCTTTCTACGCGCCGAAGTCCTCCGTAACGCCCCGGGTGGGTGATCGGCGAATTTACGACGTACGATGAGATCGGCCGCACAGCCCCGCCGGAATAGCGTGCCAGCGGTACGAGACCATTCCCGGAAGGCTTGGAGGGGGTGCACATGACACTCCAGATCAAAACTGCGTTGGAGCTGGTGGACCCGGAGCTGGAAGCGCGATGGACCACGCGGCGTGCGGCGCGGGAGACGGAGATCTTACAGGCCATCCTGCGAGCGTTCGTCGAGCGGCCCGACCCGGTCTTGGTCGACGAGATCATCAGAGCCTTCCCCGGGCGAGCCCGAGAAGATGTTCGAGCAGCCCTGATGAGGCTGGACGCGGACGACTTGATCCAAACCCGCGACGGTCGAGTGGACTTGGCGTATCCCTTTTCGGCGGCCCCTACAGCCTTTGTCGTCCACCTATCCGGACGCGGAGACCGCTACGTCTGCTGTGCCATCGACGCGTTGGGAGTGGCGCCCATGCTGGGGGAAGCGGTGCGCATCCGATCCCGCTGCCATCATTGCGAAGAGCCTATTGAGTTGTCGGCCAATCCTTTCGGGCCGGGGCCGGACACCGAAGGGGTCATGGTCTGGGCGGGGAAACGGTGCGAGGGCGAGCAGCGGGCCTGGACCTCAACCTGAACGACGCTCAACTTCTTCCGGTCGGAAGAGCATATGAGGGCATGGTGGGAGGCCAATCCCACGCTGGAAGGCGCGGGCACTCCGGTGTCCGAGGCCTTCAAGCTCGGCGAACGGGTCTTCGGAGGGCTCCTGAGGGGCCAGAAGCCATGACGACCGGCAGATCACGGACATCATCGGCACATGCTATTGACCGCCCGGCGATGCCCGCAGGGTTCGACACACGGGAACGGCGGGCGATCGCCCGCAGAGGCCGGCTACTCCAGTACGTCACCATAGCCTGGAACTCCGCCGAGTGCGTGGTGGCGCTCGCCGCGGGGTTCATGGCCGGGAGCATTGCGCTCGTCGGATTCGGCCTCGACTCGGCCATCGAGGTGACGAGTAGTGTCGCGGCCCTGTGGCGGCTCCGGCGCGATGCTGACGAGGTCGGGAGAGCGAGCGCCGAGCAGCGGACCATGCGGATCATTGGAGGCTGCTTTCTCTTGCTCGCGGCCTACGTCGGCTACGAGGCCGTCCATGCGCTTGTCGAGAGAAAGAGCCCTGACCACTCGACCGTGGGGATCGTGCTTGCCATCCTCTCCCTGGTCGTCATGCCTACGCTTGCTCATTTCAAGCGACGCATTGCCTCCGAGCTGACCAGCGGAGCGTTAGAGGCCGAGGCCCGGCAGACCGAGGTCTGCGCCTGGCTCTCGGCCGTCCTTCTCGCGGGCCTCGGGCTCAACGCGTGGCTCGGCTGGTGGTGGGCGGACCCGATTGCCGCTCTGGGCATGACCCCCCTCATTGCGTGGGAGGGCTGGCAGGCGGTGCGCGGCCGAACGTGCTGCGCGGACTAGGTACCGGAGGCTGAGCCGCGAGCAGGCTTGAGCAACTCGATGAAGGCGCGGGCACTCGCGCTCAATGTACGGGCCTCGTTGTGGATGATATGGAAGTGCCGCTGGATTCGCAGCCCGCGGAGCCGTAGCGCATGCAACCGGCCGGCCGCTAGCTCGCCCCGAATGGCGTGGCGCGACACGAAGGCGACTCCCAGCCCCGCCATGACCGCCTGCTTGATCGCTTCCGTGTGGCCGAGTTCCATGGATGCGTTGACGCGCCCACCGGCTCGCTGCAGAGCGCGCTCGGTGACTTGACGGGTGGCTGAGCCTTGTTCACGGACGAGGAGCCGCTGGCCTCCGATCAAGGCTGGCTGAATCTCTCGCCGCCTCGCCCACGGGTGCTTGGGCTGCACGATCAGGACCAGTTCGTCGAGGAGTCCGGCTGTCACGCACTCCTCACCGGGCCGAAGCGGGTGCCCGCCGACTACCCCGAGGTCCACCTCGTTCCGGCGAATCCGCTCCTCGATGAGGGCGGAGTTGTCGATGCGCAGGCTCAATGCCACTCGGGGGTAACTTTCCTGGAAGGCCGCAATGATGCCGGGGAGCACATAGATCCCAGGCGTCGTGCTGGCGCCGATGACCAGGGAGCCGCGCTTGAGCTCGCTGAGATCGGCCACGGCCTCGCGGGCACTCGTCACGGACGCGAACAGTCGAAGGGCGTGCTCCTCGAGGATCCGGCCGGCTTCAGTCAGGGCCACCTTCCGTCCGAGGCGGTCGAACAGGCGCGCACCCAGCTCGCGCTCCATCTCGGACACATGCTGGGAAAGCGCGGGTTGACTCAGATGCATGGCCTCGGCGGCGACACGGAAACTCCCTGCCTTGGCCACGGCGAGGAACACTTCAAACTGCCGAAGCGTCGGCTGCATAAGTTCCACCTTATCAGAGGGATAACAACATCGAATTGGAGCTTATGCAAGGGAACCCATACGCTCGGGCCTGTGGATGTCGTGAGGTCCGAACCCGGCATCAGGCTGGTGGTGTTTGTCACCGCCTTCCTTCTCCTGGCGGCCGGAGAGGCGCTGATCCCCCGGCGTGCACGATCGGTCGTCCGTCGATGGCGATGGCCGACCAATATGACCCTGGTCGTGCTCAACAGCCTCGTCATCCGCACGGTGCTTCCCCTGACGGCGGTAGGCATGGCCGTGATCGCCGAGCAACGGGGCTGGGGTCTGCTCCATGCCGTCGGCCCGATTCCGGCCGTGCTGGCCGTCGCCATCGCCATCGTGCTGTTGGACTTCGCCATCTACCTGCAGCATGTCCTGTTTCACGCCGTGCCCGTTCTGTGGCGCGTGCACCGCGTGCATCATGCCGACCTCGACGTGGACGTCACGACGGGGTCTCGGTTCCATCCGATCGAAATCTTCCTCTCGCTGCTCATCAAGTTCACCGCCATCAGCGCCCTCGGGCCGCCGCCGATGGCGGTGCTCCTGTTCGAGGTGCTCCTGAATGCAGGCTCCCTGTTCAACCACGCCAATCTCCGCCTCCTCCCGTGGCTTGATCGTGTCCTGCGGCTCGTGGTCGTCACCCCGGACATGCACCGGGTGCATCATTCAGCGTGGGCGGTCGAGACGAACACGAACTTCAGTTTCACGTTCCCCTGGTGGGACCACCTCTGTGGGACGTACCGGGCCGAGCCCGCGGCGGGGCATGAGGCCATGACGGTGGGACTCACATGCTTCAGGGATTCGAAGTATCTGCGTCTCGACACAACACTGCTCCAACCACTCTTGGACGGCAACGGAAGCCAGGCGTCAGTGAGCGACCACCCTCAGAACCAGCCACCCATGCGATCGCTGACGCAGCGAGACTGACCGTGAGCCGAGAAGACACAGAGCAGCTAGCCGAGATCTATTCGTCACACGCGCGGGGCTATGCGAATAGCTGGGGACCGGTGATCCGGCCCATCGGCCAGCGCTTGCTTCAGGCCCTTCCCTGGGAAGGGGTGCGCCGCGTCATCGACCTCGGCACAGGAGCCGGCACGCACCTGCCGGAGATCCGCCGCTTGGCCCGAGGCGCGTGTGTCGTGGCCGTGGATCGCGCTCCGGGGATGCTCGAGCTGGCACGGCAGCAGGGCGTCCCCCTTGTGCAGATGGACGGCGTCGACCTCGGCTTCCGTGACAGTGCCGCTGACGTCGTGGTGATGGCCTTCGTGCTCTTCCACCTGGATGACGCGGTAGTTGCCCTGAGGGAAGCCCGCCGGGTGCTCCGTCCCGGCGGCGTGGTCGGCGCGGTCACGTGGGCGGAGGACCCTGAGATTGAGGCGTCGCGGGCGTGGGAGCAGGAGCTCGACGGCCACGGAGCCTGGGACCCCATGCCGGCCCGGCCAAGAAGGGACGAGCAGATGAACACTCCTGAGAAGGTGAGCGCACTGTTTTCTCTTGCGGATCTCCAGCCTGGGCGGGTCTGGGTCGAGCGATTTGTGCATCAGTGGGACCTGGAGAGTCTTTCTCTCATGCACAGCACATTTGGCAAGTCGAAACGCAAACTGGAGTCCCTGGATCCGCCAACTCGTGTGGCTTTTCTGGAGCATCTCCACGAACGGCTCCTCCGCCTCCCGCCTGAAGCTTTCATCTACCGTGCCGCCGTCGTCTGCGGTCTGGCCTGTCGGCCGGCTTGAGTTCGAGGCGAGCTGACCCGTGAAAGTCGCCGAAATCGAGGCGAAGTCCATCCTCGTGCGATCCAAGCTGCCGGACACCGAGTACGTGGTGAACCCATACACGGGCTGTGCGTTTGGCTGTCACTACTGTTACGCGAGCTTCGCCGGGCGTTTCGTCGGCGAGCCGATCGGCAACTGGGGGAACTACGTCTACGCCAAGATCAACGCGGTCCCACTGTTCGAGACGGAGCTGGCGAAGCTGCGCCGGGCAGGGCGCGCTCCGTCGATCCTGCTCAGCTCGGTCACCGACGCCTATCAGGGCGCCGAGAAGAAGTATCGACTCACACGCGGGATCCTGGAGGCGCTCGCGCGTGAGCCGTACCCCGGCGTCGTCGGCATCCTCACCAAATCACCGCTCGTCCTGCGCGACATCGATCTGCTTGCCGCGATTCCGCGCGCGCGTCGGTCTGACGGTCACCACGACCGACGATCGTCTGAGCCGCTTTCTCGAGGTGCGCGCGCCGCTGGGGAGCCGGCGGCTGGAGGCCCTCGCGGCGCTCGCCGCGCGGGGCATCGAGACCTACGCGTTCGTCGGGCCTCTGCTGCCGCACTTCCGGTACGACCGCGAGGCGCTCGATGCGCTGTTCGCCGGCCTTGCGCACGCCGGCGTGCGCTCGCTGTACGTCGAGCACATCAGTCTCCGTCCGTACATTCAGCAGCGCATGCAGCGCGCGCTGCGATCGGCGTCGCCCGAGGTACAGGCCGTCTACCGCGATGCGCGTACCGACGAGCACCGCCGCGCCCTCGACGCGATCCTCGCGGAGCTCCTCACCAAGCATGGCCTGACGCTCCGGCTCAGCCGCGTGCTCTACCACCAGGAGCTCTAGCGAGGTTCCCCATGATCGGCACAGGGCCGACCCATCGCCGCGCTAGCCCCGGACGAGAACGATGACACCGGCCACCACCAACAGCGCACCGGCGGCGCGACTGACGGCCGGCCCGCCGGGAAGTACGCGCTCGGCGAGGACGAGGACCGTGAGGCCGGCAACCCACAGCAGGTTCATCACGCCGACAACGAAGAGCAGGGCCATCAGCGCCCAGCAGCACGCTACGCAGTACGCGCCGTGTCGGATGCCCATGACCAATGCGCCGGTCGGGCCCTCGCGCCATTCGGTCATGAGGAAGGAGAGCGGTGAGCGGCACTTGGCGAGGCACGCTTGCTTGAGCGACGTCCACTGGAAGACACCCGCAACGAGGAGCAACACCCCACCCAGCCATGCGCTCGCGCTCGCCATTGCGGTGGAGAGAAGGTCGGCCTCGTGGAGGCGCCACTGCGCGAGAGCTGCCCCTGCGGCATACGCGGTCCAGACGGCCACGTAACCGAGCAGAAAGAGCGCGGTCGGGATACTCGCCCGATCTCGCTCTCGCCGCTTCCGCTGCACCGTAGCGAACGTCAGGATCATGGGCGCGGCCGCGGGCACCATCATGGCGATCATCATGACTGTCCACATGACGAAGAGCAGCATCACCTCTACGACGGCCCAGGCGTGATTGCGTGACATCACCATCGACGGCATGTCGGCCATGTTCATGCCCGGCATCGCCCCGGAACGATGGAAGAGATATAGCCACGCGAGGAGGACAGTCGCCACGAGGGCAGAGCCAGCGATGACACGGTCGCGCCGGAGCAGCGTGTCGAGCGCAGACACGCTGCTCAGTTGGCCCAGTCGAACTCGTAGAGGATCCAGTTGGTTTTCTCGGCGCCGACCGACACGCCCGCCGCGGAGGCACGGAAGGTTCCCTGGCCGCATTCGCCCTTCTTCCAGATGAACCCTGTCGGCAGGTGCACTTGCGCGAAATGGTCCTCGCCTGTCACAGGATTCTTGAAGGCCTCGCCACGCCCTTCCCCGATGCCCTCGACGCGAAATGTGCTCGTCTGCCCGCTTCCCTCGATGGTGATCTTGGCTTTCACCAGACCCGCGACTGCCGCCGTGGGTCCGAGCACTTCCCATGGCATACCGCCGAGGGCACCCGTGAAGATCTGCCCGAGCGCTTCGACCTGCTTCTCGGTGGTCGCTGGATCCACAACGAAGGCGACTTTACCGTTACCCTCGTGAATGGCCTTCGGCCAGTCGTAGATACCGGCGCACTTCACGCCGGAGAGGTCTACGTCGCCGCATTTGCCCCGAGTGATATTCAGGCCCACCAAGGCTCGACAGCTGCCGTCCTTGGAATTCGGGAACCCCCCGAAATTGCAGCCGCAGCCGAAGTCACAATTGCAGAATTCGTACCCCTGGCCCGTGAGCGTCCATTTCGCCTGGGTCGCGGTAGCGGTCGCCATGGCTTGCCCTCCAGTGACGATTAGGAGTTCCACGCCGCCGTCGTACACGGCGACTGTCAAGCTCGGATCAGCGCATAAGTGAACCGGTGGACGCGTCCGCCGTTGAGATCGCTGTACGTGCGTCCGCCGCCACCCCGGAAGCTGAGTGAGCCGGGAGCGACGACGGCCAGACGGCCAAGTCCACTTGGAGGAAATACTGACCCCAGAAGGACGGCGCCGTCAAGAAGCCTAGAAAGCCCGACATGCCCGGGGAACACCGGCAATCCTGAACGCCGGGAAAACTGGCATAGGCACAATGCGATTGGGGATCGATTCAGTGCCTACCGCGAACGAGCGTTCTGCAGGTCGAGGCAGTTCTATAGACGAAGGTCCCTCAAGAGCGAAGGCGTTTGAAACACCGGTTTCCTGCCTGGTCGTGGTGACGGTTCAGCCGGGTCCGATACCGCGTACGCGTGAACTGGCGGTGGCAATAGGAGCATTCGAGGACGTAGACGACGCGCGAGCGCTCACGCACGCCACCAATTCGGTGGCCCTGGCGGGGACGAGCCTCCGGGCAGCCACTGGAGGGAGATCGGCGAATCCACCCCGTTGATCCAGGGATCTGAAGGGTCGAGGATGGACGCTCTCGGATGCCGCAATGACTCGGGCCCATGCGCTCACCGGAGAACACCGTCCCGAGGGGGTTTGGTCCAGCTCCTGATGTTCGGTGGCCCGAGGTGAACCAAGTGGCTGAGACCCTTTCGCGCGCCCTCGGACGATCTGTGCGATATGTCGATCGCACCGACGAACAGCTGAAGGCCGGGCTGCTGGCGAGTGGTCAGCGTGACTGGCAGGCGACGGCCTTGGTCGAGTTGAATACCTACGCGAGGCAGGGCCATGGGTCGGTCGTCACCGACACGGTCGAGCGCGTCGGTGGTCGGGCCGCCCGAACGTTGGAACAGTGGGCGCAGGATCACGCGGCGGCCTTTCGGTAGCCGCATTGGGTGACGGGCTCGGTTAGGGAATCAGACGGCAACGCACGCACGGTCGAAGCGTGAAAGTGGAGCTCGGTCACAGAGAAGGAGGAGACGATCATGAGCACCGCGCTCGAGACGACTCAGCCCGGACGTCGGCATTCCTCTATCGACCCGCGGCGTGAGTATGCTGGCATGGTGACGCTGCTTGCCCTGATCGGAGCGATATGGCTGTTGGCGATCGTTGTTGCGGGAGCGTCGGGAATGTTTGAAGCCGGCCGCGGGCGGCCGCCGTTGGCGCTGCTGGCGGCGCTCGTCGTACCGCCGGCACTGTTCCTGCTCGCCTATCGTGTCTCAGCGGAGTTCCGGCGCTTCGTGCTTGGCCTCGATCTGAGGCTGCTCACCGCCGTCCAGATCTGGCGCGTGCTCGGCGGCACGTTCCTGTTTCTCTACGCGTTCAACTTGCGCCCGGCCCTGTTTGCCTTCTCGGCGGGGCTGGGCGACCTGGCGGTCGGCGTCGCGGCGGTATTCGTGCTACTCGCGATGATCGACGGTCACCCGAACTGGCGCCGACGCGTGCTGCTGCTCAACCTGGGCGGGCTGCTCGATTTCGTCGGCGCGGTCGCGACCGGTGTGCTGACCAGCAATTCCTCGCTCGGGTTCTTCGCGCCGGCGACGCCGATGCCGTCGATGGGGATGCTGCCGCTGAGCCTGATCCCGACCTTCATGGTGCCGCTGTGGATCATCATCCATTGCGCGTCGCTGCTCCAGCTCCGGCAGGCGCGCGGCGAGCCAGTTTCGCCGACCTACCAGGGGCGTGACGTCGCGTCGTAGCCAGAGTCGGAGAATTCGATCCCGCGGTCCGCCGAGCTGAGCTCGCCTCCGGTCGGGTACTCATCCGCAGGGGGTTCGGCCAGCCGGCGGCCTCGAGCATCCGCGCAGCGAGCTGATCCACGTTGAACCGCCACGGCGAGAACATCCGCACGTGCGCCCACGAGAGGACGTTGGCGCCGATCCGGTCTCCGGCTTCGAGGACCAGCGGGGTCGCGCCCCTAATCGACCAGATGGGCCGCGGCTGCGAGCCCGATGGGGCCAGCGCCGACGATCGCGATTGGGAGCCCGGTGAACGGGGTCATGGTCGCGTCCTCCTTCTAGCGGACGGCGAGCGCCGCGGCATAGGCGTAGCTCGCGAGCAGCGCGCCCGTGGTGGCGAAGGTCAGGTACCAGGCGAACACCTTCGGCTTCACGAGCGCGTAGACCGCCACCATGGCCGGGATGCTCGTCACGCCGCCCCCCAGCATGAAGCCGAGCCCCGCGGCCTGGCTCATCCCGAGGCCGACGAGCCCGGCCACCAGCGGAATCGCCGCGAAGCCATTGAGGTAGGCGGGGATGCCCGTGAGCACGGCCAGCGGGATCGCCCACGGGCCGCCCTGGCCCAGCCAGCGCGCGACCGCGGCCGGCGGCAGCCACGTCAGCATCAGATGCTCCAGGATGAAGGCAAGCGTCAGCCATCGTCCCAGAAACCAGGTGGTCGCCGCCGCACCGGTGAGAAAGACCTGGGATCGGCTCGCGTCCTGCCAGAATCGCCAGGCGACGCTGACCTGCGCCGGGCCCGCGCCCCCGCAACAGCTGCGAGGCGCGACCCGGAGCGCGTTCTGAAGCGCCCCGCGCCGTGCCAGCGCCATGGTGGCGAAGCCACTCGCCGCCCCCATCCCGATGGCCGCGAGCGTCTTCGCGACCGCGAAGCCCACGCCGAGCTGCGCTGTGGTGAGGATGAACATGTTCGGGTCCATCAGCGGCGAGCTGATCCAGAACGCCATCACCGGAGCCAGGGGCACGCCGGCGCCGAGCAGCCCCGCGACCACAGGGATGACGCCACAGGAGCAGAACGGCGAGAGCGCGCCGACCAGCGACGCCATGACCACCATCCGCGCCTGGCGCCCCTCGAAGGCCCGCGCGATGAGGCCGTCGGCACCGGTGGCCGTGGCCGCGGCCGCAAAGAATACGGAGACGGCGAGCCATGGCGTGATCTCCGCGAGCGCGCGCGCCGTGAAGCGCACCGTTCCCCACACGTCTGATAGGTCCCAGACCGCAAGGACGGCCAGGATGGCCGCGATGGCGAGGACCACACGGTCGGGACGCCACCGCGTGCGCGTGACCGGCGTCGGCGCCGGGGCGGTCACGGGAACCGAGGCCTGGATCAGGAGCAGGGGTCGTCCAAGCGGGGTGGCCATGTTCATTCCTCCGGTGATTAAGTTGTTAGTCGCAACCAATGAGGCGCTGGGCAACGCACCGGGATCTTCCCTGGGGCCTAGGCGGAGCGCGGAGTGGGCCGGGCGGTGCAGGCCATGCGCTGGCGCGTCGCGCCCGCCAAGCGCCGCATCACGTCCGTGATGCCCTCACGCACGTCCGCGGCGAAGCCGGCGAGCACCTCCGCCCGCTCGGCGATCCGGTCGGTCCGCATCCGGCCGTAGAGCCGCCGCCCCGCCGGCGTGATGTCGAGCAGCACGGCCCGTGCGTCGCCCGGATGCGCGGCGCGTGCGACGTAGCCCTTGCGCTGGAGCGCGGCGACCACGCGGCTCGCCGTGCTCTTGTCCAGACAGAGCTCTCCGGCGAGGGCATTGAGCGTCGAGGGGCCTCGGCGCACGAGGGCATCGAGGGCGTAGCACTGGGTCAGGGAAATGTCGTGGCAACAGATGCGGCCGCGCTCGCCCACGAGATAGGCACGGACGAAGTCCGAGAGCGCCTCGTGGAAGGCTTCGGCGTGGTGCTGGAGAGCCTGATCGCGGTCGCTCATGTTGGTTGTTACCTGCAACTATACCAGCCCATGCGGCGCCGTGTCAAGGCAGCGATTCTAGCTTGAGGTCAACCCCCCAGAGGCCGCTCCCGGCCCCCGAAAGCCGCTCGCCCAGGACCGGCGCCCTCGATCTCTGGACAGTCGAAGTAGCGGGAATCCTCAGCCCAGTCCTTCTCGCTTCACTCCAGTGCGGCCTGGTCGGCCTGATCCGGTCCGGGCAGCTCTCAAAGCGCCGAGCAGCGGTTGGCGGCCGCGCACCGACGCCGTGCCACGGAATGCGCGAGACGATCGCGAGAGGGGAAGGGAGGATGGCGCTTGACACCTGGGCGCCTGCAGTGTCAACCTGCCGGCCGATATGCCCCAGCGATCGTATCGGCCGGCGGTGCGGAGCAAGATCTGGATCGAGGTCGGACGCCTCTTCGCGGTCGGGGACGGCGGGATCGCCATGTGGAACATGGGGGCGGGCTACCTCGCGGGGTTGCTGCTCCGCCACGCGACCCGCCGGAGCGTTGTCCGCCTCTGACCCGGAGGCTCAATCTGTCACGGACCCTCTCCCGCGGATCCCGTCGGCGCCGGCGCGCGGTTCGACAGACCGGCGCCCCCGCTGGCGACATCGAGCTGCTGGCGCGCGTTCCCTACTTCGCCTCGCTGCGAGCGGCAGAGCTACGCAAGCTCGCGAGCCGGTGCACATCGCGGACGTTCGGCCTCGAGACCGCACTCTTCGAGGAAGGCGAGCCGTGTCACGGCCTCTTCATCATCGCCGAGGGCGCCGTCGAGATCCGGCAGGTGTCGTTGCGCGGGCGCGAGCAGGTGTTCCACACCGAGGGCCAGGGGGCGACACTCGGCGAGGGGCCATTGTTCGACTGCGGAGGATACATCGCCTCGGCGGTCGCGACCAAGCCCACGCGCGCCCTCTTCCTCCGGCGCGCCGACCTCCTCGATCTGTGCCGCCGGCATCCCGACATCGCGCTCGCGATCTTGAAGGCGCTTGCGCGGCGGCTGCGCCACTTTGCCGAGATGGTGAGCGACCTGGCGTTCCGGCCCATCCCTGAGCGCCTGGCCCGCTATCTCGATGCGCTTCCTCGACGGCCGGGAAACACGGGGACCGAGGTCGAGCTGCCGCTGACTCATGCGCAGCTGGCCGCGAGGCTCGGCACGGTGCGCGAGCTCGTCGCCCGGGCCTTCCTCCAGCTCGAGCAAGGCGGTGTCACCGTGCGGAAACGCGGCCGGGTCGTGATCCGCGATCCTGCCAGGCTCGCAAGCCTGGCCCGCGGGGAACCGTAAGCCCGCCCTCCGCCGCCTGTGACTTAAGTCATTGCCCGTCTGCCTCGGCCTCCGACATACTTGGAAGGCAGAGAAACGAAGCAGAGGAGGCAGCAGCGATGAAGACGGCCCTCAGCGAGCACGCGCGAGCCGACAGCAATCGCGCGGACAATGGAGCGGGGCGACGCATCGCGGCACGCGGCGCGATCGTCCTCTCCTTCGTCGTGGCCCTCGAGATCGTGATCATGATCAGCCCGTTCGCGCTCTTCTTCTACGCGGTCTTCAACCCGGTCCTCCTCGCGCTCGATCGCTCCCCGGCGACACGCTGGCTCACCGCGTTCTTCCTTCCCCACATGGTCATCTCACCCGATTCCGCCTTGAGCGCCATCCGGGTGCTCGGCTCCGTGGCGTTCATCGTGGGGGCCGCCGTCTTCCTCGCCTGCGCCATCCAGGTCTATGCGGGCAAGCTCCTCCGGACCGGGCCCGCCACACGGGGCCTCTACGCCGTGATCCGCCACCCGCAATATCTCGCCCTCGCCGTGTCCGGGCTCGGACTCGCCATCTTGTGGCCGCGTTTCCTCACCCTCGCCCTCCTCGCCATCATGTTGTTCCTCTACTACCTCCTCGCCAGGGACGAGGAGCGGCGCATGCTCGCCCGCTACGGCGACGATTACCGCGCCTTCATGGGGCGGACGGGCATGTTCTTCCCGCGCCGGTCGGGGAGGCGGCCGCCGCGGCCCGAGCCCCCGCGGCCTCTCACGACCAGCCGGGGGCTCGCGATCCTCGTGACCCTGCTCGTGATCAGTGTCGGCGCTGGCTTCGTGGCGCGCGCCTATACCGTCCGTCATCTGCCGCTGGAGGCCGTCGGGCCAGTGGACGTCATCACCATCACGCCCGAGGACCTGACGGCCGCGCAGGCGATCCTGCCCGAGGTGCTCAAGGATCCGGCCGTCGCCGAGAAGCTCGGTGCCGCCCGGCATCACCCCGGCCGCATCCTCGCGTACTTCATTCCGATCGACTACACCATGCAGGGCATGATCGCGGACACCGGGGAGGAGTGGAAGCTCTTCGCCCGACATACGACGGTACGGATGATCACGGACTACGTGCTTCATCCCGTGGCGCACCTCGCGGAAGGCCATGGCCATCCGGGTGCCATGGGCCACGGGGTCGCCATGCACGAGAGCCCCGCGCTGAAGCGCCGGATCATCTTCGTCGACGTCTCCGCGAGCGGGACGCTCGAGTCGCCGATGGATGACTTCTCGATCGCCGTCACGAGGCGGCCCCTCTTCTTCGCCGACGTCCACCTGCACACCGGGGAGGTCCTCGCGGTCCGTGACACGAGACCGGGCAGCGGCTGGGGCACCGTCCCCACGCCCGTGTTCTGACGCCCCTGTTCTCTGCACCATGCAAGCGTGGGGACGAAGGAGCGCACAGAGACGGCCTTCCGTGACGACTGAATTGAACGACTCCGCGCCTGGAGGATATCGAGGCAGGTTCTCGGTGGCCAGCGCTCACCTCATCCGGGATACGATCGCGCGCATGAACCGCGAGCGTGACACGACGGTCTTCCTCACCACGCACAACCTCGAGGAGGCCAACCAGCTCTGCCACCGCGTCGCCATCATCCATCGCGGGCGTATCGCCGCCATCGACACCCCGCAGGCCCTGCGCGGGACGATCGAGTCCCGCCGGTGCGTGGAGGTGGTCTTCGCCGAGCCGCCCAGCGCCGCAGCCCCGGTCACCGACGCGGCAACCATCCAGCAGACGTTCGCCGGCGGTGCAGGCCTCCGGGTCTACACGAAGTCGCCGGGCGCCGCCGCCCGGGAGATCGCGGCGTGGGCCACCGGCCACGGCCTCCGCATCGAGAGCATCGGCACGCGCGGCCCGAGTCTGGAGGACGTGTTCCTCTCCCTCACCACGCCCGCCTCTACGCCGAAGGAGGGCCCCGTCAGTGCCCGCGCGTAGCCAGCGGGCCCGCCCGCGGGTCGATGCGAGGCCGGAGAGGATCGGGTGGCTCCCGCTGCTCGTCCTCCTCGTGAACCTCGCGGTCCTCGGCCTGCTCATGGGCTACAGTGCTCTGAACCTGCGGCCGGACATCTCCACGGTGCGTACGCTCCAGCCGCAGACCTATCACCAGTGGACCGTCTTCCTGGCGGTCCTGGCCCCTGCGATCGCCTCCCTCGTCCTCGTCTGGCCGACGCTCAGGTGGCTGCGCCGGAGGAGCGAGCGGGCCGGCGACGCCGCGCGCGACGCCCCCGCCACGATCGCGCAGCGAGCGGCCAATGCGCCGCTCGCGCTCGCGGCCTTCTCGGTCCTCGGGTGGATCCTCGTCACGGGACTCGCCGTGGTCCGGTCCCTCGCGAGTGTCCACGACATCTCGCTTGGTCTCGGAGCGCACCTCGTGCTCCGTCCGGTCCTCGCCGGGCTCATCGCCGGGGCGGCGACGTTCTTCGGTGCCGAGTACCTCTGCCGGATCCATGTCTGGCCCGCGCTCCTCGCGAGCACCCACATCGCCGGGAACTCGCGGCTCTGGAGGGTGCGCGTGTCGCACCGGCTCCTCGGGCTCTGGCTCGCCATCAGCGTGTTTCCCCTGAGCGCCGTGGCGCTGACGACCTTCACGCGCGTGGCTGGCCTGGACCTGGCGACCCATCCCGTGCTCGGTCGTCTCGTCTCCGTCATCTTGCTGATCGCCGCCTCGGCATGCGTGGGGGGCGCGTGGCTCGCCTGGCTCGTCTCGCGTTCCGTGGCCCGGCCCCTCGAAGCGCTCGAGGCTGCGATGGCCCGCCTGCGTGACGGCCACTTCGACACGCGGGAGCCGGTGAATTCGACCGACGAGATCGGCGCGGTGGCCGAGGGCTTCAACCTGATGACCGGCCGCCTATCGGAGAGCTACGCAGCCCTCGAGGCCCGCAATCGCGAGCTTGCCGAGGCGCTGGACCGCGTGGTGTTCCTCGAGCGCGTCAAGCGGGGCCTTGATCGCTTCGTGCCCGAGACCGTCCGACGCGCCATCGAGGAGAACCCCGAGGCCCCGCGCCTCGCAAAGACGGCGCACGACGTGACCGTGCTCTTCCTCGACATCGAAGGCTACGCCCGCCTCAGCGAGGAGCTCCCACGACCCACGCTCAACGCGCTCGTCGAGCAGTACTTCTCGCTCTTCCTGGCGCCGATCCGCGCAGAAGGGGGAGACATCAACGAGACCGCCGGCGACGGGCTGATGATCATCTTCCAGGACGGGGAGCCAGACGTCCACGCGGCTGCCGCCGTCCGGGCGGCATTGGCGATCCGAGCCCAGACGACCCGTGCCAACCACGACGCCGGACGCCGTCACCCACCGATCGTGGTCAATGTCGGCATCAGCTCCGGCGAGTGCGACGTCGGGACCACGCGGTTCGAGGGGCCCGCGGGCGAGCGCTGGACCTTCACCGCGAGCGGCCCGGTGACGAACCTCGCCGCGCGGCTCGGCACCCGCGCCACCGGCGGCCAGATCCTGCTCGCCCCCGAGACGGCGCTGCGGGTGCGCGACCGCTTCCCCCTCCGGAGCCTCGGCCCTGTCTCGCTGAAGAACCTGTCGAGCACCGTGGAGGTATGGGTGGTCGCGGAGCCATCCACCGCCGACGAAGTCCTTGCGGAGCGCAACGCTCGATGATGGTCCGGAGCGAGGGCACGGCGCTGTGGGCGTACCAGGCGAGAGCCGCCCTGGTCGTCGCCAAGAAGGACGTGTTGATCTACTACTTCAAGCCCCCGGTCATGAACGAAGCAGGTCAGTAATGCAGGAGAAATACGAAGTCCAGCGTGGTCGCTTCCTCAACCCAGAGCGGGCCCCCGATTTGACCCAGCGACCGAGAAGGGCTTTACGACCCGCCGATCATGCGGCTTCAGTCGGATTACAGCCACCCGCTCTCGGAACAGAATCTCGTCAGCCTAACTGTGCGACGACACGGGCCTTCTCACCGTTCGCCTAACCGCCGTTTACAGGCCTCCATGGGAGATGCGTCGGTGTTAGACCTCGCCGAGCCGTTTGATTTGAGTCAGCCTGCGATCTCGAAGCATCTGAAGGTACTCGAACGCGCCGGGCTGATCTCGCGGAGCCGCGACGCGCAACGAAGGCCCTGTCGACTCGAAGGCCGGCGTCTGAAACAGGCGGCCGAGTGGATAGGAGCCTACCGGCGATTCTGGGAAGAGAGCGACAGCCGCCTCGACGACTGCCTGCAGGAACTACAAGCCAAGGAGAAAAGCCGTGACATCAAAAAAACTCGAGATCATCGCCGAACCCGGTAAGCCCAGTTTCACGACCCGCCGGGTCGTCGACGCGCCCCGAGCGCTCGTGTTTGAGGCCTTTACGAAACCTGAGCATCTCAAACGTTGGATGGGACCGCGCACGCTCACGATGGTCAGCTGCGAAAGCGACTTGCGCGTGGGCGGTCGCTACCGCTTCGTCCATCGTGCCCTCGACGGGCAAGAGTTCGCGTTCGGCGGGGAGTACCGGGAGATCGTTCGGCCCGAGCGGATCGTCCGTACGTTCGTCTTCGAACCCATGCCGGACCACGAAGCTCTGGAAACTCTAACGCTCTCCGAGAGCGACGGAAAAACGACGATCACGACAACGACTCTTCACAACACCGTTGAGGGTCGCGATGGGCATCTTGCGTCCGGTCGCATGGAAGCCGGCATGACGGAAGGCTACGCGAGACTCGACGAGCTCCTCACCGCCCTGCAACCACGCTGACTTCGCGGTCGTCTGGTCAGTGACGCCAACTGACGAGACGGCCCCTGGTCCCGCGGGCGCTTCAGAGCAAGCGATCCCATGAGACGCAACGAAACCATCAGAACCGAGACAACCAAAACAAACGACGAAGCCAAGATCGCGTCACGGTATCCCCTGAGGCGGACACGCCCATGATCGACACACCCCAGATTGTGCAGACCGCCGCCCGTGATTCGAGACTCTGCGAGGATCCGATCGCCCTTTCAAAAGGTCAAGAACTCCCTCAAGGCGGCGAGAACCGCCTCGGGGTTGTCCTCATGCAGCGTGTGAACCGCGCGCGGAATCTCGACGAATCGCCCCTGCGGCAGCTCCTTCGCCATCCGCTCGGCGACGTCCCGGTCGAGCACCCCGCTCTGCGCGCCCCGCAGCACCAAGGTTGGCACGGGGATCGCTCGCAACACACCCCACCAATCGATGTCTGGCTGGGCCCCCTGCTGCTTGATGCTCGGATGCCACGCCCACACCAGGGCGCCGTCCGCACGTGACCGGAGGCTGTGCGACACCACCCAGCGGTAGTAGTGAATCCCCGGATAGGGGTTCCCCCGGTACAGATGTTGGGCCGCCTGCTCAATGCTCTCCCACGATTCGGCCTCCGGGGGTCCGGCCGGCGCCTCGGACGCGCGCCGGCTGATCTCGGGGCCAATATCGACGATGACCAGTCTCTGGACGGCGTCGGGCCGCTTGGAGGCAAAATACATCGCGTTGCGGCCGCCCATCGAGAGCCCAATCAGCACCAGGGACTTCAGTCCGAGCTGGTCGACGACCCCGCTGATGTCGTTGAAGGTCGCGACGGGGGTGTAGACATCAGCCCGATCGCTGTCCCCGTGCCCCCGCTGGTCGAGGGCGTACACGTGGAAGTGCGGTTGCAGCGCGATGCTGAGCGTATCCCACGCGTGAGCGTGACCCGTGAAGCCGTGCAAGAGGAGGAGCGGCGTACGGCCTGTGCCCCCCCAGTCGAGAAGATGCAGCCGCAGCCCTCGCACTTCCAGAGACCGGTCAATCGGACGCAGGAGATTCATGTATCGGCTCCTCTCTCAGAGCCGGGTGAGCACCGGGCACCACTGGCCAAGCGTACGCACCAACACCGCCGCTCTCTTTCGGCGTTTCGTCCGCCATGTCGGGGAGGGATCATCTCGAGTTTGCTGGTTACCGGCCGTTCGGCGCACAACGAGGCGATGTGACGGGTATGTCCGACACCTTCGACGACCGCGCGTTGCAAGCACCCGCGTGACGGTCGGGAACACGGCATGATGGCGGGCGAACGTGACGCCGTCTCTCGCCAGCCGATGAATGGTCGGCGTCAGTCCTTGACGGACCTGGGACGGCTGGAGCCCGTCGAAGGCGGCGATCCGGACACGCAGGCGAGCCACGCGGCGACCCGCGAACAAGCTCGGCGCAGGTGCGACGACCCTTCGAGGCGAAGGGCTGTTCCTGGTCGCGATGCCGCCGCGTCGACATGGTGTGCTGCCAGGCGTGGCCGTCACGACCAGTTGGTGGGCTTGGCGCGAACGCGTTTCGCGACGCTTCGCTGTTTCTTGCCGGCGATCCGCTGCTCGCGGGACGTGCGCGTCGGACGGGTGGCGCGGCGAGGTCTGGGCGGGATCAAGACGGCGGCGATCAGCTCCCACACCTTGCCGCGGGCGTCCTCGAGGTTCTGGGACTGCGTGCGAGTGACCTGGCTCGTGACCACGAGGCGGCCCTCACCATCAAGGCGGTGGGCGGCGAGCTCGAGAAGTCGGCGGCGCGCCGGCACGGTCAAGCCCTCGATGGCATCCAGATCCACGCGCAGATCGATCTTCGTGGCCACCTTGTTCACGTGCTGGCCGCCGGGACCGGAGGCGCGGGTGGCACGGACGGTGATGGCGCTCCCCGGGACCCGGACGGTCTCATGCACGACGATCGGCTCGCTCACGGAGTCATTGTAGCGCGATGAGTTCTGTGATTCGCTACCACAGAGGACTGCAGTAGGCGGGTGACGTGAGTATCGTGACGCTGGCCGACCCAGTAGTCCCCAAAGGAGGGGCCCATGAAGCCCATGAAGTACGGCGTGGTACTTCCAATCTGGCAGCTCACGGTGGCGGAGGCGGAGTCGCTGGCCGTGCGCGCGGAGGAACTCGGCCTGGACGGGGTGTTCGTGCCCGATCACATCCTGGCCAAGCCCGCGACGACCCAGCACTACGGGGGCCACTGGCCGGACCCGTTCTCGCTGCTGGCCTTCCTCGCGGGACGCACGCGGCGCATCCATCTGGGCGCCAGCGTCATCGTGCTCCCCTACCGTAACGCGCTCGTGGCGGCCAAGGCAGCGGCCACCGTCGACCAGGCCTCGGGCGGCCGCTTCATCTTCGGCGTGGGCGTGGGCTGGGACGAGGCCGAGTTCCAGGACCTGCGCCTGCCGTTCCGGGAACGCGGCCAGCTGAGCGACGACTACATCCGCGCGATCAAGGCGGCGTTCGCCGCCGACATCCCGCAATACAGCGGCAAGTACGTGAGCTTCTCCGGCGCCACCTTCTCGCCGGGCCCGGCCCAGCGGCCGCATCCGCCCATCTGGGTGGGCGGCTCGCCCGGCGCCGTCTCCGGCCCCTCGGTGCGGCGCTGCGCGGAGCTCGGCGACGCGTGGCATCCGCTCGCCCTCAGCCTCGACGATGTCGAGAAGGGCTACGCGACCCTGCGCGACCTCGCCAGCCGCACCGGGCGGCGCGACGCTCTTGGGCTCGCGCCGCGCAACCTGCTCGACCTGACCGACAGCGCGAAGGGCGCGGGCCGCGCCGCGTTCCAGGGCTCGGTCGCGGAGGTGGCGGCCGACGTCAAGCGCGTGAAGGGCATGGGGGCTGAGTGGATGACGTTCGACCTCCCTCGCGCCGGCATCCCGGCGATGACGCGCGCGATGGAGCGGCTTGCCCGCGAGCTCAAGCCCGCCGCGGCGTGACCGCGCAGCCCGACGGCATCACGATCCGCGACGCGCGCCCGGCCGACCATGCGGCCATCGAAGCGGTGACGCTGGCCGCCTACGAGCAGTACGCGGCGGCGCTCCCCGCGCCGCTCTGGGAAGCGTACCGGCAGAACATTCTAACGTCTCCGGAAAGAGAGCCGGCCGCCCTTCAGCAGGCTCGTGGTCAAGGCCCCGCGAAGGCCCGGTCCAGAGCCTGGCCGAGGTCAGCGATCAGGTCGTCGGCGTCCTCGATGCCCACCGCATAGCGGATCAGGTTGTCCTTGATCCCGATCTCGAGACGTTCCTCGGTGGTGAGCTCGTAGAAGCTCATGATGGCCGGCTGCTCGATGAGGCTCTCGACGCCCCCGAGCGAGGCGGCGATGTAGGGGATGCGGCAGGCGTCCACCACCCGCGAGGCGGCGTCGAGGTCGCCGGCCACCTCGAAGGACACCACCCCGCCGAAGCCACGCATCTGACGCTTGGCGATCTCGTGTTCCGCATGGGTCGGCAGCCCCGGGTAGTGCACCGCCGTCACCCGAGGGTGGGCGGCCAGGAACTCGGCGATGGCCTGGGCGTTGGCGTTCTGCCGCTCGATCCGCAGGGCCAGGGTCTTGAGTCCCCGCACGAGGAGGAAGGCGGCGAACGGGTCCAGCACGCCGCCGGTCACGCCCTGGAGCTTGCGGACGCCCTCCACCAACGGCTGGGAACCGAGGACGGCTCCGGCCAGAAGGTCGTTGTGCCCGCCCAGATATTTCGTGGCCGAGTGCAGCACGACGTCGACGCCCCACTCGAGCGGCCGCTGGTTGTAGGGGGTGGCGAAGGTGGCGTCGATCAGGGTCTTGACGCGGTGGCGCCGGCCGATGTCGGTGAAGCGTTCAAGGTCGAGGATGCGGTTGTAGGGGTTGGTCGGCGACTCGGAGAGCACCACGCGCGTGGTGGGCCGGATGGCGTCCTCCATGGCGTCGTAGTCACCCGCGGGCACCGTCGAGACCTCGATGCCGTAGCGGTGAAGGATCTGGTTGAGGAATTGGCGCGTGCGGCGGTAGCTGTCGTCCGTCACCACCACGTGCGTGCCGCGCGAGAGCATCGCGAACAGGGTGGTCGTGATGGCAGCCATGCCGCTCGCGAAGAGCAGGCAATCCTCGGCGCTCTCCAGCGCCGCCAGCTTCGCCTCCGCGACGCGCTGGGTGGGATTGCCGTAGCGACCGTATTCCACGCGGTCGGTGCGCCCCTCGAAGCGGTCCTTGAGCTCCTGGGTGTCCGCGAAGGTGTAGGTCGCGGTCTGGATGATGGGCGTCGCGAGCGAATGCGCGGGCTTGGGCCGGGGCTCGCCGCCGTGGACGGCTGTGGTGCTGGGCCCGGCGGGGCGTGGCGGCGGCTCGCTCATCATGACACCAGGAGGCGCACGCGCTCGACGTGGCGCGCGATGGCGCGGGCGACTTGCGTGGGATCCGGCGGCAACTCCACGGGGGTGTTGTGATGGGTCGGCCGCACGCCCTCGAGGCGGCCCATGTGATAGGCCGCCTTCTGGTCGGCGAACTTCAGCCCGTGAGCGGTGGAGATCACTACCACGCGATCGTGGGAGCGGATCACCTTGCGCTCCACCAGCTTGCGCAGGGCGGCGAGGGCCACGCCCGTGTGGGGACAGTTGAACATGCCCGTTCGGTCGGCGCGGGCGGACTCGTCGGCCAGCTCTTGCTCCGTGGCCTGCTCCACCACCCCGTTGAACCGCTGCAAGATCCGGATGGCCCGCTTGATGCTCACGGGATTGCCGATCCGGATCGCCGTGGCCAGCGTCTGCTGCGCCTGGACGGGCTCGTAGTGCTTGAAGTCCTGCAGGAACGATCGGTAGAGGGGGTTGGCGCGCTCGGCCTGGGCCACGCAGATGCGCGGGAGCTTCTGGATGAGCCCGAGGTCGTTGAGCATGAGGAACCCGAGCCCGAGGGCGCTCACGTTGCCCAGGTTGCCGCCGGGGATCACGACCCAGTCCGGCACCTCCCAGTCGAACTGCTGCACGATCTCGATGGCCACCGTCTTCTGCCCCTCCATGCGGAGGCTGTTCATCGAGTTCGCGAGGTAGATGCGCTTGTTCTTGGTGATCTCCTGCACCACCGCCATGCAGCCGTCGAAGTCGGTGTCGAGCGAGAGCACCAGCGCCCCGTTGGCGAGGGGCTGCACGAGCTGAGCGATGGAGACCTTGTTCTTGGGAAGCAGCACCACCGCGGGGATGCCGGCCGCCGCGCAGTAGGCCCCGAGGGCGGCCGAGGTATCGCCGGTCGAGGCGCAGGCCACCCCGTCAATGGGAACCCCGGTGGCCATCATCTGGCGCACCACCGACACCAGCACCGTCATGCCGAGGTCCTTGAACGACCCCGTGTGGGAGTTGCCGCACTGCTTGACCCAGAGGTCCTCGACGTAGAGTTGCTTGCCGTAACGATCGGCCCAGTAGAGATTGGAGTTGCCCTCGTACATCGACACGATGTTCTCGTTGTCGATGAACGGGACGACCCACTCCTTCTTGCCCCAGACCCCGGAGCCGTAGGGGTAGACGTTCCGGCGGTAGCGGTCGTCGAAGAGCTGCATCCACGCCGCCGGGGCCCGGGCCCGGAGCGCCTCCGTGTCGTGGTGGACCTCGAGCAGGTCCCCGCAGCCGGGGCAGCGGTAGATGACCTCGAGGAGGCTGTACTGGCCGGTGCAGCCGTTGATGCACTGGAACCACGCCTTGTAGCTCATACGGGGCAAGTATACCGCCCTCCAGCCCCTCTCCGTCCACCCTCCTCACATCGGCCGGGTGCTGGCGGCTGACAGCATAGGCGGCTGCCGCCCATCCTCTTCCGCGTGGCCACGACTACGCACCCAGCTCGTTCCGCACGATCCGCGCCCCCTCGCACAGAGCCGCGAGCTTCTGCTTCACGACCCAGCGCGGGGTCTCCCAGAAGCCGCAGTCGGGATTGGCCCAGAGGCGCTCGGC
>Ga0137373_10001470_pt1 | contig 25693 bp, 29 predicted proteins | sample SagtaG_5_FD_104912 | JGI IMG/M metagenome (GOLD analysis project Ga0137373, IMG submission 104912) | Vadose zone soil microbial communities from Sagehorn Ranch, Mendocino, California, USA - Sage1_R_80_16 metaG | ecosystem: Environmental > Terrestrial > Soil > Vadose zone | place: USA... | reverse complement strand
GCGAGTCGAGCTGAACTCGACATTCCGCTCTGGCGCGCGGTCAGCGACTGGCTCGCGTCTGAATGGCCGTTCGAGCAGGTCGATTACGCGCCGCGCGACGCCTAACCAGCTCTGAACTTTCAGCTATCTGTCGGCTTGTGTCTGCGTGCGCCGATTTGACTCGTGCAGCTCGCCGGGCAACGTCTACTTGACCTGGTTGCCTCCCGGGCACGCTGACCTGCGCCAGTGTTCCGGAATGACCCTGAGCGTCTACTCGAACCCCAAGAGGGTGGGTTCCTGCGTGTAGGCCGTGTTCCACGCAACGAAGAAGAACCAGCCGCCGCGAATCTGGACTCGGTGGTCGCTTCCTTCGTACGCGATCAGTGGACATGCGCTTCGGTCGGCGCGTCGTCTGTGTCCCTGAGAATCCCGTGTGTTCCGCTGAACGGTGTCCACGAGATGCTGGCGACGTTGCCGTTATCGACTCCTAAATCGACAGGTCGCAGGTTCGAATCCTGCCCGGAGCACTGCATGCTCCGGTAGCGGGATAGGTGCTAGGGGCGAAGAAACGTCCTCCAAGCGGACCTCTGGCCTTTGCGCCGTCTTTGCAACATTTCGAGGAACGAGATTTGCCGCCGCAGCCGACCTGCGCGGCTGCGGCACGCCCGCGCTTTGTCCGAAGGACGAGAAGCCGTTGAAAGTCGTCATGTCCGCGAAGCGGGCGGACTTTCGACGGCGATGCCCCCGGCAGGAATTGAACCTGCGCACGCGGTTTAGGAAACCGCTGCTCTTCCACTGAGCTACGGGGGCTCCACCAGAAAGTGTAGAAGCCGCTAGGACGGGCGGCTGGCCAGCGCGACCTGGACCGACTGGTCCTTGCCGTCTCGGCGGAACTTCACAGTCACGGTGTCGCTCGGATGGTGGGCGTCGATCGCCCGCGTCAGTGCGTCCGCCGAGTCGACGGTGGTGTTGCTCACCGCGGTAATCACGTCGCCCGCCTGCAGGTTCGCCTTCGCGGCCGGGGTGCCCGGCCGGACATCGGCGACACGGGCCGAGGTGGCCGTTGCATCCAGCGAGACGCCAAGGTAGGCGTGCTCGGCCTTGCCGGTCGAGATGAGCTGTCCGGCGATCGAGCGCACGGTGTTCGAGGGGATCGCGAAGCCGATGCCGGCGTTGTCGCCGGAGTCGCTCCGGATCTGCGAGTTGACGCCAACCACCTGGCCGTCGGCGTTCAGCAGCGGGCCGCCCGAGTTCCCGTGGTTGATCGCGGCGTCGGTCTGGATCGAGTCGGCGATGGAGAAATTGGCGGGCGAGTCCAGCGAGCGGTGCAGGGCGCTGACGATCCCTGTCGTGACCGTCTCCTCGAGCCCGAAGGGGCTGCCGATCGCGACGACTGGATCGCCGACGGCGAGACTGCCCGAGTTGCCGAGCGAGAGCGGGTGTAGCTGCGCGTCGGGGGCGTCCACCTTGACCACCGCGAGGTCGGTCGAGCTGTCGCCGCCGACGAGGGTGCCCTCGTAGGTCTTTCCGTTCCAGAACTTGACCGAGATCGATTGGGCGGCGCCGGCGACGTGGTAGTTCGTGACGATGTCGCCACTCGAGTCGTAGACGAAGCCAGACCCCTCGCCCTGGCCGCTGGGGGTCGTGACCGTGAGCTCGACGACGCCGCGATACGCGCGCCTGTAGATCGAGTTCACCGACAGCCCTGACGTGGTCGCCACGGGCTCGGAGTTCTGGACGGTCACCTGCCTGACGACCGTGCCCCGGTCGGAGAGGGTCGAATAAGCGACTGCCCCGCCGCCCGCACCGATGCAGGCAACTGCTAGGAGGGAGGCGAGAAGCGGTGTGCTCGGGCGGCGGGGCATGGGGGAGGTCCTTTCGGTCGTAGTCGGTGACGCAGACCAGGAGACCAGTTGCCTCTAAGACCCGCGTAAAAGGTGGCTAAGAAGTCGCTAAGAGTGTGCCTGACACGAAGGGCCCCGCCGTCCGTCGCGGACAGCGGGGCCCGGTTGTCGCACAAGGGTTGGGGGATCCCTTATTCGATGACGTTTGCATCAGACCAGCGCGGCCTAAGAGCGAGCTGAAAGCCGTCTAAGAAGTTCCTAAGAAACACGCGCTCACCGGGTGATCTCAGGAACTTCTCACGCGCAGCGCGCACAATGCGCCCGTGAAGATCCTGGTCGTGGATGACGAGCGCGCCGTGCGGGAGTCCCTGCGCCGCGCCCTCGAGCTCGAGGGGTACGAGATCGAGCTCGCCGAGGACGGGAGCCAGGCGCTCGGTCGGCTCGCCTCCGGGCAGCAGCCGGATGCGCTCATCCTCGACGTGCTGATGCCCGGAGTGGACGGGCTCGAGGTCTGCCGCACCCTGCGCCGGAACGGGAACAGCCTGCCGGTGCTGATGCTGACCGCGCGCACGCAGGTCGAGGACCGGGTCGAGGGGCTCGATGCGGGCGCGGACGACTACCTGACGAAGCCGTTCGCGCTCGAGGAGCTGCTCGCACGGATCCGGGCGCTGCTGCGCCGCTCCGGCGAGGGGGACGGGGGCGAGACGCTGCGCTTCGCCGATCTCGAGCTCGATCCGGGAACCCGCGAGGTGAAGCGTGGAGGCGACCCGATCGAGCTGACGCGCACCGAGTTCTCGCTGCTCGAGTTGTTCCTGCTCAACCCGCGCCAGGTGCTGACGCGGTCGGTCATCTTCGAGCGCGTCTGGGGCTACGACTTCGGCTTTGCCTCGAACTCGCTCGACGTCTACATCGGCTACCTGCGGCGCAAGACCGAGGCCGGGGGCAAGCCGCGGCTGATCCACACGGTCCGCGGCGTCGGCTACGCGCTGCGCGAGACATGAGCTTTCGAGCAAGGTTGGCGCTCGTCGCCGCGGCGGCAGTCGGGCTCGCAGTCGTGGCCGCGTCGGCGGTGACCTTCGTCCTTGTCCGCAACGAGTTGCGCAGCCAGGTGGATGAAACGTTGCAGAGCCGCGCTTACGAGGTCGCGGGTGCCGTGCACCCGGAACCCGGTCCCGGCGGCGGCTTGCACCTCGATGCCGGACCGGGAGGATTCAGCGTCTACGTGCAAGAGGTCTTTGCGGACGGCACTGTGCTGCGCACTCGAGGCGAGCAGGGCGCTCTCCCGGTCACTCACCGGGCCCTTGACGCGGCGCGGGCCCGTGTGACCGAGCCTTACTTCAGCGATGCGCGCATCGACGGCCGGCAGGTTCGCGTCTTGACCATCCCCGCTCCGGGTTATGCGCTTCAAGTCGCTGACATCACCGATGTGGACCGGACGCTCCACAAGGTCAGGCTCGCGCTCTTCCTGATCGCCTTGGGAGGAGTAGCGGTCGCCGCGGCGCTCGGGCTCGCCGTCGCGCGCGCGGCGCTCGCGCCGGTGCGTCGGTTGACGCAGACGGCCGAGCGCGTGGCACAGACCCGCGACCTTTCGGAGCGGATCGAGGCCACCGGCCACGACGAGCTGAGCCGGCTCGCCACCAGCTTCAACTCCATGCTGGCCGCGCTCGAGGAGTCGAGCCGCGCCCAGCGGCAGCTCGTAGCCGACGCGTCGCACGAGCTGCGCACGCCGCTGACGAGCCTGCGCACGAACATCGAGGTCCTCGCGCGCGGGGACCAACTTCCTCCGGGCGAACGGGAACGGCTGCTGAGTGACGTCGTCGAGCAGACGGGGGAGATGACAGCGCTGATCGGCGAGCTGATCGAGCTCGCGCGCGGCGAGCGGCACGAAGAGCAGCCGGAGGACGTGCGGCTCGATCTGATCGCCGCCGACGCCGTCGAGAGCGCGCGCCGGAACCGACCGAACGTCGCCTTCACGACCGACTTCGAGGAGTCGCTCGTCCACGGGGCGCCGTCCACGATCGAACGGGCGGTGGCGAACCTGCTCGACAACGCAGCCAAGTGGAGCCCGCCCGGGGGCGAGGTGGAGGTGGTCGTTCGCGCGGGGGAGATCACGGTTCGCGACCATGGCCCCGGGATCGCCGCCGAGGACCTGCCGTACGTCTTCGACCGCTTCTACCGCGCTCGCTCGGCGCGCGGCCAGCTTGGCTCCGGGCTCGGCCTGGCGATCGTGAAGCAGGTCGCAGACGCGCACGGAGGCACCGTCGTCGCCGAGACCGCGCAGGGCGGCGGCACCCTCATGCGCCTGCGCCTGGACCGCCGCGGCACTTCTTAGGCACTTCTTAGCGCCCTCTCAGGCCCCTTTCACGCTCGGGTGTTTTGGTGCGAGTAACCAACAAGCCCAAAGGAGGCCGTATGCGTGTAACCAGCTCAGCCCATCGCCACCCCGAGCTACGGATGCCGTTCCGAAGCACCGTGCCGCCCACGCCCGCCGAGGAAGCCATCTCGTCGGCGACGTGGGAGCGGCGCGGCCTGTTCGGCCGGCTCGTCCGCCTCGGCTAGCTGAAAGGAGAACGACTGCATGGATGCTTCCCTCAGACGCAAGGTCGTCGCAGGCACCGTCGCCGCGCTCGCGGTGGGCGGTGCCGGCGCCGGGATCGCCGCGACCCAGCTCGGCGACTCGCCGAGCGCGGAGAGCAAGGCGATCGTGAACGACGCCGCCAAGCAGCTCGGCATTCAGCCCAGCGAGCTCAGCGGCGCGATCAAGAAGGCGCTCAGCGATCGCGTCGACGCGGCAGTCGCGGCCGGCCGCCTGACCAAGGAAGAAGGCGCGGAGCTGAAGAAGCAGATCGCCTCCGACGAGTTCCCGCTCTTCGGCCCGCCGGCGTTCGGCCCGCACTTTGGCATGCCGCACCCGTTCTTCCACGGGCTCGACGCGGCCGCCGGCTATCTCGGCCTGACCGAGGCGCAGCTGCGCACCCGGCTGAACGGCGGCAAGACCCTCGCAGAGATCGCCAAGGCCGAGGGCAAGTCGGTCGACGGCCTCAAGGCGGCTCTCAAGAAGGACGAGAAGGAGCAGCTGGACGCGGCCGTCAAGGCCGGCCGGCTGACGAAGGACGAGGAGACGCGGGTGCTGAAGGACCTCGACAGCCGCATCGACGACCTCGTCAACGGGCAGCTGCGGCTGCGGTTCCGCGAACATCGCGGCTTCGACTTCGGCGGCCCCGGTCACCACGGGTTCGACGGCGTGCCCCCCGCCTCGTTCCCAGGAGCGGCCGCTTGAACGAGCAAGGCACGTCGCGGATCCAGGAAGCCCGCCGCCGTGCGGCCGGGGCCAAGCGGGCCGCGGCCGCGCTCGCGGCGGCGGGCTTCCTCGCGGCTCTCCTCCTCGCCCGCGCCAGCCATCCTGGCGTGGCGAGCTCGTCGACCGGCTCGGGCTCGAGCTCCCGGCCGAACGTGAGCTCGAGCGAGGAGAGCGACGACTTCGGTCTCGGCTCCGGCTCGATCAGCCCGTCCAGTGGCAGCACGCCGCAGGCGCAGACCAACGTCTCGTGAACGTCACCTGGTACGCGGCGCGGGCCGGCGGGATGCTGGCCTTCGCGCTGCTGAGCTCGTCGGTCGTCGTGGGCCTGCTCATGTCGAGCCGCGAGCGCATGAAGCACTGGCCGCGCTTCGCGGTCGAGGACGTCCACCGGTTCCTCGGCCTCTTGGCGGGCCTCTTCCTCGTCCTGCACGCGGGCGCGCTGCTGGTGGACGGCTACCTGCCCTTCTCGCTCGGCAACCTGGTGATTCCGGGCACGGCTCCCTACCGGCCGCTAGCCGTAGCTCTCGGCATCGTGGGTGCCGAGCTGCTGGCGGCGCTGGCGCTCACGAACCGGTACCGCAAGCGCTTGCCTCCCCGCTTCTGGCGGCGGGCGCACTACCTCAACTTCGCGGTCTGGGCGCTCGCCCTCGGCCACGGGCTCGCGGCGGGAACCGACTCGACGACGCTTTGGGCCCTCGCGATCTACGTGGTCTCGGCCTCTCTCGTCGTCGGGCTGACCGCGCGGCGCGTCCTGCGCGCGCTCCCTGCGCCGCCGTGGGCTCTGCGCTTCTGGACGGGCACGGCGACGGTAGTCGCCGCCGAGCTGGTCCTCGTGCTTGCTCTCGGGCCCTTGCGGCACCACACCGGCTGACCCGCCGCCAACCGGCGCAGAGCGCGAAGCTCGACGAGCGGAACGCGGCTCCTAGCTAGGCTGGACGCATGCGCGAGCTCGCTGAGTCCATCGAGCGCTGGCGCGCTCGGGGCGACCGGGTCGCGCTCGCCACCGTGGTCGCGACCCGCCGCTCGGCGCCGCGGCCGGTCGGGGCGAAGCTCGCGGTCTCGGAGCAGGGCGAGCTCTTCGGGTCGGTTTCCGGAGGCTGCGTCGAGAGCGACGTCGCCGTCCAGGCGGCCGACGTGATCGTGGACGGCAGGCCGCGCCTGCTCACCTACGGGATCACCGACGATCAGGCCTGGGAGGTCGGGCTGCCCTGCGGCGGCGAGATCGATGTCTTCGTGGAGCGCTTCGAGGGCGACTTGCCGGAGTCGGACGAGCCTGCGGTCGCGCTGACCGTGCTCGACGGCGAGCGCGCCGGCGACAAGCGTCTCGTCGGCCTCGAAGCGATCGAGCCGGGGCCCAGCCGTGTGCTCGAGCTCGACGGCGCGACGGTCTTCGCCGAGATGCTGGGCCCGCCGCCGCGGCTCGTGGTGATCGGCGCGACCGACACCACCGAGGCGCTCTGCCGCGCCGCAAAGGGCCTGGGCTGGCGTACAGCCGTCGCCGATCCGCGCCCCGCGCTCGCCACGCTCGAGCGGCAACCGAGCGCGGACGAGCTGCTCGTCGCCTGGCCCGACGAGGCGCTGGTGCAGCTGGCGCCCGACCGTGACACCGCTGTCGTCGTGCTCACGCACGAGGAGCGTCTCGACGTTCCGGCGCTGACTTCCGCACTCGCCGGCGAGGCGTTCTACGTGGGCGCGATCGGCTCGCGGCGCACCCAGGAGAAGCGGCGCGAGCGCCTGCTCGAGGCGGGCCTCGGCGAGGAGGAGCTCGGGCGGCTGGCCGGTCCGGCGGGACTCGATCTGGGCGCCCACACTCCAGCCGAGACGGCGGTCTCGATCCTGGCCGAGGTGCTGGCCGTACGAGCGGGCCGCTCCGGCGGCCGGCTCCGCCAGCGCAGCGGGCGCATCCACAGCACGGCCTGATCCGTGCTTCGCTTCAGCCCGCTGACGCAGGCGGACGTGGAGGCGATGGCAAGCCGGCACTAGGGTTGCTCCGTGATCGCCGTCCTGCTCGCCTGCGTCTCGGCGGCGCTGTTCGGCGCGTTGGCGGTTGCGATCCGGTTCGCGCTGCGGCGCTTCGACGACCCGGTGCTCGGGGCGTTCGCGACCTCCACCGTCGCTCTCGGCGTGACCGCGGCGATCGGCCTCGTCTCCAGCGCGGGCGAGAGCCTCCATGCCGCCGATCTCTGGCCGTTCCTGCTCGCGGGAGCGATCGCGCCGGGCCTCTCGCAGATCTTGTTCACGCGCGCCGTGCGCGAGGCGGGGGCGGCTCGCACAGCCGTTCTGATGGGCACGGCGCCGCTCGCCACGGTCGCGATCGCGCTCGCGGCATTGCACGAGCCCGTGCGCGCGACGCTCCTGGTCGGGGCAGCGCTGATCGTCGCCGGCGGGATCGCTCTTGCGGGCGAGCGGGTGCGACCGGCCGACTTCCGGCGCCTCGGGATGGTTTTCGCGGTCGCGGCGACGATCATGTTCGCGATTCGCGACAACCTGCTGCGCTGGCTCGCCGGCCATACGGACGCGCACGCGCTCGTCACCGCACCGGTGACGCTGCTGGCCGGTGCGGCCACGATTGCGCTCTACCTCGCCGCCACCCGCGGGCGGGCCTGGGCCGACGGCTTCGGCCAAGCCGTCCGTGTCTTCCTTCCGGCCGGGCTGCTCTTCGGCGTCTCCTACGGGGCGCTCTTCGAGGCCTACTACCGAGGCCGCGTGACCGTGGTCGCGCCGCTCGTGGCGACCGAGTCGCTCTGGGGCGTGCTCTTCGCCGCGCTGCTCCTGCGGCGGAGCGAGCTCGTCGGCCGGCGGCTGGTGCTCGGGGCGGCCCTGATCGTCGCCGGCGGCGCGCTGATCGGTGCGTGGCGATAATTCCCTCGTGGGTTGGCTGAGCGAGCTCGTCGAGGAACGGGGCGCCGAGGCGCTCGACCTGCACGCGGAGACGATCAACCCGCAGTTCGTCCGTCTCCTGCGGACGATCGGCTTCGACCGGCGCTGGGCCCGCGCGGAGGGCGCGTACCTCTGGGACTCCGACGGCAATCGCTATCTCGACATGCTCGGCGGCTTCGGCATGTTCAACGTCGGGCGCAACAACCCGCGCATCCGCGAGGCGCTCATGGAAGCGCTGGAGCTCGAGCGGCCCGGCTCGGTGCAGCTCGGCGTGGATGTGCTGCCCGCCCTGCTCGCCGAGCAGCTGTTGCGCCGCGCGCCTGCGAGCCTCGAGCGCACGCTCTTCACGAGCTCTGGCGCGGAGGCCGTCGAGGCGGCGCTGAAGCTCGGCCGCGCCGCGACCGGGCGGCCGCGCGTGCTCTCCGCCGAGCACGGCTTCCACGGCCTCACTCTGGGCGCGCTCTCGGCGAACGCGAACGCGGAGTTCACCTCGCGCTTCGGGCCTCTCCTGCCCGGCTTCGACCACGTGCCGTGGAACGACCTCGAGGCGCTCGAGCTCGAGCTGCAGCGCGAGGATGTCGCGCTCTTCCTGGTGGAGCCGCTGCAGGGCAAAGGCGTCAACTTCCCGGCGGAGGGCTACCTCGAGGGCGCGCAGGAGCTCTGCCGCCGCTACGGGACGCTCTTCTGCGTGGACGAGGTGCAGACGGGCCTCGGCCGCACCGGCCGCCTGCTCGCGCTCGAGCATTGGGGTCTCGAGCCCGACCTCGTCGCCGTCGCCAAGTCGCTCTCGGGGGGCTACGTGCCGGTGGGCGCGCTGCTGATGAGCGCCCGGGTCTACGACGGGGTCTTCGACTCGCTCCCGAACGCGGTCAGCCACGGCTCGACCTTCGCGCCGAACGACCTGGCGATGGTGGCCGGGCTCGCCACCTTGCGTGAGCTCGACGAGCAGGGCCTGGTGGAGCGCTCGGCCCGCCTCGGCGAGCGGCTGCTCGAGCGGACCCGCCCGCTGGTCGAGAGCTCGGACGTGGTTCGCGACGTGCGCGGGCTCGGCCTGATGTGGGCGATCGAGTTCGAGGAGCCGCCGGGCGGCTCGCGCACCTGGAAGCTGCTTGAACGGATCCAACCCGGCCTGTTCTCGCAGCTGGTGGTGGTGCCGCTCTTCCGCGACCACCGCGTCCTCAGCCAGGTCGCGGGCCACGGGATGAACGTGGTCAAGGCGCTGCCGCCGCTCGTGGTCACCGAGGAGGATCTCGACTGGTTCGTCACGGCGCTGTACGAGTCCGTCGAACACGCGGAGCGAATGCCCAGGGCGCTCGTGCGCTTTGCGCTCGGCGCCGCCCGCGCTGGGCGCAAACCACGGCGGCTTTTGGCTCGGGCCTAGGGCTCCGAGACTTCGGCGTGCCGCTCGGAGATGCACGAGCGCGCCCAGGCCTCGGACGCCTCGAGCAGCCGGCCGCAGAGGACGTCCAGCTCGTGCTCGTCGGTGGGCAGCTGGTCGGACGCGACCTCGATCCGCACCTGGTTCAGCGACGCCTCGCTCTCCGCGCCGATCTCATGGCGCCGCTCGGCCACGATCGCCACCTCGCCCACCTTGGGCAGGAGCGCTTGCGCGAGGTCGTCGATCTCGGCGGCGGTGGCTCCGCGTCCCGCGAAAACGCCGAAGTTGACACGGACTTCGACTCCCGGCGGCTTGACCTCTCGCACGCAGAAGGCAATCTGCGGCTCGGTGCTCATTGCAGATTGCATTTACCGCACCCGCCGGAACCTAACCCTCCTTCGGCTCCCAGCGGAACGCCTTGACGGCCACGAGCACTCCGACCAGGCCCCAGGCGGTGATGACCGCGACGTCTCCCGGCAGATCCCAGATCGACTGTCCGTGCAGCATGATCCCGCGCACCAGGCGGATGAAGTAGGTCAGGGGCAGCACGTCGGCGATCGCGCGCAGGAAGGCCGGGAACGAGTGCGGCGAGAAGAACGAGCCCGCGATGAAGGCCATCGGCAGGTAGATCGCGTTCACGACCGCGGAGGCGCCCTCGGCGCTCTTGATCAGGGCCGTGAGGCCGATGCCGAGCCCGCAGAACGCGACGACGCCGAGCAGGAGCGCGAGCGCGAGCGAGCCGAGCTGGTCCGGCACACCCACGTCGAAGAGGAAGCGGCCTAGCAGGATCAGGCACGCCACCTCGACCGCGAACGCGATCACGTACGAGGTCAGCACCGCCGCGATGTAGGCCCAGGCCGGCAGCGGGGTCGCGCGCAGGCGCTTGAGCACGCCCGACTCGCGCCGGATCACGAGCACGATCGCGAGCCCCGCGAAGGCGATCGAGATCGCGCCGTAGCCGATCATCCCGGCCTCGAGGTATTTCGACTGCTTCACCCCCGGGTCGTCCTTGACCGTGTCGTTGCCGTAGACCGACCCGAGCAGGACGAAGAGGATGATCGGCAGCAGGAAGGTAAAGAAGGCGAGCTCGCGGCTGCGCGCGTAGAGCAGCAGCTCGGTCTTCAGCTCGTGCCCGAGGAGCCTCATCCGCCGACCTCCGCCTCGCCGGTCAGCGAGAGGTAGACCTCCTCGAGGGTCGGCCGTCGCACGACGAGGCCCTCGAGCTCGCGCCCCTCGGCGAGCGCCTTCGCCGTCAGCTCGTGCAGGGCCCGGGTCGGCTCGTCCGTGTGGAGCACTACCTCACGACCGTTCTCGCGGTAGCGGATCTCGGTCTCTTGGGCCGAGCCGGTCAGGTCGGCCGGCGCGCCGGCGGCGACGATCTCGCCCTGGCGCAGGACGGCGACGCGGTCGGCGAGCTGCTCTGCCTCGTCGAGGTAGTGCGTGGTGAGCAGGATCGTCTTGCCGAGGCTCCGCAGCGAGCGGATCGTCTCCCAGGCGCGGCGCCTGGCGCCGGGATCGAAGCCCGTCGTCGGCTCGTCGAGGAAGATCAGCTCCGGGTCGCCTACGAGGGCGAGGCCGAGGTCGAGCCGGCGGCGCTGGCCTCCCGAGAGCAGGCGCACCCGCGTGTCGCGCTTGTCCTGGAGGCCGACGAGCTCGACGACCTCGTTCAGCGGCCGCGGCTGCCGGTAATAGCCGGCGAAGACCTTCAGGGACTCGGCGACGGTGAGCGTCTCGTACATCGCCGAGCTCTGGAGGACGACCCCGATGTGCTCGCGCCACTCGCTGCCGGCTGCTGCCGGGTCGGTGCCGAGCACCTCGACCTGCCCCCCGTCGCGCTTGCGGTAGCCCTCGAGGATCTCGACGGTGGTCGTCTTTCCTGCGCCGTTGGGGCCGAGCAGGCCGAAGACCTCCCCGCGCTGCACCTCGAAGCTGATGCCGCGCACCGCCTCGAGCGCGCCGTAGGACTTGCGCAGGTCGCGGACGCCGATCGCGCTCATGGGAGCTCGATCGAGACCATGCCGGCCGGCGGGAAGGCGGGCTCGGGTCCACCGGTGAGCGCGGCGACGATCTGAGAGCAGTCGGGCTGGTGTCCGACCACGACCACGGTCGCGCCCCGGTCGGCCGCGGCGGCGCGCACGGCCTCGGCGGTCGCGCCGGGCGCCAGGCGCTCGTCCGGCTCCGGCTCGAGGCCGGCGGGCCGCGCCAGCTCCTGCGCCGTCTCGCGCGCACGCAGCAGGGGGCTGGAGAGCACGGCGTCGGGGCGAATGCCTTCGGCCGCGAGCTGCTCGCCGAGCGCGCGCGCCGCATCTCGCCCCTGCGGGGTCAGCGGCCGTAGCTCGTCCGGCTCTCCCGAGGCAGCCTCGGCGTGACGCACGAGGAACAGCTGCATCGGCCGGAGCATAGTGCGCCCGGCGAGCTCGTCCGCCGGCCACCCGGGGCGCTAGGTCGGGAAAGGGCGGGGCGGAGGCCCGATGTACTCGGCCGACGGCCGGATGATCTTGTTGTCGGCCTGCTGCTCGAGGACGTGAGCCGACCAGCCGGAGACGCGGCTGGACGCGAAGAGCGGGGTGAAGAGGTCGGTCGGGACGCCGAGGTAGCGGTAGACCGAGCCGGAGTAGAGGTCGACGTTCGGATAGAGACCCTTCTCTTCGACGACCGTGCGCTCGGTGGCCTCGGTGATCGCGTACCAGTTCGGCTCGCCGGCCGCCTCCGAGAGCTCCTGCGAGAGACGCTTGAGGATGACTGCGCGTGGGTCGTACGCACGGTAGAGCGGGTGGCCGAAGCCGAAGAGCTTTTCCCCACGCTCGAGCGCGGCTCGTACGTCGTCCGGGGCGCGTTCGGCCGAGCCGATCCGCTCGAAGAGTTCCATCGCCGCCTCGTTGGCGCCGCCGTGGAGCGGGCCGCTGAGGGCGGCGATCGCGGCGACCACGGCCGCGGTCAGGTCGGCACCGGTGCCTGCGACGACGCGGGCGGTGAACGTCGATGCGTTCATCTCATGCTCGGCGTGCAGGATCATCGCGACGTCGAAGGCGCGCGCATCTCGCTCGCTCGGCGGCTCGTCGTGGAGCATCGCCAGGAAGTTCGCCGAGTACGAGAGCGACGGGTCCGGCGCGACGGGCTCGAGCCCTTCGCGACGGCGGTGGTAGCGCGCCACGATCGTCGGCAGCTGTGCGATCAGCTGCGTCGGCGTCGCGCCGTGCAGTGTCGAGACGGCGGTGCGCAGCACCTCCATCGGCGCCGCCTCCCGTGCCTCGCGATCGATCGCTTCGGCCGTTGCGGCCGGGAGCCCCCGCTGCTCCGCCAGCTCGCGCCGGAAGGCCTCGAACGCTCCCGGCGACGGGAGGTCTCCCTCCAGCAGCAGAAGCGCGACCTCCTCGTAGCTCGAACGTTCGGCGAGCTCGACGATGTCGTACCCGCGGTACATGAGGACGCCCTCGTCGGGGTCGATCGAGCAGATCGCCGATTCGGCGACGACGATCCCCGAGAGCTGCACGGATTTCTTCGGCATGAGCGGCAAGGCTATCGTCGGCCTGTGCGCAACTTCCGCTACGTCATCGCCGACGTCTTCACAGACCGGCCCCTCGCCGGCAACCAGCTCGCCGTCTTCACGGACGCGCGCGGGCTCGAGGACGACGAGATGCAGTCCCTGGCACGCGAAATGAACTTCAGCGAGAGCGTCTTCGTCCTGCCGCCCGAGGGCGAGGGTCACGCGCGGATGCGGATCTTCACCCCGACCGACGAGCTGCCCTTCGCGGGGCACCCGACTCTCGGGTGCGCGTTCGTGCTCGCCGGGCCGCTCCAGTTGCCCGAGATCCGGCTCGAGACAGGCGCAGGGGTCGTGCCCGTGGCGCTCGAGCGCGAGCAGGACCGGATCGTCTTCGGGCGGATGCGACAGCCGCTGCCGACCTGGAAGCCGTACGACGACGAGGCGGGGTTGCTGGCGGCGTTCGGCCTGGCGCGCTCAGAGTTGCCGGTCGAGCTCTACGACAACGGCATGCGGAACGTCTACGTGACGCTGCGCTCGGAGGAGGAGGTCGTGGCGCTGAAGCCCGACCTCTCGGCGCTCGCGGACGTACCCGCGGTGCTCGGCGTGAACTGCGTCGCCGGGGAAGGCACACGCTGGAAGACGCGCATGTTCGCGCCCAGCGGCGGCGTCGCCGAGGACCCGGCCACGGGCTCGGCGGCCGGTCCACTGGCCGTGCATCTCGCGCGCCACGGGCGAATCGCCTTCGGCGAGGAGATCGAGATCTCGCAGGGCGCCGAGATCGGGCGGCCGTCGACGCTCTACGCGCGCGCCGATGGGTCGGGCGACCGACTCGAGCGTGTCGAAGTCGGCGGCAGCGCAGTGATCGTGGCCCGCGGCGAGTTCGGCCTGCCCTAGTAACAGTCTGTTACTAAGTCGACAAACACCGAGCGCGCCGCCCCAGAGCGGCAAGACCGATCCAAGTAACAGTCTGTTACTTGGAAAAAGGCCCCGGCGCGTGCGCTAGGGGCGGAGCTCGACAGCCTGGATCTCCGGGAGCTCCGGTACGAGGCCGCGCCAGAAGCGGCCGCCGTCGGTCGAGAGGTAGAGGCGGTTGCGGGCCGCATAGAGCATCAGGTCGGGGTCGTCCTCGGCGATCGTGATCGCGCGGCCCGCCGGGAGGCCGCCCCCGGCTTCGCGCCAGGTTCGGGCCGCATCGTTGGAGATCGCGAGCGGCGGCCGGCGAGCGACGACCGCGACGACCGTCGAGCCCACCGCGGCCGCGGCGACGACGAGCGGGAGGGACACCTGAACGGCGGGCGGCTCGACGACGGCGTTCGTAAGCCCGAGCACCTCCTCCTCGTCCAGGTCGACCTCGAAGACGCCGTCGACGGTGTCCACGAGTGCCCTCACCGCAGCCGCCGGCCGAGCAGGCCGGCTACGAGCACCGTCGCCCGCCGCGCGGCTGCTAGGGGCGGATGGCCCGACGAGCGCGAGACCAGATAGGCCGCCGCGAAGGCGTCGCCGGCGCCTGTGGGATCGATCTCCTCCCCGGCCGGCTGTGCGGCGACCCGCTCCAGCTTCCCGTCGGCGAGCACCAACGAGCCACGCGAGCCGAGCGTGACCACCACCTCCGCCACGCCCAGAGCGCGGAGCGCATCCTCGTCGGGTTCGCCGACGAGTGCCTGCGCCTCCTCCTCGGCGAGCTTGAGGATCGAGACGTGGCGCAGTACCTCGGGGTCGTAGTCGTCGTCGAGCGCCAGCGGCCCGGTGCGATCAGGTCGCACGAGCCCCTGGCCGTCGAAAGAGACGCGGCGGTCACGAGCCAGCTCCGCCAGGGTCGCGGCCGGGAAATCCGAGCGGGCCAGGCCGCCCACGTGCACCCACTCCGCCTGCTCGAGCCCGTGCAGGTCCTGGACGGTCCAGGGATCTCCGAGCATGTGCACCTCCATCACCCGCCGGTCACCTTCGTAGCGGAACGAGAAGGTCGCGGTGGACGAGCCGCCGCGCCAGAGCACCGGTAGGCCCAGGCGCACGAGCGGCGTCAGCAGCGAGTCCCGGTCGCCGTGCGCGCATTTGGCTCCCACAAGCGCCGGGCAGCCGAGTGCCCGCAGCGCACGCCCCCCGTGGAAGGGGGCGCCGCCGGCGCGCGGCAGGCCCCCGTCAACGAGGTCGCGCGAGAGGTTCCCGACGACTGCGAGCGGTCTCACGGCGCGAATCTACCCAGGCCGCGAGCAGCGTCAGCCCGAAGGCGGCGGCAAAGCTGGGCAGCGAGGCGGTCAGCCGGGCATGGCCAGGGCTGAGGTGCTCGACGACGTCGGTCCACCAGCTCGGCCCCTGCGGCGAGAGCCACTGGTAGAGCCCGAAGCCGACGACCCACGCGATCAGCCGCTCGGCGCGCACCGCGGGCGCCTCGAAGATGTCCCGTTCCGAGTAGTGCGCACCGCGTACCAGCCAGTCTGCCAGCAGCACCGCGAAGAGCGGCACGAAGACCGAGCCGAGCAGGTAGAGAAAGGTCAGGTAGTTGCCGAGGTCGATCGCAATCGCGCCTCCGGTGGCGGTCGCGGCGACGATCACGATCAGCAGCCGCTGGGAGACCTGCGGCACGATGTTCTGGATCGAGACCGCGGTCGAGTAGATGTCGGCGAACGCCTCGTCGCTCTCGTCCACGGTCAGCATCAGCAGCGCAACCACCGCGAGCGCGCTCCCGGCGGCCACGGCCGTCGGGATCTGCGACGGCTCGCTCAGGCCGCGTGAGAGCACGAGCAGCGAGCCGAGCCCGAAGCACCAGATCGTCGGCAGGAGGTAGCCGAGCCCGGTTCCGACGAAGGCGCTGCGCCTGTCGCGGGCGAAGCGTGTGTAATCGGCCGCCAGCGGCGTCCAGGAGACGATGCTCGCGATCACGAGGTCGATGCCCTGCCCGAGCGAGACCCCGCCCGTGCCACCCGCCTGCCACAGGCCGTGTACGTTCGCCTTGTCGAGAGCCCACCAGCTCAGGTAGACGATCGAGGCCGCGACGGCCCAGACGGCGAACTTGCGCAGGTAGCGGCGAATGAAGCCGATCGGGCCGAGCAGGCCGAGCGCGAGCGAGACCGCTCCGAAGGCGAGCGCCCAGAGCCAGCGCGCCTCGAAGCCGAAGACGCGGTTCGAGAGCGCCGCGGCCGCCGTTGAGATGATGATCAGCTCGAAGGTCGACCAGCCGAGGTTCTGCGCCACGTTGAGCACCGTCGGCGCGTAGGAGCCGCGCCGGCCAAGCGGCGCCCGCAACAGCACCATCGCCGGCACGCGGGCGTCGGCGCCGATCATTCCGGCGAGCCCGAGCAGGACGTTGCCGGCGACCGCGCCGACCACGATCGCCACCATCGCCTGCTTGAGCGAGAGCATCGGCACGAGGCCTGCGGCCGCCACGATCACGAGCAGGCTGACCGAGAGGTTGGCCCAGAGCAGGGTCAGGTCGAGCAGCCCGAGCACGCGCAGCCGCCCGGGCACGGGCGTGATTCCCCAGGAGGGCGTGCGTTCGTCCACGCGGGCCGAGGCTAGCGCCCGCGGCGCCGGCGCGCGGCGTTCACCGCGACGTCTCCACGGGCGCCGAGAGCGCTGCCGCGGCGCCGAGGCCGACGAAGACCGAGCCCGAGACGTATCGCTGCACCTGCGGGAAGCGCCTGCTGCGGCGAAGCCGCTCACCGAAGGTCCCGGCCACGAGTGCCCAGACCCCGTCGCTGAGGAAGCCGAGGGCTGCGAAGAGCAGGCCGAGCGCGAGGATCTGCGCCCAGGCAGCCCCTCGCGTGGAGTCCACGAACTGCGGCAGGAAGGCGAGGAAGAAGAGCGCCGTCTTTGGGTTCAGCACGTTGACGACGATCCCCTGGCGGTAGAGGCGGCCGAGGTCGTGGGAACGCGGCAGCTCGGTGTCCTGCGTCCGCTCCAAGCCGACCAGCCGGCGGACTCCGATCACGATCAGGTACGCGGCGCCGAGGTACTTGACGACGTCGAAGGCAAGCGCCGAGGAGGCGAGCAGCGCCGAGAGCCCAATCGTGGCGGCGGCGATGTGGACGAGCGTGCCGGTCGTGATCCCCGCAACCGAGACGATGCCGGCGCGGCGACCGTACGAGACGCTCTGCGTGACGATGTACAGCACCGAGGGCCCCGGAACCACCAGCAGCAGCAGCGCGGCCCCGACGAAGAGCGCGAGACGGGACGGGTCGGGCATGCAGCGACGATACCGTTCGCGCCTGTGCGGACGATCGTCGCGATGGGCGGGCTCAGCTGGGACGACGACGCGGAGCGCCGCCGGCTGGAGGACTACGTGCTCGGCCTCGCCGCGCGCGAGCGGCCGCGTGTGCTGATCGTGCCGACGGCCGTCGCCGACGACGCCGGGATGACGCTGCGGCTCCACACGCAGCTGGGCGACCGCGCACAGGTCTCGCACCTGCCCTTCTTCCCGTGGCCCCCGCCCCGCTTGCGCGAGCTCGCGCTCGAACAGGACGTGATCTATGTCACGGGCGGCAACACCGCGAACGCGCTCTCGATCTGGCGGGCACACCGGTTCGAAGAGATCCTGCGCGCGGCGTGGGAGGCGGGCGTCGTGCTCGCCGGCTGGAGCGCCGGAATGCTCTGCTGGTTCGAAGCGGGCGTGACCGACTCGTTCGGGCCCGAGCTCGAGGGCCTGCGTGACGGCCTCGGCTTTCTGCCGGGCAGCGCCTGCCCGCACTACGACGGAGAGGAGCAGCGGCGCCCGGTCTACACGCGGCTCGTCGCCGAGGGCTTTCCTCCCGGCCTCGCCGCGGACGACTGCGTGGCCCTGCGCTTCGAGGGCCGGGAGCTCGCGGAGGCCGTCACCGCGCATCCCGGCGCACGTGCCTACCGCGTCACCAGGCGCGGCGAAGAGCCGATCGAGCCGCGCGCGCTGGAGTAGGTCCCGGCTTAGGTGCGAAGCTCGAAGCGCAGCACATCGGGCCGGTGGTAGTGCCCGACCGGGTCAAAGCGTTGGCGCTCCTCGTCGAGCCGCTGGGGGTCGAGCTCCGCGTAAAGGATCCCCTCCTCGTCCCAGAGCGGGCCGGCGAGGTAGCTCCCGTCCGGCCCGACGATCGCCGAGCCCCCACGGCCGATCACACCGACCCCGTCGAGGAGCCGGCGGAGCGGGAAGTCGTCGGGGTAGCTCGAGGCTCGCTGGAAGTGCGACGGGGCGATCACGAACGCTCGCGACTCGCGCGCGATGTGCACGAGCGTCGACTGCCATGCCTCGCCGTCGTCGGCGGTCGAGGCGATGTAGAGCTCGACCCCGGATTCGTAGAGCGAGAAGCGCGCCAGCGGCATGTAGTTCTCCCAGCAGATCAGCCCGCCGAGCCGGCCGAGCGGGGTGGCGATCGCACGCAGTCCCCCGCCGTCGCCGGGGCCCCAGACGAGGCGCTCGTGGTTGGTCGGCACGAGCTTGCGGTGTTTCAGTGCGAGCTCGCCGTCAGGACCGTGGTAGAGGAGGGTGTTGTAGAGCGTGCCCGGCCGGGCGGGGTCGCGCTCGGTCACGCCGGTGACGAGCCAGAGCGCGTGCTCGCGGGCGATCTCACCGAGCCGCCGCTCCGCGGGCCCCGGGATCTCGACCGCCTCTTGCGCGAGCAGCGCGAAAGCCTCCTTGGCGCCCTCCTCGACCCAGCCGGCAAGCGCCTTCGCCCAGACGGAGGAGGGGTAGGCCGGGACGAACGCCTCGGGGAAGACGGCGAGGCGGGCGCTCTTGGCCGCGACCTCGGACGCGTTGGCGGCGAGCTTCTCGATCGTCGCGTCGCGGTCGAAGATGACCGGCTCGATCTGGGCGCACGCGACGGTGACGGGCTCGCGCATACCCCGATTGTGTCGCGCTCAGCGCCGAACGCGCAAGACGGCCTTCATCCCCAGCGCCCGATGGTCCGCGATCGAGCACCAGAGCCGGTAGCGGCCGGGGAGTAGCGCGATCTCGATCGTCCGGCGGCGGCCGGGCTTCGTGCCGGGAACCGAGTAGGTGCGCGTCCCGCCGATCCGGCGCAGACGCAGGTCATGGACGTCTTCGCCGTCGTTCTGCAGCTCGATCTCGACCCGCCCCGCTTTCACCGAGGGACGCGAGAGCACGAGATGGAACTCCTTGGCGCTCACGCCGAGCCTGGCCGGTGTCGGGTGCCAGCTGAGCGCGGCAGCGAGCATGGCTGTCCCGAGGAGCTTCGTCACGAGAGCAGAGCCGGCCTGCCGAAAGACCGCGCGCCGGGGATGACGGCGGCGGCATCGCCGCCGAGCCACTGCTCGACCAGGGCGCAGTAGAGCGCCCGAAAGTCGGAGGTCGGTCGCAGGTTGCCGTCCTTGTCGAGATTGTTCAGGCCCGGGAACTCGCCGATCATCTGCCCCCTGACGCGGGAGCCGATCAGGAAGGCCGTGCCGGCCGCGCCGTGATCGGTGCCGTCGCTGCCGTTCTCCTCGCCGCGGCGCCCGAACTCCGACCAGACCAGGGTGAGCACGCGGTCGGAGAGGCCTCGCGCCTCGAGGTCGCGCTGGAAGGCGAACAGGCTCCGCGCGGTAAGGTCGAGACCGTCCGCGAGCGCCTTCGGCTGGTCGGCGTGAGTGTCGTACTCGCCGGGGCCGGTCAGGGCGACGCAGTGCAGCGGCAGGCCGGCGCCGAGCATCGCCGCCAGGCCGGCGAGCCGGTGCGGGAAGGAGTCGTCGCTCTGCGGATAGGTGACGGGGCTGCCGAAGCCGTTCCCGTTTCCCGCCGCGAACGGCGCCAGCTGTCGCCTCAGTCGGTCCGACTGGGCCGTCGCCTTGGCCGCCTGGTTCAGGAATGGATCGGAGCGCCGCGCGCCGAGCGGCTTGAGCGTCTCCAGCATCCGCTCCTCGACCTCGCCCCAGACACCCGGCGCATAGAAGCCGTAGTCGTCGGGGCCGGCCACCGCGGCCACCGGCACCTTCGCGGACGCGAGCGACGGCTGCAGCTGATACTCGAGCGAAAGCCCCTGGAGCGGATTGTCGCGCGTCCCCGCGTGGTCGAGGTAGCGACCCATCCAGCCGGTGGAGAGGCGCGCGTCGGTCGCACCGACCTCCCAGAAATGGCGCGAGGTGAAGTGCGACTGGTCCGGATGGGTGTAGCCCACCGCCGGGAGGACGGAGACCTTGCCTTCGCCGTGCAGCGTCACGAAAGGCGTCAGCGAGGGGTGCCAGTGCAGCCGGTTGTCCTCGCTGAACTGGGGCCCGGCCGAGGCGGGAAGCGCGAGCTTCGGGCGCAGCTTCTTGTAGTTCGGGTCGAGCACGGGGTAGAGCACCGAGAGCGAGTCGGCGCCGCCGGGCAGGAACACCGAGACGAGTACCGGCTGCGCCGGGCCAGAGGCCGCGCGCGCGATCCCGTCCTCGAAGAGGCCGAGCTTGCCGAGCCCGTAGACCGAGAGCGCGAGCCCGAAAGCGCCTGCGACGAACGTGCGCCGGTCGAGCCCCGTGCCCGCCGGAGAGGGCATGCCCGGCTCGATCCCTGGCAGCCCCCGGCCTGCCTCGGCGGCGCCGCGGCGCAGGAGCGAGGCGCGGCTGAACTCGTCGCAATGGTGGCAGGGACGGTCCATCAGCAGGTCTGCAGGTCGGGGGAAACGGCCAGCAACTGCCGCAGCGCGTTCTCGATCAGGGCCGGGTACTGCTCCTTCTTCCATTGCGAATGGGCGTCGGAGAGCGCCCTCTTCGCGAAGCGCTTCAGCTCGGCGTGCGTATGGCCGGTGAGGGTGGGCTCGCCGAGGAGCGCCTCCGCACGCCGCAGCAGCTTCGCGGCGTCGTTCGGCAGCTTCCCCTTGTCGCTCTTCAGGACGTGCGGCCGGATCGCGTACGACGCCATGATCCAGCGCGCTCGGTAGGTGGCCGTGTCGAGCCAGCGGGCGTCGTCCCAGCCACCGACATTCGGCGGGTAGAACAGCTGCTGACCGGCGAGGCTCATCAGCCAAGTCCACGAGTCGGTGTCGATCCCGCGCTTGAGCGCGCGCAGGAGCCCTGCCACGTAGACCGCCGGCGGCTTGACCATCCGCGGTCCGGTGTAGAGGGCCGGGTGGCGGAGGATCGCCTCGACCACGGGGCGCACCTCGTAGCCGCTGCGCACGTACAGCCGCTCCAGCGCCCGCTTCGTTCCCGCCTTCGGCGGCACCGGGACGAAGTAGCTCCAGAGCTTGGTCACGAAGAAGGACGGGTGCAGCCGGTGGTGGACGCAGAGGTGGCACGAGTCGCGCCAGTCGAAATGGCCGCGCTTGCCGAAGATCGTCTTCACCCCGGGGTCGTGGCGCTCCTTGTCGTAGCGGAAGCGGACCGGGCCGAGGTTCTCACTCCAGTCGTTGTGCCAGCCGGTCAGGGCGCGCGCCTGCTGGCGTACGTCGCGCTCGGTGTACCCGCGGCCGGCGCCGAGCGTGAACAGCTCCATCAGCTCGCGGGCATAGTTCTCGTTCGGCGACCAGCGCGTGTTGTCGGTTCCCGAGAGCCAGAGCAGCATCGCGGGGTCGCACGTCACCTCGGCGAGCAGCACCGGAAAGGAGCTGAGCCCGCGCCGCCGGAAGAGCTTGTTCTGGCGCAGCATCAGCCGCGCCGAGCCCACGCCGTCGCGGGAGGTGGCGAACCAGTCGTGCCAGACGAGGGTCATCCGCTCGGCCAGGGGCCGGCTCGTCCGCACCATCCGGTCCAGCCACCAGAGTTGGTCGTGGCCCCAGGCGTCGTAGGGCGCGAGCCGGCGGCCGCGGCCGTCGTGGGGTTTCGGGCCCCGCAGCCGCTCCCGGCGCGGGTGAGTCAGCGAGCGGACAGCGCCGTCGAGCCCGAGGCGCGCGAGCCGCTCGGCCTCGCCGGGGCGGGGGCCGAAACCGGCACGCCAAAGGAGACGTTCGGCCTGCGGCTTGCCGAAAGCTCCGCGGTAGACGGGCGGCATCGTTCTGACCGTATCGGCCGTTTCGGCCGGGAATTGAACGACCCGGCTTAACGCAGCCTTAATCCGTCGCAACGACCTCTGAACATGCCCCGGCTATAACCAGAGCCTTGGCTGGACGCTTGCGCCTGATGTTCGCCGCCGGGCTCGTGGTCTCCGCCGTACTCGGCGGGGGCCTCGCGCTCGGCGGCGCGGCGCTTCTCGGCGGCATCGGCGGCTCCACCACGACCGAGCGGGTGCTCTTGCCGGCCCCCGCCGCGCCCATTCCGGTCTCCGGCGCCTCGAGCAAGGGCCTCACGATCAACCAGATCTACCGCCGCGCCGCGCCCGGCGTCGTCCAGGTGACGGCCACGCAGGGCGTGAGCACTCCCGCGATCGACCCCTTCTTCGGCTCCCCGTTCCCGCAGAAGAAGCAGCAGGCCAAGGCGCTCGGCTCGGGCTTCGTGATCGACAAGGCAGGCCACGTGGTGACGAACTTCCACGTCGTTGAGGGAGCTCGCGCCGTCGAGGTCAGCTTCTCCAACAACGAGAGCCTGAAGGCACGCATCGTCGGCTCGGACCCCTCGACCGACGTCGCCGTGCTGCAAGTGGATGCGCACTCGCGCGCACTCACGCCGCTCACGCTCGGCAATTCGCGTGGGGTCCACGTCGGCGACTCGGTCGTCGCGATCGGGAACCCGCTCGGCTATGAGCGCACCGTCACGACCGGCATCGTGAGCGCGCTCCAGCGCGTGATCCAGGCGCCCGACACCTACTCGATCGACCACGTCATCCAGACGGACGCGGCCCTCAACAAAGGCAATTCCGGCGGGCCGCTGCTCGACTCGCGCGGCGATGTGATCGGCGTCAACTCCCAGATCGCGACCGCCGGTGCGGCGGCGCAGGGAAACGTTGGAATCGGCTTCGCGGTGCCGATCGACACGGTCAAGACCGTGACGGCGCAGATCATCAGGACCGGGCACGCCGAGCACGCGTTCCTGGGGATCACCGCGCAGCCCGTGACGAGCTCCGCCGCCAAGCTCTTTCGCCTGCCCTCGTCCCACGGCCTGCTCGTCGAGACCGTGCAGCCCGGCAGCGCAGCCGCCAAGGCCGGCCTGCGCGCGGGCGCTCAGAAGGCCACCGTCGCGGGGGTCACGTACCCGCTCGGCGGCGACCTGATCGAGACCGCGGGAGGCGTCCAGCTCTACTCGATCGACCAGCTTCGCGATGCCATCGCCGGCAAGAAGCCGGGCGACAAGGTCGAGCTCGGCGTCTTCCGCGGCGACACGCACCTGACCATCAACGTCAAGTTGGGACGGCAGCCAACCACGCGAAGCTGACCCGTCCAGTCCGGCCCCACCCCCTGGGGCTCGGTTCCCGGCAGAGGCCGTACGCCAGCATGGCCGGCTGGGATCACGCGAGAGAGGCCCGTAGCCTGCCCGGGCCTCTCTCGTTTTCTTCGCTAGACCAGAACGGGAGCGGCGGCTTGTTCGGCCGCGGCCTTGACGCCCTCTCCGAAGGTCGGGAAGACGTGGTGCATCGCCGCGAGCTCGTCCACCGTCGCGCCGAGCCGCAGTCCGAGCGAGAACCCCTGGACGACGTCGCCCGCGTTCCGGGAGACGACGTGCAGGCCGAGCACGCGGCGGCTCGAGCGGTCGAAGACGATCTTGAAGAGCCCGTGCTTCTCACCGATGTACGAGAAGCGCTTCACGTACTCGTTCCGGACAGTCTCGACGTCGTAGCCCTCCTCCTGGGCCTGGTCCTCGGTGAGGCCGACACCGGCGAGCTCCGGGTCGGTAAAGATCGCCGTCGGTAGCACCGAGTAGTCCGCGGCCGGGGCGTCGTCGTCGAACATATCGGCCACCGCGATCCGCGCCTGGTACTGCGCCACGGGCGTGAACTGCGCGACCGCGTTGACGTCGCCCGCCGCCCAGATCCCGGGAACCGAGGTACGAAGGTGCTCGTCGACGACGATGCCCGCCTTCGACATCTCGACGCCGACGGCCTCGGGGTTCAGGCCCTCGACATTGGGCACGCGGCCCGAGGCGAGCAGGATCTGCGTCGCCCGCACCTCGTACTCGTCGGAGCCGTCGCGCGGAGCGATCACCGCTGCAATCTCGTCGCCGTCGCGACGCACGCTCTTGACGAAAACGGAGACGGCGATGTCGATCCCCTCTTCCTCGAGCGAGGCTGTGAGCGTGGTCGAAGCGTCGGGATCGGAGGCCGGAGAGATCCGGTCGGCGGCGTCCACGATCGTCACCTTCGAGCCGAGGCGCGAGAAGATCTGGCCGAACTCGAGGCCGACCGCGCCCGCGCCGACGACGAGCAGCGACTGCGGCAGCTCCTGCAGATCAAGCGCCGAGATGTGGTCGATCCAACCGACGTCGTCGATCCCGTCGATCGGAGGGACTGCCGTCCGCGAGCCGGTGGCAATCAAGATCCGGTCGGCCCGGAGCTCGGCCTCGTCGACCCGCACTGTGTGCGCGTCGACGAGCATCGCCTCACCGGTGTAGGTCGTGAAGCCCTGGGCTCGAAGGTCCTCGACCCACTTCTCCTGCGGTTTCTTCAGGGACTCCTTCCAGGCGTAGACGCGCGCGAGGTCGACCGCGGCCGGCCCAGCCTCGACCCCGATCCTCGGCGCGAGGGTGTTGAGGTCGTGCGCCAACTCCGCGACGACCACGTAGGCCTTCGTCGGCGTGCAGGCGATGTTGGGGCAGCTGCCGCCCCAGCGCTCCTTCTCGATCAGCGCAACCCGCGCCCCGTGCTCATGTGCAGCCCTGTTGGCAGCGTCCCGCGCGGCGGAACCTCCTCCGATCACGATCAAGTCGAATTGCTCACTCATCTGCGCGCCTCCCTCTGGCTTCTGTCGTCGGCCGCCTCGTCGCTTGATTGTGTCGTCTTTGAGCCCTTCGTTACAGTCGCGCCGTGGCGTTGGCCGAGTCAGCCGAGTCACAGCTCCTCGACGCGCTGCGCGCGGGGGACGAGTCCGCGTTCGCCGATTTGGTGCGCGAGTACCAGCTGTCGCTCGTGCGCGTGGCGCGGATCTACGTCTCGACGCAGGCAGCCGCGGAGGAGGTTGCCCAGGAGACCTGGCTCGGCGTGCTCAACGGGCTCGACCGCTTCGAGGGCCGCTCCTCGTTGCGCACCTGGATCTTTCGGATCCTGACGAACATCGCGAAGACACGGGCCCAGCGCGACGGCCGAACACTTCCCTTCTCGGCGCTGCAGAATCCGGCACGCGTGCCAGAGGCGGCGCTCGACGCCGACCGGTTCCTCGACCCCGAGCACCCGCGCTGGCCGGGCCACTGGGCGGTGCGGCCCGAGGCGTGGCCCGAGGACGCGCTCATCTCGGCCGAGACGCAAGGGCTGCTGGCGGAGGCGATCGAGGCGCTGCCGGCCTCCCAGCGGGCGGTCATCTCCTTGCGCGACATCGAGGGCTGGAGCAGCGAGGAGGTGCGTAACGCTCTCGAGATCAGCGAGACCAATCAACGGGTACTGCTCCATCGCGCCCGCTCGAAGGTGCGGCGAGCGCTCGAGTCCTACCTGGATGAGAACGCATGAGCGAACAGACAGATCAGACGACACAGTTGAGTTGCCAGGAGCTCGTCGAGCTCCTTACCGACTACCTCGACGGCGCGCTTCCGCCGGACGAGCACGCGCGCTTCGAGGAGCACGTCACCATCTGCCAGGGCTGCGGCGTCTATCTCGAGCAGATGCGCACGACGATCCGGCTGCTCGGAAGATTGCCCGTGCCCGCGCTCCCGCCCGGCGCCGAGGGGGAGCTGCTCGACGCTTTCCGCGGCTGGCGTTCCGCCTGAGCGAAGCACCGTTGCAGCGAGAAAGATCGGCACGCAAGCGTCGATCCACTCGCGAAGAGCGCGTCGGCGTCGAAGCGGATCCCGCTCGTGACGAAGAAGAAGGGCACGAAGATGCCGAACCCCGCCGCCTCGAGCTTCGACCGAAACTGCGGGTGCGT